>ERZ772865.1754-NODE-1754-length-20768-cov-3.773282_pt1 | contig 20768 bp, 13 predicted proteins | sample MGYA00512133_ERZ772865 | MGnify/ENA primary metagenome ERZ772865 (study PRJEB29015, sample SAMEA2737722) | human gut metagenome | biome: human gut; feature: human-associated habitat; material: faeces | place: China | collected 2012 ...
AATTCGGTGGTGGAACAGAACCCCAGATAGGAGGCGCCATCGCCGAAGCCGTATTAAAACGTTTCAACCGGAAACAAACTTTCGGAGTGATCACCACTCACTATCAAAACCTGAAGCATTTCGCTGAAGACCATGAAGGAGTAGTAAATGGAGCCATGCTTTACGACCGTCATCTCATGCAGGCACTATTCCAATTGCAGATTGGCAATCCCGGAAGTTCGTTTGCCGTAGAAATCGCACGAAAAATCGGATTACCCGAAGATGTCATTGCAGACGCTTCGGAAATTGTGGGAAGCGAATACATCAACGCTGATAAATACTTGCAAGACATTGTCCGCGACAAACGTTATTGGGAGGGTAAACGTCAAACCATCCGACAACGGGAGAAACAGATGGAAGAAACCATTGCCCGTTACCAGACGGAGATGGAAGAGCTGCAAAAGTCAAGAAAAGAGATTATCAAACAGGCAAAGGAAGAAGCGGAACGAATACTGCAAGAATCAAATGCCCGTATTGAAAATACTATCCGCACCATCAAAGAAGCACAGGCCGAAAAAGAAAAGACCCGTCTGGCACGTCAAGAACTGACTGACTTCCGCACTTCTTTGGACGCATTAGCCTCCAAAGAACAAGAAGAAAAACTGGCACGGAAAATGGAAAAGTTGAAAGAAAAGCAGGAACGGAAGAAAAATAAAAAGAACGAACCGAAAGCTGCCAATTCCCCAACAATCATTGTTCCCAAAGTGGCTCCCATTGGTATTGGCGAGAATGTAAAAATCAAAGGACAGACAAGTGTTGGGCAAGTCATGGAAATAAACGGCAAAAATGCAATTGTCGCTTTCGGAAGTATCAAAACGACTGTAAAGATAGACCGTCTCGAACGCAGCAATGCTCCTCAAAAGACGGAAGGGATTGCCAAGAGTACATTTGTCAGCAGCCAGACACATGATCAGATGTACGAAAAGAAACTCAGTTTCAAACAAGATATCGATGTGCGGGGTATGCGTGGCGATGAAGCACTGCAAGCAGTCACCTACTTTATCGACGATGCTATATTGGTAGGTATGGACCGCGTGCGCATTCTTCACGGAACAGGTACGGGAATACTCCGTACGCTTATCCGCCAATACCTCTCTACCGTACCGGGGGTCAGCCATTATGCTGACGAACACGTACAATTCGGGGGTGCCGGAATCACTGTAGTTGATTTTGACTAACCTATAAATAAAAACGTCTAAATACGAGAACAAAGCATGAAGAATAACCTATTAAGCGAAAAGCTGATTTATACCGGAGACAGTCTCACTCCTACCCATTTGCACCTATGCACGTATAGTACGACAGAAATACAGGAGTCGTCCGGTAATACCTTCCAATCAATCAAAGATACATTGGACAATACGCACATCAATTGGCTGCAAGTACACGGGATGAAAGATACGGAAACCATCCGTGAGATTTGCAGTCATTTCGAAATAGACTTCCTTGTATTACAGGATATTCTAAATGCAAACCACCCCACCAAAATCGAAGAGCATGATAAATATATTGTCCTGATCTTGAAATTATTCTATCCCAATACACATAAGGGAGAGGACGAGTTGGACGAACTGCTCCAACAACAAGTATGCATTATTCTCGGAAGTAATTATGTACTTACCTTCCTCGAAAAAGAAACCGACTTCTTCGACGATGTCAATACAGCCTTGCGCAATGACGTTCTGAAAATACGCAGCCGCCAAACAGACTATTTGTTCAGTGTGCTGCTGAATAGTGTAATGGGAAATTATATTTCAACCATCTCTTCTATCGATGACGCTCTCGAAGATCTGGAAGAAGAACTGCTCACCATCACCGAAGGATATGATATAGGCATTCAAATCCAGGCACTCCGCCGCCAATATATGCTGATGAAGAAAGCAATACTTCCGCTAAAAGAACAATATGTAAAACTGTTACGTGCGGAAAACCTGCTTATCCATAAAGTCAACCGTGCTTTCTTCAACGATGTGAACGATCATCTCCAGTTTGTACTGCAAACCATCGAAATCTGCCGGGAAACGCTTTCTTCATTGGTAGACCTTTATATTTCCAACAATGACCTGCGCATGAACAACATTATGAAACGCCTGACTATCGTATCCACTATCTTTATTCCCCTAACTTTTCTGGCCGGGGTATGGGGAATGAATTATAAATGGATGCCGGAGCTGGATTGGCGATATGGTTATTTATTTGCCTGGTTAGTGATGGGAATTATCGGTATTATCGTATATTTGTTCTTCAAAAAGAAAAACTGGTATTAACGAAAATATATCATCAGTCATGAAATCAATTAAAGAGTTATATAGAATAGGTACAGGTCCTTCCAGCAGCCACACTATGGGACCGCGTAAAGCCGCAGAAATGTTTCTGGAACGCCATCCGGACGCAGTTTCTTTTAAAGTAACCCTTTATGGCAGCCTAGCCGCTACGGGGAAAGGGCACATGACAGATGTGGCCATTATAGACACCCTGCAGGCGGTTGCTCCTGTAGAAATCGTGTGGCAACCCAAAGTTTTCCTACCGTTCCATCCGAATGGAATGACATTTGCTGCTTTCGACACCAGTAACAAAGTACTCGAAAATTGGACAGTTTATAGTATCGGTGGCGGTGCACTGGCAGAAAACAACGATAGCCCGACTATCGAAAGCCCGGAAGTATATGGGATGAACAACATGACCGAGATTCTGCAATGGTGTGAACGTACAGGAAAAAGTTATTGGGAATACGTAAAAGAATGTGAGAACGAAGATATCTGGGATTATTTGGCAGAGGTATGGACTACAATGAAAGACGCCATTCATCGTGGCCTGGAAGCGGAAGGCGTGCTGCCAGGACCGTTAAATCTCAGACGAAAAGCTTCTACCTATTATATACGTGCCACCGGATACAAGCAATCTCTCCAATCCAGAGGGCTTGTTTTTTCATACGCATTGGCAGTAAGTGAAGAAAATGCTTCCGGTGGCAAGATTGTAACTGCACCTACCTGTGGTTCCTGCGGTGTAATGCCTGCAGTACTTTATCACCTTCAGAAAAGCCGTGATTTCAGTGATATGCGCATTTTACGCGCATTGGCAACAGCAGGGCTTATCGGTAATATCGTCAAATTCAATGCATCCATCTCCGGTGCGGAGGTCGGTTGTCAAGGAGAGGTAGGCGTTGCCTGTGCTATGGCTTCAGCCGCTGCCAACCAACTATTCGGAGGTAGCCCCGCACAAATTGAATATGCAGCAGAAATGGGATTGGAACACCACTTGGGAATGACTTGCGACCCGGTATGCGGATTAGTACAAATTCCCTGTATCGAGCGAAACGCTTATGCCGCAGCACGTGCGCTGGACGCTAACCTCTATTCTGCTTTTACAGACGGTATGCACCGCGTTTCTTTCGATAAGGTTGTACAAGTGATGAAACAAACTGGTCATGACCTTCCCTCCCTCTATAAAGAAACAAGCGAAGGAGGATTGGCTAAAGACTACCAACAGATGTAACAATTCACCTACTCAGTCGGCGGCCAATTGGTATCATCTCCATTACTAATATTTTTTTCATGGAGCAATCCGCCTTCCTGTGAAAAATAAAGTGAATAGCGCTGGCTACCCTGTTTTACTTGAATGACAGAGGTAGTCGGGTTCAAAGGATAAGTCAAAACATACACATCCGTCACTACCCATGTGTTATAGTTAGAATCCATAAAGGCAGTATAAACAGCCGGTACCAACTGATTAACATTATCCAATTCATTCTCCGTCATCACCCAATTGGCATTCACATCAAACCAGACTTCCAGTTCATCACCGGTCACCCAACAATCAGCTACATAATAAACACCTTTCACTTCCCATTCTATATTCTGCGCACCCGGATACAATTGTTTCAAAGCTACCTCAATATTAGCAGGAGGAACAAAAGTATCATTATCATCACCACATGCGCTGAAAGAAAAGACAGAGGTTATCAAAACCACTGCCCATAAGCCAAACTTAAATTTCCACATAACAATCTTCCGGTTTAGGTTTATCTACATATAACTACTCAATCATCCGCTTTCAAAAATTTGCCCTTCTTGTCAAACTTGAAAGATATTCCAGTAGACAATTCGATTTCGTACCCCTTACGGTCACGTTCTACTTTCGTCACACCTTCACTCACAAAATTATGAGTCTTCAGATAATTGGCAGCAAATCCCGGAACAACAGTTGCAGGAACAGTCTTTCCTTTCTTAGCGCTAATTTCCTCCCAATTCCCCCTACTGTCAAAATCGATCTCCGTACCGTCCATTAATAAGACTTCATACTTAGTAGACTCCATCAGATCCTTATCAATCTTAATCTGAACAACCTCAGGCTTTGTGAAATGACGATTGATAAAATTCCGCGCAGGAAGCGGCAATTGGTTGATGTCTTTAGTTATCACATCAGCTGCAAACGAGAACTGCACGGCCACTATAGCCAATACAAGTAAAGATAAAATCTTCTTCATAATCGTTATCCTTTTAGCATTAATATTACACTTTGTTTTTATAATGCAAATAACGATATAGAACCTGAAAAGATTCTGGAATATTATGAGTTTGCCAATCTTTAACTTTCTCTAACAGCTGCTTGTTATCCGGAGTTACTTTTCCGAATAACCTGCCAAATTGTAACACACCGGTTTGGTGCTGTTACCTACCCTATAAATACCAAATTTAAAATAGTAGCCATCTTTGTCGTTACGTCCAATCAGAATCTGCTCATTGTCTACAAGGTGTTTACTAACCTTTTTACCTTTATCCTGATAATCCATCTGTACATCAAGCATACCCGGCTTTACAATTGTCTCAGCCTCTTTCCCGTAGACAGTCCAATCAATATGGATACGGAATGTAATCCAACAATCTTTCGGGAAATCGGCAAAAGGCATTTTGTAAGCGATAGTCGATGACTTGTATTCAGAAGTCACCGGTTTCATGACAGGTGTTTTTTCTACATTTGCATTGCAACGGTCATCTTTGTCGGTCAGCCATCTACGGTCAGAGTTTGCTTTGATATAAAACCATCCTCCGGAGAATCCGAATGCCAATGGAGGATAGCCCCCTTGTTCAACCAACCATCCATTAGCTTTTCCGGCTGTATATACAGGATTGCCATATTTATCTTTTACGGGGTTACCTTGCTTGTCCAACTTGGCCTTTTTCTCGTGGCCCACATTTTTCTTAAAAATGGTAGTCTTTTCCAATTCTATAAATTCATCGACTGTCAATGTCTTCACTTCTCCTTGCGGAGTCTGAACCAATGTACGGTCCGGCATTCCATGCCATTGAGCAAAAATAGTGGAAACATCACTGCCCAATGTAGAAGGGATGTATACCGAAAACTCATAATCACGTGAAGAGCCTTGCGGGCAAGCTCCTTTTCCGTGATGATACACGGTTTTCATAATTTGCGCTTTCTTATAGGTATCGGCAGGTTTCCCTTTAAAATCATCGGATGTTGCATAACAGTATGAGAACTCCGCACGTCCCTTGGTCTCGCCTTTGGCATATCCCGACAGTGTATTATCGTCTTCTTTCAGTTCAAAACGATAAGAAGGCTTTCCGTTAAACATACGAGTAAAGTCCCTCTGAATGGCATGGGACTTTTTAGATCCGACTGCTACCCAGCAACCGTCTATAATCTGATTAACACGTGCCGAATCTGCCTGTACGTTTACCCGTTCAGTCAGCGGAATCAATGTTTGCGTATTCTTTGTTTGAGCGTTCAGTGCCGTACAGCTTACTGCTACCACGCAGATAGCCAAAATGTATTTCTTCATTCTATGGTTGGTATTAAGTTTTTAACGGTGCAAAAATACAAAAGGCAACCATATAGGTCGCCTTCCGTTTGTCTCAAATGTTTTCACATTTGTGCAATTCCATTGTCGATATCTATCCAAAGAGCTAATTAGACGGGATATCATCATATTCTTCTTCAAGCATATCCACTTTCTTTATATTCATTTTCCCGTCTGAAGTGATTGTTATAGAGAACGGCATATACAAATCTGTCTGCGGATAACAGACACTTGCGGCATACACTATCCCTTGCGAAGTAGTCTTATCATATACGATTCCTTCCAGAATAGAGTTCGACAGGAATTTCGCGTCTACCACAGAAGAGAAATCATTCTTGGTAAACGTCTTATCAAAAACTTTCTCGTTTCCGCGCATCAGACGCAGTACGATCTTATTGTCTACATAGGTATCTCCCATTTCATTCTTGATATGAGGCAAACTTTCGTCCGGAGTACGTGAAACAATGGAATGGTAATCTTTTCCTTTAAATTTAAAGTCCGCTTCGCTTTTGGAAGTCTGCATACGTTGCAATCCGTGAGCATCCACACTATCCATTGTCGCTAATACCGACTCTTTGTCTGAAGCTCCTTTTTTGCCGCCACAGGCAACCACAACCACCATTAATGGCAACAAAAGCAAATAAATTAGTATTCTCATATATAAGCTTTCCGTTTATAAATAGGTAACAAAGGAACAAAAAGAAGCGGATATTTACAAGTGTAACCGACATTTTTTCCTACATTTGCAACGTAAAACTTGCAAACCTGATATCATGTACCTACGAATTAAATTGATACTTCTACTCATTTGCATATTCTGCATCCATCGTGATGTGTATGGGCAAAAAGTGAATTATCAGCAGTTCGAAAACATTTATCTCGGTACGGAAGCTTCGGTTATCAGCTGCTTTTTGCAAGACAGCGAAGGGATGATATGGATAGGTTCCAATAAAGGTTTATTCAGTTACGACGGCTATTCCACCCAACAACATTTCACTTATGGAGAACTGACGAACACATGTATCTATTGCGGCATTATCATTGACAATACATATCTGTATCTGGGGACGGATAATGGAATACTTGTTTACAACTACCGTACAGACAGATATGAACAGCCAGAGGTAGATTTTCCTACCGATGTCCGTACAATGGCGCTCCGTGACCGAATCTTATGGATAGGTTCTCTGAACGGGCTCTATACCTATCAATTAGAAAACCGGAAATTAACCCGTTTCGACAGTAAGCATAGTGGTTTATCCCATAATACAATCTATTCGATTATCCACACGAAAGAGAAGCAGACCTATGTGGGTACTTACAATGGTTTATGTCGTTATATAGCGGAAAGTGGAAAGTTTGAAGATATTTTTCTACCTGTCACTCATGGGATAAGTAATTTATTCGTCAACTCTTTATTGGAAGATACCGTCCGACAGTGTATTTGGATCGGTATGGAAGGATATCTTCTCCAATATACTCCCGAAACAGAAAAAATGGTTGCAATCGAAGTTTTCCACAATAATTCCATCAAATCATTGGCATTGGATGGAAACGGAAACTTATTAGCCGGTACAGATAACGGACTTTACGTGTACCAAAACAATGAGGAACCTTTGCAACATATCATCCACGATTCACGTAATATCCAGTCGCTGACAAACAACATCATTTGGAATATCTTTTCCGACCAGGAACATAATATCTGGCTGGGAACTGATTATGGTATCTCCTTGTCGCGTTATAACAGTGCCTTGCAATTCGTACCAATCTCTCAAATAACGGGTACAGGAGACGGAAATCAATTCTACTCGTTATTCCGGGATTCCAAAGGGATGTATTGGTTTGGCGGCACAAACGGATTACTCCGTTTTATCCATCCTACCGGAAACAGACATGAGGCTGTCTGGTACAGGATGGGAGATAAAGCACACCCTTTATCACACAATCGTATCCGCCATATCTATGAAGATAAAGAGCAGCAATTATGGATAGCTACAGATGGCAGTATCAACCGTTATGACTATACGACACAAGAATTTGTACACTATAACATTATCGACAGCACAGGAACCTACAATACAAATTGGGCTTATTACATCTTCGAAGACGATTCCGGAAACCTATGGATCGCCACCTGTTTAGGCGGAATCTTTGTAGTAGACAAGCATAAATTAATGCAATCTAAAGTCGGACAATACGTAGCCGAATACAATTACTCTATTCACAATGGACTGTCGGGTATGTTTATCAATCAGATTATGCCCGATAAGGAAGGTAATGTATGGGTACTGCTATACAACAGTAAAGGGCTGGATAAAATCAATCCACGCACAAAGCAGGTCACCAAACTATTTTCCGATGAGTTGAGCGGAGAAAAAAGCCCGAATTATCTACTATGTGATGCGGAAGGTATGCTTTGGGTAGGATTTCACGGGGGAGTAATGCGTATCAACCCTAAAGACTCCAGTCGGCAAAGCATTTCTTTCGGGAACTTTAATAATAACGAGATTTTGTCCATGACATCGGTCAAAGACCATATATGGGTTTCTACCACGAACGGGCTTTGGATTATCAACCGGGAAACGATGGATGCGCGTCAGCAGAATATGACGGATAAGCGTTTTACCAGTCTGCTGTTCGATTCGAAAGACGGAAATGTTTATTTGGGAGGCGCTGACGGTTTTGCCATATCCTGCCCGGAAATACAAGCCATGAATCGTCCCGAACGTCCCATTCTCCTGACAGCTTTGTACATTAACAATCAATTGATGGACCCACGCATAGCGAATATTCCCAATATACGTTACACCAATGCCATTGAACTGAAGTACAATCAGAATAATTTGGCTTTTGAGCTGTCCGACCTCCCCTACTCTCTCGAAGAAAAGAATAAATTCGTTTACCGGCTCGGAGGTATGGACAAAGAATGGAATTTTCTGCCATCCAATACGAACCGTATTACTTATAGCAATTTGAGTTATGGGGATTATCAATTATCTATCAGCAAAGTAGAAAAAAACGGAGTTCCTTCGGAACATCCTTATATATTGGACATAAAGATCCTGCCGCCCTGGTATTATACGCTTTGGGCAAAAATAATCTATTGCCTTTTACTTCTAAGCCTGGTCGCTTGGACTATCTATTTCTTCCGGGTTAAAAACCGATTGAAGATGGAACGCCTGGAGAAGGAGAAGATTTTGGAACAGTCACGTCAGAAAATGGCATTCTTTACAAACCTATCCAATGAACTGAAAACACCACTTAGCCGGATTATAGCTCCTGTCAGCCAGTTGTTGCCTGCCACAGAGACTGAACATGAGAAACAAACGTTAGAAGAAGTACAGCGCAACGCCATGAAGATAAATTCGTTGATTCATCAGGTACTCAATTTCAATCGGATAGAGGGTAATGCGGATTCATTACTCATTCTGTCGCGTATCGAACTGGTATCTTTCAGCCGTAGCCTGTTCTCCGTTTACGAAGAGAATTCCCGGCTCACTTTTCATTTTGAAGCGAACAAAGCCAAAATTTATGCGGATATGGATGCAATCAAATTGGGTGTGATACTGGACAATCTGCTCTCAAATGCCGTAAAATATACTCCTGACAGCGGAAGCGTGCGGTGTTCCCTTTTTTATTCGCAGGAAACCGGACAACTGGACATTTGTGTATCGGACACCGGAACCGGAATTCCGCAACAAGACATTCCATATATCTTCCAACGTTTTTATCAATCCCCCCGTTCGGGAAATAAGGAAGGTACAGGTATCGGGCTTTACTTGGTGAAGACCTATACGGAACTGCACGGCGGACATATCAACGGAGTTACCTCCAAAGAGAATCAAGGTACAAGCATAGGACTAAGTATTCCCATTACCGCCATTGAAGAAGAAGGAATTACCCCTAGTCATCAAACCAAAAAATCGCTGGAGTCATTGCCTGTGCTCAAACCCATCGAAGCTGAATCACAAGATGAGAAGTTCTTGTCAAATATCATCCGCCTGATTGAGGACCATCTTTCCGATGCAGACCTGAACGTGAATGCCCTATGCGAATTGTCCGGCTTCAGCAACAAACAGATCTACCGGAAGATTAAACAACTGACCGGAATGTCTCCTGTGGAATATATCAAATCGATCAGAATGAAAAAGGCGGCAATGTTACTGCAACAAAAGAAATTCACCATTGCCGAAGTAATGTATATGGTAGGTTTTTCCAATCACTCTTATTTCTCCAAATGTTTCCAATCGGAATTCGGAAAAACACCCCGTCAATACTTAAATGAAGAGCTGTAGGGGCATTCTAAAGCATTTCGTCCTATTTTTATCCTTATATGTCCAATCTGTGCTTTCACCTGATTTACCAATAATTTACCTTTGTCACTATCAATGAACCGATAAATTTGATAGCATGAAAAGACTATTTATTCTTACCTCCATTTGTTTATTATTCGCCTTTGTCAATATACAAGGGAAATCATCTTCTACACCTTTTATATATATAGACGGAAACGGAGTGATACGTTGGAGTGACACCCGCCAGGAAGCCTCTTTCTTCGGTGTGAACTACACACTCCCCTTTGCCCATGCCTATCGTGCCTTAGGTTATCTGGGACTTGATCGTAAAGCTGCTATAGATAAAGACGTATATCATATCACCCGTTTGGGATTGAACGCTTACCGTATCCACCTTTGGGATGTCGAACTCACAGACGAGCAAGGAAATCTCCTTGAAAACGAGCATCTCGACCTGATGGACTATCTGATTGCCAAACTCAAGGAACGGAACATTCATATTGTTATCACCGCCCAAACCAATTTCGGAAACGGTTACCCGGAACGGAACATTCAGACCGGTGGTTTCTCTTATAAATATGATAAATGCGACGTGCACTCTCACCCGGAAGCCATTACCGCACAAGAGACCTATCTCCACAACCTAGTGAAACATATCAATCCTTATACCGGAATAGCCTATAAGGACGATCCTTCCATAGTGGGATTTGAAATCAATAACGAACCTTGCCACTCCGGTACGAAGGAAGAGGTAAAGGCATATATCAACCGAATGTTGGAAGCGATTCATAGAACCGGGAACCGTAAACCTGTCTTCTATAATGTAAGCCACAACGAATATGTGGTAGAAGCATACTATGAGACTGCCATTCAAGGCACTACTTATCAATGGTATCCTATCGGACTGGTATCCGGACAAACGCAACAAGGAAATTTTCTTCCCTATATAGACCGCTATGATATTTCTTTTGCCGATAAGGTGAAAGGATTTCACAAGAAGGCACGCCTGATTTACGAATTCGACCCGGCAGATATTATGTATTCCTATATGTATCCGGCTATGGCACGTACTTTCCGTATGGCAGGATTTCAATGGGTTACGCAGTTCGCATACGACCCGATGGACATTGCATACGCCAATACGGAATACCAGACTCATTTTCTGAATCTTGCCTATACACCACACAAAGCAATCAGCATGAAAATTGCTGCCGAAGCGGCACGCAATCTGAGAAGAGGAGAATCATACGGTAGTTATCCTCAAGATACACTGTTTGGTGACGGATTCCGTGTCAGCTATACGGAGAATTTAAGCGAGCTGAATAATGGAAGGAAATACTATTATTCCAACAATACCCACAGCCTTCCTCGAAATGCTTCACAGCTTATGTCCATTGCCGGTTGCGGCAGTTCTCCCGTCGTACATTACGAAGGAACCGGTGCATATTTTATTGACTGTCTGGAAGCAGGAGTATGGAGGCTGGAAGTAATGCCGGATGCAGTGACAGTCAGCGATCCGTTTGCCAAACCGTCACTTGCCAAAGAGGTAGTCAGCATTATCTATGGTTGTTGGGATATGGCTCTTCAAATTCCCGATTTAGGAGAATCATTCACTCTTACCGCACTCAATAAAGAAAACCAACGGAAAGAAGAGACTGTAAAAGACGGAGTTATCCGTAATCTTCAACCGGGTGTTTACTTGTTGAAACGCAAGAACTGCACACCGAAGCAGAATTGGACAACAGATTCTCGATGGAATTCCATTCGTCTCGGAGAGTTTGCAGCCCCTTCCCCGCATACGACAGATTACAAAGTCATCCACAATCCTGCACAAGTCACCGAAGCAGACAGAGATTTAACAATTCTTGCACAAGTGGTTGGAAACACTTCTCCGGACTCCGTGATTATCTACACAGACAAAGTGTCTTTCTGGAATGATCATAATCCATCTATCAAGATGAAACGTATAAGCGGCTATAGCTATCAAGCTACAATTCCTGCCGCAGAACTACAAGAAGGTTGTTTTAAGTATAACATTATTGTCTGTCGGGGCGACAGTACCCGTACTTATCCTGCCGGAAATTCCGTAAAGGGATTTTCTTCTGGAATAAAAGGAAATCCGTTGGATTGGGATTACATTGCCGATTCATATTGGACTACCCGTATTGTCGCTCCCGACAGTCCAATACAATTATTGAGCGTGACAGACACACATAGTGGCATAGAAGCCTATACGCTTCCCGAATGGAACGACCTGAAACGTACCTTAATCGATTTTTCTCCGATTGAAAAGCCATTACTCCGTTTCGCCTTCACATCCAAAGGAGAGAAAACACAGCACTTCCTGCGCAAATCCATTCAAGACGTGCTAAAAGAAAGAAAAGGAAAATTAAAGAGTTGCACCACTCTTTGCATCCGTGTCAACCGCCATAAGAATCTCCCTGAAGGATTCTATGCAGGATTCATCACTTCAGACGGATATACATACAAAACAATTTGCAGTACCCCTTCACCGGAAGGAATCATACGTATCCCTTTGAAAAAGTTGCATCAAGCGGACACGGCATTACTTCCGATAGCTTATCCGACTTTTCTGAAACAATATTTCCATCCGGAAACAGACATACCTTTCCAAATGGAGAAGGCAGAGAAACTGGAATTGTCTCTATTAGGAAAAGACAAGACAGAATCCATCATCGAGCTAGGGGAAATCTGGCTGGAATAAATAAAGTAATTCTATACTCGGTCCAGAACCTGATCTAAAAGTAAATATAATAACAAATCTATTATCAATAACACAGTAATTATGAACAGTAACATCTTAAATCTACGCCATCTGACTGTACTACTCATGTTGTGTACAGCCTTTTTAGGAGGCACGATTTCGGTCTTCGCACAGCAAGGAGGCAAACGAATCACCGGACAAGTGATTGATGAAAACAAAGAACCTATGATTGGAGTAAGTATTCTCATTGTAGGTACCTCTACCGGAACGGTTACCGACTTCGACGGTAATTATACGCTGAATGTGCCGCAAGGCAATAAAGAACTTCAATTTTCTTACATCGGATACGAAACTAAGATTGTAGCCATCCCAACAAGCAGCGCTACACTGAACGTTCAGATGAAAAGCGACTCACAAGTCTTGAGCGATGTCGTTGTCATCGGATATGGTACGCAACGTAAAAGCGACCTTACCGGGTCGGTTACAAACGTCAGCAGCAAAGACTTCAATATGGGGTTGGTCAGCTCTCCCGAACAACTGATAAACGGTAAAATATCCGGTGTGCAAATCATGTCCAACAGTGGTTCTCCTACTTCGGGAAGTACAATCCGTGTTCGTGGCGGTGCTTCACTGAATGCCAGCAACGACCCTTTGATTGTATTGGATGGTGTTCCTTTGGAACAGGGAGGTATCAGTGGTAACGACGGCAATTTCCTTAGCCTCATCAACCCGAACGATATTGAGAGCATGACCATTCTGAAAGACGCATCCTCCACAGCTATCTATGGTTCGCGTGCATCCAACGGGGTTATCTTGATCACTACCAAGAAAGGAAGTTCGGACAAACTGAAGTTTACTTTCAGCACGACTAACTCCGTACAGACACGTACCAAACTGGCGGATATGATGAGCTATGACGAATTCGTAAATACCATCCAAAGCAAAGGTACCGATGCGCAACAGGCATTACTCGGCACCGCACATACAGATTGGAACGATGAAATCTATCAAAACGCATTCGGTACGGACAATAATCTGAGCGTTGCCGGAAAGATAGCCAAAAACCTGCCGTTCCGTGCATCCGTTGGTTATTACAACCAAAGCGGGTTATTACGCACGGACAATGCAGAACGTTATACGGGAAGCATCACGCTAAATCCGTCTTTCTTCAAAGACCACTTGAAACTGAATATCAATGCCAAAGGGTCTATCAACAAAAATACATTCGCCAATACCGGAGCTATCTGGGCAGCGGCAACCATGAATCCTACCATTCCCGTATATTCAGGAGCAGACAATTTCGGCGGATATACGGAAGCTATCGATAACACCGGAGCTCCCGTGAACGGAGCGGTCATGAATCCGGTCGGACTTCTCAAAATGAATGATTCTCACAGTACGGTGAAACGTTTCATCGGAAATATCGATGCAGACTACCGGCTGCATTTCTTTCCCGATCTGAAGTTGCACGCTACATTGGGTTATGACTATGCACAAGGTAAAGGAAGTGTATATGTCCCGGCTGAGGCGGCACAAAACTATACAACTTCCGGTTTGGACTATACTTACGGACCGCAGAAAAAGGTAAACCGTTTGCTTACCTTATATGCCAACTACAATAAACTGGTAGAATCCATCAAGAGTAGTTTTGATGTAACAGCCGGTTACGACTATCAATATTGGAAATCCACTACCCCGCTCTACTATGAGACAAATACACTCGGAGAAATTCAAAAAACATCCAAAGCTACCGATGACCGTCATGTGCTGTTATCTTATTACGGTCGTCTGAACTATTCGTTCGACTCACGTTATATGTTGACGACAACCGTACGCCGGGATGCCACTTCGCGTTTCGCAAAAAATGTACGCTGGGGTACTTTCCCTTCAGTAGCTCTCGGATGGAGAATGACGGAAGAGTCTTTCCTGAAAGATAACAAGATATTAAGTACATTGAAACTCCGTGCAAGCTACGGCGTGACAGGGCAGCAGGACGGTATCGGTAATTATAATTACCTACCTGTCTACAATATCAGCCAAAGCGGTGCATCCTCTCTGATTGGAGGTAACCCGATCCACACGTATCGTCCGGAGGCTTACGTACCCGACCTGAAGTGGGAAACGACTACTTCATGGAATGCCGGATTCGATTTCGGTTTTCTGCAAGACCGCATCACCGGTAGCTTTGACTATTATACCCGCCAGACCAAAGACTTGATTGCAACCGTACCGGCTGCAGCAGGTACTACTTTCGACCGCAATATCACCACAAACGTAGGCAATGTAGACAGCGAAGGCATTGAGTTCAGTATCAACGCTACTCCGATACAAACAAAAGACTGGAATTGGGATTTGAGTTTCAACATGACTTGGCAAAAGATGAAGGTGAAAAACCTTTCACTCGCAGCCGGTACTCAAGCTACCAACACTTCCGTAGGGCCGTACATCGACAGCTATCAATTGCAAGTATTAAGTGAAGGATACGCACCTTATATGTTTTACGTTTACCATCAGCTATATGACGAAAAGACAGGCAAACCGGTAGAAGGCGCATACGTAGACCTCGACGGAAACGGGGAAATCAACACCAATGATTTATATCGCTATCATTCTCCGGCACCGGATTACATTCTCGGTTTCAGCACTTCACTGCGTTATAAGAAATGGACGTTAAGCACCAGTCTGCGTGCCAATATCGGCAACTACGTTTACAATGCCATGGCAATGAATGCCGGAGCTTGGGAGACGGTCAGCTATAACTCTTATCAATTGAATAATCTTTCCAGAAGTTATCTGAAAACCGGATTTAAATCACGTCAGTATCTATCCGATTATTATGTAGAGAATGCTTCTTTCTTAAAGATGGATAACCTGTCATTGGGATACAACTTCGGAGAAATTTATAAAGGATGTAGCCTGAATGTCAGTGCAATGGTTCAGAATGTATTCTGCATCACCAAATACAGTGGTGTGGATCCGGAAGTTCCCAACGGAGTGGATAACTCATTCTACCCCCGTCCGCGTACATTCTCCCTAAATATCGGTCTTAACTTCTAATTATCAAAAACATCCAATCATGAAAAAGATATTTTATATAGCCTTTTACTTTTGCAGCACGTTGCTGTTCACTTCCTGTATAGGCGACTTGGATCAATATCCACACGTAGACGAAACTTCGTCGTCCATTTACACCAGTGCGGAAAACTACAAGTCTGTCTTGGGGAAAATATATACTTCCATGGTAACTACCGGTCAGGAAAAAAACGGTAACGAAGATTTGAGTAGTAACAGTGGTCAGGATTATATGCGTTGCTATTTCAATTTGCAGGAATGCGGTACGGACGAAGTAGCATCTACTTGGCTATCCGGTGACAATGTAACGGGACTGACTTATTTAAGTTGGGACGCCAACGACCCTTGGGTATCGGACATGTATTATCGTATCTACTACAACATCGCTTTATGTAACGAATTCCTACGCAACGCAACGGATGATAAAATCGGCTCTTTCTCCGCCGATGACCAAAAGCAAATACGTACTTACCGTGCGGAAGCCCGCTTCATGCGTGCTTTGTTCTACTATCACGCACTCGACCTCTTCCGCAATATTCCGTTCGTAACGGAAAATGATCCTTTGGTCGGTTATCTACCTCCACAGTATACGCCGCAACAGACTTTCGACTACATTGAAAGCGAACTGAAAACCATCACCGATACGAACAATCCTGACAACTGTCTACTGGTAAACGGAAACGAAATGTACGGCCGTGCCACATTGGGAGCTGCATACACATTGCTGGCTAAACTGTATCTAAACGCAAAGGTTTACATCAATCAAGAGAAATATACAGAGTGTATCACTGCCTGCAAGAATGTCATTACGCAAGGATACTCACTCGAACCCGACTATCCAAAGCTATTCAATGCAGACAATCATCTACGCACTAACGAAATCATCTTCACACTGCCGATAGATGCCGTAAATACCGTTTCGTGGGGTTCTTCCACCTATATAGTGTGCGGTGCGGTCAGCAACACATCCGAATTGCAGAAACCGGAGGATTACGGAGTAAAAAGCGGATGGGGTATGTTCCGAGTACGGGGAAATATACCTACTAAATTTGAACAGGGAGACCAACGCTATATGTTCTTCACCGAAGGGCAAAGCCTAAATGTAGACGTGATTGACGACCAAACCAACGGCTACTTCGTCACAAAATGGACGAATCTGACTGATGCGAAGCAAACGGCCTCCAATACCGCTGATGGAGGTGTAAATACCGACTATCCGCTGTTCCGACTGGCAGATGTATATCTGATGATGGCAGAAGCTCACCTACGTGGTGGTACAGGAGCTACTAACAGTGAAGTTACCGGTTATGTAAACTTACTCCGCGAAAGAGCGTATGGTGACAATAGCGGCAATAAACAAGATTACGAATTCGACAACCAGAACCAAAGTAAAAACAAAGAGTATTTACAATTCATCCTTGACGAACGTGCCCGAGAGCTCTATTGGGAAGGCTATCGCCGCACAGATCTGATACGTTACGGCATATTCACGAATGCAGACTATTTGTGGCAGTGGAAAGGCGGTGTGAAAGAAGGAACGAAAGTCAACGATAAATTTAATATCTATCCTATTCCCAATACGGAATTGACTGCCAATCCCAACTTAAAGAATGAAAACTATTAATCACATTTATACGAATCGACAATATGAAAAATATAAATAACCTGCTGACTCTGCTCACCATTCTCCTCATATTGGGAGCGTGTGAGAAAGACGGAGAGAAATTCTATCTCTCCAGCCCGGTGGAGAGTGACTTAATCGCTTCTACCAATGCCGTTGTACTGACGGAAGCTACTGCCAAGCTTTACGCATTATCCCTTGCCTGGAGCGACCAGACATTGCAAATCAGCGACCCGAGATATCAAGCGACCAGCGGCATTCAAACTACCGTACAAGTATCCCGGTCTGAAGATTTTTCAGGCAGCATTATCGAATCTACGGAAAACGGAGTATCCAAAAGTTATACAGTCGCCGCTCTGAACATTATTGCTTACAAACTAAATGCACCGGCTGAAGAAGCCGCTCCTCTTTATTTCCGACTGGCAGGAAGCAATGGCAGCAACATCGCTCCTGTATATAGCAATACAGTGGCAGTCACAGTGACTCCTTATCCTATTGATATGCATTACGCCAGCATTATCAACAAGGGTAGCGGTCAAGATTCCGGTCAGGATTTCTATTCGGCAAATGCTGACGGACAATATAGCGGATTCTTCGGGGCAGCGGCTTGGGAAGGCATTTACGTACAGGAAGCAGACGGAACAACCTGGCATACAGCCCAATCCGGTGGAGTAGGAACTCCATTCTTGTTGACAACAGACGCAGCGGAAGGAACATGGGATATGTGGTTCCCCGGTCAGTCGGGATGTTATTTCGTGAATGTAAATACCGCTCAGAAACAATGGAACGCCTTACTGATACCCGAACTGAATGTAAGCGGCATAGAAGGTATCAATATGCAATACAGCCGTACAGATAACCAATGGAAAGGTGTATTTACGGGTACGGAAGGTACGAATATCAACATTCAACTTCAAGGAACAGGTAAGTTTTACAACAATACCAGTGTCAGCGGTTCCGATAATGCCATTGACGATACAAAAGCCAAAGATACCCCATTTGCTTTCGGTGGAACTGCCGGACAACTGACATTCAGTACAGGTGAGACTGCAACAGCCGGAAATATAACGGTAAGTGTTCCGGCTACGGGAGAATGTACGCTGGTTATTGACCTTAATAATCCCGAACAATGGACTGTTAGCGTTACGGAAGGTGGAAGTAGTGAACCTACTTATCCTTCTTATCTGGAAATGCAGGGTGTAGGAAACATGGATGGAAAGGGCTGGTTAGCTACATTAAACCCTGTTTACGACAATAGCGGCGAACATCACGGAAGTTATCAAGGTGTTTACCAAATGACTAATGGTTGGGATAATTTTAAGATTGTAGACCAAACAGCCGGTATCTGGTATGGATGCGACTCCAACGATGAATACAAACTGGCGGACGGCGGACAGAATATCTGGTTCCACCAGGAAGAATGTCGTACTTTCATCGTCACAGCCAGTCTGGCCGACATGACTTGGGGAGCAACAGAAATAACCCAAATCAATGTCTGTGGTGAGTTTAACAATTGGGATTTAAACAAAGATTTGATGACATACGATGAAACAAACAAGGTTTGGAAAGCCACCGTTGTCATTGATAATCTGGGCAATAACTACGGTTTCTACTTCCTGCTTAATAATGCAGAAAACGGTTTGGTATGGAACTGGGCATTAAAGGGAAATAAAGAGAAACTATACTTGACCGACAGTAATGGAAGCGGAAGTATTGTTCCTGCTGAAACCGGTACTTATGCAATTACCCTTGACATTGCTTCCCTAACATTTACTATGGATAAACAATAATCAACAGAACATTATGAAACGATTTAAACAGATTCTATTCATAGCTTCCGCCCTACTTGGCGGAAGCCTTTTCACCGCTTGCAGCGATGACAATGACACACCGGTCTTCCCGGAAAAGGAAGAAGCAACTTATGATATGTCAGGTTTCGCCAGAGGAGCCGATGTCAGCTGGTTAACGGAAATGGAAAGTTCCGGATATAAGTTCTATACTGCCGAAGAAAAAGAACAGGAATGTATGTCCCTATTGCGTGATTTAGGTATGAATGCCATTCGCCTGCGTGTATGGGTAAATCCGGAGAATGACACTGATGATGTGAGAGGTTGGTGTAACAAAGGAGATGTATTGCTCAAAGCATGGAGAGCCCATAACTTGGGCTACCGTATCATGATTGACTTTCATTACAGCGACCGTTGGGCTGATCCTTCACAGCAAGCTAAACCCCAAGCATGGGCAGATTACTCGGTAGAGCAATTGAAGCAAGCTATCGCCGACCATACGAAAGATGTACTCAGTGCATTGAAAGAGAAAGGTATTGACGTGGAATGGGTACAAGTGGGTAACGAAACACATCAAGGAATGTTGTTCCCTACCGGACAAACTACAAGTGAAGAAGGAAGGGTTAATTTCGCATCATTTGTCACAGCGGGTTACGATGCTGTAAAAGAAGTCTATCCGAAAGCCAAAGTTATTGTTCATCTTGACCAAGGAAATAATGCCAGCCTGTACAATAGGATCTTCGGCTACTTACACGAAAACAATGCCAAATGGGACATCATCGGTATGTCACTTTATCCGGACATATCAACCGAAAACGCACACACACCGGACGACTGGGAAGCGATGAATAATGATTGTATCGCCAATATGAAAGCGTTAATAGCCAAATACAATACTCCGGTAATGATGTGTGAAATCGGTATTAGTTGGGATTACGAAGAAGCGGAAGCCTTCTATACAGACTTCGTTACCAAAGCCAAACAAGTAGACCAATGTCTGGGAGTATTTACCTGGGAACCTCAATGTTACGGTAACTGGAAAGGTTATAGTAAAGGGATGTTCGATGACAGTGGCAAACCCACCAATTCATTTAATGCTTTTAAGAGATAAATGAACATGAAACACCAAAAACAGTTAGCAACTGCACTTTTGTTGGCAGCTGCTTGCAGCCTGCAAGCACAGCGTAGCGAGACATTGCTCGAAAAGAACTGGAAATTCAGCAAAGGAGATATCAAAGAGGCCAGTCAGCCGGAGTTTAATGACACCCAATGGGAATCAGTCGTCCTTCCACATGACTGGGCTATCTTTGGTCCTTTCGATATGAACAATGATCTTCAGAATGTGGCCATCACTTAAGTACATGACAAAATTTCAAATATATTAAATTGTGCTTTGTAGCAAGGATTT
>ERZ772865.1759-NODE-1759-length-20745-cov-21.562832_pt1 | contig 20745 bp, 19 predicted proteins | sample MGYA00512133_ERZ772865 | MGnify/ENA primary metagenome ERZ772865 (study PRJEB29015, sample SAMEA2737722) | human gut metagenome | biome: human gut; feature: human-associated habitat; material: faeces | place: China | collected 2012 ...
AGGAAACGATTGAACGGGTCTTTGCGGACGCGAAGGAAAGACACGCGATGCGTTACACGCACCACCGAGGCCTGGCTGCCGTCACACGATGGGTCAGGCTTAAATTTGCTGCCATGAATCTCAAAAAGCTGGCGGTATGGAGTTGGAAAAACTCCATTTTCGCCTTCATTTTCGCTTGGTTTTGTCCAAATTACGAAAAAACTCCCGCTTTCGCTCCTCGAAAGCGGGGTTCTTTGACAAGTTGAATCTACGCATACGCGTAGATTTTAGTTTGCTATTACTTTTTTACTGTCTGGAATTGAGGAATGTGGAAGATGATAACTTTTTCTTTGGCATCATGCAAAATAGTATTCCATTTATTTCTATGTAAAATTTTAATTTGTGCAAGTTAAAATTGCACAAAAGCTGCTTTCAAGAATTATAGGAGGAAATTAATATGCAGCGATTCAATCTGCTCGTTCTTGTTCCTATCCTGATTCCGCCTTTCTGACTCGCTTTTTATGTACTCTCTAGGCAGGTACTCTTCTTTTAGAGTATCTAAAAGCTCGAAAACCATAGGCTGATCTAATGAAGCTACTGCACACACAAAATCGCAATACTCATTAGTTTGATGCTGTAAATTATTGATAATTCTCTCCTCCAAGGCTGAAAATGTTTTGTCAGCTGCATATTCAGCCTTAACAAATCTCATGTATTCAATCCGCCGTTTTGAGTAAGCCTTTTGGAAGTCAACCTTTTTTGCAAGGGATTTTATCAGTCCTCCAAAAGCCGAAGAAATCTTTCGCGCAGCCGATTCCCCAAGCGAAGATAGTCTTGCAAAAATCTCAATATAATTATGTATAGTTTCTACCGAATATCCGCATACATTTCTTCCAGTGAGAATTATATTGCTAATAGCACTTTCCGCTTTGATCCTCTCGTCTTTTGTGCCATCCAGAATTATTGGAAACATTAGGTCTTTATCTTTGCAAAACTCAGCGAAGGCACTTTCAGACATTGTGTTACGTTCGGCTGCATCCCTACTTTCAATGGGAATGCCCTGCAAATACAACTTTTTATACATAGTAATTACCATCTTTGCGTATTGCTGCCTTTCTTCTGCATACTTGATTTGTATTTCAAACATATCATCTGTCTCTCCAAATAAGTAATTTGGAGAGATTGAGAAGTTATAGCAAATTTTAAGGACGTACTCTTCCCTTAATGGAAATGAGTCCCTTGCCGTGGATTCATTCAGTCCTAAGATTCCTTGGACAGTTGTACGACTAACCCCCAATTTATCAGCAATTTCCTTGTCTGTAAGTGCATAGACCTTCTTTAACTCTCGCATCCGCGACTGAAACATCTGAATTTCTGCTTCTGGTAAAACATACGTTACATCTTCTTGAGATTTTGACTCCTCTTGAGGCTTTGCATCTCCTCGAAGCTTCACATCTTCCTGAGGCTGTGCATCTTTTTGAAGCTTCGCGTCTTCCTGAGACTTCACATCTTCCTGAGGTTTCGCATCTCCTTGAGGCTTCACATCTCCTTGAAGCGTTAAATCACGATGAAATATTCTAGCTGTCACGACTTGCATTGCAGCAAATATATCCCAAAGGTACTTTTTGCCTTTAGCTGCCTCGCTGCATAATTCATTAAATTTCTGTTTAAGTTCCGCATCACTCTTGCGATGTCCATATTCCATATTCATTCACCTTCTGTTGTATTTTGTGCAAGTTTTCTTGACCGTATTTTCTTTAGAGAATATGCCACTAGTTTTCTTGGCTGCAAGGGTGTATCATGCCCTCAACGACGTCGAATACAAAATCGCAGGAGGAACAATAACACTTATGCAGAAAAAGATTGCTGTTTATGGAAAGGCCGCTGAATTGGTAAAACGCGTTGACGAAATTGCAACTGTCCACTTTACCGACAAGAACGGTGAAGAAAAGACTCTTGTTAGACCGTTTTTTGTTGAGGAAGACGTTGGAAAAGAAGCCTTTGACGCAGTAAAAGAACTCGGGGTTCTCGCCGAAAAGTACAAGGAAGAAAACAGGCTGGAACTGCCACCTGAACTTGTGGCTGCTGATGTCTCCGTTTCTGCGCCTGCCGCCGAACAGGGACGTTCACTTGACTTAATCTCGGGATTCAAAACCTCCAGCGCGATTTACGTACCACGGTCTAGCCCCACGCAGAATACGGCCATTGCTGTGCAATCCTCCATCGCACCGACGCATCCGATGGAAGTCTACAATTATAGAAGGTCTGCACCTACTGCAATGGAACTCGCAAAGTATTATCTGAGCAGAAGAACGATCCGTGTAGCAGACAGTAGCATCTATGTATGGAATGGAAGCTACTACCGCACCGTCTCAAATGCTGATTTAAAGTCCGATCTCATTCGTGTGATGAGAGAACGGCTTGAAATTAAGGGCAATGCAGGCCAGCTGAATGAGATCATTGAGTACATTCGTGCAGAACCGACCATTGCGCTTAATGCCACGAACGCAGCACCGTCCCCTACTTTGCTGAATGTTGGAAACGGCGTGTTGTGCATGAATAATCCCAACCAGTTCGAGTTGTTCGCGCCGACCCCATCCAACTTCTTCACATCAGCTGTTCGTATTCCGTGGAACGGCGCGATGCCTACGCCTATATTTGATCGTTTCCTGTATGACGTGACGTGCGGCGATCTCGTGCTGACAGAGCGCATTTGGGAGGCAATTGGCTATCTTCTCTCCGAAGATAACTCCGCAAAGCGTTTTGTCTTGTTGATTGGGCCGTCAAACTCGGGAAAATCCGTTTTCGGCAATGTCATCTCGGCTTTCTTTGAGGATGGGTTCATTAGTGCTGTATCTGCAAGTGGTCTTGGAGCACAGTTCTCTCTTGGGGCACTTAAATGTGCGCGTATCAACATGTCTATGGATCTTACAGACGCAGTTTTGAGCCCTCAGGCTGTAAGCATCATTAAGTCTATCACGGGAAGAGACAAAGTACCTGTCGAAGAGAAATATGCCCCGGTCTCTAGTTGCCGTATCAACTGCAAGCTTCTGTTCTCAAGCAACCACGTTCTAAAGCTGATGGATTTTGACAAAGCTTTGATGAATAGAATGCTCTTAATCCCGTTCGCTCACCCTATTCCGAAAGAACGCCAGAATCCGAACCTCGAAGCATTGATTTCCAACGAGTTGTCTGGGGTCTTACACAAGGCCATGCAGGCTTATTGCCGCCTCGTAGGAAACAACTATATTTTTGCCGGGGATAGTTTATATACCGCCGATATGATGTCTGAGGCGGTTCTCGACCTTGACAGTACAATCAGTGCCGAAGAAGCTGTTTGTAATTTCCTGCGTGAAAGATGCGTTCGTTCCGACAATGACCATTTCATTCCAGTTGGCCAGCTCTACCATGAGTATACGATGTTTGCTTCGGCAAACAAGACAGCGATTTTTGCCAATGCGCAGACGTTTGCTCGCGCGCTCGGAACTAGCTTAGCTAGTCAAGGATTCCCGTCCAATTCACAGAAAAAATTTTTGAATGGGAAGACGGTGAACGTTTATCGCGGGATTCAGCTGAAGGAGGGGTAATATGGAAAAACGTCGTATCGAGGAATCGCCTATTCCATTTACCACGGAAGAAAGGCGGAATGAGCTGAACGAACTCGTAAAGAAGTACCCAATTTACATTCCTGTTGAAAAACTTTCCAAATTCCTAGGAATGAAGCCAGAGGCATTGCGTGCGTGCATCCGTCAGGGGCATTGTCCATTCGGAGTTGCATATTCAGTTGGCAGCCGTTTTGCTTACAAGGTTTTTACCGCAACATTTGTGGCGTGGTATTTAAAGCCGTGTGCATAAAATCAATTACAGGAGGCGGTTTACCGCCTCCTATCCATATAAAGAAGGGAGGTGGGTGAGCATGCCCACGAAAAAACGTTACGAACACAAAATCACGCTGGGAAAGGACATAGACGGCAATTTGATCCGCAAGTCTTTTTACAGCACGAAGTCCAAGCGTGACGCAAAACGCAAGGCAGAAGAGTACGCGGAAACCTATAAAATCAAACTTTTCTTAGGAGAGCCTGAGAAAGCCAAAACGATCACCTTTGAAAAGTGGGCAATTCGTTGCTTGGAACTCTATAAGAAGCCCTACGTCAAGCCCAACACTTACACAGATACCTGCCTTGCGCCTGCTACACGGCATCTGATCCCCTACTTTGGGAAGCGCGAAATTCAGACGATTCAGCCCGCTGAAATACAGGAGTACATCAATAAAATCGGCAAAAAGTATGCACCCGAAACCGTAAAAAAGGACTTCAATATACTGAGTTTCATTTTACAGCATGCCAAAGAAGAGGGCTACTGCAAGGAAAATGCCGCAAGCGCATCCATCATTCGCTTGCCCAAATATCATCGCGTGATTGAAAAGCATGCATTTTCCCAGCAGGAATATGATACCACATACGAATTTGCTGTCAACCATCCAAAGGGGCTTGCAATCATGCTGCTGATGGAAACGGGCTGTTCTAGAAGTGAGCTGTTGGGCTTGCGTTTTGAAGATTTTGATGCCGAGCACGGGATTCTGCACATCAATCAGGGCTTAGTATCTGTCAATTCAAAGGACAGCGGGGAGACTTTGATTGCCGCCGGACTGAAAAACGGCTATCGCCATCGGGAAATTCCGATCTTAGAGCCACGTCTGCTTGCAAGGCTGAAAGCCGAACCGAAAACCATCACGATTTCTTCCGGCGAAAACGAGAGAACTGTCAAGGCAGAATATATCTTTCACAGTCCTGAGGGAAAAGCATATATTCCTCGAAATTGGTATGAGCGCGAATACAAGCCTTTTATGCGGGCACTGGTGAAGGCACATCCGAAGATTCCACTTCTGACACCACATGAACTGCGGCACCCGTATGTCAAGCACACGACAAAAATTTTAGCTTGCGCTTGATGGATTTTCAAGCGCAGGCTTATCCTGATGCTCGGCGAAAAACTCGCGGAGCTTGTCAGCTTCATCGGGGAGGACAAAACCGAAGCTCTGTCCGCCCACTCTGCAATAGAAAGCGATTTTCATGACTGCCACCTCAATCAAAAATGTCCTGGATTTTGTATGCGATCTCAATGCGCTTGTCGGGGTACACCAGCACCCTGTCGATCAGCAGCTCGGCCAGCTCGGTGGTCAGCGTGTCCGCATCGAAAATCGCCTTGGACGCTTCCTTGCGGCTGTCCTGCCGCGCCTGTTCGTCCTGCTTTTGCTTCGCCTGTGCCAATACTGCGGCATAGGCATTTTTCGTTTTCAAAAGCAGCTCGTCACACGCGGCCTTTTCCGCCTTGTAGGTGTTCAGGTCAATCTCACCCATGAGATAGCGTTCATACAAGGCGCGCTTACCGTCTTGCAACGCCTCGATCTGCTGCTCATATTCGGCGCGTTCCGGTACGGAGGTATCCACCCGGAGCGAACCGTCCGGGGCAAGCGGTGTGGCGGCTTCCATCTGCTTTTTCAGCGTCAGGAATACCGCTTGTTCCAGCTCTGCGGCGTTCAGACGCATCTTGTGGCAGCGGCTTTCTACGTCCGCCTCGGAATGGCGGCAGTGATAATATGAGGTTTTCTGCATGGTGCGGGACAGCGCATGACCGCAGCAGCCACAGAAGGCTTTGCCTTTCAGCGGGTAGTCCCGCTTCTTCTTGTTGGGCTGGGAAAAGCGGAGCTGACTGGCCTGCGCGGTATCAAACACGGCTTTCTCAACGATGGCCGGGTGGTGGTCGGGGATGATGTACCACGATTCTCTGTCCTTCAGGCGGCTTCTGGTGCCGCCTACTTCGAGAACCGCCCGCTTGCCGATTACATATACGCCGGTGTAGCGTTCGTCAGCCAAAATGCGGAGAATGGTAGATGTACTCCAAATCCCGTGGCAGCGGGAAATATCATGGGTGTGATTGCCGTGCGCCGCCTTGTATTCTCCGGGTGTCGGAATACCGCGCCGGAAAAGCTCCCGCGTGATGGCAGCGGCGTTCATGCCACCTGCGGAGAGGCTGAAAATGAGCTGCACAACGGTAGCGGCCTCCGGGTCAGGCTCCATTCTGCCATCGGCACTTTTGCGGTAGCCGTAGGGACAAATCTTGCTCTGATACTCACCGCGCTGCATCTTGGCGTACTTGGCACTCTTGGTTTTGATGGACATATCGCGGCTGTAATACTCGCTGATGAGATACTTGAACGCCACGTCCATGCCGCCGGTGTCGCCCTTGAATTTGCTGCTGTCAAAATCGTCGCTGATGGAAATGAAGCGGGTATGGAACAGCGGGAACACACGCTCGATGAAGTAGCCGGTTTCAATGCTGTTGCGCCCAAAGCGGGAAAAGTCCTTGACGATGATGCAGTCGATCTGATTGGCCCGCACCAGCTCAATGAGCCTCTGTACCTGCGGACGCTCGAAGTTCGTACCGCTGTACCCGTTGTCGATGAACTCCGTGATCTCCGCGTTCATGGTTTCGGGCATGGATGCCGCATATTCATGGAGAACAAGGCTCTGATTTTCAATGCTCAGGCTGTCGTACTTGTAGTCCTCGATGGAGAGGCGGATGTAGAGGGCGATCACATATTTCTGCATTGTTCCAGCACCTCCGCATAGGTTTCAAACTCGCTCTGGAAGCGATAGCGCACCGTGATCTGCTTGTCGTGGGATACCTCGATGCGGTCAATCAGACGGTCAATGAGTACGCCGGTCAGCGTCCGGTCGGTCTTAATTTGTGCGGCATCCTGCTCCAGCGCCCGGTGCTGCTCAATCTGCGTATCCATCGTTCGCAGGCCGTCCTCCAACTGCTCCATTTCCACGGCGAGGTCGGCAATGCGGCTTTCGTACTTCTCCTTGTAGTCGAAGTATTCATCCTTGGTGAGAACACCTTGGACGAGGTTTTCATATAAGCTCCGCACGATACCGCGAAGCCGCTGGATTTCCTGCTTGCGGCTGGTGATCTTCTCCCGCAGCTCAGCGCGGTCAGCGGCCTGCTGGGGCAGCTCCGCAAGGGAGAGGGTGTATTGCCCCAGCGCCGTATCAAGCGCGTCCTGAAGCATATCTGCCAGCATATCCAGCAGCATATCCTCGCGGATGGTCACGCCGGGGCAGGCATCCTTGCGGATTCGGCTCCTGCTCAGACAATGGTAGAAGTACACATCGTCAGACTTCTTGCGGATGTTTCTCTGCCGATGCAGGCTGCCGCCGCAATGGGCGCAGAACACCTTGCCTTTGAGAAGATTCGGCGTGAAGGCTTTGACCTCCCGCGCCTTGGCGCGGCTGGCGGTCTGATTGAGAATTTCCTGCACCGCCGCGAACTGTTCCCGGCTGATGATGGCCTCGTGGGTGTCCCGTACCGCCGTCCATTCCTCGGCATCGGACTTGACCTGCCGGTGATCCACGGTTTTGGTCTGTCCTTGAACGAGATCTCCGGTGTAGACCTCGGAGCGGAGAATAACGCCGACCGTTCGGGTCTGCCACTTGCCGCTGCCAAGCAAATTTTCATGGGTGATCTTGCCCTGCATCTTCTTGTAGTGGCTGGGGGTGAGGATGCCAGCCTCGTTCAGCCGCACGGCGATGGTATTGAGGCCAGCGCCCTCGGAAGCCCAACGGAACATCCGCTGCACCACGACGGCGGCAACGGGGTCGATGATAAGCTGGTGGCAATCGTCCTTGGCTTTCAGGTAGCCGTAGGGAGTACGCGCGCCGATGAACTTGCCGTCCTTCATGGCCTGCCGCTGCTGCGCCCTGATCTTGCGCCCAATGTCCAAAGCGTAGGCTTCGTTTATCATGTTCCGCAGTGGGATGATGATACCGGAATGGGCATCTTCCGGGTTGGCGGTGTCGAAGTTTTCATTGACCGCAATGAAGCGGACGCTGCGGATACGGAAATACTGCTCAATGTAGTAGCCGGTGTCGATGGTGTTCCGCCCCAAACGCGAGAGGTCTTTCACAATGACGCAGTTGACGTGACCGGCCTCAATATCTGATAGCATCTGCTGAAAGCCTGGACGGTGGAAGTTTGTCCCGGTCGCACCGTTGTCGATGTAGGTATCGTACACGCTGATCTCCGGGTACTGCTCCAGATAGCGGGCAATAATCATCTGCTGGGTTTCAATGGATACGCTGTGCGTGTGGGTATCCTCCACCGAAAGGCGGACGTAGATCGCGGCGCGGCAAGCGGCGTCGGCCTCTTGCACGGCTACCGCAGCCGTTTCTTTCCTGCTTTTTCTCGCCATGCTCAGCCCACCTTTCTCTGTTCGTAATCTTTCTGCTGCGCTGCCAGCGCCAGAAGCCGCAACGCCTTTTTGTATTCGTCCTCATGGGTAAAGGTAATATCCAGCTCCTTTTTGCCACGGACGCGGATGCTCTGTACCATGTGAATGAGCGCCCTGCGGTCTAAGGTTTCCAGCGTGGAGAACTGCGTAAACTGTGAAATCCAGCGGTTGCGCTCACTCCGGTTTTCCAAAATCTCCGTGAGTTTTTCCTTGAGAACGCGGACACTCTCGCGAATGTCCTCGGCCTGCTTGGTGTACTTTGCCTTATAGGAAGCGTATTCTTCCTTGGTAAGCATACCTCCCACAAGGCTCTCATAAAGCCGTGCCTTGAACTCCAGCACCTGCTCCAACCGGCGCTCGTTGTCGGTAATGTGGCCGCTGTATTCCTTGGCAAGCGCCTGATTGATGCTGGACTGGTCAATGCCGGTCAGCAGCGCCTCCAGCGAAGCAATATTGCCGATATAGGCTTTCAGGCTGTCCCGCACACAGTCGATCAGGCTGCTTTCTTTCAGCATGACCGGATGGGCGCAGCCCTTTTTCTTGCCGGTGGGACAATAATAGTAGTGGTACTCCTTGCCGTTTGCACGGTTGGTCTTGCGGGTCATGCGGCTTCCGCAGCACCCGCAGATCAGAATACCGGAGAACAGGTACACCGTGTCCTCGTTGGGAGAAGTCCGGGTATCCAGCCCCTTGATGCGCTGCACCAGCTCAAAATCCTGACGGGCGATCAATGCTTCGTGGGCATCCGGGACACGCACCCACTCGGAGGCAGGGCGCTGCTCCATCTGCTTGATCTTATAGTGTGGCGTACCCTGTTTGCCCTGCACCAGTGTTCCGGTATAGGTTTCGTCCTGCAAGATGCGGATGATGGTGGTTGCCGACCACTTGCAGTCGGCCTTGTCCGCATAGCCCTTTTTCGCATAGGGCAGGCCGTTGTTCTTCTTGTATGCCAGCGGAGAGAGAATGCCAAGCCGGTTCAGCTCCGATGCGATCTTGGAGGCGCTTGCGCCCTCCAGCCGCATACGGAAGATGTCGCAGACAACGCGGGAGGCGTAGGGGTCAGGGACGAGCAAATTCTTGTTGTCCTCGGCTTTCATGTAGCCGTACACCGGGAACGCGCCGACGAAATCACCGTTGCGCCGCTTCACGTCCAGAGAGGAACGGGTCTTGATGGAAATGTCCCGGCAGTAGGCTTCGTTCATAATGTTCTTGACCGATACGGTCAGATCATCGCCGCTGTCGTGGGCGGTGTCGATGCTGTCGGTGATAGCGATGAAACGCACCCCGTAGGCCGGGAATACCCGGCGCAGATACCGGCCGGTTTCAATGTACTCACGTCCCAGCCGGGAGAGGTCTTTTACAATGACGCAGTTGATGTTGCCGTCGGTGACATCCTGCATCATTTCCTTGAATGCGGGACGGTCAAAGATGATGCCGCTGTATCCATCGTCGATCTTTTCGGAAACAACCTCAATATCCGGGTTGCGCTCTACAAAGTTTTCAATGAGCTTGCGCTGATTGGAAACGCTGTCGCTTTCGCTGGAATGATCGTCGGTATAGGACAGGCGGATGTAAGCGGTAGCTTTGTATTTAGGCATGAAAAAGCACTCCTTTCTCCCGGACTGCTCCCGCATGAAAAGAGTGGTTATCTGGCTATTAGGTTTTCATCCTTTTCCACACCGATCATAGCACTCCCTGCGGAAAAAAGCGAGGATGTCGCTCAGCGCAAAATGCCTTGCAGACATTCCTCTAACGTAACACCGTTCCCGGCAAAGCAGGCGTTTACCACGAAATCGCCGCAGCGGAAGCGGTAGGGGTTTTTGATCTGGCGGATAAAGGCGGCAATGCGTTCTTCCTTGGGAAGATTTTTGTCAACAGATACTTCCCGGATGTCCACCAGCTCATCCGTGGGGACGTGGGATTCGTTCGGTGTCGGCTGCATCATGGCAATCTCCTTTCTCAGTTTGGTGGGTTTTCTCAAGGTCACATGAATGCACTGACAGGGAACCGTCAGTGCATGGTATCTGACTTTGAGAGGCGGCTGCGCGGGCAGAATTGAAGCCACATAACATAATGGCGAATACCGGCGCAGCCGCTCTGCTTGTCCATTTGAGAAGAACTATCTTATTTGCCACGCGCCCCGGATAGTGGGCATGATGCAGGCCGCCCTTGGCAGGGCTGTCATAACTCCACGATACCGCTGCCTCAAAGGGCTGGCGCATACCGCAGGGTTCCCCCTCAAGTCTGTGGGAGGGCGTGAGCAAGTTTCATTATCCGCCGCGCTGTCATCGCGCCCGATTTGCCGAATCGGGTCTAAGGCTGCGTAGATCGCTCGGATGGCTTTTCCGGAATCACCTCCTTGAAGCCATCGTCGTGGCGGCGCACCTTATGCCGCTATCACGCGGGTTTTGTGCCTGCATCATGGTCTATTCAGTTTTCAACGTTCAACGAAAGGCTTCGTGGAGAATGTCCCTTCACCTATCGCCGATTTTGGGCCACTTTTGCAAGGTGTTTTTGAAAAACCTCAGAAATATTTTTTGATTTTTCTGATTGCTGCTGTAATGTTGAGAGAAATAGCCTGATGCGACACGCCTTCGACTTTTCCAATCTCGTCAATCGTCATTCCATCCACGAAATACATCCACATCCTGCGGAACTGAGTGTCTGTCAGGTGCTTCCTGATTTGCGTAACCTTTTGGGTGCTACGGCGGATTTCCGCCACCCGGTCATGCGCCTGCTCCATGCAGACATCCGCAGCGGGAATAGATGCTGCTTCCTCGGAAAGCTCATCCAGTGCAAGGGTATGATTAGCGTAGACATGATCCTCTTTCTCGGAAGCATGATAGTCTGCATCCGACAGGGACTTCCATTTCAGAAATTCTTCCTCGCTGGCAAAGTCCTCGCGGGTCAGGCGGATGATGGCTTCGTTGGCATCCATGTAAACGATAGCGTTGGGGTCTTTCTTGTTCAGCGCATAGCTGCTCTTTCTGTTAAACATAATATGTCCTCCGTTTCGGTGTTGGGTGGGTGGTGAACTAGACCAACACCGGCGGAGAACGACAGCCGACAGGAAAACGTAAAAAGGCGCTCGAACAGGCATGATGACCTGAACGAGCGCCTTGCGTGCGAGTGAAAACATGAGTAACGAATACTGTACCGGGAGGGGCTAAATCACAGATGAACCAAACCGCATAAAAAGAGAGCTGCAACTCGCTTTCGTGAGTGCAGCTCGTCTGGGGGATAGCCGCGTGCTTTTTGAAGTGGACGGCTAATCGGTGCTTATGCTTTTTTACATGACCGCGAGCGGCCTTAGCAGTATCTCCTGTTCATCCGTGACATCATAAAATTACCTCCAACTCGCTGAATGTGATTTGCGGCTCATTCAATGTGAGCTTCATGTGTATTTAAGTGAATTGAGGCTCACTCTACAATGTAGTAGAGGTGATTTACAATGAACTTTCTTGACCTGTTCGCCCAAAAGCTTCGCGAAAAGCGGGAGCAGAAAAAGATCACGCAGCGCGAATTAGCGGAACGGCTTAATATGTGTACCCGAACTGTCATTGAGATTGAAAAGTGCAAGAGCAATCCGAAATTTGAAACGGTTGCGCTGATCTCAGAAGAAATGGACATCAGTCTGGATGGAATCGTGTTCCACGATAGAGCGCCGCAGACCGTTGCCAAGTGCGTTCTTGATTACTTTGCAGGAAAGGGTGAAGAAGAGTCGCAACGGTACATAGACCTGTGCATGAGCGCAGATAAGCTGAAGTGATGCACCGTGATTTCAGTTGGAGCTACGAACGGGAGATAGAAACCGGCAAGCAATGCAAAGCGGTACCCACTTTGCGAAAACAGGCGGATTCCGTTCACACGGAATCCGCCTGTTTCATGCTTGTTGGGGCGCTGCCCCAATCCCCGCAGAACACAAAATTGTGTTCTGAAACGACGGATAAATCCATCGGCTACGCGATTTTGTAAATCGCTATATATGAGACAGTTTCCATCCCACCGCCTGCTCACGCCCGCTGATAAAGCGGCGGTAGATGCCGTCCTGTTTCATCAGTTCATCGTGTGTGCCGCGCTGAACGATTCTTCCCTTGTCCACCACAAGGATCTGATCTGCGTGGCGGACGGTTTTCAAGCGATGGGCGATCATGATGACGGTTTTCTCCTGCGTCAGTTTTTGAATAGCCTCCATCAGCTCCTGCTCGTTCTCCGGGTCCACATTGGCTGTGGCTTCGTCCAGAATAACAATCGGGGCGTCCTTCATCATAGCGCGGGCGATGGAGAGCCGCTGGCGTTCGCCCCCGGAAAGGGAGCCGCCTGCTTCGCCGATCACCGTATCATACCCTTGCGGCAGTTTCATAATGAAGTCATGGCAGCGGGCTTTTTTCGCCGCTGCGATGACCTGCTCTATCGGCGCATCCGGCTGGCCGAAGCAGATGTTGTTGGCGATCGTGTCGTGGAATAGATACACATTCTGAAACACGAAGCTGAAATTCCGCATCAAGCTGTCCATGTCGTACTCGCGCACATCGTGGCCGCCCAGCGTGACCTGTCCGGCATCCACATCCCAGAAGCGGGAGAGCAAATGGCAGAGCGTGGTCTTGCCGCCGCCGGAAGGCCCGACGATGGCCGTTGTTGTCCGCTCCGGAATGTCCAGCGTGACTCCGTGGATGATCTGCTTTTCGCCATAGGAAAACGTAATGTGATCTGCATGAAGATCATGGTGCTCCGGCGTAAGTTCCGCGCCGGAAATATCCATGGCGGGCAGATCCAGAATGTCCGCTGCCTGATCCACGCAGGTATCCACCACCCGCAAAAGGCTGGACTGTGTGCCGGCTTGTTCCAGCCCTTCCGTGAGCAGGAAGGAGCAGATGCAGAGCATGACGCAGTTTAATAGTTCCATTCTGCCGCCGGTATAGAGAATAAGCGACAGCACCACGACACCCATATCAATGAGCTTGGCAACGACATTCTGTGTCAGCATCAGCGGCAGAAGCTTCAGCTCCATGTCTGTGTTGGCATTCACATTTTCCTCGATGGTGTCTTCCAGCCTGCGGTTGTACCGGCCGATCAGGGAGTAGGACTTCACTTCGGCAATTCCCTTGATAAACTCCAGCACCTGCTCCACCACTGCCGTGTCTCCGGCAAATTTGCGGCGGGTCGTTTGCTCGGATCTGATCTGCAATGCGTGATTCACGGCGTAGTAGACGGCAAGACCGGCAATAATGAACAGTCCGACACGCCAGTCGAACAGGAACACCGCCAGCGTCATCACTGCCGTGGAGAAGATGCCTTCCGTGACGAGCATGACCACGCGGGTGGACACGCCGGAGAGGTTATCCATGGTGTTGGTGGTGACGGAGGTGATAGCGCCGAGACTGTTCTCGTTGAAATAGCCCATGGGCAGATAGCGCAGATGCTCGGCAATCTGTACGCGCTTGTTTGCTGTGGTGGAATAGCCGCCGTCCGTCTGCAAGGCGGTGGCGCGGTATTTGAGGATCGATGAGCCGATGACGGATATCAGCATGACAGCCAACGAAAGCAAAATCGTTTTTGCGGTCACGCCTTCCACCAAAATTGCTTGCAGCATTACGCCGATGGCCGGAATTTTCAGCGCTGAAAACAGCGCCGCCAATACGCCAAGAACGATGGAGCGGTAAAACTCGCTGCGCTCCCGTTCATCACAGAAGCGGAAGAACTTTCTCAAAATCTCAAGCACGGTCCGCACCTCCTTCTGCGCTGTCACGGGATGCAATATGCGCGTTCCAAAGAGTTTCATATAACGGACAGGCTTGCAGCAATTCTGCCTGTGTCCCTGTAGCCTCAATGCAGCCGTCATTCACCACGACGATCTGGTCGGCATCCACGATGGTGGAAAGCCGGTGGGCAATGACAATCAGCGTCTTGCCTCGCACGAGTCGTGCCACGCTCTCCTGAATGATGGCTTCGTTCTCCGGGTCGGTGTAGGCGGTCGCTTCGTCCAGAATGACGATAGGTGCGTTTTTTAGCATGGCGCGGGCAATGGAGATTCGCTGCTTTTCGCCGCCGGAGAGGTGTCCGCCGCCGCTGCCGACCTGCGTGTTAAATCCGTTTTCCAAACTCATGATGAAATCATAGCAGCCGCAATCGCGTGCCGCCTGTTCCACCTCGGCGTCCGTCGCATCGGGTCTGCCCATGCGGATATTTTCTCGCACGGTGTTGTCAAACAGGAAGTTATCCTGCGACACATAAGCAACGAGCTTGTTGTAATGCTCTGCGGAAATGCTGCGGATGTCCGCGCCGCCCACGGTGATGCTGCCGCTGCCCACATCCCAGAAGGAGGCGATGAGCTTGGCAATGGTGGATTTGCCGCTGCCGGAGGGACCGACCAGCGCGTTGACCGTTCCTTCGGGGAAGACCAGGTCAATGCCGTGCAGCACCTCGGCGTCATTGTAGCCAAAGTGAACGTCACGCAGCTCCACGGTGCTGCCCTGCGGCGATTCTGTGTCCGTTTCGGGGCGAGACAGCTCCGGGGCGGTTAGAATGTCCGTCACCTGAGAGATGATCGTGCCAACCTTGGCCAGATCATCGGTGAACTTCATGCAGCCGATGATGGGCGTGATAAGCCCCATGGAGAGAATCACAATGAGAACGAATTTCTCCGGCGTCAGCGTCCCGTTTTTCAGCAGCAGCCCGCCGATGGGCAGCACGCTCAGGAGTGTCGCGGGCATGATGTTCATGGCAAAGGTGAAGTAGAAGTTGCTCTTGTTCATCCAATCGATGTAGCTTTGGGCACACTCTTTTGCAGCAATGACGAACTTTTCATAGCTGTTTTTTGCTTTTCCGAACGCCTTGATGACCTCGATGCCGCCGATGTATTCCACCGCTGTATCGTTCAGGGTGTTGGTGGCCGCAACGGTTCGGGCGTAATTCTTCTCGTATCCGGCCATCATCAGCATAAAGAACACCATACCGAGCGGAAAAGTAATGAGTGAAGCAAGCGCCATACGCCAGTCGATGACAAAGAGATAAATCAAGGTTGCCAAGGCGACTGCGGCATTGCTGCTCATCTCCGGAATGGCGTGCGCCAGCGTCGGTTCGATGCTGTCCACCCGCTCGACGAGGATGTTTTTCAGTTCGCCGGAGCCTTTGGCCTGCACATCCCCCAGCGGCATTTTGGCCAGCTTCGCAAGCCCCTGCTTTCGGATATTTCCCAGCACGGCGAAAGTTGCCTTGTGGGACTGCGCCGTAGACAGCGAGTGGAACAGTACACGCAAAAGCCAGAACGCCGCCATCACCGCACAATCGATCAAATAGCCTGCAAGGTCTTTGTTTCCGGCCAGCAGCTTGCCGATGACCTGCGCCATCACAAAGAACGGCAGAATCTGAAACGCAGCACCGATGACAGCCAAGATCACACTAGCAATATAGCCGGACTTCTTCTGTCCGGCGAAGCTGAAAATCCAGCCGAATGTGCTTTTTTTCTCTTTCACTTCGTTCGCCTCACATCGAAAATTTCCTTTATCATTGGAATCGATTCTTCCGTCACAGGTAGATTATCCTGTATCCGGCCATCGTCCAAATGCAGCACTCTTTTGCAGGTACGACAAACGAACTCATAATCGTGGGTCACGATAAAAATAATCTTCCCAAGTTTGGAGAGTCTCTGAATCAGTGCCGCCAGCCGCACCATGCTGTCGAAATCCAAGCCGCTGGTTGGCTCATCAAATACCAGCAGATCCTTCCCGCAGACCATTGACGTCGCCGCCGCGAGCCGCTGCTTCTGCCCACCTGAAAGCGTATTCGGATGGCGCGCCCGAAATGGAGCAAGTCCTAATTCTTTCAATGTGGTTTCCGCAAGCGTTGCGTCTGGATGCTTAATGCCAAAAGTACACTCTGCTTCCACGCTTTCAGCAAAGAGTTGATAGTTCACATCCTGCATGACCATATAGGAACTCTTCATGCGCTCCTTCGGCTTCTGCGGATTTCCATTCCACAGATATGAGCCGGACGTTTCCTTGTGCAGACCGCAGAGCGCACGGGAAAAGGTGGTTTTCCCCGCGCCGTTGTGTCCGACAATGGCAATGATATCTCCGGGCGCAGCCTGTAAGGAGAGATTGCGCAGCACGGGCTGCTTTTTATAAGCCAGCGACACATTTTGAAGTTCAAACACCGGCGGCTGTTTTGGCACGGCTGCACATATTGGCTTTTCGTCTTGCAGGTCGAGCGCCCGTAGCCCCATACTCTGCCGCTTTTCAGTAGACAGCAAACGGAACTGTTCCGGTGTCCAATCCCCGGCAATATGTCCGTTATCAAGATAAACGATGCGGTCAGCTACATCCATCAGATAGTAGAGCCGATGTTCCGCAACAACAATCGTTTTTCCCTGTGACTTGATAAGACGCAGATGCGCCCGCAGATCATGAATCGCTGCCATGTCCAGATTGGAGGACGGTTCGTCCAACAGATAGATCTGCGGATTCATCGCATAGACGGAAGCAAAGGCAATTTTCTGCTTCTCCCCGCCGGAGAGAGCAAAGATATTGCGGCCCAACAGGTTTTCGATACGGAGTGCCTTGGCTGTTTCCACCACACGTTGTCCCATCTGTTCCTGCGGCACAGCCTCGTTTTCCATGCCGAATGCGATTTCACTGTCGGTGTCCACATTGAAGAACTGTGTCCGAGGGTTCTGAAATACGCTGCCGACCTTTTCCGCGATGCGGTACATAGGAAGATCAAACAGATTCTCACCGTCCAACAGTACCTTGCCCGTCAACTCTCCTGCGAAAAACTGCGGGATCAGGCCGTTGATGAGCCGCGTTAATGTGGTTTTCCCGCAGCCGCTCCGTCCGCAGAGCAGCACGCACTGCTCATCCGGGATGGTGAGGTTTATATTTTTGAGTCCGCCATCTGCGCTGTCAGGGTAGGAAAACGACACATTCTGCATTTCGATCATATGCCCACCGCCTTCCACACGATCTCAGCGGCAAGAAACGCCGCAAAAAACACCATTGTCAGAAAGTCCGCTGACCTCATTTGAATTTTTACAAGGCAGGTTCTCGGCTTCGGATTTTCGATGCCTCGGGTCACAGAGGCGATGGACAGCTCGTCCGCCGTCTTGCTGGCCGCTGTTAGCAGCGGCACATAGATACAGTTTATTGTCATAGCCGGGGCCTTCAGAAAGCCCCAAGGTGTCGGCGATGCATCCCGCAGGCGCATGGCGTCCTTGATATAATGCCAGTCCTCCCGGATGGTCGGTAGATACCGCAGCATGACAGCGATGGGAATGGTCAGCTTTTTCGGAATGTGCAGGTGCGCCATCGCGGAGAGAAATTCCCCCACCTTGGTGGTGGAGATCACAAGTCCCGCCAGCATCCCGCAGGCATAGACCTTATGTACCAAACCGAGAAACGCTATGAGCATCGTCCGCCAGGTGCCTGTCAGCACACTCATGCACCAAACGGTAAATACGCAGATGAGCGCATAGGCAATCATGCCGCGCAGTGCATACTGCCATTTTCCGCTGAATGCCGCCAGCAGACCGATGAGCGTCACCAGTGCAAACTGAAAATACAGATTCGGCGCAAACATGGCGCTCAGGACGCAGAGCAGGATAAGAAACAGTTTTGTGCGTGGGTCAAGATGCAGCTTCATTTGGTGATACCGGCTTTTTCAAATTGCTTTTTCATCATTTTGCAGCCGATAAAAGCGCTGACTGCGGCGGCCAGAATCGTTCCTGCCAGCATGATAACGAGAATCCACGTTGTGCCGGTATTGCGCATGGTGTCGATATACGACTGCTCCGTGCCGTTGCCGAGCATGGTTTTTGCCCAGCCATCCGGGTCAGCGAAGAACACAAGATAGGAGGCCGTGCCGCCGAGGGAAAGGAGAATGTAGGAAAGCGAGTTGATCTTCTTGCTCCTATACCGACCCGCTCCTGCAACGAGGTCGGCAACGATGCCCATGATCAGATAACCCAGCGCCATGGCCCAGTGCATCCCGGTCACGAACCAGATGATGCACATAATTGCACCCAGAATCGTCGCTGCCCAGCGCTTCTGAACCTTGGCCAGCATGAGGAGATAGACAGGGCCGCACAGCAATGCGCTGCCCACCGGCATATAAAAGGTCAGGACAGGGTTGGGGGCGAAGAATATGCCGCCGACCAGAGCGAACACGAGAAAGAGTGCGGAAAAGATACCAATGGTGACAAGATCCTTTACCGTAAGACCTTTTTTCTGAATGGTTTGCATGATTAAAAACTCCTTTGCAATGATAGTCTGCTTGACGGATGCGCCGCCGTTTGCTATACTTCGGTTAGAGCACGCTAACCGAAGTATAGGCTATCATACCACAGCAATTCTTTCAATCACCGGCAGGCGCTTCTGGCTAATCGTTGCAAAGAATTGCCTGTTCGTTGCAAGGAGCAATATGAAAAACGATATTTTGTCAGAATACTACCGACCGCTTCTGGAACGGAATAACTTTCTCCCGATTCCATGTCCGGAGAAATTCAGTCCTGCGGGACAATGCTGGAAAATTGAACCAGAAGTAGGCGGAGGTTATTACTGGGTCTACGGAAAGCAAGACCTGTATGACATCAAAATTCATGATTTCTTTTTCCACGAGGACTTTGAGCTGGATATGGAGATCCCGGAGTGCATCAGCATTTTGCGCTATGATTCTATTTCCGGCGAAGAACTGAGTCCATACCGAAGACTTTCGGCAGGCGACATTCAGACCATTGTAGGCGGGAACTATCGCTACCGTGCGCTGATTCATAAACGTATCCCTGTTCATTCCGTGGGAATTGAAATTCTTCCGGCCTATTATGAGGACTTTCTGAAAAAGCAGTATCCGGACGATTATTTTAATCTGCCCGCTGCGTTTCAGAGCGTAGATCAGGCAACAGACTTTCCGGCCATGTCCAAACTTCTCTTTGAAGTGGAGAATTATCGCGGCAGCGGGATGGCGGCATCGCTGTTTTTTGACGCCAAGGTGACGGAAGCCATTTCTCTGGTGGTGGATGCGTGGAAAAAACAGAGTCAGAAACGAGAAAGACCCCTATCGGCGGAGGACGCAGAAGGCTTACAGAATGTGACCAGCTATATTGCGGATCACTATGCGTTTGACATTCCGTTAGAACGGCTTGCAAATATCGCCTGCATGAGCGAAAGCAAGCTGAAAAGCTGCTTCAAGCGGCAGTTCGGATGCAGCGTCACGCAGTATATTCAAGGGCGAAGAATGAGTCAGGCAGAGCATCTGCTCATTGATACAGATTTCACCATGGGGCAGATTGCACAGATGATCGGCTATACCACCTCCAGCCGGTTTGCGGAGCTGTTCAAGAAAAGTACGGGCATTTTGCCCATCGAATATCGAAGGATTGCAAGAAGTAATCATTGACGAAAAAGCGTGTTAACATGAAAAAGGCTCGTATCAGCGATTTGGTTGATACGAGCCTTTATTATGCGAGTGTTTACAGCTTCTAGCCTTCAACTTGACAGTGAATCTCGGTAAAGCGCTTATCAAGGCCGTCCTGCGTGGTAAGCTCCTCGCGGGGGGTAGCATGAAGGGCTGCGGAACAGGACGGCATTTACCGCCGCTTCATCGCGGAGCCTCCGCAGACTGCTGCGTGGAAAATGTAACACGGACTTCACACTGTACATGACACTGTATAAGTTGTGGCAGTAGTGGATAGGAATTATATCCAGCAGAACAGCGCTGAAAAAGAGAGGGATCAGCTCAGCGTTGCTCCGCCTCTTGTTCCCGTCGTTCATTCGATTCCTCCTGCTCCTTGTCCAGCTCCAGAATACGGTCGATATTGGCCTTGGCCGTCAACAGCTCTTTCATTTTCTCGCGGGCTTTTCGGTAGTCGGCATAGGCGGCTTTCTTTTCCGCCAGCAGCTCGGCGTACTCGGTATTCAGCGCCTTAATGGTGGGCAGCTTCTTGAGGCCAAGCCCATCAAAATAGTTCTTTGCGGCCTTGTGGATCGTGACCTCACTTTCATGCTCCGCAAGAAATTTCTTGGAGTACCCGGCCTTGCGATAGGCAACGTAGGTGTCGCGGGTCTTGGCATAACCCACGATATGCTCCCGCAGCACAGCGATCTCAGCCATGCGTGTTTCCGCAGCCTTGATTCTTGCGGAAAGCTCGTTAAAGTGAGCGGATGCTGCCGCCGCTTTCTCCGAGAGAATGGCGTAATCTAACAGCTCATGGTCTTGCAGATAGGCCACCGTCTGCGCCATCTGTTTCAGGTTAAATAACGTCGCCCAACGCGCATAACCGGCACCCTTGCCCGCACGTAATTTGGCCTGAATGTCCACCAGCAGATTCCCGCTGCGCTTTTCCGGTTTGACCGGCACGGCGGCGTTCTTTCTCGGCGTATGGGCCTTTTCACCTGCAATCACCGTGCGGAGATCTGCGGGAGTATAGCCGTCACCGAGGGTATCCATGCGAATGGACTTTTTCTGTTCGCCGCCCAGCAGGG
>ERZ772865.1813-NODE-1813-length-20357-cov-4.246872_pt1 | contig 20357 bp, 19 predicted proteins | sample MGYA00512133_ERZ772865 | MGnify/ENA primary metagenome ERZ772865 (study PRJEB29015, sample SAMEA2737722) | human gut metagenome | biome: human gut; feature: human-associated habitat; material: faeces | place: China | collected 2012 ...
TAATTTAATCATCTTTATAGAAAAAGAGAAATCCCCGTGAGGGGACGAAAACATCCTTTTTCAGATACAACTTTTTGAATCTCTTCCATAGAAAAAGAGAAATCCCCGTGAGGGGACGAAAACAGGAAATATACTCTCTCTCGGTATCAAACAGTTGGATAGAAAAAGAGAAATCCCCGTGAGGGGACGAAAACGATACTGTCCAGCCTGTCAATCTCTTCAAATGTTCTTATAGAAAAAGAGAAATCCCCGTGAGGGGACGAAAACTATTCGGATTCTGTTTTTTCAGGTTTTACGACTTCATAGAAAAAGAGAAATCCCCGTGAGGGGACGAAAACTATCCTCATTATCTTTGAGGTTCGCAAGCTGTTTCTCAATAGAAAAAGAGAAATCCCCGTGAGGGGACGAAAACCATCACGCTTGAGAGCATTTAATGTATCCTGCTTTCATAAAAAAAGAGAAATCCCCGTGAGGGGACGAAAAGTCTAATGCACTGATATCTTGTAAGAATGTACAATATAGAAAAAGAGAAATCCCCGTGAGGGGACGAAAACTAGTCTGGGCATTTGCTAAGCTCTTTTTCCCAGTTATAGAAAAAGAGAAATCCCCGTGAGGGGATGATACTTTGAATACCAAAGATAGAGTGATGACGAGGAAAAAGAATAAGAAAGGAGGCAGATTATGAGTTATTTATATGTATCAGATCAGAGTGCAGTAATTAGTTATTCGGCCAATCGATTTCAAGTAAAGTATAAGGATGGTATGCTGAAAAGTATTCCGGCAGAAATGTTGGAAGTGATAGAAGTATTTGGAAATGTTCAGATTACAACACAATGTTTGCGGGAATGCCTGCAAAGAGGAATCAATATCATCTATTATTCGACTAAGGGAGCGTATTTTGGAAGAGTTATATCACCAGGTCATGTGAATGTCTTTCGACAGAGACGGCAGGCGGAGTTGGGAAAAGATGAAAAGTTTTGTCTTGAATTTTCTAAAAAGATTATTGATGCAAAAATACATAACCAGATAGTAGTCTTGCGTAGATATGCGAGAAATAGCAGAGAAAATATTGACAGACCGGTTGTCGAAATGAAATATATGCAGCAAAAAGTTGTAGAAATGGCAAAAAGTGTAGATCAGTTAATGGGATATGAGGGAAATGCAGCGAGGATTTATTTCAGAACGTTAGGAAAATTAATTGATCCGGAATTTGCCTTTACAGGAAGAAATAGAAGACCTCCATTAGATCCGTTTAATTCAATGTTGAGTTTGGGCTATTCAATCATTCTAAATGAAATATATGGAAAGCTTGAAGGAAAGGGGCTTAATCCATATTTCGGAATGTTGCATCAGGATCGTGAAAAGCATCCAACTCTTGCCAGTGATATGATGGAAGAATGGAGGGCTGTTCTGATAGATACAACAGTAATGGGAATATTAAATGGACATGAATTAAGTGTAGATGATTTTTATTCGGAGGAAAACAAGCTTGGAGTATTTTTGTCAGATCGGGCATTTAAAATATATTTAAAGAAATTAGAAGAAAAATTTCGTTCAGATAATAAGTATTTATCGTATGTTGATTACAGCGTAAGTTTCAGAAAAGCATTAGATCTGCAGGTAAATCAATTGGCAAAAATGATGGAGACAGGAGATCTGACATTGTATAAACCAGTGAAGATCAGGTGAGAATATGGAAAATTATTTTTGGAATACAGAAGAGCATGAAGAAAAAACGATCTATTTGTTGGTAATTTATGATATTGTAAGTAATAAGCGGAGAAATGCATTTGCTAAGACAATGAATGGATATGGATTCAGAGTACAAAAATCTGCTTTCGAGGCAATGGTGACAAAGGCACTTTACAGAAAATTGTTAAAAGAGATTCCAATGATGATTGATGCAACGGAGGATAGTGTACGGGTGTATAAACTACGAGGAACTGGTGAAGTCAGTCTATTTGGAATGAATGAACAGATAAAAAATGAAGAAGTGCTTATCATTTAAATATTAAGAATTGGGTGGAAAATTGGTTATGGAAAAAGAAAATATATTAATTGCCTGTGTAGGGATTACAGATCCGATCAGAAGTGATTATGATGGACCGATACTTCATATAACAAGATATTATCATCCGAAAAAAATATATATGATTTTAAGTTCAGAAATTGCGGAAAGAGAAAGAAAATGGAAATATAATGAGGAAGCAGTTCATTTACTGGTGCCGAAATGTGAAATTATTAAGATTGAAACCGGAATAGAGGATCCACATAGTTATGATAGTCTGGCAACAGAATTCAGGACAATTTGTGAGCAGGTAAAATATGAAAATCCAGGCAAAAGAATTCTTTTAAATATTACATCAGGAACACCACAGATGGAAACGACCCTTGCGATGATTGGCATGGGTGAGCCTGAGATATATACATTGATTCAGGTTACGACACCGGAGAAAAAATCGAATCATAATCAAGCATTTAATCCAGAAAAAGATGATTTGAATGAATGGTTTGAGGGAGATCTCGATAATATAGTAACAGAGCCAAATCGATGTCTCACTCCGCAGCTCTATAATTTTCGGACGCCGGTTATTCAATTTCAAATTCGCTCATTGATTGAAAATTATGACTATAATGGAGCGTTAATGCTATATAAATTAAATCAAGACATTTTACCAGAAAAATTGGGTATACTTTTATGTCATGGTGAAAAACGGTTATGTCTTGAATCTGAAGAAGCAATTAAAGAGGCGAGAAAGTGTGGTCTGGTTAAAAATTTATTTTTGAACGGAAGAAGAGATATTGCAGAACTTGTTGATTATTTTAATAGTATGTATGTGAAAGAAAAGCGTGGAGAACTAAATGATTTTGTTATGCGATTGGAAGTGTTGGCAGAATATTTGGGATTATTTATTTTAGAGAAGAAAATGAAGATTTCTGTAGATCAGATTTCTTCGGTAAGGTCAAAAAGGAAAAATGCGACCAGGTTTCTGAATGAACAAAAATGCAAAGAATGTATGCCGGGAATTGAAGAGTATTTTGTGCAAAAATATTTCTTTGAGGAAGAAAAAAACAGATCTTTTCGCTGGGGAAATGCATTGAACAGTCGGGCAGTTGTTAATCTTGTCGGCTATCAAAGTGAAAAAAAGGAAATTTATAAAAAGTATGCAATTCATGTGGATGAGATGCGAAAATGGCTTTCGTTATGTGCACGTTTAAGAAATCCTGCAGCACATACGATTGTTGCAATTACAGATGAAATGTTTAAAAAAGAGTATGGTGGAAAATCAGCAGATGTTTTATGTGCGAATATAAGAAAAGTGATGATGGCAGTATTTGAAAAAGAAGTACCAAAAGAAAGTTTTGAAGTATTTGATATTTTAAATAAGATGTGTGTAGATTGTATGAGGAAAGTATAAAAAATTTATAGAATGAATGCTGTAAGAGCAAGACCAGCTAGTTATAGTCAATACCTAAAAGACAAAAAATAGATATTTTTCTTTTATGTTTTGAAACCTAAAAATGAGTAACTTTAACAAACGTAAATCACTTGGATTTTCGTCAAGAAGCTCCTATGGTTTTATATAGCTGCATCTTTATGCAGCTGCTAAAGCAGGTCTTTGATACTGCTTACAGTGTTCTTCTGGTGACCGAAGCTCAAATGCCTTTTCATCACGAAGAACAGCAAATACGATGTTGCAGACTTTATGCATTACAGCACCGATTGCAACCATCTTAGGCTTTTGTCCAGACTTTAATTCGTAATACTTACGGAGGTATGGATTGATGCCCTCTCCATTACGTTTTGTACGAATGGAGGCGAGTGCTACTGCAAAGATAGCACGGCACGCGATTCTGGAGCCACGTTTGCTCATATGTAACTGAGTGCCAACGAATTTTCCAGATTCATTTACTTCAGGATCTAATCCGAAGTAAGCAAAAAGTTGTTTTGGATTACGGAATGCTGAGAAATCACCTATTTCGCACATGATTGTTACAGCAGTCAGAAAGCCAACACCTGGGATTGTATTTAAAAGTTTAATCTGCTGAATAAACTTCTCGTTTTTATTGAATGTAATCAGCTGCCTAATACGATTCAGTATGGAATCCAAAGCAGAATCAAGCTTTTCAACAAGGTCCAAAGTTAAAAAGATATTGAAGTAGATACTGTCTATTTGACATCCAAATGTCTTTGCAGCATTAGCTGCAGCACAGAGTTTCTCATATCTTTCAGAAGCTTTGGCAAGACCTTTTCGTGAAGCTTTTGATATTTTTTCAATCATGGTCTTCTTATGACCACGAAGTATCTTGTCTGGAGTACCGTACTGGCGAAGAATCATTGTTGAGGTCTTGCCGGTAACATCACAGAAAACGTCAAGATACTGAGGAAACACGGTATGCAGGTCTCCTTTAAGTTTATTGATATGAGCAGAACGCTCATCAGTTAAATCGTAATACTTACGGGTAAGGCTACGCAGTTCAAGAACCAGCTTTGCTGGGAACTGGGAAACAGGAATATCTTTTGATAATCCTAGTTTGGCAATACCTTTAGAATCGATTTTATCATTTTTTACTTTTCTGATATTTCCATTCTTAGTAGAATGTGTAATAATAGGATTGATTATGGACGCGTTAAAACCACAATCAACAAGATAGCAGAAGAGCGGGAAATGATAAATCCCAGTGGATTCTAGAAAGGTGCGACTTTCTAAGGAATACAGCTCTTCTGCTTTTTTAATTTCAGAAACAGCTCGTTCCAAAGAATCCTTATTATTGTGAGTAATCTTGAAAGGTTTCAAGATCACTGTTTCGTCTGGCGCAAGAATTGTCATAAAGCTAAAAGCTGAACCGACATCAATGCCGACGGAAATATAGTTTTTGTTATGCATTATATGCTCCTTCCGATAGGGTCCCATAAAAAACAATGAATACACTACCTGGCGCGTTATACGGGTATAGCTTAATTGCTCCCAACCAGCCTAAAACATAAATTTTCATTGATGGAATGACAGTCTTAAGTTACGGGTATTACTGGACATAAGCCAGCTCCCTAGGAGAAAATCGTCCTTTTCCCTATCCAATGGAAAATAATACCTTATGTAACAGACATAGTCTAGGAGTGAATAATCATACAAAAATGTATGTAACTTATACACGTATCTATGGTTGGAGTGATTATGGAGGAGAATCCTCTTACCAACCAGGATATAGATTAGAGAATATGATGTGGATGACCTTATTGGTCTATGACTACATCATACCAGGAGAAAAATTATGTATTTTGTACCGGACGGCACGAAAGAGTGTGGTTATTATGAATGTAAAAAGTGTGGTTATCGTTTTCTGTCTTTGCAGACGATGAAAAAGATTGCGTGTCCTGATTGTGAGTCAGAGATTGATTATGAAATCGGACCGGATGAGTCAATGGAAAATGTCATTGATACAGCAGAATTGCTGGAGAAGATCGAAGGAGAAGAAGAGGTTGAAAAGATGGATACCCTTTTAAGCCTTGCGATCACCGGAGGGGATGAAAGCTGGATTTAAACTCTCATGTTACATTAGAGTTCCTGATGAGTTATACATAAGCTAAAAAGAGTATGAGGATTTTCAGGAGGCAGAAATGGACGAAAAAAGGACAGGGTATATCAGCATCGGAGAGATGGCGAAGATGAACCGGACAACTGTGCCGACATTGAGGCTGTATGACTCAATGAAGCTGCTTACCCCATGTTATGTGGATGAAAAGACGCATTATCGGTATTATGATATCAAGCAGAATGCCAGATTGGACATGATTCAGTATATGAAAGAGCTGGGAATGGAATTAAAAGAGATTAAGAGTATCCTTGACCGGAAAGATCTGGATCTGATAGAAGATGTACTGATGCAGAAAAGAGAGCAGACACTGCAGGAGATGCAGGAGCTGAAATTTAAAATGGAGGCGATCGACCGGACTGTGGCATCGATTAAGCGTTATAAAAAATCTCCTGCAAGTGGAACTATCACGTTGGAGTATATTCCAGACCGTACTATTTATTCTATGACGGTGGATAAGAATTTTTATGATTACAATATTGATACATACGAACTGATTCTGAAGCAACTGAAAAATAAGCTGATAGAATGTGATATTCCACAGGTCTACTATTGTAATGCGGGAACGTTGATGAGCCGGAGAAGGTTTGAAGAGCAGATTTTTTATTCTAATGAGATTTTTATTTTCGTAGATGATAATTTTCCACTTCAGGACAGGGTACAGAAGATTGAAAATGGAATGTATGCATGTATTTATACGGAAGATTTTGATGAAGAACAGGAGTGTGCTGCAAGGCTGTTGGAATATTGTAAAAAGAACCACTATGAAATCTGTGGAGATTATATCTGTGAAGAGATCATGGAAATGCATATTTTTAATGAACGGAAAAGAGCCATGTATTTGCGGCTCCAGATTCCTGTAAAAATGAACAAATAATTTGTCGGATTTCTGTGACAAAAGATGATTGACTCTCAAGTTACTTCAGACTTTATACTGAACTTAGATAAAAATTTAACAAATGAAAAGGAAGATAAAAGGAATTTGTTAAGACAGAAACTGGTATTTCGGTACTGCTTGATCCGGTGTCTGTCAGGGCGATGAAAGCAGTACAGAGAGGAAGGTCAGTATGGAGAAAATTAAAGTAATTCAGTATGGATGCGGCAAGATGAGTAAGTATACATTACGTTATCTTTATGAAACCGGATGCCAGATCGTTGGTGCGATTGACTGTAATCCTGCAATCGTCGGAATGGACATTGGCGATTATGCAGGGCTGGGTGTAAAGACCGGAATCTTGATAAGTGATAATGCCGATGAAGTTCTGGACAATACAGATGCAGACATTGCAGTTGTTACTTTATTTAGTCTTGTAAGTGAATGTTTCCCTCACTATATGAAGTGCCTGAGCAGAGGAATCAGCGTTATCACAACTTGTGAGGAGGCAACTTACTGTTGGACGACAGATCCTGTCAGAGCGAATATTCTGGATGTGACGGCGAAAGAGAATGGCTGTACATTTGTCGGAAGTGGTATGGAAGATATTTTCTGGGTAAATATGGTTGGCATGGTAGCCGGTGGATGCCATAAGATCGAGAAGATTGAAGGTGCAGTAAGTTATAATGTAGAGGATTATGGACTGGCACTTGCCAAAGCACATGGTGTAGGTCTGACGCCGGAAGAGTTTGAAAAGCAGATTGCACATCCGGAAGAGATAGAGCCATCTTATGTATGGAATTCCAATGAGGCACTTGCTTCAAAGATGGGATGGACGATCAAGAGCCAGACGCAGAAATGTGTGCCATATTTTCATGATACAGATCTGTATTCATCTACTTTGGATGCGACGATTCCAAAGGGAAATTGTATCGGTATGGCAGCAGTTGTTACAACGGAGACATTCCAGGGACCGGTCATCGAGACGCAGTGTATCGGAAAGGTGTACGGAGCAGACGATGGAGATATGTGTGACTGGAAGATTACGGGAGAACCGGACACAGAGTTTCATGTTGTAAAACCGGCAACAGTGGAACATACCTGTGCAACGATCGTTAACAGAATCCCGGCAGTGCTTCTTGCTCCGGCAGGACTGGTAACGATGGATCAGCTGGAGGAAATTGCATATCCGACCTATCCGATGGAATTTTATCTGTAGTCAGATGCAGACTGTATTCTACAGATGAAAAGAATAGAAAGAAAATAAGATTAAAAATGAGATCCTGCTTTTTTAAGCAGGGTCTTTTTGCTACCTATTGCGAGATTCCTGCATAATATCTAAGTAAATATAAAGTGATGCAGGGAGAGAAAGGCGAATAATCTGATCCTGAGTTACTGTTCAGTGAACAGTAACCATAAAATCAATTATCATGCAGAAGGGAACTTTATTGTACAGCATTTGTTGTAAAATAAGGACGGAAACAGCAGAATGGTGGCAGGAATCTTTTCACGGTTGATAAAAAAGAGGCGTTCATGATAAAATGAAAAAGTGGTGATAAGATTTTGAACGATTTACTTTCAGGGGTTTTATTACCTTTTTTTAGTAGGTGGAAATAAAAATAGATAAAAAAAGAGCCTGTATAGCAGGCTCATCCACACTCTGTGGGTCACATATGTGACGATTTGAAAAAATTCTTATTTGAACTTATGATGTAAATTAGTATGGTACTAACACAACTTTAGTATAAGAGTGAAAAAGATAAATGTCAATAGTTAGATTAAAGAAAAGAGTGCAAAGAAAAAGAAACCAAAGAAAAGAAAGAAAAAGGAACGAAGGAGGATGTTTATGGGAAAAGGGTATTATGTAGGGCTTGATATGGGAACTGGATCTGTTGGATGGGCTGTAACGGATGAAAGCTATCAGATCTTCAGACGTCACGGAAAAGCAATGTGGGGTGTAAGACTTTTTGAAAGTGCTAAGACTGCGGAAGAGCGGAGAATGTTCAGAACAGGAAGGAGAAGACTGGACAGACGGGGATGGAGGATTGAGATTTTGCAGGAGATTTTTGCAGAAGAGATCAGCCGGGTTGATCCTGGATTTTTTCTGAGAATGAAAGAGAGTAAATATTATCCGGAAGATAAAAGAGATATACAGGGAAATTGCCCGGAACTTCCGTATACACTTTTTGTGGACAAGACTTTTACGGATAAGGATTTTCATAAAAAGTATCCGACAATTTATCATTTAAGAAAGATGCTGATGGAGACGGAAGATACTCCGGATATGCGACTTGTTTATCTGGCACTGCATCATATGATGAAGCATCGGGGACATTTTCTTCTTTCCGGTGATATCAGTCAGGTTACTGAATTTAAAAATACATTCAATCAGTTTATTGAGAATATCAGAAATGAAGAGATGGATTTTGAAATTGAACTGGATGAAAGTGCGGTTCAGATGATTGAGGAAACGTTAAAAGATAAAAATCTTACCCGTTCAGCGAAAAAGGCGAAACTGGTAAAAGGATTAAATGCAAAAAATGTACGGGATAAAGCATTTTTGACATTACTTTCAGGTGGAACAGTAAAACTGAGTGATCTGTTCGGAATGGAAGAACTGAATGAAGGAGAGAGGCCAAAGATTTCTTTTGCGGATAATAGATATGAGGAATATGCGGCTGTCGTTGAAATGGAACTTGGTGAGCTGTACTATATCGTGGAGTCTGCAAAAGCCGTGTATGACTGGGCGATTCTTTCAGATATTTTGGGAGGAAGTACGTCTGTTTCTGATGCGAAAGTCAGAGCGTATGAAAAGCACAAAGCAGATCTGAAGTATTTGAAAGCTGTCGTAAAAGAGTATTTCCCGAAAGAAGTTTATAATGCTGTATTTGTGGAAAGTTCGGATAAGTTGAACAATTATCCGGCGTATATTGGCATGACAAAGAAGAACGGAAAAAAGGTATCGCTTGAGGGGAAACGGTGCAGCAGGGAAGAATTTATGGATTTCCTGAAAAAGAATATTGTTGTAAAGCTGCCGGATGAAGAAACTAAAATGTATCTGCAAAGCGAGCTTGAAAAGGATTCTTTTCTGCCAAAGCAGGTAAATAAGGATAATGGTGTTATTCCGTACCAGGTGCATAAATATGAACTGAAGAAGATTTTAGATAATCTGGGCGATAAAATTCCATTTTTAAAAGAAAATGCAGAAAAAATAGAAAAATTATTTAGTTTCAGGATTCCATATTATGTGGGACCACTTAGGACAGGCAATGGAGAAAATTCCAAATTTGCGTGGGCAGAGCGGAAAAGTACTGAGAAAATCTATCCGTGGAATTTTGAAAATGTAATTGATGTGGAGCAGAGTGCAGAAAATTTTATCCGTCGTATGACGAATAAATGCACTTATCTGATCGGAGAAGATGTATTGCCGAAAGATTCATTGCTTTACAGTAAATTTATGGTTCTGAACGAGTTAAATAATCTTCGGCTGGATGGACAGAAAATATCTGTAGAATTGAAGCAGAAGATTTATAGAGACGTTTTTTGCAGAAGCCGTAAAGTGACTCAGAAAAAACTGAAATCTTATCTGATCAGAGAGGGGATCGCCGGGAAAAATGTAGAATTGACGGGGATAGATGGAGATTTTAAAGGCTCATTGACAGCGTATCATGATTTTAAAGAAAAGCTGACAGGTGTGGAACTTACGCAGAAAGAAAAAGAAGAGATCATATTAAATATTGTGCTGTTTGGTGATGATAAGAAGCTTTTAAAGCAAAGACTAAAGAAAAAATTTCCGCAGCTTACCGAAAAGCAGATTAATACAGTCACTGCACTTTCGTATAAAGGATGGGGAAGATTGTCAAAAAAACTATTGGAAGAAGTTACTGTGCCTGCACCGGAAACCGGAGAGGTATGGAATATCATAACGGCATTGTGGGAGACGAATGATAATTTCATGCAACTGTTGGGCAAAGAATATCAATTTTCTGACAGGATAGAGGAGTTTAATGAGGAAAAGGCGGATCCGGAAGTGTCGTATCAGACAATAGAAGATCTGTATGTTTCACCTGCTGTGAAGAGACAGATCTGGCAGACATTACAGATCGTTCAGGAAATTGAAAAAGTTATGGGAGAAAAGCCAAAAAGAGTCTTTGTTGAGATGGCGAGAGAAAAGCAGGAAAATAAAAGGATGGAATCAAGAAAAAAGACTCTGTCAGATCTGTACAAAAAATGTAAAAAGGAAGAGCCGGAATGGATAGAAACTTTATGCACAAGTCTTGAGAAGCATGAAGAACACCAGTTAAGAAGTGATAAATTATATTTATATTATACGCAGAAAGGCAGATGTATGTATTCTGGTGAGCCGATCGATCTGGAAGATTTATGGGATAATACAAAGTATGATATTGATCATATTTACCCACAGTCAAAAACGATGGATGATAGCCTGAAGAACCGGGTACTGGTAAAAAAAGAATACAATGCCAAAAAATCAGATACTTATCCGATCGCAGCAGACATTCAAAAGAAAATGATGCCATTTTGGAAATCCCTTTTGACAGGAGGATTTATTCCAAAAGAAAAATATGACCGCCTGGTTCGGAATAATCCTCTGGATGCCAATGAACTGGCAGGATTTATTGAGCGTCAGATCGTTGAAACGCGACAGAGTACAAAAGCTGTTGCTGAAATTTTAAAGAAAATTCTTCCTGATACGGAAATTGTTTATGTGAAGGCAAAGACAGTTTCAAAATTCAGGCAGGATTTTGATTTTATTAAAGTGAGGGACATGAATGATCTTCATCATGCAAAAGATGCTTACCTGAATATTGTTGTAGGAAATGTTTATTTTGTAAAATTCACAAAAAATGCAGGCTGGTTTGTGAAAGAGAATCCGGGGCGAACATATAATCTTGAAAAAATGTTTATATGGGATGTCGCGAGAGATGGAGAAATCGCCTGGAAAGCGGGAAAGAGTGGCTCTATTGTTCAGGTCAGAGCCATGATGGAGAAGAATCATATTCTTGTGACGCGTCGATCCTATGAAGTAAAAGGTGGATTATTTGATCAGCAGATTCTGAAAAAAGGAAAGGGGCAGGTGCCGGTCAAAGAAAGTGATGAACGATTGCGGGATATCGGAAAATACGGAGGATATAATAAGGCAGCAGGAGCTTATTTTATGCTTGTAAGCTCAAAAGATAAGAAAGGAAAAGAGCAGAGAACGATTGAGTTCGTACCAATTTATCTAAAAGACAGAGTGGAAAAAGATATGGAAAGTGCCAGAAACTATCTGATGGAAGAACGTGGATTGAGAGAGCCGAAAATACTGATCAAAAAGATTAAAATTGATACTTTATTTAAAGTCGATGGATTTTATATGTGGCTTTCTGGAAGAACTAGTAATCAGTTGATTTTTAAAGGTGCAAATCAACTGATTTTATCAAAAGAGGATATGAAAACTTTAAAAAAAGTAGTGAAATATATTCAGAGACAGAAAGAAGATAAGAATGTAAAGATCAGTGTGCGTGATGGAATAACAGAAGAAGAGTTGCTAAAGCTTTATGAGACATTTTTAGATAAGATCCGGCACAGTATTTATGGGGTGCGACTCTCTTCACAGGAAAAAACGCTGGTCAATGGAAAAGAGAAATTTATTGATCTCTCCGTTGAAGCAAAGTGTCAGGTGTTGTATGAAATTCTGCATTTATTCCAGTGTCAGAGTGGAGCAGCAAATCTGAAAATGATCGGAGGTCCGGCAAGTGCAGGAATCCTGGTCATGAATAATAATATCAGTAAATGTAAAAATATTTCTATTGTCAATCAGTCTCCTACAGGAATTTATGAAAAAGAGATTGATCTTTTAAGAGTATGAGCTGGCGGACGATCGTCATTACCAAAAGAGCTAAATTAGATTTACAACTTGGATTTATGGTGGTGAGAGGGGAAGATACGACGAAAGTAGCGTTGAATGAGATTGCTGTAGTATTGATAGAATCTACAGCAGTCTCGCTCACGACCAGTCTGTTGGCAGAACTGACGAAAAGAAAGGTTAAAGTTATCTTTTGTGATGAAAAAAGAAATCCGTCATCAGAACTGGTCAGCTATTATGGAAGTCATGATACCAGTAATAAGATTCGTAAGCAGATTGCGTGGAGACAAAATACAAAAGAAGCTGTCTGGACGGAAATTGTATCTGAAAAAATCAGAAAGCAAAAAGAATTATTAGAATTATTGGGAAAGGAAGAAGCTGAGCTTCTGTCATCTTATTTACAGCAGATCGCATGGAATGATGAAACCAACAGGGAAGGACATGCCGCAAAAGTATATTTTAATGCATTATTCGGGCTTGATTTCACCAGAACAGAGGATAATCTTATCAATGCAGCTTTGAATTATGGATATTCAATTATTTTATCGTCCTTTACAAGGGAAATTGTAGCAAATGGATATATAACTCAACTGGGACTTTTTCATGATAATATGTTTAATCAGTTTAATCTGGCTTCAGATCTGATGGAACCGTTCAGACCGCTAGTGGATAAATGTGTTCTGGGAATGAAACTGGAGCAGTTTGAACATGAAGAAAAAATGTGGCTGGTTGATATCCTGAATCAGGAAGTACAGATTGACGGAAAAATCCAGTATGTGAGTAATGCAATAAAAATTTATTGCAAAAGTGTATTTGACGCATTGAATGAGGATGACAGTGCATTGGTTCGATTTTATAAAATTGAGTTATAGATTTATGAGGGTATTAGTATTTTTTGATCTTCCGGTAATAACGGGTGAAAATAAAAGAGCCTATAGAAAATTCAGAAAATATCTTCTAAAGAATGGATTTCTTATGCTGCAGGAATCAGTGTACTGTAAACTTGCATTAAATGGAACTGCAGTTAAGGCGATTGTAGATAATGTCCATAAGAACAAACCGGAAGAAGGTTTGATCCAGCTGCTGACGGTAACTGAAAAGCAGTATGCAAAGATGGATATTGTAATAGGTGAGACAAAAAGTGAAGTATTAGATACAGATGAAAGGCTGGTGATTCTATGAAGCTGGTACATATCAACCTGAATGAAGGTATTCTTGTCGATGCAATTAATTGCACAGAATGGGTAATAGAATCACCCGAATACTTTTCAGAATATGTAATGGAATTAGCAGGGCAGGTGGAAGGAAAAGAAGGCAGATTCGTATTATCAGATAATGAAAAAGAAGTTGATATTTCTAAAAATGTAGAGCTGATCTTTAATATTTTTGCATTAGATATAAATGAAAGAAAACTGATCAGCAAACTTTATATGGAATTGGAAAAGCTTACTGCGGACGAACGATTCTATGTGAAAACCCAGGAAATGAAGCAATATCTGCAAGAGTATTTATTACAGCTTGAACAGGAGACAGACTATATCCTTGATCTTGCGGATGAAATAGATTTTGCCTCATTATTTAAAGCTTTTGGTATTAAATATGAGGTACTGGAAGAAAACTTCTTAGAACGTCTTGTGAGATATATGCGAATAGTGGAACGATTATTAAAGAAAAAGCTTTTTGTATTTGTTAATTTGCGAAGTTATTTATCAAATCAGCAGATTGATGAATTAATAAAAGAAGCGACGTATCAGGAAATTCAGCTTTTATTGATTGAAACCTGTGCGAGAGATTGCATTGAGGGTGTAACAAGGTATATTATAGATAAAGATGGATGTGAAATATAACATCCTAACAGTTTGAGTACCTGTATTTTATGCGAATGATGGCATTTCATTTTTGAATTTGAGGTTTGAGAATGATGTAAAAATGTATGGTACTCAAACAGCTTCATGCCTCCTATGTTCTCAATCGTGTTTGAGAATGATGTAAAAATGTATGGTACTCAAACTAAGTTAAAAGCAGGAATAGACAGAACTTTGTTTGAGAATGATGTAAAAATGTATGGTACTCAAACGGACCATGAAGGTGCGGCCGCTGATCCGGCGTTTGAGAATGATGTAAAAATGTATGGTACTCAAACCACGGAATCCCGTTTCGGACGAGAGCTGCTGTTTGAGAATGATGTAAAAATGTATGGTACTCAAACTTGCTTGCGGTTTTGTACGGAATTTGTATTGTTTGAGAATGATGTAAAAATGTATGGTACTCAAACAAATATTCAAGTAATATAAGGGTGTCACTTGTTTGAGAATGATGTAAAAATGTATGGTACTCAAACTCAAAGACGGAGTAGAAAAATGATAGCAAAGTTTGAGAATGATGTAAAAATGTATGGTACTCAAACTGTTCTGCATGATCTGACTTTCTAGGTTTAGTTTGAGAATGATGTAAAAATGTATGGTACTCAAACAAAATATGGCGGGTCTACAACGGCGATGTGTTTGAGAATGATGTAAAAATGTATGGTACTCAAACCACGGATGATGTTGTTCCTGTCCTTGCCTTGTTTGAGAATGATGTAAAAATGTATGGTACTCAAACGAATTAGATTTAACACAACAAGCTTTTGCAGAGTTTGAGAATGATGTAAAAATGTATGGTACTCAAACTTGAGGATACAGTCAGGGAGGCGGTAGGGGTTTGAGAATGATGTAAAAATGTATGGTACTCAAACGACGACAATGTGTATTATATGCAGACCCCGTTTGAGAATGATGTAAAAATGTATGGTACTCAAACACATCATATACTTTGTTATTTGTCAGAACTGTTTGAGAATGATGTAAAAATGTATGGTACTCAAACAATGCGAAAGAGATTCAGGAGATCAACGAATGTTTGAGAATGATGTAAAAATGTATGGTACTCAAACGAGGCGGAAGAATGAAAATCGAAGAAATCAGTTTGAGAATGATGTAAAAATGTATGGTACTCAAACCTTTGGTTGCATAGACGGAACACTATCTATGTTTGAGAATGATGTAAAAATGTATGGTACTCAAACCTTTTTTCGCTGATTCTTCCACAGCCTCCGTTTGAGAATGATGTAAAAATGTATGGTACTCAAACATCGCACTTGCTTACGTAACTACTGTTGCTGTTTGAGAATGATGTAAAAATGTATGGTACTCAAACCTGTGACATTTCGACTGCACCCGAAAAGCGTTTGAGAATGATGTAAAAATGTATGGTACTCAAACGCATCGGGCTTTCTTTCTCTTTCTGAATCCGTTTGAGAATGATGTAAAAATGTATGGTACTCAAACTAAGAACAATAAGAATGTTGGTTTTTATTGTTTGAGAATGATGTAAAAATGTATGGTACTCAAACTAAGAGAGGGATTGAAAGACCGCAAGGGAGGTTTGAGAATGATGTAAAAATGTATGGTACTCAAACCATAGTGGCTACATTCCTCATCTGCAATATGTTTGAGAATGATGTAAAAATGTATGGTACTCAAACTGCGGTGGCAGATATCGGGCAGCAGTGTAAGTTTGAGAATGATGTAAAAATGTATGGTACTCAAACTAAGCACAGGGAAATCATCAAAGATTCTTATACATGGAACTTCAAAAACGTGGCATATTCCGCATGATGCATGGAAAATTATAAAAGAAAATCATTACGAGTGGACAGCTCATTCCCATCCGACAATGACGAAAATAATTGCGTCACCGGAAGATCGAGAGACGTTAAAGCTATTTACTTGGCAAGAAAAAAGTATTATAATAGATTTGAAAGGTAATACAAAAGAGTTTACTGCAAGCACCCAGGATTGGATCAATGAGATATTAGGAGTGACAGGTTATGATAAGCGAGAAAAAGGCAACGAATATAGCTGGCCAAAGGCTGATTGAAAAATATGGACGTGCTTATGTTGAAAAATACAAGAACCATATTGGAATTATGTGGGAGAAAAAGTGTGGAAAATTAATAGTTGATTTTGACAAATACCATAAAGAAATAAATTCAGTGCCAGTAACTGATATAAGTGATGGGATTACGGTGAATGAAGACAATTTCCCGGATAGGATATTAACGGTCGAGGTAGATTTAAGAGATGGAAAATCCAAAATAATTAAAGAGTGATACCACTGCTCAAAAATGGTCGGTGGTATTTTTATACTCTTTTTTAGGAGGTGATGCAGTTTGATTGCGGTAAATATTACACCGCTTGGCCTGACGGTAGATGGCCATGCAGGATATGCGTTTGAGAATGATGTAAAAATGTATGGTACTCAAACGTGGCTGAACAGATTGATGAATATGAAAATGTTTGAGAATGATGTAAAAATGTATGGTAGTTAAAAATGGAAGAAATTTCTAAGTTTTAACTTGTTGTAGCATTTTTGCTGGGAGAGATAATGAATATGGAACTATTTGACGACTATTTCAAAAGAGATTATTGTAATTATATTGAAAGACTTCTCTGTTTGAAAATGAAGGAGTTAGTTCTTTTAAGGCAAGAAATAATTGATAACTCATTTATGCAAGAAATAGAGAAAAAAATTTCTTTAGATGTTATGAAATATGTTGATCATGTTGATAACGAGCTGGAACAGGGTTGTCGATCAATAGATTTTATTTATAGGGAATGGCTTGGGGAAATTGCGGGTATATGCAAGGTTATGGATTATAAAATGATTTGCTGCAGCAGATATGCGAGTGAAATGAACCGTGTTAACTGGAAACCAGTAAAAGAAATAATAAAAAAAGAAATAGCGCATAATCCATATCTAGGCTATAAAGAACTTGTGACTAAGGATTTATCATTGGATATAGAAATTGAACTGGAGTATTTAATAGAATCAGAACAATTGATAAGAAGAAAACCAAATCATAAAAACCCCAGATATAGATGGGAAGCAAGAATAAAATAATACAAGAGAATACGAATAAATAAGTTCACAGGAGAAAAGTCATGGTTAGAAATATTATAAAGGGCAAAAAGATTTTTGGGAGAAAAGCAAAACCGGCAACGGAAGCAGACCAGGAAATTGTAACAGATCTTTTAGATACATTGCGTGCCAATCGAGAAATATGCGTTGGAATGGCGGCAAATATGATCGGCATTAATAAATCGATCATTGCTGTGGCAGTGGGACCATTTCAGTTTGCAATGATTAATCCTGTGATAACTAAGATGTCAGGAGAATATAAGACAGAAGAAGGATGCCTTTCTTTGGAGGGAACCAGATTATGCACAAGATATGAAGAAATAGAGGTAGATTATCTGGACAGCAATTTTCAATTCTGTCATGGAAAGTATAGTGGCTGGACAGCACAGATCATACAGCATGAGATTGACCATTGTAAGGGGATTGTGATTTAATGTTAAAATACTATTATTTTGTAGAAGTCTTAAAATAAATTGAATTGTGAGGAAAAAATGGATTTTAAATATTGCAAATTAGAAATTTTTATACCGGAAGAAAATTTCCCGGAACTTCAGAAGGCTTTGCAGTCCGTAGATGCAGGGCATATAGGAAATTATGACTCATGTGTGTCCTGTTTAAGGCTTACCAGTTATTGGAGACCATTAGAAGGGACTGCTCCATATATAGGAAAAGCCGGGGAGATTAGTTGTGAACCGGAAATAAAAGCAGAGGTAACAGTATTTAAAGAAAAAGTGGATGAGACAATTGAGGTGGTCAAAAAAGTTCATCCGTATGAAGAACCGGTTATAAATGTAATTCCGATTTGGCGGACAAGTTTTTAAAAAAAGAAATAGACAATTAAAATGACCAACAGTCAAGAACATATTGACTGTTGGTCATTTTTACTGTATAGTGCTTTTAAGATGAAAATGACTAAAAGTCATAAAGGAAGGAGTTTGTGAAATGGTTAAATTTGGAAAGAAAGTGGTGAAGTTTCGTATACCGATTATTATTATCAGTATTTTACTGTTGATACCGGCAACTCTGGGATATATTAATACCAGAGTAAATTACGATGTATTGACATATTTGCCGGAAGATATTGAAACGATGCAGGGACAGGATATTCTGGTAAAGGATTTTGGAACAGGAGCATTTTCTATGTTTATAGTGGATGGGATGGAGGATAAAGATGTCTCGGCACTGAAGACAAAGATTGAGAATGTCGATCATGTCAGCAAGGTCTTATGGTATGATTCATTGGCAGATATAAGTATGCCAAAGAGTATGCTCCCTGAAAAGTTGTATGAAGTATTCAATTCAGATACGGGTACAATGATGGCAATCTTTTTTGATGAAGGAACTTCGTCAGATGGAACAATGGAGGCAATCGGGGAAATCCGTGAACTGGCAGGAAAGCAGTGTTTTCTGAGCGGAATGTCTGCGATTGTTACGGATACAAAAAATCTGGCAGAAAAAGAAACTCCGGTCTATGTACTGATTGCGGTTCTTTTGGCGATATTCGTATTAGGTATTACCATGGAATCATTTTTCGTTCCGTTACTTTTTATGCTTAGTATTGGTATGGCGATCGTATATAATCTTGGCAGCAACTATTTTCTGGGAGAGATTTCATATATTACCAAAGCACTGGCAGCAGTGTTGCAGTTAGGTGTGACATTGGATTATTCTATTTTCCTGATGCATAGTTATGAAGAACAGCAGATCCGGTATGATGGAGATAAAGAAAGAGCGATGGCACATGCGATTTCGCAGACATTTTCTTCAGTTATCGGAAGTTCGGTTACGACGGTAGCGGGATTTATTGCATTGTGCTTTATGACATTTACTCTGGGAATGGATATCGGAGTGGTCATGGTAAAAGGTGTTATTTTTGGAGTGTTGGCGTGCGTTACCATTTTGCCGTCCATGATTTTGTGCTGTGATAAGCTCATTGTTAAGACGAAGCATAAGCCGTTTTTGCCGGATATCGGGAAGCTTTCGGATAAAGTTACAAAAAGATATCTCGTATATGTAGTGATTTTCCTGGTGCTTTTATTCCCAGCGATTTATGGAAATAATCATACCTCTGTTTATTATAATCTGGATGAGACACTTCCGAAGGATCTTCCGAGCATTATTGCCAATGAAAAGCTGAAGGAAGATTATGATATGAATACAACGCATATGATCCTTGTTGACAGTTCTACAGAATCAGCGGATGTAGCAAAGCTGCTGAATAAAATGGAAAAAGTGGATGGTGTAAAATGGGCATTGGGATTAGATTCCCTGATCGGTCCGGCTATTCCGCAAAGTATGATTCCTGAGTCTGTCACAGGAATGTTGAAAAATGATAAGTACCAGCTTGTACTTGTCAATTCAGAATATAAAGTAGCGACAGATGAAATCAATGCACAGATCAAAGAACTGAATAAGATTCTTCATACATATGATAAAGGTGGAATGTTGATCGGCGAAGGACCGCTGACTGCTGATCTGATCGACATAACGGATACAGATTTTAAGACGGTAAGTGCTGTATCGATTGGAATTATATTTGTTATCATTTTACTCTTATTTAAATCAGTATCACTGCCGTTTATTTTAGTAGGTGTTATTGAATTTGCAATTTTTGTCAATATGGGGATCCCATATTATACGGGAACGAAACTCCCATTTGTTGCGTCTATTGTAATCGGTACGATTCAGCTTGGTTCGACGGTTGACTATGCTATTTTGATGACAACAAGATATAAAAGAGAAAGAAATCATGGAGCAGATAAATATAATGCGATCACGACAGCACATCGTGCATCTGCCCAGTCGATCATGGTCAGTGCATTAAGCTTTTTTGCTGCAACGATCGGTGTAGGTCTTTATTCCAATATTGATATGATCAGTTCCCTGTGTATCCTGATGGCGAGAGGTGCATTGATCAGTATGGTAGTGGTTATTTTTGTATTGCCATCGATGTTTATGGTATTTGATAAAATCATAGTAAAGACAAGTAAAGGATTTTTACCGAAAGAAGGATGATTCAGTTCTTTTAGAGATCATATAAAATGAAAAGAGCAACCC
>ERZ772865.1816-NODE-1816-length-20352-cov-2.529093_pt1 | contig 20352 bp, 16 predicted proteins | sample MGYA00512133_ERZ772865 | MGnify/ENA primary metagenome ERZ772865 (study PRJEB29015, sample SAMEA2737722) | human gut metagenome | biome: human gut; feature: human-associated habitat; material: faeces | place: China | collected 2012 ...
GTGTACCTGTCGCCCGCCATGTGAATCCCTGTCCGAGAAGCTCTACGTTTAATTCGCCCTTTTCCAGATAGATGCGGTTCAGATCTGTGATCTCAAGTTCGCCTCTGGCACTTGGTTTCAGATTTTTTGCATACTCTACGACGCGATTGTCATAGAAGTATAAACCTGTGACACAGTAGTTGCTCTTCGGGTGCTCCGGTTTCTCTTCAATTGAGATAGCCTTGCCTTCATGGTCAAATTCTACAATACCGAATCTCTCCGGATCATCTACATAGTATCCGAAAACAGTTGCACCCTCGCCGGATTCTGCGTTCTTTACAGCAGCTTTCAGTCTTTTCTTCAGTCCATGTCCTGCGAAGATATTATCGCCGAGAACCATGGCAACAGTATCATTACCGATAAATTCTTCACCGATAATAAATGCCTGTGCAAGTCCGTCCGGACTTGGCTGTACTGCATAGGTGAGATGGACACCGAACTGATGTCCGTCACCAAGAAGTTCCTCAAAACGAGGAGTATCCTGCGGAGTAGAGATGATCAGGATATCGCGGATTCCTGCGTTCATCAGTACAGACATGGGATAGTAGATCATGGGTTTATCATAGATTGGCAGAAGCTGTTTGGATGTTACCATTGTTAATGGGTACAGTCTGGTACCGGAACCTCCGGCAAGAATAATCCCTTTCATGGTGTGTTCTCCTAATCCCGACGGAAAATATCCCGTGTGTAAACTTTTTCCTGTACATCGTCCAGACAAGCATCATACCGGTTGGCAATGATGGCGTCACACTGTGCTTTGAATGCCTCTAAATCGCCAATCACTTTGCTTCCAAAGAACGTATGACCATCCGGCAGCGTCGGCTCATAGATCACAACCGTCGCGCCCTTTGCCTTCACCCGTTTCATGATGCCCTGAATAGAGCTTTGCCGGAAGTTATCGCTGTTGCTCTTCATTGTCAGCCGATATACGCCGATCACACAGGGCTTTTCCTTTTCGGCATCATAATGATTGTCCGACTCGTAGCTATAGTACCCTGCCATTTTCAGCACCTGATCGGCAATGAAGTCTTTCCGGGTCTTGTTGCTCTCTACAATAGCTGACATCATATTTTGCGGTACGTCGGCATAATTGGCAAGCAGCTGTTTGGTATCCTTCGGGAGACAGTAACCGCCATAGCCAAAGGATGGATTGTTATAATGCGTACCAATACGAGGATCCAAGCAGACGACTTCAATGATTTGCTGGGTATTGAGTCCTTTGCTTTCTGCGTAGGTATCCAGCTCATTGAAATAGCTAACACGCAGAGCCAGATAGGTGTTGGCGAACAGCTTAACAGCTTCAGCCTCTGTGAATCCCATAAACAAGGTATCGATATTCTCCTTGATAGCACCTTCCTGCAGAAGTTCAGCAAAAGTGTGTGCTGCCTTCACCAGTCGAGCATTATCCACGTCGGTACCAACAATGATACGGGAAGGATAAAGGTTGTCGTACAGAGCCTTACTCTCACGCAGAAATTCCGGGCTAAAAATGATGTTGTCACAGTGGAACTTCTCTCGAACGCTTGCTGTATAACCAACTGGGATGGTGCTCTTGATAACCATAATGGCTTCCGGATTGTATTCGATGACCAATTTGATTACAGCTTCAACTGCACTGGTATCAAAGAAATTTTTCTTGCTATCGTAATTTGTCGGTGCAGCGATAACTACAAAATCAGCATCACTGTATGCTTCCTTGGCATCCAATGTTGCAGTCAGATCCAGCTCTTTTTCTGCCAGATACTTTTCGATATATTCGTCCTGAATCGGTGATTTTCTATTATTGATAAGTTCCACTTTCTCAGGGATGATATCCACAGCAGTCACCTTGTGATGCTGAGATAACAGCGTAGCAATGGAAAGGCCAACATATCCCGTTCCGGCAACAGCAATCTTTAAATCTTTAAACTCTCTCATTTCTCTGTCCCTCTAATTCTTTTATTTATAAAACTCAGCGTACCACTCAGCGAACTTTCTTAATCCAGTCCGCAGACTTGTGCTCGGCTTGTACCCGAAGTCGCGCTCCAGTGCACTCGTATCTGCATAGGTCACAGGCACATCACCCGGCTGCATCGGGACCAGCTCTTTATGAGCCTCGAAATCGTAATCTTCCGGCAGCACCTTTGCACGAACAAGCTCCTCGCTCAGAATCTGCACAAAGTCCAGCAGGTTCTCTGGATTCTGATTGCCGATGTTGTAAACTGCATACGGTGGAATCGGCAGACCATCCTCGCCATTCTTTTTGTCCGGTGCTTTCTTCATCACACGAACAACGCCCTCAACGATGTCATCCACATAAGTAAAATCACGCTTGCAGTTGCCATAGTTGAAGATTTTGATGGTTTCGCCCTTCACCAGCTTGTTGGTGAATCCGAAGTAAGCCATGTCCGGGCGACCTGCAGGACCATACACGGTGAAGAAGCGCAGACCAGTGGAAGGAATGTTGTAGAGCTTGGAGTATGCGTGCGCCATCAACTCATTAGATTTCTTGGTGGCTGCATAAAGGGAAACAGGATTATCCACCTTATCATCTGTGCTGTACGGAACCTTTTTATTAGAACCGTAGACGGAGGAGGAAGAAGCATAAACCAAATGCTCCAGACTCTCACAATGACGGCAGGCTTCGAGGATATTAAAGAAGCCGACCAAGTTAGATTCCACATAAGCATCCGGGTTGGTGATGGAGTAGCGCACACCAGCCTGTGCTGCAAGGTTGACGACTACAGACGGCTTGTACTTCTCGAACAACTCGGTGATCAGTGTCTTATCAGCGATGTTGCCTTTTACAAAAGTGAATGTGGGATACTTGGCCAGCTCGTTCAGGCGGAATTCTTTCAGTGCCACATCATAGTAGGCATTCATATTGTCGATGCCGATGACCGTAGCAGAAGGAGCCTCCTGATAGATTCGCTTTACAAGATTGGACCCTATAAAGCCCGCCGCGCCTGTGACTAAAATTGTTTTTTTATCTAAAGTTACTGTGCTCATATTTTTACTCCTCAATTTCTTATCTTCACAAATTTATTCGGATACAGGAAGAACTCCAACCACTTCGTTTTCTTCATAATCCAAGCTGCAATGATTGGACCCACAAAGCTAATTCCTAGTCCCAGCACCACATGAATCACAGAACTTCCGATACCCAACTTCAGTAAGACTGATCTCATTGGTGCCGCAAACAACGTATGCATTAGATAAATCGGCATTGTGTATTTTGCAAGAAAATCCATGCCTCTGCCAAATGTTCTTTCACCCCCCGCCACCATCAGGATGACAGCTACACAAGCCAACAATCCCATTACAAAAGGAATCACACCACCACTAATTTCTGCCTTATACACCATCACACTCAAAATCATAAACAACAATCCGCATATCGTTCCTTGTACTTTTCTGCCTTTCAGCTGCACGTTAAATGCACAAATACTCATACCGAGTACAAACCAGATTTCGTTTGAAAGAACTGTTGATACTGCGTAAACGCCGTACCCCCCCCACTCAATGCAATGGTTTTCATAGCTATTGCTACAATTAAGCCTCCTACAGCTATCTTTACACTCTTAAAGGTTGGTGTAAGAAGGAAAATAAAGAATAAGGCATACAGATACCAATATGATAAAGCAGGATGAAATAACAGGGTGTCTCCCAATCCACCAATTTGACTATTAACACTACTCGAAAATACCTTTTTTAATATCCAAGCAGCCGTTGAAAATGTCACGTAGGGTACACCGAGTGCCAAAACTTTTTTCGCTACATTTCTGCGCCAACTTCCCACACTGTTTACCTTGCTGTACTTCTGATAAAGGTATCCGCTACAGATAAAGAACAGCGGCACATGGAAATAATAAATTGTAGTAATAAACCACTCATATAAACCACTATCTGGCAGGATACTTGCCTTCACCATACTTTGGAAGAAATGCCCCACCACAACCAATATACAGGCGATTACTTTTACATCATCCACCCATTTTTCTCTTGTTCTTGCTACAATTTGCTTACTCATGTTATTTTTCCTTATGGGCTCTACTTTATTTCACTACCTCTGTTCAGATGAAGCACTTCCAATGTATTGTTCATAAACCAGAGTGCTCCATACAAACGCAGGTAGTGATACTGAAAGTTCTTATGATAAAATCATCTGCTGTTACTAAACCTAGGTAGCGAGATAAAAACCACTCTCGCAGCTCTACCCGCATCTTAAAAAATGCCGTAAATACGCTATTTTCCAGGCGTTTTCACTATGTACATCTCACTACCTGCGTTCGGTTAGAGGAGATTATTTATTATCAATACTCTCATCTATTGTTTTCTCCTGTACAGTTTCATCGTTTCCTTTACGACTTCATCCCAGTTGTATTTTTTGCAGATAAAGTCAGCTGCATGCTTCTTCATTTCCATAACCATTTCAGGATGGTCACAGGCATCTTGCAATTTTTCTTGCAAGTCCTCTACATTCGACTTTTGGAAAATCAATGCCTTATCTTCCACAATCTCAGCGCACTCTGGAATATCAGAAACCAAACAGCAATTGCCATAACTCATAGCTTCTAGCAGGCTCAACGGCATTCCCTCCAGATCAGAAGGTAATGTGTAGATATACGCATTGCTATATAATTCATCAAGCATCTGCCCCTGAACAAATCCGGTAAAAATGATTCTATCATCATCCTTTGCCAATTCTTTCAGTTCCACCATAAAAGAATCCGTATCGCTAGAGCCACCAGCAATAACCAATTTTTTATCTGTTTTGACATCCTTAAACGCTTCAATCAAATACCGGATACCTTTTTCCGGTACCAGTCGACCAAGAAACAATATGTAGGAATCCTTTGTTAGACCAAATTTTTCTGTTATGAATTTTGCTTCTTTAATCTCTGGTCGATTCACACCGTTGGGAATAAAGTGAGTCTCCCTACCATAGGTATCTTTAAAGTAGTCCTGAACACCTTTGCTTAGTACGATAATTTCATCCGCATACTTTACGGCATTCTTTTCACCTTGTCGAATGAATTTTGAACCGAACCCTGATTTCCATTTCTCACGCTGCCAGTCTATGCCGTGAATGGTAACCACAACTCTTTTCCCCAGAATCTTAGGTAGCCACGAGAAAAAAGCCGGACCTTCTGCATGGATATGTACCACATCATATTTCCCAAAAGCACTGTATAGAGCCGCAAAGAAAGAGGAACTCACCGCTGCAAGACCCTTTTTCTCAATTGTCGGAACAACCTTTTGACGGATGCCATCATATTCCATTATTTTGTCATACTCTGCACCGCTTACATGATGACCTGCTCTATTGTAGCAAGTTACCTCACAACCATTCTGTGCCATTCTGGTGCACAATTCTTTTACAACGATCTCAATACCGCCCTCACGGCTTAATCTTTTCTGACCAAACATTGCCAGTCTCAGTTTCTTTTTCATCCTACTCCCCAACTAATCTGTAAATATCGTAATCTTCATAAGATTATTTCTTACATCGATCCTTCTTTTCTCAGTACAACCAGCACCGTCTTAATCAGGATCTTGATATCCAGCTCAATATTCCAGTTATTGATATACTCCTTATCGAGTCTCACAACCTCCTCAAAATCCGTAATATCGCTCCGTCCGCTGACCTGCCACATTCCGGTGATCCCCGGCTTGATTGCAAGTCGTGCCTTGTGATGGAGCTCATAGAGATTTGTCTCGGAGATCAGCGGAGGACGGGTCCCCACTAAGGACATATCACCTTTTAAGACGTTGAAAAACTGTGGAAACTCGTCTAAACTCATTCTTCGGATAAAATCGCCGATTCCCGTCTTGTGAGTCCCGTCCGGAAGGATCCTGTTTCCGATGACTCTCGGATCAAAATCAAGTTTAAACATTTTTCCGTCACCGAGCTTATTGTCTTTCATAAGCTCCGCTTTTCGGGCCTCCGCGTCCATATACATGCTGCGGAATTTGTACATCTTAAAGTGCTTTCCGTTCTTTCCGACACGCTCCTGGGTGAAAAAAATCGGTCCCGGGGAAGCGATATAGATCGCAGGAGCAACAAATATAAAAATAATCCCAGTAAAAAAGCATCCCACAAGACCGCCTGCGATATCCATGATCCTCTTTAATACAAGCTGATACGTGGACACATAATTCATGCTGGTGGTGAGGACCGTATAGGCTCCTACTTTCTCTACAAACTGTTTTTTACCCGGCTCACTTTTGACCTTTGCAAGGTTTAAATGGATCGTCACTCCGGTCTCTGTGAGGCGTCTGATCAGCTCGTTCGGATACGGGAGATCGTCTGTAAGAACGATCAGCACCTCATCGATCCACTCACTGCAGACATAAGACGGTATCTCCTCTCTCGCCGCAACGACCGGAATTTCCTCGATCACATTTCCGGACCAGTCCGCATCGATCACAGCGACTCCGCTGATCGTATAACGTGCGAAATTGTTTTCTTTCATGCTGCGCACAACATCGTGAACATTGTCCTGGGCGGCGATGATAAGAAGAGACCTATTTGTTCCCTCATCCATCTGTTTTCTCAGTAAATGTTTCCAGAGTTCCCTGACCAGATATGTAAGGATCGCATAGATTGGGATCATAAGGATCAGCGACAGTCTGGAATAGTTCTGTCCCTCCTGAAGCACAAACAAATATGCGATCATCAATGCCCCCACGATCAGAGCATGCTTTACGGTGACCACAAAATTTTTATAATATCCGCGTTTTAACACGTTGCTCATCGTACCATTGTAAAATATTACAAGCAGATCTGCGACTTCCAGTACAATTGCCGCATTCCGATACAGCATAGAGTGGTAGGGGTTAAATCCATACCCGCTGAACAAAAGCGATCTGAAGGCAGATCATGTCCAACAGAATAAAATCAATATGCTTTAACCAGTCCTGTGAATCTTTTCTATACATGTTTTTTACTCAATCCCCCGTTAATCGTAATTATCTATTTTCTTCCGCCATACTCACTCAGGCGGATCATTTTCAAATTCATATCTTATAAAAACGGCCTATGTATTAAATACACAGGCGGATCAAAAGTTCTATTCATTTACGGCTCATTCCTTCGTACCGGTCATAATACCAGACGCCTGTGTTTCAAGTGGTATCTTCCCGGTAAGCCGTTATCCTCTTATGTATCACAGATGCTAGGTGTATCTTTTTATCTCACCGGAGGGAAAGGGGGGTCCAGGAGATATTCCCGAACTCTCTCCCCCGTGAGATATCTTTTAAGCTTATTATTTGTACATAACTGCTACGGTTCCGGAGTTCGGGATCGTGACAGTTACCTGCTTATGTGTACCATCAACACGGACTGGTGTGATGGTCTGCCATCTTCCGGTCATGTTGTTGAAGAACAGGATCTGAACATTGCTGAGACCGTTCTTCATGTTCGGAACAGAAAGTGTAATTGTTGTGTTTCCCTTCTTCTCGATCTTTGTTCCCTTCTCGAAGGTCATGATCGCTCTTGTCTTGTTAAGAAGCTTGTATCCGGAAAGATCAAGATTCTTGATTCCAAGACTGTTAAGGTCTGCTCCCTTGTTCATCTGTCTGATCTGGTTTTTGTTTGTCTCATCAAGGCCGTTTAACGCGTCCTCTTCACCCTCTACCGCATTTCCGTAAGTGTCTTCAGAACTGTTTCCGCTGTCGTATGTGGTAGTAACATTAGTAAGTTTCATTCCGGAATCTGGGCTTACTGCCGCAAATACTAATGTGTTCTGGGATAATACGAGTGCTGTTGCCATTGCTACAACCATTGCTCTCTTTTTCATACCAATCACCATTCCTTTCGCATATCTGGTATTTATTCCTCAACCCTGTAAAACAGATTAAGAACCATCTCCTGTGTCTTCTCGAGATCCGGAATATATTCATCGTAAGTGTCTGTCTCTATTCCTTTTCCCGGAAGCATCTGAATATCCTCATCTCCCAGCGTCTGGCTGCTCTTTAAGAACGCCATTCCCATTTCCAGGTACTGGTCTTTTGTGAGGTCCGTCACCATATAAGGTGACATTTTATCAAGAAGGTCTGTAAAATAACCATCTTTTTCTTTGGCAGTCTGCTTCATCGCTTCTGAGAACTTTTCTATGTAGCCTTTCTGCCGTTCCAAGCGGCTGATCGCTGTCTGGGTTTTTTCAATATCGCGGTAGCGGATATATTTTTCTGCCTGATCACCCTTTAGTGTGACCGTCGCTCCCATCTGGAATTCCGGGTCTCTGGAGACCAGACCTTCGTCATCGATCGTAACTGTGATTCCTCCGACCGAATCGTTAATGATTCCCAGCGATTTCATACTGATAGCCGCGTATCCGTCGATCTCAAGACCTCCAAGGAGCTCTGTGACCGCCTGCGACATATATTCACAGCTGCGTTCCCGCCCATCGCCGTAAGCGTAAGCCAGAGTCAGATGCTGGATATCCTGACCTAAAGAATTTCCACCAAGATCGGTGAGTGTGATTTCTGTCATCGTATCTCTCGGGATTGCAAGGATCTTTACGGTATCCCTTGCGGTGTCCTCCGCGATCAGGAAAATTCCATCCGACTGTCCGCCGTCTCCTGCCTGCTGTTCTTCAGAGAGATCGGTATCCCGGTCGATTCCCATAAGGAGGATCGCTTTAACGTAAGTATTCCTTTTGTATGTCTTTCCCTGATACTCGATCGTGTTTCTCACAACTCCAAATTCAGAAGCTTCATCGCCTGCATTCTGGCTTTCTTCCCGCCAGGCAGCTGCATTCGCGTCCGCTGCAGTCTTTTGCCGGTATAGTTTCCAGCTTTTTATTCCAAAACAGACGATTCCAGCAAAGACTGCAGCTGTGATGAGTATCTTTAATCTCTTTCTTTTCTCTTTCTGCTGCATCCTGCTTTCCTTCCGCTTATGTCTGTATCAGCCATATTTTCTTTTTCACGCTTTACCGAAATCACAGAAATATTATTTTCCTCCTTTTTTTTCTGTTCCGCCATGATTGCCGTTTCCAGCTCAGAGGACGCTTTTTTTACCGCATCACTCTCCCGTTCCGAGCGGTCTTCATAGTATTTATCGTATTTTTTGTAATATTTTCTGTAGTATTTTTTATAATAGCCACCGGAATTTTCTGTGCTGGTGCGGTTCAGGACGGTCCCCAGGATCTTACATCCGCTCTTTTCCAGCTGTTCCTTAGCCTTCTGGGCCAGGCGGTAGCTGATCGTTCCGCTCTCTATAACAAGAACGGCTCCATCTGCCTCCTCTGCAATAATCGCAGCATCGATCAGATTCATCATCGGCGGTGTATCGATAATAACGTAATCGTACTCTTCTCTCGCCCAGTCGAGCAGTGTCTTGAACGTTGAATCTTCGAGAAGCTCCGCCGGGTTCGGGGAATATGGTCCCGAGAGGACTATATCCAGATTTTCCACATTTGTCGTGTGAACGATCTCTTCCATTGTCGTCTGTCCACTCAGATACTGGGAAAGTCCCACATTGCGTCCGCTGATCTCATGGGTCTTTACCATTGCGGACTTACGGATATCCGCGTCGATAAAAAGGACTTTCTTATGGATATCGCTCATGGATACCGCCGCTGCAAAAGCCGTGGAGCTTTTTCCCTCAGACGGCATCGTACTCGTAAACATAATTACTTTGACGCTGCTGCCGCAGAACTGGAGGTTCGTACGCAGTGTTTTGATCGCTTCCCGATAATAGTAATCGGAACTCTCTATATTTTTTAACTCTAAATTTGCCATATGTTTCGTCTCCTGTTCTCTTCTGCCCTACTTTTTCTCTGCATCCGGGATCACAGCGAGCACGGAAAGTCCAAGGTACTTCTCGATATCTTCCTCGCTCTTGATCGTATCGTCGAGGATCGTCTTCAGACAGATCAGTCCGCAGATGAGAACAGCAAAACCCAGACCGCCGAGCAGCGCGTTCTTCTTCACACTCGGAGAGCTCGGATATTCTGCAACGATTCCGGCCTCGATCGTCTTAGGCGGAACCATCTCCATGATATCTCCGATATAGCTGGAGGCTGACTTTGTAACCTCGTCCACGATCGACTTCGCGCGCGTCGGATCAATATCTGAAACAGTGATAGAAAGTATACGGGTATCGCTCGGGTTATTGATCGTGATCATTTTTCCGAGATCATCCGGGGTCATATCAAGCCCCTGTTTGTCAATAACCTCCTGGAGAACCGGACGGCTCTTGATGATAACGCTGTAGTCTTTTGTAAGCTGGCTGCCGATCTGAAGATCCGCCAGTGATGCCAGCGTTGTCTCTTTTGAGAGTACATATACCATAGAGGTCGATTCATAGATCGGGGCAATCAGTTTTTTCGTATAGACTCCGGCAACTCCGCCTCCGATGATCAGTGCCAGCAAGATCGCCCACCAGCGTCGTTTCAGCGCATAAAATAATTCGAGAAGATCGATCTCGTCATCATCAACAAATTTCTTTTCCATAATTTCCTTTTCCTTTTTCAGCGTTGTAATATCTTATCTCTCAGAATATATTTCTGATTGATCCAGAAGATCTGCTTTTGAAGCATCCCTTTGTTTTTCCCAATCTTCCTCCAGGCATCCGCCATTCTCGGCGGTCTTGAAGCTACATTGTGCATATCACTCGCGACAAAATGGATACGCCCCTCTGTAATCTCATTTCTGCACCATCTCGCGTCCCGGTTAAAAATTCCTCCGAGAACGCTGGACGCATTCATCTGAAGATATGCGCTGTAATCGATCAGCTCCGCAGTTTTCCCTTTTTCCCGCAGACAGATATACCGCTCAATATGTGCAACGATCGGGAGGTATCCTGCTGAAACCAGATCTCTCACCGCTCTGGACAGCCGGATAAAATTATCATTTGGCCGAAACTCCACAAGGACATAGCGGCTTCCTGCCAGCGTCAGCGCTTTTCCCTGGTCCAGCCAGTCTGTGAGTTCCTCAAAGTAGAGGATCTCCTGGCCGAGATAAATTTTAAATTTGGGATCAATATTTTTTGCGGCTTCCTGCGTCATCTTAAGACGCTCCTGAAGCTTTGTAAAATCCGTGTGATGTGAAAAATGCGGGGTTGCTATAATTGTTGTCACGCCCTGCTTCCATGACATTTCCAGAAGTCGTTTCGTCTCCTCAATATTTGGAGAGCCGTCATCTACTCCCGGCAGTACATGTGTATGTATATCTATCATGTTGTTGTCTCCGTATGGAATAGCATTGCCACTCTTTTCTTTTTATGCCATATTTCGACATGCAGATTCATATTACCATCCTTGTCTTAAAAAGTAAATGCATTTTGTACTGAAAAAGGCTATAAAATAATTTTTTTTTGAAATTGCTGTTTTAAAATACCCCCCCCGGAATATTTTTTCTGTTTTAAATTTTTTCAACGACAGATATTGTCACCGCATCTTTGAATGCATCATCTTTTTCCAGGCGCCCAATACAAAAGAAATCCGACCGCATTGAACATGCGCTGCCGGATTTCTTTCTTTCCTATATTAAATAGAATGCTGTCTCACATACTCCCAGGTATAAGTGCCACTTTTTCCCTCATCCTCAAGGATAAACGGTGTGATCTCCTTATATCCCTCATCCTCCATCATATTTGCCGCCTCAAGACATGACTCAAGGTTATTTTCAAAATCTACGGAAATATATGGATTCTTGTCGGAATCTCCGTTGCCGTCCTGATCTAAATGTGCGATCGCGTACTGCATATTGGTAACTTCCTTTCTCATAAATATTTTTGATCAACCTGATTATAGCATAGCACGGATAGGATATCAAGTAAATATCAGTAATTATTCCTGTTTTTACCTTGTCTGTTATTTCCTGCCCTTTCCCTGTTTTCTGTTTCTTCCTAATAAAATACAGCCTCTGTCCATACGAGTCATTTTTTATCGAATGATACCGTGAAAATCCTCAAAAACAAAGGCTTTCGTCTTCTTGACAATCCCCAGTGTTCACGCTATAATACAGTGAATGTAAAGCTAAAAATTATAAAGGGACATTCTGCCCCGAAACAATAAGAAAGGTAAGACGTCATGGCTGATAAGAAACATATTTTAACTTATGCAGGACTGAAAAAATACGAGGATGAACTTCAGGATCTGAAAGTAAACCGCCGTCGTGAGATTGCCCAGAAGATCAAAGAGGCAAGAGAACAGGGAGACTTATCCGAGAACGCCGAGTACGATGCTGCAAAAGACGAGCAGAGAGATATCGAGTTAAGAATCGAAGAGCTCGAGAAGCTGTTAAAGAACGCGGAGGTCGTTGTTGAGGACGAGGTAAACCTTGACAAGATCAACGTCGGCTGTATCGTAAAGGTTTACGATGTAGATTTCGACGAGGAGATGGAATTCAAGCTCGTTGGTTCCACAGAGGCAAACAGCCTTGAGAATAAGATCTCCAACGAGTCCCCGGTCGGACACGCGCTGATCGGAAAACGCGTTGGCGACGTTGTTGACGTTGAGACACAGTCCGGAGTTATCCAGTACAAGGTACTCGATATTAAAAGAGTCGATTAATCGTCATCGTGTACAGGCAGTGATCTTCCGGACTGAAAATTCTGTACACGACCGTATCGATCATACACAAAGACTACAGTGAAGGAGAAATAGAAAAGTGGCTGAACAGCAGAATCAGAACAAGAATGCAAATGCAAAAGAGCAGGATATCCATCAGCTCTTAAAGGTGCGCCGCGAAAAGCTTGCTGAATTACAGGCAGAGGGCAAAGACCCATTCCAGATCACAAAGTATGATCAGGATACTCACAGCGCAGATATCAAAGACAATTACGCAGAATATGACGGAAAGGAAGTTTCCATCGCCGGACGTATCATGTCCAAGCGTGTGATGGGTAAAGCTTCTTTCTGCAACGTCCAGGACCTCAAGGGCAACATCCAGTGCTATGTATCCCGTGATGAGCTCGGTGACGATTCCTACAAAGACTTCAAGAAGATGGATATCGGCGATATCGTCGGCATCAAAGGCTTTGTATTCACAACAAAGATGGGCGAGATCTCTGTTCATGCCCATTCCGTAACTCTGCTCTCCAAGAGTTTACAGATCCTTCCGGAGAAATATCATGGTCTGACAAACACAGATACCCGTTACCGTCAGAGATATGTGGACCTGATCATGAACGAGGACGTAAAGAAGACATTCGTTATGCGTTCCAAGATCATCAGCTGCATCCGCAGATATTTAGATAACCTCGGATTCCTCGAGGTTGAGACTCCGATGCTCGTTGCAAATGCCGGCGGTGCTGCTGCAAGACCGTTCGAGACTCACTACAATGCACTTGACGAGGACGTTAAACTTCGTATCTCCCTCGAGCTCTACTTAAAGAGACTCATCGTCGGCGGTATGGAGCGTGTTTACGAGATCGGCCGTGTATTCCGTAACGAAGGTCTTGATACAAGACACAACCCGGAATTCACTCTGATGGAGTTATACCAGGCATATACAGACTACAAGGGAATGATGGACCTCACCGAGAACATGTTCCGTCATATCGCAGAGCAGATCTGCGGATCCACAACGATCCCGTATGCGGATGTTGAGATCGACCTTGGAAAGCCGTTCGAGCGCCTTACCATGATCGACGCGATCAAGAAATATACCGGTATTGATTTCAACGAGATCACGACAACTGAGGAAGCAAAGAAATTAGCGGATGAGAAGGGCGTTCACTACGAAGATCGTCACGTTCGCGGCGACATCATCAACCTCTTCTTCGAAGAATTCGTTGAGGAGCACCTGATCCAGCCGACCTTCATCACAGACCATCCGATTGAGATTTCCCCGCTTACCAAGAAGAAACCGGGTCACCCGGAGCAGGTTGAGCGTTTCGAGCTTTACATCTACGCCCGTGAGATGTGCAACGCATACTCCGAGTTAAACGATCCGATCGATCAGAGAGAGCGTTTCAAAGCACAGGAAGCAGCTCTTGCTGCCGGTGATGACGAAGCAAATACCACTGACGAGGACTTCTTAAATGCCCTTGAGATCGGTATGCCGCCGACCGGTGGTATCGGATACGGTATCGACCGTCTTGTTATGTTATTTACAAACTCCCCGGCGATCCGTGACGTACTGCTCTTCCCGACAATGAAATCCTTAGACACAAAGAAGTCTGAGAAACCGGTCGTTAAGACATCCGAGAACGCAGCTCCGGAAGTCATCGACTTCTCCAAAGTTGTGATCGAGCCGATGTTCGCTGATTATGTTGATTTCGAGACATTCAGCAAGTGCGATCTCCGCGCTGTGAAAGTAAAAGCCTGCGAAGCAGTCAAGAAGAGCAAAAAGCTCCTTCAGTTCACACTCGATGACGGAACCGGCACAGACCGCACGATCTTAAGCGGTATCCATGCTTTCTACGAGCCGGAAGAGCTTGTCGGAAAGACCCTGATCGCGATCACAAACCTTCCGCCGAGAGCCATGATGGGAATCGATTCCTGCGGTATGCTGCTTAGTGCAATCCATACTGAAGAGGGCGAGGAGAAGTTAAACCTTCTCATGGTTGACAACCATATCCCGGCTGGTGCGAAGCTGTACTAATTAAAAGAAATATTCGGATAACAAAAGAAGTGGGCAGTTCCTGTTGGGGCTGTCCACTTCGTTGTTTTATAATTCTTATTATTCTAAATCCATATTGGTCAGTTGCCTGATCTGATCACGCCTGTTATAAATAACAGCCGTCACCTGGACTCTGCGATTTTCATCAGCTGGTTTCCAATTTCTTTTCTTAATTTATTTTGTGATCTGGAACGACCGGTTGATCGGGGAGGCAAGGTAATTGCCGCCGAGAACGACTACGGTCATCGTGTAACGCCCCGGCTCAGTCGGCGGGGTTGTTGTGCTGGAGTATGCTCTCCATTTACTTGTAAATCCAGAGTAGAGCACGCTGACGCTGGACTGGTCGTCAACTCTCTCCCCGCCGATCTCGAGATGTGCGCCAAAATCAGCACCCGCCGCTTCCGCTGCGGAGATCTTTTTGCCGATACTCTGATTCCATACAAGCTTTGCCTTGTCAGCCTTTAAGACAAGAGCGCCGGCACCGACACCCGTATTGTAGTTCTTGTTGTCGGTGACTGCTGTCACGCTGTAAATTCCGGCGTGATTCGGGGCACCAATACTGATCCGAAGATTATCAGCGATGGATGGAAGCTTATTGATCACCTTGATGACCTGTCCCAGAGCGCCGGTATCCACACCGATCTTCTCAAGCACATCGATCACTTCACTGGTATTTAAAAGCTTTCTAAGCTCACCAACTGTGATTCCGTTCTGCAGCATTTCTGTCAGGGTTGACTGATTTAAGCTTTCCAGCGCCTTATCGACAATCTTGATGACGGTGCTGTTGGAGGTATACTGTTCCGGAAGCTCCAGATAAACGCCTGTAGTCACATTGCTGGTGATTCCGGCATAGATGATATACAGGTTGAAATGATCTTCAGGATCCGTGGAGACAAGCTCTCTGCCCTTCACAGCCTCGCTCACATATCTGCTGGCGCTGTTGACGCTGACCTTCACATTTGCTTTGTTGATGGTCACGCTGCCCTCAGCTTCTTCACTTGCGCGATACTCCGAATTTCCCTTGAAAGTTACTTTGATCTTCTGCACGCCTGCGCCGATCTGCGGGAAGCTTCCGAGAACCTTTCCGCCGAGCTCATAGTTTTTTCCTTCAAACGGAACATCGTCCCTGATTCCTTCTCCGTTCAGGAATTTGTCAGCAAAGCTGTCACCGAGCTCGCTGCTCAAACCGTCCAGAAGAGAAAGTCTCGCATTGTAGGAAAACGTGAAATCGTCAACAGACAGTGTGTCCCGCTCCGGAAGCTCGGAATTTTCCCAGTCGATCACATTGTCAAGAACCGCCTGTTTTACTGCTTCCACATCCTTATTGTATGTGAAGGAAGTTTCGCTCTTTAATACGACTTTGCTGTTGATCCGGTTGTCCGTCACTGTTACTGATACCGTCACGCTGCCCGGCGCATAGTCCCTGCTTCCGCCCCAGGAAATACGGATCTTCCAGCTTCCCGTGCCGAATTTCTTTGTTACAAGCGACTCATCATCGAGCGGTTTGAAATTTTCAATGAGTCCGGAAAGATCTGCATTGTATTTCACCGCGAACTCATCAAAATCCACTTCCGGTTCTGTGGACTCCACTACAGCCTCGTAGATCGCTTTTGCTGTTGCAGTATAATCGATATTCTGATCATGATCAAAAACAAGCCCTACTTCGTAAGGAGCCTCTTTCAGATTGAACTTCATCTGCTCCCGTTCCGTCATGGTCACGTCTGTCTCTTTTTCAAAACCGGAATACTCCTCATCGCCGTCCCATAAAATACGGATCTTCTGTTTTCCTGCCGGGATTGACGGATAGGTCAGGAGATTCACCTTTTCCCCGTCCAGTGCGACCCAGTCCTTTCCGAGATTTCCCACAGTGCCTGACTCGGCTGTACCGTAGTACTGGATCATCACATCGTCACAGGTAATAAACTCCGCATTGGAAGCTGAAAAAACTCTCGTGAAGATCTCTTTTTTCGTCTCTTCGGCATTAAGGGTTCCGTCCTCGTCATATATCAGCGGAATTTCCTGATCCCGGAGCAGTTCGCAATCCACGGTATGTTTTGCTGCTTTTCTGATTGTGAATTTTTTCTCTCCTGTGCGTACCTGATATTCACCATCCGCATTGTCTGCCAGCGCCGGATGGATATAGGTATGAGTCACGAAGTATTTTTTTGTTGTACTTTCAAATCCGCCTACTGATCCCCATGCGGTATTTTTCAGCAGACCACCGTCTTCCTTTCCAACACACTCGTACTCCCATTCCAGTGTATCTTCGCTGTCCGGGAGAAGCGTTTCTGTCAGGATCTGATTCACAGTCTCCGTCTCTGTTCCAGCCGGAATATATATATCCACAGTTTCAGCGCCGAATGCTGTCAGGCAGAATGCCTGCAGCAGAACAAAAAGTGCCAGTAACGCAATCATGATTGGATGAAGCGTTTTCTTTTTCATATTCGTATCCTCATGTTTCTCTTTAATTGTTTCTCTTTCATTATTTTTCTTTACTTCTCTTTTTCATCACAAGACCTGCCGCCAGAAGGATCGCGCCTGCGGAGAGCAGGATTCCTACCGGCCACCACAGCTGTCCTGTCTGGGGAAGCTTCTTCTCGTTCTCCACGGTTGTCTCCGTAGATGTCTCTGTTTCATTCTCTGCCGTACTCTCCTCCACTCTGGTTTCCGACTGTGTCTCCGCATCTGTAATCGTCACCGTCTCGTCAGCCGCTGTTGTGATTGTCGGCTTTTTATTCGGGGTCGGATCCCAGTCATCATCATCACTGTCATCGTGATAACGGGTCGGAGAGGTCGGATTCGACGGGTCCGTCGGTTTTGTGGGTTCGGTCGGATTCGTCGGTTCCGTTGGATTTGTCGGGTTTTCCGGTTCTTCAATGTCACACTTGATATCTGCTTCCGCCGCGGCACCGCCCGCTTCCACGAGAACCGGTGCCGGAATGTAGGTCTTGCCGCCAACGGTCATTGGATCCCCCGTCACAAGGTAGAGAGCCTCTCCATCCGGAAGATTCCGAAAAACCACATGCTTTCCGCTTCCCGTTCCGGTCCGGTAAGGCTGGATCCCCTGAGTCTTCACAAAATCTGCCAGAGTGATCGCAGCCTCTCTGGAACCACCCCCGGAAACATCCGCACCGGATGCCTGAAATTTCTCATTCAGCACATAGACAGCCGCCTGTTTTTCGGCAACCCGATAGAGATATACCGTCATTCCGGCCTGTTCTGTTTTTACGTTCAGACTGCCCCGCTGTGCCGCGTAGGACGGATTTTGAAATATCACCATCCATACCGCAAGCATGGCAAAAATAAAGCCCAGGATCTTATTCTTTTTCCGAATTCCTGTCATTTTGGATTCCTTCCTTCTACATCGATTTCTGTATCTGATCTACATGCTTCTTTTTCTCTTCCACGCTGCTGCCGCTGTGCCCATAAACAGGAGTCCCAGACCCGTGAACATTCCCCGTCCCATTCCGCCTGTGGACGGAACCTTCTTATCGAGGACATCACCTTCCACGGAGTCATGTTCTCCATCGTTGACCCAGGCTTCGTTAAACAGCTCGTCCCCCTGGATCGCGTCGTCTGTCACGACCGCTTCATAGGTCACTGTAATCGGATTTTCATCCGTCAGATCTTCATAATCGATGATTCCGGTATTAAAGAGTTTTACAAGATCAACCTCAACCCGGAATGCGTTGGAACCACTGGCTGTTACCGTGTAATACCTGGAAGGAACTTCTATTCCAGCCCTGCCCGCGGTCACACGGAGCGTACCGTCAATAAACTTCAGATACCGGTTCATCTCATCGTAGAAGACCATGGTCTCCACAACAGAATCCGGGATCGCATATTTTTCATCTGCAGAAAGGGACTGTCTGGCAATCTCATTGTCGTAGTTGTCCCTGCTTACGCTTCCCGCTCTTCCGGCACCGGATGCGCTGTACACGCGGACTGTCTCCGCGCCGGACGCACTGTGTACGCGGACTTCGCGAATCTCCCTTGCGGAGTTTGCCGGTGAGGCGTTGGATGCCGTTACAACATAGCGTGCAAGCAGCTTTGGAAGCCTGGAGGTCAGTGTAAACTTGATCTTCTTTCCCTGACTTACGGTTCCGATTTCATCCTCGCCGTCTGCCTTTTTATCGATCGGATAACTTGTCGTCTCGTAGATCTCCGCGCCATGAGCCGCCTTGATTTGGAATCCCGTCTCATATCCGCCGGAAGCTACCGAAACGATATGACGATTTTCCGGAAGGTCATCGTCTGCGTTCCATCTTGAGCCTTCTGTATCGTCATACCAGCCATCGATGCGGTGATTGCAGTCGTCGAGGTTCCAACCGGTTCCAACTGCACAGAAGGTCAGTTTCCGCCCTGCGGCATTGTAAATATCGTCAGCACCTTTGGCTGCGTGGTTGTTGTAGAGGATCACGCCGTCCGCAAGCTCTGCGGTTCCGTTTTCCCCGTTATAGAGGCCGCCGCCGTAGGTTCCTGCGTGGTTATTGCAGATGCGGACGCCGGTGCCGATCTTCAAGGTTCCCTCATTGAAAATTCCTGCTCCCGTTGAACCCGTTTGATTTTTACAAACGCTGCCTGCATTTAAAGTCAGTTCTCTCACGTTACGGATTCCGCGATCATGATTCCCTTCAACTTTAAGCGTAGCTCCATTCTCAACAAACAGCTTATACGTATTTAAAATCCCGTTTGATTTATTTTCACAGGCCGATACAATTGCCCCTGCTTTGACTTCAACATCGCCGTACCAATAATCGCTGCCGCTATATACCTGAAGACCTCTTTTCCCATTTCCGTCGAGACTGATCTCAGCTCCTCCCTCAATGGTTCCTTTTCCTCCGACATCCAGCCCATTTCCGGTATTTCTACAGGAAATCAGTTTTGAAGTACCGTCTACAAACAGCTCTTTTACAAAAATCCCCCAGGCGCTACCAATATTCTGATTCGTTGTCACATCAGAATGATCCGTTACGCTCAGTTTTCCGTAATAGCAGCCAATTCCACCACCGTAGTTCGGATTTCCACACCCCGTAATATCGATATGTGAATATTTTTCTACCGTCACGTCTACCGGATTGACCGTCATTCCGTGCCAGTCACAATCAATGATATTGAGACTGGAATAATCTGAAATCTTAATACTCCGGTTTGGCATATCATCATACTCTGAATTGTCTGCGAAAATACCACTTGCCCGGGATCCTTTATAGCCGGATATCGTCATGACTGTACCATTTACAAGGTATAAATTACTTTCCTGATACAAATACATTCCGCTTCCGCTGCCGCCATTCGCACTATTCTGTGTCCATGTCACATGATCCAAGGTGAGATCTGTATTCGAGATCAGATTCGCAGTGCGGCCACTTCCACCCGGATTATCATTCGCGGCAATATCCAATACGCAGTTCTTAAATGTCAGCCGACTGGTATTCCAGCTTTTAGCTGTAGCATCATAAGTTCCTTCTGTGTGGATTCCCTTTCCTTCCATCTTGATCGTCTTCGGATCCGACGTGCCGCACTGGATCGTCACATTTTTTCCTGCACCGATCACAAGTCCGTCTGTAAGGCTTACATTTTCCTCAAGATCGATCACTACCGGTGACTCTCCCGCGGAATTGATCGCATCCTGAAGATTGTTGAACTCATTTGTTCCTACCTTCGCCACAGCCGCCAGCGAAGAAAATGCCATGGCACTCCACATAGCCGTGAACGGTTTGCAGTGCCTCCTCTTTCGACATGACCCGCTGC
>ERZ772865.1822-NODE-1822-length-20227-cov-4.696659_pt1 | contig 20227 bp, 15 predicted proteins | sample MGYA00512133_ERZ772865 | MGnify/ENA primary metagenome ERZ772865 (study PRJEB29015, sample SAMEA2737722) | human gut metagenome | biome: human gut; feature: human-associated habitat; material: faeces | place: China | collected 2012 ...
GGCTGGCTCCCTGCGACATTCAGGAGCTGCGTGACCTGACCGCCTATGATGAGCTGGAGCTGGACACGCTGGGAGACCGCAAGACAGCCCTGTTCATCATCATGTCGGATACCGACGATACCTTCAATTTCCTAATTTCCCTGTGCTACACCCAGCTTTTCAACCTTCTCTGCGAGAAAGCTGACGATGTTTACGGCGGCCGACTTCCTGTTCATGTCCGCTGCCTCATTGACGAGGCGGCGAACATTGGTCAAATTCCAAGGCTTGAAAAGTTGGTGGCAACCATCCGCTCCCGTGAGATTTCCGCCTGCCTCGTGCTGCAGGCCCAATCCCAGCTCAAGGCAATCTATAAGGACAACGCCGACACCATCATCGGCAACATGGATACCTCCATCTTTCTGGGCGGCAAGGAGCCGACCACCTTGAAGGAACTATCTGCCGCACTTGGGAAAGAAACTGTGGATACCTACAATACCGGCGAAAGCCGAGGGCGGGAAACCTCCCACAGTCTGAACTATCAGAAGTTGGGCCGGGAGCTGATGAGCCAGGATGAGCTGGCAGTCATGGACGGCGGCAAGTGTATCTTGCAGCTGCGGGGTGTTCGCCCGTTCCTGTCCAACAAGTACGACATCACCAAGCATCCCAATTACAAATATACATCCGACTTTGACAAGAAAAACGCCTTGGACATAGAGCGTTTTTTGTCCCATCGCCTCCGACTGAAACCGGACACAGTATGCGAGGTGTTTGAAGCAGATCCGTCCGGCTCCCTGCCTGATAAGCAGTAACCATATTTAGATTCAGAGAAGTTCAACGTGAATGTGCCCCTTCCAAAATTCTACGATCTTTTGGAGGTACACAATATGGCATTTTTCAATTCCGCTATCGAAGTCTTGCAGACCCTGGTGGTTGCTCTGGGCGCTGGCCTGGGCGTTTGGGGTGCAATCAACCTGATGGAAGGTTACGGCAATGATAACCCCGGCGCAAAGAGCCAGGGCATGAAGCAGCTCATGGCGGGCGGTGGTGTGGCGATGATCGGCATTACCCTCGTTCCTCTGCTGTCCGGCCTGTTTTCTGCATAACAACCGGCTCCCGCCTCTTTTGAGGTGGGAGCAATCCCATTTTCAAGGAAGGAGAAAACACCATGAAGCACTTTCGGAGCATCGTATCGCTCCTACTGGTATTCGTGCTGTGCTTTGGGATGATTCCTTACGCCTCGGCAGAAGAAGCTCCCACGCCAACCACAACGGAAGCACCACAGCCCACCGAAGATACGACTGCCAAAGAATCGCCGCCTGCAACAGAAGCGCCAGAGACTACCGAAACCATGGAGACAACAGAGGCAGCAACGGAAGCTACGGAGCCTGCCACTGAGGCTCCTACAGAGGAAACAGAGGCCCCAGTGGAGGACACCCCGGACGAATCGGAAGATGACCGTAATCTGGGTGCAGAAACCTACGCTTCCACTCAAAAAAGCATTATGCTGTTCGACTTTGCAGATAACGGAGACTATACCACACGGCTGAAATATCAGGTTTCCTGTGCTTACAAGCCAAATGGAAGCGGCACTACTCGGACAGCTTATATTAAGAATCTGGGCTGGCATTTTGCCCGGTATGGCGGTGTTCCTTATGCGGACGACCCTCTGTACTGCATTGAGCCTTGGCGGAACTACGGTGCCAGCACCAGCGGTAACTCCGTTGACCGGGATGTGACCCTCTACGGAGATGGCGGTACCAGCGGCAGCAATGTCTGGTATGCCATGCCTGCTGCACGGCGGGAAGCCATTGGCCTGATCCTGCTGTACAGTGATCGGCAGTGGAACCATTCTGTCAGTGTTACCAGCACCAAAAAGGACAGCAACCCCAATGTGCCTCTGCGAATCGCCACCCAGTTTCTGATTTATGAAATCGTCTGCGGTCTTCGAGACCCTTACAGCTTCAACCGAAACGGTTCTAACGAGTGCGGCACCTCCGGCGATATTTTTTACAATGCCGGTGCAGCCTCCCTGTCCGGGTTTACCGCCTGCTACAATGATCTGGTATCTGCGATTCAGTCCGCCAAAACCATCCCCAGCTTTTGCGGCAGCTCCAGCGGGAATGCCCCTACCATTCCGCTCTCCGGGGACACCGGCAGTGTCTATGATTCCAACGGGGTATTGTATGCGTTCTCGTTCTTCAATGGGAACGGAGCCAGCTTCAGCAAAAGCGGCAATACCCTGAATATCACAAGAACCGGGGATATTTCCGAATCCACGGTGTTCACTGCGACCCGGTATCTGCCCTCAGCATCCAATTCCAGTTATAATATCTGGTATATGTCGGGTTCAAATTACCAGACCACCATTTCCCTGTACAGCGCCGGAAGCAGCGGGCTGAATGCCTATTTCAAAATCAAAGCACCGTCTCTAGGAAATATCAGCCTGACCAAAACCACCGAGGACGGTCAGAATCTTTCCGGCTGGCAGTTCGGCATTTACGCAGATGCTGCCTGCACCAGTCTGATCGCCGGACCTTACACCACCAACAGCAGCGGTAATCTCTCCATTACCGGGCTAACCGCTGGCACTTACTTTGTGAAGGAGCTGGGGCATACGGACCGTACCATCCATGCGCTGTACACCTGTTCCAGCACCAATCCCCAGAAAGTAACCGTTACCAGCGGAGGCACCACTTTGGTCACCTTCTATAACAAACTGAACACCGGCAGCGTGAAACTGATAAAGGAAACCAACACTGGCAAAAACCTGTCCGGCTGGCAAATTGGGCTGTACACGGATGCTGCCTGCACCAACCCTGTTTCCGGCTCTCCATTCACCACCGGGGCAGATGGCACAGTAACGGTTTCTGGCTTGCAGAAAGGAACCTATTACGCCAAAGAGATTTCCACAAACGATCCCTATTGGGAATTTGACACCGCCGTGAAGTCTGTAACGGTTGCCATTAGCAAGACCGCAGAAGTCACCTTCACCAACACCCACTATGGGCGCATCGAAATCCGCAAGACCACCAACACCGGCAATCAGCTTGGCGGCTGGACATTCCGGGTGAGAGATTCCGAGGGCAATTCCTACGGAGACTTCACCACCGATGAAAACGGATATGCCTGCACCCAAAATCTTCCGTTAGGGTGGTACACAGTTGTGGAGTTGCCCACGGAGGATAATTATTGGCTGACCGAGCTGGGTTTCCATGATGTGACCGTGAAAGCCGGTGAAACCACCGTAGACACTTGGCTCAATAAGGAGCAGGGACTGGTCTGGTTCTACAAAAAGACCAACACCGGGCAGTCCGTGGAAGGCTGGCATATTACGGTCTATTCGGACGAAGCCTGCACCCAGAAGGTTGGCACCCTTATCACCAATGCAGACGGTAAGGCGGGCTATTACCTTGACCCCGGAACCTACTGGGCAAAGGAAACCGGCGACGAGCATGGTCGATTTGAGGACGAATACTGGATGGTAGATGAAACGATCCACAAGTTTGAAATCAAGCCCCATGAGGATGTGTCCATCACCTTCACCAATGTCCAGTATGGCAGGCTGAAAATTTCAAAAACCGTGGAGGGCGGCGGTTCTGTGGAGGGCTGGCAGTTCAAAATTACAGATGCCGAAGGAAAGGTTCTGGACGGTTCTCCCTTCGCCAGCAACAAGGACGGTATTATTCTGACCGGGAATCTGCTGCCCGGACAGTACACGGTAGAAGAACTGCTTCCCGAAAACAGTCTTTACCAATGCGTCAGTGAAAATCCACAGACCGTCACCGTAAAACAGGGTGAGATTACCGAAGTATCGTTCGTCAACGCTCTGCGAACCGGCAAGGTGACTGTGGAGAAGATCGACATTACCGGCAGCCCTCTGGCAGGGGCAACATTTCGGCTGGAATGGAGTGAGGACGGTTCTCTCTGGCATCCCGTGACCTACTCCGAAACCATTGTCCGGGGCGGCTGCTCCAATCCCGATGTAACGGACGGGAGCCTGACCACCGGGACGGACGGACTGCTGGAATGGGACAACCTCTATCCGGGACTACAGTACCGCCTGACGGAAACCAAAGCACCGGAGGGCTACAAACTTCTGGACAAAGCCGCCTATGAAGGTGCGCTGCCTGCGGACGATCTTGCGCTTTCGGTTCGTGTCACCAACACCCGCACCTTTACCATGCCCGACACAGGAGGTAATACCGCTATGCTTTTCCGTATCCTCAGTATGATCTCTGGCACTGTATGTCTTGCTATGCTGATTTACAGCAAGAAAAGGCTGGTGTAAGCCATGAATACTGCCCATCATGCCAGGGATCAGCCCTGGCTTTTTTATTTCCACCCATGTCGCAAAATTATGTAAACTATCTTGTCATTCTAACTATGAAAGGAAAATGCGAAATGAAAAACCTTACCAAAGCTTTGTCCCTCTTTCTGGCGCTGACCATGTTACTGTGTTTCCCTGTCGCTGTCTCCGCCGCCGAGTTGGAGGATGCAACCATTGACGAATCCCGAACCGGCTCTCTGACCATCTACAAGTACGATCTGACCAACGCCGAAAAGGACGGCGTATGGGATTCCAGCTATGTGTCTACCGGCGTTTATGACGAAACCGGGGTAAACAATGTTCTGGGCGGTAATGCTTCCTCCACGCTGGGCAACGGCGAAACCGGCTACGGATATGCCATTAAGGGTGTCGAGTTTACCTATGTAAAGGTGGCCGACATTTTCCAGTACGGCAAAACCGAAACCACCGACGGTCATGTGGAAATCCTGTATGCCGTGGACAAGGCCAAAGGCTCTGACCTCCTGAATACTCTGGGTCTGGCGGACGGAAAGAATCGGTACGAAAAAGCGGATGCTCTGGATGAAACCAAGTATTTCTACCAGTCCGATGTGCTGATCTCCGCCCTGTCCTCCGGCTTGACTGCCAACGCTACCACTGTCAAGAACGCCATGGAGCGTTACGCCGCCACCAACGGTACAGCCATGCCCCTGACGGATTCCTACGGCAAGAGCAAGGTCGAGAATCTTCCTTTGGGTCTGTATCTGGTCGCGGAAACCAAAGTCCCTGAAATGGTCGTTTCCACCACCGATCCCTTCCTTGTGTCTGTGCCCATGACCTCCGTCAACGGTTCCAACGCCAATGACGGCGGCACCCGCTGGATTTACGATATTACCCTGTACCCCAAGAATTTGACCGGCATTCCCTCTCTGGAAAAGACGCTGCGGGAGGCCAAGGCCGACACCGGCAAGACGGACGATTACACCCACACCGGCACCGCCTCCGCCGGTGACACTATCGACTACCAGATTGTTTCCACCCTGCCCAGCATCACTTCCGAAGCCACCTACCTGTCCTGCTACACCTTCATCGATACCCTGTCCGCTGGCCTGACCTATACCAAGGGCGATGTAGTTTTGGAAATTTTCTCCGATACCGCCTGTAAGAACGCCGTGACCACATGGAAGGAAGCGGACGGCTATTTCACCGTTTCCTATAACGATGCCCAGGACAGCAAGACCGCTATGACGGTGGAAATGACTGCCAAGGGCCTGGCAGAAATCAACAACTCCCAGGCTGTCTATACCGATGCAAGTATGGTCAATTCCGGCTTCTCTGACTGCACTATGCGCCTGACCTACACCGCTAAGGTAGACAGCGATAACTCTCTGGTGGTGGGCGACAAAGGCAACGACAACAAGGTGGTGCTGACCTGGAAGCGTACCAGTGAGAGCTACTACGACACGCTTGTGGACGATGCCCACATTTATACCTACGGCATTGACCTTACCAAGCTGTTCTCTGACGGCAAGGGCGATTTCTCCAAGGTGGAATTTCTGGTACAGAACAAGACCGACAATTACTATGTCCAGGCGAAGCTGAATCAGGATGAGGGCGTGTACTATGTGACCGGACATACCGAAAGCAAGGAAGATGCCACGCACTTTATCCCTGTGAAAACCGGCGATACCAAGAGCAGAATCCTGATTAAGGGTCTGGAGGATGACACCTATTCCATGACCGAGGTTCGCACGGACAGCGGCTATGTGCTGCTGAAACAGGATATTGAGGTGGTCATCTCCCAGAAGGAGGGCTCCGAAAACTGCACCATCTATGCCTCCGACGCTCTGGGCCTGATCCAGAACGATCCCCGCTATGCCCAGGTCATTCAGAGTGACGCTGATCTGAAGAACATCCCCCAGAAGCGTCTGGAACACAAGCTCCTGACCGCCTCTGCCACCGTCAGCGGCAAGAAGGTCAACATGGCGGAGGACAACGGCAGCATCAACGCCGAGGCTCCTTTGACCGTGGTCAACACCCGTGGCTTTGACCTGCCCAAGACCGGTGACAATGGCACTGTGATGTTTACTGTGGTCGGAATTCTGCTGATGGCTGGCGCTGTATCCGTCATTGCGCTGGTCAGCCGGAAGAAGCGATCTGTCTAATTTCATCTGCCCCGGAGGTTCATTCCTCCGGGGCTTTCCCCAAAAAGGAGGGTTCCATACGAAGCAAAAGCGTATCACAATCGCTCTGGCGGTCATGGCGTTCCTGCTGGCGCTGGGGCTGACTTTGTATCCTGTTATAAGTAATTATGTAAACCAAAAGTATGCCTCCCAGATTCACACTGCTTATCAGGAGGTTATGGAGCAGGCGGATGACAGCGAACTTCTCAAAGCAAAGGAGCTTGCCGATACCTACAACCATACCCTTGTCCCCGGCGCAACAGCAGCCTACAGCCAAGAGGGCTTGCAGGCTGCATCTGCCGACTACGACAGCCAGCTCGATGTTGCCGGAAACGGCATCATGGGTTATGTGGAAATTCCCAAAATCAGCGTCAAGCTGCCTATCTACCACGGCACGGAGAATGATTCTCTGGAACGGGGCATTGGGCATCTGTTGGGCAGCTCTCTCCCTGTAGGCGGTGAAAACACACATACCATTCTCTCCGGGCACAGCGGCATGGCATCCCAGAAGATGTTTACCGACTTAGAACAGCTCACCACCGGGGATGTGTTCTATCTCCATGTTCTGGATGAAACTCTGGCATATCAGGTGGTGGAGATCAACACCGTGCTGCCCTACGATACCAGCCTGCTGGGGATTGCTCCCGGCGAGGATCTGTGTACACTGGTCACCTGTACCCCCTATGGGGTGAACACCCACCGGCTGCTGGTGCGTGGTTCCCGGATTCCCTATGAGGAAGCGGAGCTGCTTATGGAAGAAACTGCCAGCGAGGAAGCAACGGCATCTGCATGGGAGGAAAAGTACCTTCAGGGTATCCTTTTGGGCATTGCCGCAGCTCTGGTTCTGATTCTGGTCATTGCCATTGGCGTACAGATTTACCAGAGCATTGTTGGCAGCAGCGGAGGGAATGACCATGCGAAACGGTAAGCTCCGCGCCTTTCTCATTGCTCTGATGCTGCTGGTGTTCGCTTCCGGTCTTACCTTTCTCCTGTACCCCTATCTTTGGGGTGCCATGGTTGACCGGGAGATTTCCCTGAACGCTCAGGGCTTTCTGAATCGGGATAAAACCGAACCGACCATTTCCGAAGTGATTGTCACCATGGATTCTCCGACAGAGCCGGAGGAAACCAGAGATTACCCAAAGCTGTGGGCGGATATGGTTCGCTACAACGAAACCATCTACACCCAAGGGCAGACAGGGCTTTCCTGTGCGTATGACTACCAGAAACCCAGCTTTCGCCTAACGGATTACGGTCTTTCGGATGAGGTGTTCGGTGTGATTTCCATTCCCGTTATGGAGCTGGAAATGCCCATCTTTCTGGGAGCAACGGAGCAGCACATGGCGGACGGAGCTGCCCACCTGAGTCAGACCAGCCTGCCCATTGGCGGGGAAAATACCAACTGCATCATTGCCGGACACCGGGGCTACAACGGTGCCAGCTACTTTCGCTACATCGACAAGCTGAAAGTCGGGGATTTGGTTTCTATCACAAACCTGTGGGAGACGCTGACCTACCGGGTCTGCGAAATTAGAATTATCGACCCCCACGATGTAACGGAAATCCTGATTCAGCCGGGACGGGAGCTGGTGACCCTGCTGACCTGTCACCCCTACGCTTCCGGGGGCAGGCAGCGGTATGTGGTTTACTGTGAGCGTGTGGAATCCCCCGAAGCCCAAAAATCATGACGGATCGGAGGTAACACCATGAATTTTATCTGGGATAGCATTACGGACTGGCTGAAAGAAGTGCTTGTCAGTGGAATCGTCAGCAACCTCTCCGGGATGTTCGATTCCACCAATGAGCAGATTGGAGAAATCGCCGGTCAGGTGGGACTGACCCCCCAGGCATGGAACAGTGGCATCTTCAACATGATTCAGAACCTTTCCAATAATGTGATTCTCCCCCTCGCCGGAGCGATTCTGGCAATCGTCATGACCCTGGAGCTGATCCAGCTCATCACCGACAGAAACAATCTCAACGACGTGGACACCTGGATGTTTTTCAAATGGGTGTTCAAGAGTGCCGCCGCAGTCCTGATCGTATCCAACACCTGGACAATCGTCATGGGCATCTTTGACGCTGCCCAGAGCGTTGTCAACGGCGCTGCCGGAGTGATGATCGGAAACACCAGCATCGACATTTCTTCGGTGGTCACGGATTTGGAAGGCAGGCTCATGGAAATGGATGTGGGGCCGCTGCTGGGGCTGTGGTTTCAGTCCCTGTTTGTGGGTATCTGTACCTGGGCCATCACCATCTGCATTTTCATTGTCATTTATGGACGCATGATTGAGGTATATCTGGTGACTTCCGTGGCACCCATCCCCATGGCGACCATGGCAAACCGGGAATGGGGTCAGATGGGACAGAACTATCTGCGCACCCTGCTTGCCCTGGGCTTTCAGGCATTTCTCATTATGGTCTGTGTGGCGATCTACTCGGTGCTGGTGCAGAACATCTCTGTATCCGGGGATATCAGCAACGCCATCTGGACCTGCATGGGCTACACAGTGCTGCTCTGCTTCTGCCTGTTCAAGACCAGCAGCCTTGCCCGCTCCGTATTCAATGCCCACTAAGGAGGTAAAAAATGCCCTATGTAACCGTCCCCAAAGACCTTACCAAAGTCAAAAGCAAAATTCTTTTTAATCTGACCAAGCGGCAGCTGATATGCTTCAGTGCGGGACTGCTTGTGGGTGTCCCGCTGTTCTTTCTCACGAAAGAGCCGCTGGGAAACTCCACCGCTGCCCTGCTTATGATCCTCACCATGCTCCCTGCATTTCTGCTGGCGCTGTACGAAAAGAACGGACAGCATCTGGAAGTCATCATCCGCAATATGGTTCGGGTGCTGTTCCTGCGGCCAAAGGAGCGGCCCTACCGAACCAACAATTTTTATGCCGTTCTGGAACGGCAGGACAACTTAGACAAGGAGGTATACCGGATTGTTCATCCATCGCAAAAAGCGAGAACAGAAAAAAGCGGTGCAGGCCGCAATCGCAAGGGCAAATCGGACAGATAAGAAGGAACTGTCCGCACAGGACAGCATTCCCTACCTGCAAATTCGTGTAGACGGGATCTGTCAGGTCACGCCCACCCATTTCACCAAAACCATTCAGTTCCGGGACATCAACTATCAGCTCTCGGACAACGAGGACAAGCAGGCCATCTTCGATGGCTGGTGTGATTTCCTCAACTACTTTGACAGCTCTATCAAATTCCAGTTTTCCTTTGTGAATCTGACTGCCCTGCGGGAATCCTTTGCCCGGGCAATCCCGCTGCGCTCTGACCAGTTTGAAAGCATCCAGCGGGAGCTGTCTAAAATTATTGAGGTGCAACAGGCAAAGGGAAACAACGGCATCGTGAAAACCAAGTATCTCACCTTTGGTATTGATGCCGATAACATCCGCTCTGCCAAGCCCCGCTTAGAGCGCATTGAAACGGACATCCTCAACAACTTCAAACGGCTGGGTGTCAGCGCCGAGGTGCTGAACGGGCAGGAACGGCTCCGGGTTCTCCATGACATTCTGCGCATGGACACGCCGGAGTCTTTTGCTTTCCGGTGGGAGGATCTGCCCCACTCCGGGCTGTCCACTAAGGACTATATTGCCCCCAGCTCTTTCCTCTTTAACCGGGCGAAGGATTTCCGCATGGGTAAGAAGTTCGCTTCCGTCAGTTTCCTGCAAATTCTGGCACCGGAGCTGAGTGACCGGATTCTCAAGGACTTTCTGGATATTGAAAGCAACATTGTGGTCAACATCCATGTGCAGTCCGTGGATCAGGTCAGCGCCATCAAGACCATCAAGCGCACCATCACCGATCTGGACAAGAGTAAGATTGAGGAACAGAAAAAGGCTGTTCGTGCCGGATATGACATGGATATCATTCCCTCCGACCTTGCCACCTACGGTGCGGAAGCAAAAAAGCTGCTGTCCGATCTGCAAAGCCGGAACCAGCGTATGTTCCTTGTGACATTCCTGCTTCTCAACACCGCCGACACCAAGCGCCAACTGGACAACAATGTGTTTCAGACAAATTCCATTGCCCAGAAATATAATTGCAGCATTACGGCACTGGACTATCAGCAGGAGGAAGGCATGGTCAGCAGCCTTCCTCTGGGACTGAACCAGATCGAGATTCAGCGGGGTCTGACCTCCTCCGGCGTGGGAATCTTCGTTCCCTTTACCACCCAGGAGTTGTATCAGGACAGCCCGGAGGCACTGTACTATGGCATCAACGCCCTAAGTAACAACATCATTATGGTGGATCGGAAGCTGCTGAAAAATCCCAACGGTCTGATTCTCGGCACCCCCGGTTCCGGCAAGTCTTTCTCCGCCAAACGGGAAATTGCCAATGTTTTTCTGGTGACAAACGACGATATTATGATCTGCGATCCCGAGGGAGAATACTTCCCCCTGGTGCAGCGTCTGGAGGGACAGGTCATCAAAATTTCGCCCACCTCCAAGCACCACATCAACCCCATGGACATCAACCTCAACTACAGCGACGAAGAAAACCCGCTTTCTTTGAAATCGGACTTTATCCTTTCCCTGTGTGAGCTGATTGTGGGCGGCAAGGACGGCCTGAAGCCTGTGGAGAAAACCATCATTGACCGTTGTGTGCGGATGGTGTATCAGGACTACCTCAATGATCCCAAGCCGGAAAATATGCCCATCCTCGGTGATCTCTATAACTGTTTGCGCAAGCAGGAGGAAAAGGAAGCTCAGTTCGTTGCCACTGCGCTGGAAATCTATGTCACCGGTTCTCTGAATGTGTTCAATCACCAGACCGATGTGGATGTGAGCAACCGGGTGGTCTGCTACGACATCAAGGAGTTGGGCAAGCAGCTCAAGAAGATCGGTATGCTGATTGTCCAGGATCAGGTCTGGAACCGCGTCACCATCAACCGGGAAGCCAGCAAAGCCACCCGGTACTACATTGACGAGTTCCACCTGCTGCTGAAGGAGGAGCAGACCGCCGCTTACTCCGTGGAAATCTGGAAGCGGTTCCGTAAGTGGGGTGGTATTCCCATGGGCATCACCCAGAATGTCAAGGATTTGCTGGCCAGCCGAGAGGTTGAAAACATATTTGAAAACTCGGATTTCATCTATATGCTCAACCAAGCCGCCGGTGACCGGAAGATTCTCGCTCAACAGCTTGGCATTTCTCCCCATCAGCTTTCCTATGTGACCCACTCCAACGCCGGTGAAGGTCTGCTGTTCTATGGCGATACCATTGTGCCCTTTGTGGACAACTTCCCCAAGGATACGGAGCTGTACCGCCTTATGACCACTCGCCCGTCAGACAAGAAGGAGGATGCGGAAGAATGAGGAATCTTCATACTCCGGTAGGTGATATTTTTGCGTGAATCCCGGCTGAAATTCACCGATAAAGAGCGGCTTGACCCGGTTATGGGCAAAGCGGTTCAGAAAGCGGAGAAAGCTGCTGACAAAGCAGAGAAAGCTCAGGCAAAAATTCCCACCAAAAAGGTTATCAAGCGGGAGCTGATGACCGACAACAGCAATGGCAAGATCAAGGTAAAGCTCCATTTTGAGGATATGGAGAAAAAGCCGCCCTCCCAGCTCAAAGTTACCGACGCCCCCACCGCCGCAGTACGAAGGCAGATCCGCCGGGAAATCCGGGATTCTGAGGATGACAATGTGGGGGTGGAAGCTGCCAGCTATGCCGCAGATACCGTGGATTCTTCTGCCCATCTGCTTCAGGAAGCCCACCATTCCGCCCAGCTCCAGCCCTACCGTGCTGCTGCCCGTGCGGAAAAGCAGCTGGAGAAAGCAAACATCCATGCCCTGCAAAAGAAAGCAGAGGTGGAACACCCCACCAGCAACCCCCTTTCCCGGTGGCGTCAAAAGCAGGCCATCAAGCGCCAGTATGCTGCCCAGAAAGCCGGACGCAGTACCGTGGAGGGCAGTGCCAAGGCCGCGAAAGAAGCCACGAAAAAGACCGAACAGGCCGCAGCTTTTGCGGCACGGCATAAGAAGGGCTTCACCGCTGTCCTCGGTATCCTACTGATCCTGGCATTCCTCCTGAACGCCGTGTCCTCCTGCTCCATGATGGTGGAGGGCATCGGTGCTGGAATCGCTGCCGGCAGCTATGCCGCCGCTGACGATGATATTGTGGGTGCGGAAGCAGCCTACTGCACCATGGAGCAGGCATTGCAGCGGCAGCTTGATCGGTATGAGCAAACCCATGACTACGATGCGTACCACTACGAGCTGGACGATATTGGGCATGACCCCTATGTGCTGACGGCGATTCTGTCCGCCATGCACCCCGGCGAGTGGACATTGCAGGGAGTCACGGGAACGCTGGATATGCTCTTTGACAAGCAGTACATCCTCACGGAAACCGTGGCGAGTGAAACCCGCTATCGGACGGAAACCGTCACCGGGGAACGCCATGCCCGTGATCCTGTCACCGGGGCCTATCTGTATGACCAGTGGGGCTACCCCATTATGGAGGAATACGAGTATGAAACTCAGGTTCCCTACACCTACAGGAGCGTTACTGTCAAGCTGGAAAACTTCGATCTCAGCCATGTCCCCGTGTATGTGATGAACGAGGAAACTCTGGGCCGTTACGCCATCTATATGGCCACGCTGGGCAACCGCCCCGACCTGTTTCCAGATTCTGACTACATCCGGCAGATGCTGATTGAGGGTTACACCAAGTATGACCTTCCGCCGGAGGCTCTGGAAAACGCCCGGTTCGCCGCCATGATAAAGGAAGCGGAAAAGTATCTGGGTTACCCCTATATCTGGGGCGGCAGCAATCCCAGCACTTCCTTTGACTGCTCTGGCTTCGTATGCTGGGTTCTCAATCACAGCGGCTGGCGGGTCGGCAGAATCAGCGCGCAAGGGCTGTACAACCTCTGCACCCCGGTTTCCCGGCGCAACGCCCGTCCCGGTGATCTGGTGTTCTTCAAGGGCACCTACAAAACAAATGGTGTTTCCCATGTAGGCATTTATGTGGGAGAAAACCGAATGATTCACTGCGGAAATCCCATTTCTTACACAAATATCAACACCCAATACTGGCAGTCCCATTTTTTCACATTTGGGCGTCTGCCCTGATAAGGAGCGTGATTCTATGAATCCCAAACTGCAAAAGCTCCGTGCCGAGCTGGAAAAGAACACGGAGAAAATCAGCAAGCTCCAGTCCCGAAACGCAGAACTGAAAAAGCAGATTCAGGAGCTGGAGAACATTGACATCATCGGCATGGTTCGGGAGTGCGGTCTGTCCCCGGAAGCCCTGTCCGACCTGCTGGCAAAAGTCCAGGCTGCGCCCAATATCACCGAAACCAAGGAAAAGGAGGATGTTTCCATTGAGGCTTAATCGCCGCTTTTTCACGCTGCTGGCGGTGCTGTTGCTGTGTATGTCCTTTCTGACCATCACGGCATCCGCCGAAGCCAATCCCCCCAAGGGTGATGTGATTATCTACACATCTGATCCCACAGAACCCCCTCCCACGCAGCCGACACCAAAGCCCACTGCACCAAAGCCTACCACGCCGCCGGAAACGGAGCCGCCTGCCACCACAGCTCCCACCATACCCACCACGGTGACCCCGGTAGAACCCTTCACGGAGGGAAACGCCATTGCAAAAGATCTCCGATTCCATGCGAACACCAACAAGCAGTTCATCACCATCGAAACTCGCAGCGGAGAAATCTTCTACATCATCATCGACTACGATGCCCCGACAGATGAAAAGAATGAGCAGTTCAGCACCTATTTCCTGAACAAAGTGGACGATGCAGACCTAATGGCAATTCTGGAGGACGGCAATAAGGTGAAAGTCTGCGGCTGTATTGACCGGTGTTACGCCGGTCATGTGAACACCACCTGCCCGATCTGCGCCCAAAACATGACCGAGTGCGTGGGCAGAGAGCCGGAACCCACTGAAGAACCCACCACCCCTGCAACAGAGCCGGTGAAGGAGCCGGAAAAGGGATCCAATGCCGGTGCTGTCCTTGCTGTGCTGCTGATGGTCGTCATGGTTGGCGTCATGGGCTGGTACTTCCTGAAGGACAAAATGCCCAATCCCAAAACCAAGGGCGACACCGATCTGGATGACTACGATTACGGCATGGACGAAGATGACGAGGACTATGCTGACTTTGAACCCTACGAAGAAAAGGAGGAGGCAGAATCCAAATGAGTTACTTTACTACCGGGAAATCCCGGTGCTATGAAAAGCTGATGACCCAAAAGCCCCACCCCATGCGGGAGGACAGACAACCTATCCTCCCCAAAGACCACCTTTGCTTTGGCTGTAAACGCTACGGCGAGGGCTGCGTACACCCCTGCCACCGAGAGGTGCGCAGGGGTGCTTCTCTGGAGGTGTTGGAATGCAGCTTGTAATTGCCGAAAAGCCCTCCGTAGCCCAGAGCTTGGCGAAAGTGCTGGGCGCTGCTGCCCGCAAGGAGGGCTATCTGGAAGGAAACGGCTTTCTGGTGTCCTGGTGTTTTGGGCATCTGGCAGGGCTTGCTGATGCCAGCGTATATGACGAACGCTACGCCAAATGGAGAATGGAAGATCTGCCCATTTTGCCGTGTCCTTTCCAATTTAGCATCGCCCCGGATAAGTGCAAGCAGTTTTCTGTGTTGCAGAGTCTTATGCTCCGGGAAGATGTGACGGAGGTCATCAATGCCTGTGATGCCGGACGGGAGGGTGAGCTGATCTTCCGAACGGTCTACGATCTGGCGGACTGCCAGAAGCCTATGAAACGGCTGTGGATTTCCTCAATGGAGGACGAAGCCATCCGGGAGGGCTTCCAGAATCTGCGTCCCGGCTCTGATTTTGATGGGCTGTACGAAAGTGCCCTTTGCCGTGCCAAGGCAGACTGGCTGGTGGGCATCAACGCCACCCGGTATTTTTCCCTTCTGTACGGCACAAAGCTGAATGTGGGGCGGGTCATGTCTCCCACGCTGTCCCTGCTGGTGCAGCGGGAATCGGAAATCTCCGCTTTTGTTCCCGAAGATTTCTTCACCGTGAATCTGGCCTTCCCGGATTTCACCGTTTCCGGCAAAAAATTCTCAGATAAAATGGAAGCCCAGCAGCTTGCGAAGAAATGCCAGAACCAGAATGCTGTGGTTTCCGACATTCGTCACAGCAATAAAGAGGAAAAAGCCCCTGCGCTCTATGACCTGACCACCCTCCAACGGGATGCCAACCGACTTTTGGGGTACACCGCCCAGCAGACCCTGGACTATCTGCAAGCGCTCTATGAAAAAAAGCTGTGTACCTATCCCAGAACGGACAGCCGCTATCTGACGGACGATATGCTGGGAAGTATCCCGGCAATCGTTCTGTGCGCTGCCGGAATCTGTGGACTGGATTCCCCCAGTGATATTCTGGCGCAGCAGGTGTGCAACTCCAAAAAGGTATCCGATCACCATGCCATCCTGCCCACCATGGCGGCGGGAGAACTGGATTTGTCCAGCCTTCCCACAACCGAGCAGAACATTCTGAAGCTGATCTCCCGGCAGGTGCTGATGGCAGTCAGCGGAGCGTATCGCTATCAGGAGGCAGAAATCACCATTGCCTGTGAGGGAACCTTTAAGACAACCATGAAAATGCTGCTGGATGCCGGATGGAAGAAATACAGCCAGAAAAACATCCCCCAGAAGTGGTTCTCTGGTCTGGAGGTCGGGCAAATTCTGACCCCCGGCAAGGTGTCTGTGAAGGATGGCAAAACCCAGCCACCCCACCACTATACGGAAGATCTGCTTCTGTCCTCCATGGAAACAGCAGGGGCAAAGGATATGCCAGAGGATGCCGAGCGCAAGGGCCTGGGAACTCCTGCCACCCGTGCCGGGATTCTGGAAAAGCTGGTATCCACGGGAATGCTGGAACGCCGCAAGGTGAAAAAGCAGACCATTCTGGTTCCCACGGCTCTGGGCAATGCCCTGATTACGGTCTTGCCGGAACAGCTTCAATCGCCGCTGCTGACAGCAGAATGGGAGAATCGGCTGTCCCAGGTTCAGAAGGGCGAACTGGAGCCGGAGGAGTTTCTGGACGGCATTCAGGGTATGCTCACCGATCTGGTCAGGGATTACCGCCCGGTTTCCGGCGCGGATATTCTGTTCCCCTCCGCCGAAAACACCGTGGGCAAATGTCCCCGGTGCGGCAGGCCGGTGATCGAGCGCAGCAAGGGATACTTCTGCACGAACAAAGACTGTAAATTTGTTCTGTGGCGAGACAGCCGGTTCTTTACCCTCAAGCAGAAAACCTTGGACAGAAAAACTGCCCAGCTCCTGCTGGAGAAAGGCCGCGCCCCGCTGAAGGGTTGTGTTTCCTCCAAAACCGGGAAGGTCTACGATGCTGCCGTGGTTCTGGAAGATGATGGGGATCGGGTACGGTTCAAGCTGGTGTTTGGCAATGGCTGATCTGCCCCGGATGAATGACGAGCAGCTCAAGCAGGCGCGAAAGCTGATAAAGCAAAGATGCTGCAATTATGACAATGGAAGCTGCCTTGTTCTGGACTGGTCGTTCTGCAATATCTGCCCACAGTGGATTTCCTACTCGCTGAACTGTAAGTGGTTCCGCAATGCGGTGCTGCCCAATGACCCGGCGCTGGAAGCATCCATCCTCCATTCCCAGCCAAGGAAACGCTGCGTAATCTGCGGAAAGCCTGTCCTGTCCAAATCTCACCGCGCGAAATATTGTCCTGACTGCGCACTTCGGGAACGCAGGCGTCGGGATGCCGAAAGGAAGCGCATTCAGTATTGGAATCTCCGCATTTAAGGGCAAAAAAGTGGCTGATACCAATGACTTTTTTACACACTTCCGCAGGGGTATATGTATTTACATTCGGAAAGCCAAAATCGGCTTTTATATGCGGAGAAAGCTCCCTGTGTGACCCATCTATGTCACATGGGGAGCAGTCAAATCAAAGAAAGGAGCGATCAAATTTGTCCGAAAAACAATCCAGCAAGGAGCGCATCAAAGAGATCACGGCTGGCATTGAAAAAGGCATTATGGAACTGTTTGAAAGTGACCGCTACCGGAACTACCTTACCACCATGAGCCGCTTTCACAAGTATTCCCTGAATAATGTCATGCTGATCCATGCCCAGCGGCCCGATGCCACGCTGGTTGCCGGATTCAACAAGTGGAAAAACAGTTTTGGCCGTCATGTCAAGAAGGGTGAAAAAGGGATTCAGATATTGGCTCCCACCCCCTATAAGATAAAACAGGAGGCGCAGAAGCTGGACCCGGATACCAAGCTGCCGCTGCTGGATGAAAACGGCGAGCCAGTTACCGAGGAAAAGGAAGTCACCATTCCCATGTTCAAAGTAGTATCTGTGTTCGACGTCTCCCAGACAGACGGAAGGCCGCTGCCGCAGATCAGCTCTACCCTGACCGGGGATGTAGCTGAATACGAGATATTTCTGGAAGCCCTGCGCCGCACTTCCCCCGTGCCGATCTCTTTTCAGGCTATGGAGCCGGGGATGGACGGTTATTTTGCCCCCAAGAAGCAGAAAATCTTTCTGCGAGAGGGCATGAGCCAGGTGCAGACCATTTGTGCCGCCGTCCATGAAATTGCCCACTCCAAGCTCCACGATTATGAACACATGACAGAGCTTGCGGACGATAGGGAGACGATTCTTGTTCCGGGGGAAAAGAGCCGGAATACCGAAGAAGTGGAAGCGGAAAGCATTTCCTATGCCGTCTGCCAGTATTTCGGCATCCAGACCAGCGAGAACAGTTTTGGCTACATCGCGTCCTGGTCCAAGGACAAGGAGCTGAAGGAGCTGCGGGCAAGTCTGGAGACCATCAACAAGACTTCCTGTGAGCTGATTAACGACATCGAGCGCAACTACAAGGAAATCTGCAAGGAGCGCGGCATTGACCTGACTGCCACCCCGGAGCCGGAGCAGACACCCCCGCAGGCTGTGAAAGAAGTATCTCAGCCCAGCGCCGAGTACCAGGAGGCCCTGCTGGTGTTGGATGATGCCACATATCTTCATGTTCAGCCCTGCGATACCGGCTGGGACTACACGCTCTACGATGTGGCAACCATGAAGCAGATGGACGGCGGCCAGCTGGATGGACCGGACATGGGCCGTTCCGCAGCGGTCAGCCACATCTGCAAGGACCTGGGGCTGGGTGACAAATCCATCAAGTATGCGCCGCTGTCCATGATCGAGACTTTGTATGAACAGGCCAGCCAGCAGACCGCAGAAGCCGCAGCCGCCCTGCTGCCGGATGCTCAGGAACAGGCGCTGGACGAATATCCCATGCCGGACCCGGTTCTGACCCAGGACGATCTGGAGAAATGCGGCTGCCTGGACAGCGATCTTTTGCCCCTCTCCAAAGAGAGAGCCTATGAGCTGATGGAGCGTGACCTGACCGTTTACATTATCCAGGAGGGCGAAAATCCGGTGATGGCCTTTGACACCGCTGACCTGGATGCCCATGACGGTATCTTTGCTCTGCCCCGCGAGGAATGGGAGGAAAGCCCGGAGTTTGATAAGCTGGTCAAGGACCGCATGGCCCACCAGGAGGAACGGGAGCAGGCGTTTCTCTCCCACAAGGGGGACTGCTTCGCTATTTATCAGGTGAAGCACACCGACGAGCTGCGGGACATCCGCTATGAGGGCCTGGAATGGCTCCAGTCCATCGGGCAGACGGTGCAGCGGGACAACTATGAGTTGGTCTACACCGCTCCGCTGCTGCCCTCCGATCTGAAAGGCGATACCGCCGAACAGCTCTTTTACCGCTTCAACAATGAACATCCCGCCGATTACCGCCATCCGTCCATGAGCGTAAGCGACATCGTTGCCATTAAGCGGGATGGCAAGGTATCCTGTCATTACTGCGACAGCTTCGGCTTTGAGCAGGTTCCCGGATTCCTGCCGGACAATCCGCTGAAAAATGCGGAAATGGTCGTGGAGGATGACTACGGTATGATCGACGGCATCATCAACAACGGACCCAAGGAGCCGACAGTGGCCCAGCTGGAACAGCAGGCCCGCAGCGGCCAGCCGATTTCTCTCATGGATTTGGCTGCCGCCCACCGGGAGGAACGGGAAAAGAAAAAGTCCGTCATGGAGCAGCTGAAAAGCCAGCCCAAGGCAGAACACAAAAAGATAGCGCCAAAAAAGAGTGCGGAAAGGGAGATTTGATATGGGAAACTTTACTTTTGAGGAAATGAACCTGATGTGCATTTACAATACCGGCAGCCGCACCGGGCTGATTGACAGTCTGCGTGAGATGCGCGGCGAGCTTTCGCCGGAGGAAACGGAACTGAGGGAATTGACCGACAGCGCTCTTACGAAGCTCTGTGCGATGACTGATGAGAAGTTTGCCGAACTGGAGCTGTACCCGGATTTTGACCAGTAAACAACATAACCGCAGGGATGGGGTGGCGATCTGCCACCCCACCTTTTTACCCCAAAACTGAAAGGAGGACAGAACACTATGCCAACCAAAGCTGAACTATATGCACAGATGGCGGAGAAGGTGACAACGCAGCTCACGGGGAGCTGGCAGGAATGGGCAGGGTTTCTCACTACTGCTTCCCGCCTTTACAAGTACCCGTTCCATGAGCAGCTGATGATCTATGCCCAGCGACCGGATGCCACCGCCTGTGCGGAGTACGATTTGTGGAATGAAAAGATGGGTCGGTATGTAAGGCGCGGTTCCAAGGGAATCGCTCTGGTGGATGATTCCGGGGACAGACCTCGCCTGCGTTATGTCTTTGACATTTCCGACACCGGAACCCGTGAACATTCCCGCACTCCCTGGCTGTGGCAGCTGG
>ERZ772865.1826-NODE-1826-length-20206-cov-12.145998_pt1 | contig 20206 bp, 20 predicted proteins | sample MGYA00512133_ERZ772865 | MGnify/ENA primary metagenome ERZ772865 (study PRJEB29015, sample SAMEA2737722) | human gut metagenome | biome: human gut; feature: human-associated habitat; material: faeces | place: China | collected 2012 ...
GCGCCGCCCAGCACTGCCGCGCCCTGCCACAGCAGCGCCGCACTGCGCGCCCCGGGCAGCAGCCTTTCCATTGTGTCGTGCATACGTTCCCCGTTCAGTACAGCCATCGTGCAAGCCCTCCGTAAATGTACAGTATATGTCTCGGACGCTTTGCACTATACCACCCCCGCACGCTGTTTTTTGCCGCAGAGCGTGGAAAACCGAAAAGAGCGTATAAACAAACAAAAAAGAGCACCGCCACCCATAAAAAGGGGCGATGCTCGCAAAAGGCTTCCCCCGAGGGGGAAGCCTCCCTTAGTGTCTCCAGCTCCACCACAAAAACTTGGTGTTCGTCACGAAATAGCGTTTGAAAAGCCGCTTCGGGTCCTGCATCAGGCGGTACAGCCATTCCAGATTGCAGCGCTGCATCCAGGCCGGAGCGCGGCGGATGTTGCCGGCCTCGTAGTCAAAGGCCGCACCCACACCCAGCATCAGCGCCTGCACGCGGTTTTCATGGGCGGCCATCCAGCGCTCCTGCTTCGGCGCACCCAGGCCCACCCAGACAAAATCCGGCTTTGCCGCGTTGATCTTCTCCACGATCTCCGCATCCTCGTCCGCCGTCAGCGAGCGGAACGGCGGAGAGTACATTCCCGCGATGACCGCGCCGGGGTACTTTTCCGTAATTTTTTCGCGCAGGATGTCCAGCGTCTCCTGCGTGGAGCCGTAGAAATAGTGCCGGTAGTGCTTTGTCCCGCTCTCCTTCAAAAGCTCGCGCATCAGGTCGGGGCCGGTCACGCGGGCGGCGTCGGCAAAGCCCTTCTTGCGGCTGTATCTGGACAGCGGCCCGCCGTCCGGCAGGGCCATGACCGCGCCGTTCTGCACCCGCAGATAGGTCGGGTCGTCGTGGGCCGTCACGGTGGTGTGGACGTTCGCCACGCAGATATATTTCCCGCGCCATGCCTCGCAGTTGTCCTCCACCAGGCGCAGCGTTTTGTCCATGTCGGTGACGGCGATGTTCACGCCCATAATATTGCAGGTCTGCATGCCGCTTCTCCTCACTTTCCTGTTTGGCCTTTATTGTATCACACTGCCGGGCGGCTTTCAACCGGGCGGGGAGAAACGCACATTTTTTGCCGTTTTTCCTTATTCTATGTGCATCCTATTATAACATTTTCCCGTCAGATTCCCGTCTTGTCAAATTTCATTCGTCCTGTCTTTTTCATTTGTCGGTTATGACAATTTTTGTCATTTTATATCTTTCTCGCAGATATTCACTGGAATTTCAGATTACAGTATGCTATAATTTTTTTACCATAGTAAAAGGAAGAAGTCTAACCTTTTTCCTGTATGGTATATGGGCTTTGCCCGTATATTTTTCGAAGAAAGGAGGATATTACCAATGAACAACTTCAAGAAGTTCGTTGCCGTTCTGCTGGGCGTTGTGATGGCTTGCGTCTTCGCTACCTCCGCTTTCGCTGCTAGCACGTCTGACAAAGCTGCCGCTATCAAGAGCGAGATGGCCAACTACGGCTTGACCGGTTTCGATGCTGTTATCGACAGCCTGAATGATACCCAGCTGCAGGTCCTCATCGATAATCGCGGCACGCTGGAGGAGAAGGTCAGCCAGGTTATCGCTTACAAGAACGATAACCACTCCGCTGAAGATCAGGTTGCCAACCTGAACAGCCAGCTGAGCTCTGTCCAGGGCATCCTGTCTCAGGCAGGCATCACCGCTACCATGAGTGTTTCCGTCAACGGCAACACCGTCACGGCTGTTCCTGCTGCCAAGACTGCTAATGCTAACGGCTCCACCAAGATCGTCTTTACCGTCGATCCCAGCAAGGAGACCAATGCGACTGAGAATGGCACCGCTGCCAGCGCTGCTGTCAGCAATGCCGCCAAGAACAGTGCTGCCGCTTCCAGCGTCAAGACCGTTTCTTCCGCTGCGAACCCCATCACCGCTTCTTCCAGCGCTGTCATCAAGGCCACCGGCGATAACACCGCCGTTGTCTTTGCTGTTGCTGCTCTGGCTGTTGCCGGCGTGCTCGGCATGGCCGTCCGCAAGGAGCGTGCACTGTAATCCAGCTGCATAAGTCCGGTTTTTGACCGGCAGCGGGCAGAACCTCTGGCTCTGCCCGTTTTTCGTTGCTTATACGGAATTGGTCAATTTATTCTTGTTTTAGACCTTCCTTTTATATAGAAAATAGTTTATAATGTAGGATGCCGTAATTATCAATCATATCAGGGGGGAAAGCATATCACCATGCAGGCAAGCAAGAAGCACTCTTTTCTGCGCCGCAGTCCACTGGCTTATGTAGTGGTCCCGCTGGCCTTTGTTCTGGTCAGCACCGCGCTGGTCTTTATCGTGGGCCACACCGCACTGGCCCCGTACCAGGCCCTGCTGGGCTGGTTCTTCAGCACAACGGAGGTCGCACAGCCCAGAGATCTGCTGGATAATGCCGCCACCGTCATCAACGGCGGTACGGTGGATGAGCCGGACGCCCAGCCAGACAGGCTGCCGCTGAGCTCCGTCACCTACCCGTCCGAGGGGGACCGCTACGCGACGATCACGATCTCCGGCACCAACGTGGACGCCCCGGTCTACTACGGTGACACGAGCAAAATCTTAAACGCCGGCGTCGGCACCTACAAGGACGACTCCCGCGTCGGCATTCCCGGCGAGGGCAAGACCATCCTGCTGGCCGGGCACAACAACACCTTCTTCAATGACCTGCAGCACGCCGAGGCCGGCGCGACGGTCACGATTACGACCCACTACGGCGTCTACACCTATGAGGTCACCGGCACCGAGATCCTCGACTATCAGGACGAGACCGCCTACGACTTCACCCGCACCGACGAGAATCTGATCCTGTATACCTGCTATCCCTTCGATGCGCTCGGCTTCACGCCGAACCGTTTCTTCGTCTATGCCAAATACGTGTCCGGCCCCGTGCTGGACGCCAACAGCTAAGGGGGTGTATGTATGGCACAAAAACAAGCTCCGCACCCCCGCCGCAAGGGCAGCGTTGTGTGGGCCACGGTTTTAAGCTGGCTGTCCAGTCTGCTGCTGGCACTGCTGGCGCTCTGCCTTGTCCTGATGACAACGATCTGCAGCGCCTCCTACATGAAGGAGCAGGTCAACCGCAGCGATTTCAGTGAGGCCGCCTACAGCTATCTGTATGACAACTTCATCAGCTACGGCGCATCGTCCGGCTTCTCCGCCGACGTGATGACCGCCGCCCTCTCCCGCGACCAGATCACGGCGGACATGGCGGATTCCATCACCCGTCTATACCAGGGCGACACCGCTATTGACACCCGCAACGCGATTCTGAATACGACGTACGACAACCTGATCAACGATTTGAACAGCCGCGGCGTCGAGGTCACATCCGACGTGGAATCCGCCGTCGTCGTCGTCGCCGACGCCTGCCGTCTGGACTACGCCAACTATGTCACGGTACCCCTGGCCAGCCAGCTGTACACTTTTATTGAAAAGTGCAGCCGTGTTGTGCCGGTGGCCGTCGCCATCATGGCGGTGCTCTGCGCAGTCAGCCTCTTTGTGATGCTGCGCTTAGCCGGCAGCTCCCGCTACGGCGTACGCTGCCTGACGTTTGCTTTCACCGCGGCTGCGGCGCTCTGCGCGCTGGCCGCCACCATTATTTTCCCTGCGATCCACATGGAGGCGCTGAGCATCAATCCCGCTTCGGTCAAGCAGCTGATCGTCACCTATGTGCAGAATCTTTTTGGCCGCTTCGGTCTGTTTGCTATCATCTACGGCGCAGTCGCCGTAATCCTTCTGGCCCTGACCATCACCGCCAGAAGCCGCATGAAACGCCGCCAGAACATTTAACAGGAGGACCCACACATGGAAAACGAAGGTTACGAAACGATTGACCTCTTGGAGGTCCTGAACGCCGTCCGGCAGCACCTGCTGGCCGTCATTCTCGCCACCGTGATCCTGGCCGCTGCCGGGTTCGGTGTCTCCAAGTTCCTTATCACCCCGCAGTACGAGGCTTCCGCCCTGATGATCGTCAACACCCGTCAGGACATCACCTCCAACGTCACCAGCGACCAGATCAACTCCGCCACCAAGCTGGTTTCCACCTACAGCATCATCATCAAGAGCGACACCGTGCTGCAGCAGGTCATTGACAACCTGGGTCTGTCCCTGACCTATCAGCAGCTGGCAAGCCGCGTCACAGTCAGCGCCGTGGATGACACCCAGGTCATGAAGGTCACAGTCAAGAGCGACAACCCCGAGTGGGCGCGTCAGGTCTGTGAGCAGATCACCGTCGTCTCCCCTGACGTCATTCTCGAGTCCGTCGAAGCCGGTTCCGTCAAGGTCATCTCCAGCGCCGCCGTCAATCCGACGCCTGTCTCCCCCAACGTGGGCCGCAACACCATGCTGGGCGGCGTGCTGGGCCTGGTCATCAGCGTCGGCATCATCCTGCTGACCGTCCTGCTGGACAACAAGATCCATACCGAGGACGACGTGGCCAAGTATCTTGACCTCGCTGTTGTGGGCGTCATTCCGGAATATCAGGGAGGTAAAAAGAAATGAGCAAGGCAAGCAAAAACACCAGCCATCGCAAACTGTATACTGTCGGCAGTGACGCACCGTTCCAGTTTGTGGAAGCCTACAAATCTCTGCGTACCAACCTGGAATTTCTTTCCTCTGCCGGCAACTGCAAGACCATCCTGATTACCTCCTCTGTCCCGGAGGAGGGCAAGAGCAACGTGGCCGTCAACCTGGCCATGACACTGACCGCCTCCGGCAATCGTGTTGTTCTGGTGGACTGTGACCTGCGCAAGGCAACGATTTCCCGCTACATGCGCATCCCCCGCAACCATGCCGGTCTGACGAACGTCATCACCTCCAAGGATGAAGGCGCGCTGGCCGCGGCGCTTGTCCGCGTCAAGGATTCCGGCATCACGGTCCTGACCGCCGGTACGATCCCGCCGAATCCCACCGAGCTGCTCTCCACCCCTATGACCGAGAAGATTTTCGCTTCCCTGCAGAAGGCATTTGATTATGTCATCATCGACACCCCGCCTGTCAGCGTTGTCACCGACGCTGCGGTCCTCTGCGGCATTGCAGACGGCGTGCTGCTGGTCGTGCGCCCCGGTGTCACCACCATCCAGAGTGCCCAGCTCAGCAAAAAGAACCTGGAGGCCGTCAACGCCCACATCCTGGGTGTTGTCATGAACGGCTACAACGGCAAGCAGAGCGGCCGCCGCGACGGCTACTCCTACGCTTACTCCTACAGCTATTACAACGAAGATAAAAAGGGAAACGATGCATGAGTAATGCCCTTGTAGAGCTGCACTGTCACATCCTGCCCGGCATTGATGACGGTGCCAAAGATCTGGATATGTCAATGTCGCTCATTCGCAAGGAATTACAGGATGGTGCGGCGGGCATTGTGTTCACGCCGCACTTCCATTATGAGCGCATTTCCGTGGAGCAGTTTACCGCGCGGCGCAAGGCAGCGTTCCTGCAGGTGTCCGCGGCCTGCAAGGCCGAGGGCCTGCGGCTGGCCGGTAAAATGGGCGCCGAGGTGTTTTACTCCACCGCGCTGCCCAGCCTTGACCTGCGCCAGCTGGCCTTTGCGGGGAGCAACTATATTTTGATCGAGTTCCCCACCACGATGCACCCGCCGGGCATTGACGAGACACTCTACGCCATCCGTGCGCAGGGGTACACGCCGATTCTGGCCCACGTGGAGCGCTATCCCTTTGTGACCGAGGACCCGACGCTGCTCTACAACTGGGTCTGCGACGGGTGTCTGGCGCAGATCAACGCCACCGGCCTGATCCGGGACGGACACACCGCCAAGTGGCTGCGCAAGCTGATCGAGTGGAACCTTGTGCACATTCTGTGCAGCGACTGCCACCACCCGGTCAAGCGCCCGCCCAACCTGGCTGAGGGCTTTGCCCATCTGCCCGACAGGGTCGCCCGCCGCATGCAGCGCAACGCCATCGACATCTATCTTGGCGACGACCTGCGTCCCCCCGAGCCGACGAAGCCGGTCTACCGCTTCGGGCATTGGGTGTAAAACAGAATATACGTAGGGGAGGGTTAAAAACCCTCCCCTACGCTATTTTTATTGCCCGTTTTCCACCGTCTGCCCGGCCCCTACCGCGTACTATTCGCCGCGTCACGCCTCTGCCACCGCCACCAGATACTTATAGATCTGCGGCTTGTACTCCTCATACAGGCCCAGATGCTCATACAGCTCCTTATAATATGCAAACAGGGTCGCGCGGGTCGCCACGATGTTCACCGGGTTCAGCGCCGTGTGCACCGCGCTGCCGGGCGTGTTGAAATAGTTGTAGATCGGCGTCGACAGCGCGTAGAACTTCTCCGCATAACGGATATAGCTCAAATTGAAATACAGGTCCTCCGACCAGTCCATGTCCTCGGCGCATATAATGTCATCGTGTGCGCGGACAATGTCGGCGCGGTAGAGCTTATTCCACATCACACCGTAATAAAAGCTGGCCGGTTCCTGCATCAGGCCCGCGGCGAATTCCTCCTTCGTCATCGGGCCCTCCATCAGGAAGCCGTAGGTCTGCACCTTGGTGGGCCGCTCGGGGCGGGGGTCATCCTCGGCACGGGGGCGGGGCGGCGTAATGCGGTTGTAGTGCGCAATGACCAAATCGGCGCCGCTCTCCTCGGCCCGCTGCACCAGCAGCTCCGTGGCGTAGGGCTGGATCGTGTCATCGGCATCGACGAACTGCAGATACTTGCCCCTGGCCTCCCGCAGGCCCATGTTGCGGGTCGCGGCCACGCCGCTGTTGGCCTTGTCGATGAGCACGATGCGCGGATCGACGTTGGCATACATCTTGCAGACCTCCAGGCTGACGTCCTGGCTGCCGTCGTTCAGCAGCAGAATTTCAAGGTTCCGGTAGGTCTGGCGGCGGATACTCTCCACACAGCGGGCGATATGATCCTGGGCGTTATAAATCGGCACGATAATACTGACAAGCGGCTGCTCCGGCATGGCGGGGGACCTCCTTTTTGTAGTAGTATATCCACAATACCACACTTTTGCCCGGTTGGCAATGGAAAAAGTGCGCGAGGTGTGGTATGATGCTTATAAGAGCTTCCCCATCGGGGGAAGCTGTCCGCAAAGCGGACTGATGAGGGCAGCCTTCCGCCGCAGCCTGTTCATGGGCTGCCCCCGCAGACCTGCCCCTCATCCGGCCTTCGGCCACCTTCCCCCAAAGGGGAAGGCATCACTATGAAACGAGGTCACCACCATGAAGCCTTCCATCATCCGCCTGCGTGCGCTGGAAAAGCAGCTGTACGCCTACCTGTATGCTATGACTGTCATCGACTTTGACGCCGAGACCGTCGCGCCCGAGGGCAGCGCCGATGGCCGCGCCGAGGCCACCGAGGTTTTGAGCCGCGCCAGCTTTGACCTGCTGGTCAACGACGGCACCGCCGCCCTTTTGAAGGAGGCCGCTGCCGACGCCGAGACCGAGCAGGAGCGCGCCGAGGTCCGCAATTTGCAGCGCCAGTACGACGAGATTGCCCGGATCCCCGCCGACGAGTACGCCGCCTTCACCAAGCTGTGCAGCCAGAGCGTGCCCGCCTGGACCAAGGCCAAGCGCACGAACGATTTCAGCCTGTTCGCGCCGTATCTGGAAAAGCTCATCGCCGCCCGCCGCGCCCAGGCCCGGTATTTTGCGCCGGACCGCGACCCCTATGAGGTCCTGCTGGACCGCTACGAGAAGGGCCTGACCATTGCCCAGTGCGATGAATTTTTCGCGACGCTGCGCGAAACCATCGTCCCGCTGCTGGCGGACATCCAGACCCGCGGCAAGGCCGTGCGCACCGATTTCCTCGACCAGGAGTGGCCCATCGACGCCCAGCGCCGGGTCAGCAAAAAGATCATGGAGCTGTGGGGCCTTGACCCGGCCCACTGCTATCTGGCCGAGAGCGAGCACCCCTTCACCACCGAGTTCTGGCGCGGCGATGTGCGCATCACGACCCACTACATGCCCCGGGACATCTTCTCGAACCTCTACAGCGTCGCCCACGAGGGCGGCCACGCGCTGTATGAGCTGAACATCAACCCCGACTACGACTACACCATCGTCACCCACGGCGCGACGATGGGCATTCACGAGAGCCAGTCCCGCCTGTTTGAGAACCTGGTGGGCCGTTCCCGCGCCTTTGTCCACTACCTGTACCCGACGCTGAAGGAGCTGTTCCCCGCGCAGCTTGCCGACGTCTCCGCCGAGGAGATTTGGCGCGCCGTCAACCGCGCCGAACCGGGCCTGATCCGCACCGAGGCCGACGAGCTGACCTACTCCCTGCATATCATGGTGCGCTATGAGCTGGAAAAGGCCCTGATGCAGGGCACACTGGCCGTGGCCGACCTGCCCGCCGCCTGGAACGCCAAGTATAAAGAGTACCTCGGCGTCGATGTGCCCGACGATGCCCACGGCTGTTTGCAGGACATCCACTGGTCCATGGGCGACATCGGCTATTTCCCGAGCTATGCCCTCGGCAGTGCCTACGGCGCACAGGCCATCGACGACCTGCGCAAAACAAACGACTTTGACGCCCAGTGGGCCAACGGCGACGTGGAGCCGCTGAAGGCCGCCTTGAAGGAGCGCGTCTGGCAGTGGGGCAGCATGAAGGAACCCGCCTGGCTTGTCGAGAGCCTCTGCGGCGGCAAGTTTGACCCGCACCACTTCACCGATTATTTAAAGAAGAAATACACCGAGCTGTACGAGCTGTAAGGCAGGAGCCCTGCGGCCCCACCGTAGGGGCGGATTTCCTATCCGCCCGTGGCCGTTCGCCCTGCCTTCCCTTCCGGGCCATGCGTAGGGCGGGGTGCCCCCACCCCGCCTCCGTTCTCCCCTATACCGCACAAAAAATCCCGTCGGATGCCCTTTTCCGGCGGGATTTTTTCAGCACAACACGCTGTCCGGGAAATTCAGGCAGGTGTATAGGTACCGCAGTGCCTCGTCCATCGTGTCAAACTCGCCGCCGTCTACCTCGCTGGGGCTGGCGGCGATGGTCGACTTGTCAAACGGGATGCCATTCTCCCTGCGCCATTCGTCCACCTGCAGTGCTATGTCATTGGCATAGCCCGGACGGTCCTGCCTGCTGCCGTCGGCGTCAATGTAAACGCAGGCGCCGTACTTTTTCCGGTCCGGCAGGCGCACCAGCTCGGCCAGCGTGTAGTAGTCGCGGTCAAAGTAAAAGAGCATCTGCCCGCGGTAGGCGGCGATCTCCGCCGCGCTTTCCTCGCGGTTCGTGATCTGGGGCACGGTGTCCACCAGCCGGTGCAGCTCGTCCAGCAGTGCGTCGCCGTCCTCAGGGTAGGCATCCGTGCCCTTGGCAGCAGCGATTTCCCCAAAGCAGTAGGCCTGCCAGTGGGGCGGGCACTTGCCCAGCTTGGCACGCTCAATGTAGTAGAGCAGGTCAGCGCGGTAGGAGGCAGCGAGTGCGTTCAGACTTTGTTTTTTCATAGCTTGTAGGCCTTTCATTTTGTATCATTTATGGTGTCCGTTTCTCGGAACACCCTCATCTTACCATAACCGTTTGTCGAATCCTGCCGCATTATAAGACCGAACGCCGTTTTATTTTAGGGACAGCTGTTTTCCGCTGTCGAAAAAACAGCAGGCACGCAAAAACCGCGTACCTGCTGTCTTTTTTTATGGCAACACCGCACAATTCCCGCCTTACGGCTTAAGCACCGCTCCGGCGGATCTCCGCGCCAAGAGCCGCCGCAAGCGGCGGTTGCGCTCCGAAGCGCCTCGCTGCGGCTCGGTGTGCGGCACTTAGAATTATGCGGTATTGCCTTATCATTTTACGGGCTGCCCCTGTGCGCCCAGCACTGCGTCCAGCGCCGTCAGCTTATCCGGCACACCGCCCAGCTCCATACCGGGGAAATCCGTCTCCACGCCCGCGGACGCCAGCTCATCGGCACAGGCCGCGGGGTCGGCACAAATCGCCTGTGCTTCGGCCAGGATGCCCGGCCAGTTCAGCGCCAGCCGCTCCTGCGCGTCGCCGCTCAGCCCGGCCCGCCAGGTATCCGCTGTACCATCCTCAAACTCCGACGCGCTCAGGTACTCCACCAGCACCGCCGCGGCCCGGGCCGTTTTCAGGCTGCAGCCTGCCGTGTCCGCGCCGAAATCCACCAGCCCATCCAGCACGGCAAGCTGCTCGGCCCGGCTGCCTGCGTGCCCGGTGCCCTCTTCGGACGATACCGCCTGCACCGCGGACGCCGCCTCCGGCACCGCCGGGGCCGCGCACCCGGCCAGCAGGGCGGCCCCCGCCAAAAGGATCGCTAACCTACGCATACCAAACGCCCCCAATCCTACCTTATATTATTCACAGCAGGTGTGGCGTGTTTCCTGCTTGCAGCAGTCGCCGCAGCTCTGGCGGCGGATATATTTTTGAATGTCGTCAAAAATCGGCATCAGCGCCTCACCGTTTTCGGTCAGGCGGTACTCGACCCGGGGCGGGACCTCGTTGTAGTCGATGCGCTGCACCAGCCCGTCCGCGGCCAGCTTCTTCAACTGGTTCGACAGCATCTTGTGGGTCACGCCGTCCAGCAGCTTGCGCAGCTCACCGTAGCGCAGCGTACCGTGTGCGCCCACCATGAATAAAATGCGCATCTTCCACTTGCCGCTGATCTGGTCCATGACCTGCTCCATCCTGTCACAGCCCACATCCGCATAACGGCAGTTACAGTGTTCGTTCGGGTGCATTGCTCACACTCTCCTTTTGGGTAGCGGTTTCTAAAAAGTGCGTACTTGTCAAAAGTGCCTATTTGAATATACTAAGTATAGGGTATTTTCCCCGCGTTTGCAACTTGTTTCTTGGGAATGTTTGCGGTAATATAGTTGTGTATGATTATAAGGTAGGGCAGCCTGACCTCAGGCCGCCGCGGCGGGGTGGGGTCACCCCGCCCTACAATATTCACCGCCAAATGTGCGGAAAATCACCCAAGAGGAGAAAAAGACCTATGTACGATGATTTAGTAGAGTTTCTGCAGGAGTCCGTCACCCCGTTCCACGCCGCTGCCACCGCCGAAAGCTGGCTGTGCGCCGCCGGCTTCACCCGGCTGGAGGAGGCCGACTACTGGAACCTTGAGCCGGGCAAGGGCTACTACACGACCCGCAACGGCTCGTCCGTTGTGGCGTGGCGCGTGCCGCAGCACGCCATCGGCGGCTGGCGCATCGTGGCCAGCCACAGCGACTCCCCGTCGTGGAAAATCAAGGCCGACACCGTTGAAAACGACGGCTGCCGCCGCCTGAGCGTCGAGGGCTACGGCGGGATGATCATGTCCACCTGGCTGGACCGCCCGCTGACCGTCGGCGGGCGCGCCCTCGTCAAGACCGAGGACGGCATCGAGAGCCGCCTTGTGTACCTTGACCGCGACCTGCTCGTCATCCCGTCGCTGGCCATCCACTTTCAGCGGGACATCAACAAAGGCCACACCTTCAACCCGCAGGTCGATATGCAGCCGCTGTGGGGCCCCGCGGGCAGCCGCACCCTGACCGACCTCGTCGCCGAGTCCCTCGGCGTGGAGGCCGCCGACATTCTGGACAGCGATCTGCAGCTCGTCACCCGCCAAGTCCCGACCCAGATCGGCCCTGACGGTGAATTTTTCATGGCCCCGCGCATTGACGATCTGGAATGCGCCGCCACGACGCTGCTAGGCTTTCTGGATGCGTCCGGGGAGACCGACAGCGCCTGCGCCCCGGTCTGGGCGATGTTCGACAACGAGGAGGTCGGCTCCTCGAGCCGGATGGGTGCCGCGAGCAGCTACCTGCGCGACGTGCTGGACCGCATCCTTGAGGCCGTGCCCCACAGCGCACAGGCCAGCCACCGCGCCATGGCCAACAGCTTTATGCTGAGCGCCGACAACGCCCACGCGACCCACCCGAACTTCCCGCAGAAGTCCGACCCCTGTGCGCCCGTGCGGCTGGGCGGCGGCGTGGTGCTCAAGTACAACGCCAGCCAGAAGTACACGACGAACGCCGTCAGCGGCGCGATCTTCCGCGCCATCTGCCGGAAGGCCGACGTGCCGGTACAGGTGTTCACGAACCGCGCCGACGAGGCCGGCGGCAGCACGCTGGGCAATTTGCAGAGCCACACGCTGCCCATCCCGATGGCAGACATCGGCTGCGCCCAGTTCGCGATGCACAGTGCCGTCGAGACGGCCAGCGTCGCCGACGCCGAGGCCATGACAAAGGCCGTGGCCGCCTTCTACCGTGTCCATCTGCGTGCCCTTGGCGACGGCACCTACACGCTGGAATGAGCACGGGACGCTACGCGCCCAGCCCCAGCGGGCGGATGCACCTGGGCAATCTGATGTGCTGCCTGCTGGCCTGGCTGAGCGCCAAAAGCAAGGGCGGGCAGGTGCTGCTGCGCATTGAGGATCTGGACACCCAGCGCTGCCCCCGCAGCTATGCAGACGCCATTGTGGACGATTTGGCGTGGCTCGGCCTTGCCGCCGACGGCCCGACGCCGCCGGTCTACCAGAGTGACCGCAGCGAAATTTATCAGCGGTACTTCGACGAATTATCCCGCCGTGGGCTGGTCTACCCCTGCTTTTGCAGCCGCAGTCAGCTGCACGCGGCCAGCGCGCCCCACCGCAGCGACGGGCAGGTCATCTACGCCGGGACCTGCCGCGGCCTGACGCCCGCTGAAATTGCCGAGCGCTCCAAGACCCGCGCCCCCGCCTGGCGCGTGCAGGTGCCTGACGAGGTCATCGCCTTTGAGGACGGCCACATGGGGCACTATGAAGAAAACCTCGCCCGCGACTGCGGGGATTTTTTCCTGCGGCGGGCCGACGGTGTGTTTGCCTACCAGCTGGCCGTCGTTGTGGACGACGCGCTGATGGGCGTCGATGAGGTCGTGCGCGGCAGCGACCTCTTGTCCAGCACACCGCGCCAGCTCTGGCTTTACCGGGAGCTGGGCCTGACCCCGCCGAAATTCTACCATCTGCCGCTGCTTTTGGCCTCCGATGGCCGCCGCCTCTCAAAGCGCGACGGCGACCAGAGTCTCGAGAACCTGCGGGAGAAATACACCCCCGAGGAGATCATCGGCAAGCTGGCCTTTGCCTGCGGCCTGCAAGCCTCCCCCGCCCCTACAACGCCCCAGGCCCTGGCCCGCACCTTCGATTGGTCCCAGGTCCCGAAAAGCGACATCGTTCTGCCGGAAAATCTGTTTTAATAAGATAAAAGGCTTCCCCCTCGGGGGAAGCTGTCACCGAAGGTGACTGATGAGGGCAGACCCCGCCAACACCACCCGCTCACGGGCAATATCCGTCAGCTCTCCCCTCATCCGGCGCTCCGCGCCACCTTCCCCCTAGGGGGAAGGCTTTCTCTGCACTACCAAAAAAGGAGTATCCCCATGCAACGCTACGAAATTACCGGCATGAGCTGCGCGGCCTGCGCAAGCCATGTGGAAAAAGCCGTTGCGGCGGTGCCGGGTGTGGCATCCGTCGCCGTAAGCCTGCTGACCAACTCGATGCAGGTAGACTACGCCCCCGACGCCGACCCTGATGCCACGGCCCGGCGCATCCTCCGTGCCGTGGACGCCGCCGGGTACGGCGCATCCCTCGCCTCCGGCGAGAGCGAAAGCGCCGAGCTCGAGGACACCGAGACTCCCAAGCTCAAAAAGCGCCTGATTGCCAGCCTCTGCTTCCTTGTCCCGCTTATGTACGTCTCGATGGGCCACATGATCGGCCTGCCGCTGGGCAGCGTGTTCCACGGCGGCGGCTGGCACGCCATCCTGTACGCGGGCACCCAGCTGGTGCTGACCCTGCCCGTCTGCTGGATCAACCGCGCGTTTTTCATCTCGGGCTGGAAGGGCATCAAGACCCGTGCGCCCGGCATGGATACCCTTGTCGCCCTCGGCGCCGGCGCGTCGCTGGCCTACGGCGTGTTCGCCATCGTCATGATCTGCATCGGCCTGTCCACCGGCAACGACGACCTGGTCATGCAGTACCGCCACGACCTCTATTTTGAGTCGGCGGCCATGATTTTAACGCTCATCACCGTCGGCAAAACGCTGGAAGCCTACAGCAAGGGCAAAACCACCGACGCACTGAAAAGCCTGATGAAGCTGGCCCCCCAGACCGCCTGCGTCCTGCGCGGCGGCGAGCAGGTCACGGTCCCGGTCAGTGAGGTCAACGTCGGCGACCTCTTTTTAGTCCGCCCCGGTGAGAGCATCCCCGTGGACGGCACCGTCACCGAGGGCATCTCCACGGTCAACGAGGCCGCCCTGACCGGCGAGAGCATGCCGGTGGACAAGTTCCCCGGCTCTCCCGTCAGCGCCGCGACCATCAACCAGAACGGTGCGCTGACCTGCCGTGCCGAGCGCGTCGGCCAGGACACGACGCTGTCCCAGGTCATCCGCCTGGTGCGCGACGCCGCCGCGACGAAGGCCCCGCTGGCCAAGACCGCGGACAGGGTCTCCGGCATCTTCGTGCCCACCGTCATCTGCATCGCCGCGGCTACGTTTGTCATCTGGCTGCTGCTGGGCCAGACCTTTACATTTGCGCTGGCCCGCGGCATCAGCGTGCTGGTCATCAGCTGCCCCTGTGCCCTGGGCCTGGCGACGCCCGTCGCCATCATGGTCGGCAGCGGCGTGGGTGCCAAAAACGGCATCCTGTTCAAGACCGCCGCCAGCCTCGAAACCACCGGCTACACCGACGCCGTGCTGCTGGATAAGACCGGCACCGTCACCACCGGTGAGCCCAGCGTTGTAAAAATCTTCGGCACCCGCAACGTGCCCGAGAAATTCCTGCTCAGCATGGCCGCCGGTCTGGAGCTGCGCAGTGAGCACCCGCTGGCCCGCGCCATCCTGCAGCGCGCCGAGAAGGACCATCTGTCCTACGCCACTGTGACCGACTTTGAGGCCGTACCCGGCAAGGGTCTGCGCGGCAAGGTCGCGGGCAAGGTCATTGCGGGCGGCAATGCCGATTTCATCCGCGAGACCTGCGCCCTGCCCGACGACCTGCAGCAGGCGGGCGACGAGATGAGCGCCGACGGCATCACGCCGCTCTACTTCTCGCTGGCCGGTAAGGCCGCAGGCGTCATCGGCGTGTCCGACGTCGTGAAGGAGTCCTCCGCCGCCGCCATCGCCCAGATGCAAGCTCTCGGCCTGCAGGTCGTGATGCTGACCGGCGACAACGCCGCCACGGCCCGCCACATCGGCGCGGCGGTCGGCCTCAACGCCGACCATGTCATTGCGGGCGTCCTGCCCGCGGGCAAGGAAGCCGAGGTCCGCGCACTGCAAAAGCAGGGCCGCGTCGCCATGGTCGGTGACGGCATCAACGACGCCCCCGCCCTGACCCGCGCCGAGACCGGCATCGCCATCGGTGCCGGTGCGGACGTCGCACTGGACGCCGCCGACGTTGTGCTGGTGCGCAGCGACCTGGCCGATGTGCCCGCCGCGGTGCGCCTGTCCCGCGCGGTGGTGCGCAACATCCATCAGAACCTGTTCTGGGCGTTCTTCTACAACGCCATCTGCATCCCGCTGGCGGCGGGCGTGTTCACGGGCTTCGGCATCACGCTGAACCCGATGATCGCCTCCGCGGCCATGAGCCTGTCCAGCGTCTGCGTCGTCACAAATGCCCTGCGGCTGAACACCTTTGACCCGCGCAGCGCCGCCCACGATGCCCCGCCGAAGCGCAAAGCCCCAGTCCGCGCGTCTGCGCCCGAGATCCCCTGCCCCACCGGCAGCTGCCCCGTGCAGCCTGCCCCGGAAAATAAAACCACCCAAACGGAGGGAACTGCCATGAAAAAGACGATTCACATTGAAGGCATGATGTGCGGCCACTGCGAGGCCACCGTGAAGAAGGCATTGGAGGCCCTGGACGGCGTGCAGAGCGCCGAGGTCAGCCACGAGAAGGGCACTGCCGTTGTGTCCCTGACCCACGATGTAGCCGACGCCGACCTCAAGACCGCTGTCGAGGCCAGGGATTACACCGTCACTGGCATCGACGCATGAGCGCCATCCGCCGCCGCTGGCGCTTCACCGGCACAGTGCAGGGCGTAGGCTTCCGCTATTATGCCCGCGCCGCGGCCCTGCATCTGGGCCTGACCGGCTGGGTCGCCAACAACTGGGACGGCAGCGTCACGCTGGAGGCCCAGGGCGAGCGTGCCGCCCTCGACGCCCTTGTCCCCCTCATCGAGCGCAGCAACCGCTGGGCCCGCATCGAGAACATTGAAGTCACCACCCTGCCCGTAAAGGAACACGAATACGGGTTTGGGGAGCGGAGCGGAGAATAAAAAAGGAAAGGCCTCGCAAAGAGGTCTTTCCTTTTTTATTTTCTCATCAACTATATTCTATCTCCATACGGCAACGATTTCATATAGCTTTCCATAAACATGTAATCCGGCTTTGATGTAACTGTCGCGGGTAATTTGATTGCAGTTGATCATTTTCAATATTACTGGTAAGATATTTTCTACCAACTGTCGAAATCATATCCGCTCTAATCATTTTGCTTCCTCTTTATTTCCACTTATTTTCTGTAGCGTTCCACTTTTCCTCAAAATTGTCGTCACTTATTGCTGCTTTAAATGGTTCACGTAGAAATCTGTTTATCATCTTTAAAACTTCATCAAACGCATCCGGTTTTGTGTCAATCTTTCGGCAAAACGCCTTCCATTTCTTTTGCATAGCCGCATCGTCGGCAAACTCTATCACCTGCGCAAATTGCGTGGCGGTAAAGCTGTGCCCACGGTTTGCAAATGTCCTTTTCAGTGCCTCCGTCAGCGTCGCGCCGTCAAAATCAAATCGATTGGCAAGATAGTAAATGTCGTAGTAATCCTTCATTCTGCTGGAAAATTCCATAAGCGACAAAATCGCATCGATTTTCTCGGCAACCGTCGTTTCCAGCGAATACGTGTTGACTGTCGGTGCCGGGAAATTCTCCAGCTGCGTAGGAATTTTCCGTTTTTCCTGCTCAGGAACAATAACATCCCCCACGCCAAAATCAATACTGAACGGTGTTCGCGTATTTTTGATTCTTGCAATCAGTGACGCACCCACGCCTGCATACTTCTTCGCTACGGAGATCGGCTCCACGCTTTTGATTTCGAACGTGATAAAGTCATTTTCTGTTGGTGCCGCAATGATTTCTTCCATCACCGCTCTGAGCTGCTCCGGCGTATTTGGAATCCTGCGGAGCAGAAAATCAACATCCATCGTCACACGGCTGTCAAAATCAGTAAGGGCATAGATAAATAAACCACCCTTGAGCACCAGATTTTCCGCGTACTTCGACTTTTCTAAACGGCGCAGGAATTCCTCTTGGCAAAAGAGCTGCAAGCAAAGCTGATAACTTCTTCCGCTTTCCGCCGCCTTGTTTTTAAGTCGTGCCAGTACAGATGCAGCAACATCAGCCATTGAGCAGCACCTCCATTAATTCTGTCACCCTTTTGTGGACGCGCAGTTGTTTTGCGTATTCCGATAGATTCTTCAAATTCTTACTGGTATCATTGACATACGCATTCAGAGCCTTGGCAAACAGCTCATTGTCCAACCTGCTGCGATATTTAAAGCAGTCGCAAATAGTGCGTTCCCTGTCATATACAGGCAGAGCAACGCCATTAAAGTTTCCCACGGTTTTCCCCAGCCCGTATAGATTTTCCTGCACATAGTAGGGTTGAATGGCAAGAGTGTCAATTTTCAGCTTTGTCCGTGACATAGAGCGCGGGATGGCAATAGACCACTTGCGTGGGGCGAAATCACTGTATCCAAAGTGAAACAGCGCCGATTCAACGCAAACAATTCCCTGCGGAACCAACACCGCCAACATTCGTTCTTCCGGGACACTGCTCTCCTTCGCCATCTCGTAATATCCATGTCTTACACGGGTAAGATACCCCAAATTACACAGGTTGACCAACTCTGTTGCGCGGATACCCGCCGAGACAAAATCTGCCGACTTTGCAATACCGCCGTTTTCATCCAGTATTTCTTTCACTTGCGCTCTTGCATCCACTGTTTCACCCGCTTTCGTTATAAAATCAAGCACACTTCTGTATCCATTGTGTTCGAAATTATTATAGCAGATAATATGCCACCCCGCAAGAATAAAATCACACACACTTTTAGCTGTTTTGCGTGTAATTTTATTAAACACAAGTTCTTTTGTCGCCTTTTTGACCATTATCTTCTTGCACGCACCCCCGCTTCCGGGTATAATAGTATTGATACTACAAATGTTAGGGGTTTTCACATTGCCCGGTACTTTATATCTTGTCGCCACGCCTATCGGCAATCTGGATGACATGCCGCCGCGTGTGGCGGCTACCTTCGGCCTGGCGGACTTCGTCGCGGCTGAGGACACCCGCGTCACGCTGCGGCTGCTCAACCATCTGGGCCTCAAAAAGCCGATGGTCAGCTACTATGAGCACGCGCTCCACCACGGCGAGGCCATCCTGAACCGCATCGAGGCCGGGGAGAATTGCGCCCTGTGCAGCGATGCCGGTATGCCCTGCATCAGCGACCCCGGCGAGCAGATCGTCCGCGAGGCCCACGAGCGCGGCATCAGGGTCGTGCCCATCCCGGCGGCATCGGCCTGCGTCACAGCGCTGGCGGCCAGCGGCCAGCCCACGGCCCGCTTTGTGTTCGAGGGCTTTCTGCCCGTCCCCAAGCGGGACCGCCGCGAACGGCTGGCCTTTTTGCAGAACGAGACCCGCACGATGATCTTCTACGAGGCCCCGCACAAGCTGCGCGGCACGCTGGACGACCTGGCCGCTGCCTTCGGTGCGGACCGCTCGGTCTCGCTCTGCCGTGAGCTGACCAAACTGCACGAGGAGATCATAAAGACGACTCTCGGCGAGGCCGTGGCCTTTTATAAGGATAACGACCCCCGCGGCGAGTATGTGCTGGTGATGGCCGGTGCCCCCGCCGGGGAGGATGCCGACGCCGGGCTGACGCTGGAGCAGGCAGCGCAGCGGGCACTGGAGCTGACGGGTGAGGGCTTTGGCCCCACGGCAGCGGCCAAGGCGGCGGCACAGGGCACGCCCTATTCCAAGAGCGAAGTGTACAAGCAGCTGCTGGTGCTGCAACAGGACCGGCAGACTGTGGAATGATAAGAGGAGGACTTTTTTCGTGACAAAACTTCTGATCCTGAGCGACAGCCATGGCGGACGCGCCGCCATTGAGCGGGTGCTGCTGAAGGAGAATGCGAACATTGACGCCCTGGTTTTTCTGGGCGACGGCCTGCGGGACCTGGAACAGGCCCTGACCCTGTACCCCCGGCTGCGGGCCTACTCGGTGGCCGGCAACTGCGACTACGGCGCTCTTGAGCCGATGGACGGTCTGGCCGCCTTTGACCAGACCATCGCGTTCTATACGCACGGCCATATGTACGGCGTAAAATACGATCTGGACACGCTGACAGATGCCGCTGCCGCCCGGGGCGCGGAAGTGGCCCTGTTCGGCCACACCCATGTTCCCCATGCCGAGCAGCGGGGCAAGGTGTTTTTGTTCAACCCCGGCTCCTGCGGCCGCTGCTACACCGGCCCCAACACCTACGGCCTGCTGACGCTGGAAAACGGCAAGGTGACCGCCTATGAGCACAAAGAGGTACCGAAGCAATGAGCATCAACGAGGTGCGCTATCTGCCGGAATGCGGCAGCACCAACGCCTATGTGAAAGAGCATTTTGAAGAATTCGGTCCGGTGGGGGCCGTGTATACCGAAAATCAGACCGCCGGGCGCGGCCGTCTGGGCCGCAGCTGGGTGAACGCCGAGGGCAAGGCCCTGTACTATACGGTGGCCATCCGGGAGCCGCTGGCCCAGCCTGCCACCCTGCCGCTGCTGGCCAGTCTGGCGGTGCGCCGCCAGCTGCAGCTGCGCTACGGCGTGGACTGCCAGATCAAATGGCCCAACGACCTGCTGCTCAACGGCAAAAAAGTCGTGGGCATCCTGTGCGAAAGCGTGAGCTACGGCTACCAGCAGCAGGGGCGCGGCATCCTGTGCGGCATCGGCATCAATCTGGCCCAGCCCCAGAGCTATTTTGACGCCGCCAACCTGCCCAACGGCACCTCGCTGGCACTGCAGGGGGCAAACGTTGATCTTGCCGCCGACCCTGCCTGGCTGGCCGAGGGCCTGACCGACTTTGGCTTTGACCGCAACCTGTACACCTTTGCCCGGGACGGCTTTGCGCCCTTCCGGGATGAGTACAAGGCCGCCTGCGTCAATCTGGGCCGCCGGGTCACCT
>ERZ772865.1839-NODE-1839-length-20141-cov-7.911431_pt1 | contig 20141 bp, 13 predicted proteins | sample MGYA00512133_ERZ772865 | MGnify/ENA primary metagenome ERZ772865 (study PRJEB29015, sample SAMEA2737722) | human gut metagenome | biome: human gut; feature: human-associated habitat; material: faeces | place: China | collected 2012 ...
GCTCATACACGATCTTTGGAAGATTTGCTTCTTTGATCTTCATCTTCTTCTTATCAATGACCAGCATGGATACGGTCTGTGCAGCCGCCTCCATCAGAGCCTGCTGCTCTACCTGGCGCTTCTCCAGCTTTCTTCCAAGGAAATACAGAACAGCCAGAGCCGCAACAATAATGATAAGAATAACCAGTATTACGTTTAAAACTGTGCTCACGGGGAATACCTCCATTAGTGTTTGTGCAGGCTTATGTGCTTTTACGGTCAGCGCGGCGGGCGTGCAGACCTCCTAAACAGTTATATACCTACTTAATATACAGTATAACATTTTTACGAAAAAAAGGCAAGAAAAAAATACTTGACACCTTGACAAACCTATGATAAGATGGAATGTGCACTATTGTGGCATCGTGTGCGTATATGGTATTCGTGTGCCCAAAAACAGTAAAGAAAGATTAGAAAAACAGGGGTGAAACGTCAATGGAGAAAAGCAGAATGCGTCCTGTAAAAGCAGGGAAAAACGTAAGAATGAGCTTCTCAAGACGAAATGAAGTTCTTGAGATGCCAAACCTGATTGAGATTCAGAAAAGCTCATATCAGTGGTTCCTTGATGAAGGTTTGAAAGAAGTCTTTGAAGACATCTCTCCAATCGCTGATTTCGCTGGTCACTTGAGTCTGGAATTTGTTGACTTTACGTTATGCAAGGACGATATCAAGTATACCATCGAAGAGTGCAAAGAACGCGACGCAACATATGCGGCACCTTTAAAAGTGAAGGTAAGACTTTGCAATAAAGATAAAGATGAAATTAATGAGCACGAAATCTTTATGGGCGATCTTCCGCTTATGACAGATACAGGCTCCTTCGTGATTAATGGAGCAGAGCGTGTTATTGTCAGCCAGTTAGTACGTTCCCCGGGTATATATTATGGTATTGGTCATGATAAAGTCGGAAAGGAACTGTACACATGTACGGTAATTCCTAACCGTGGAGCATGGCTGGAGTATGAGACAGATTCCAACGACATTTTCTACGTGCGTGTAGACCGGACCAGAAAAGTTCCTGTTACTGTTCTGATCCGTGCTCTTGGTTACGGTACTAACGCCGAGATCATTGACCTGTTCGGCGATGAGCTGAAACTGGAGAAGAGCTTCGAGAAGGATCCGTCCAACAACTACCAGGATGGTCTTCTGGAATTATATAAGAAGATTCGTCCGGGTGAGCCGCTTTCCGTAGACAGCGCAGAGAGCCTGTTAAACAGCATGTTCTTCGATCCGCGCCGCTACGATCTGGCAAAGGTAGGTCGTTATAAATTCAATAAAAAGCTTCACTTTAAGAACCGTATCGTAGGTCACGTTCTGGCTGAGGATGTGGTTGATACAACTACCGGAGAGATTCTGGCGGAGCAGGGAACCAAGGTCACCAAGGAACTTGCTACTGACATCCAGAACGCAGGCGTTCCGTTTGTATGGATTCAGGGTGAGAAGAAGAATCACAAGGTTCTTTCTAACATGATGGTAGATCTGGGCGCTTATGTGAATTTCGATCCGGAAGAAGTAGGCGTCACAGAGTTAGTATTCTATCCGGTTCTCCAGGGTATTCTGGAAGAAAATGCCGGCGCTTCTGATGAGGAATTAAAAGAGATTATCCGCAGAGATATCCATGACCTGATTCCGAAGCACATTACGAAGGAAGATATCATCGCTTCCATCAACTACAACATGCATCTGGAAGGCGGAATCGGTACCCCGGACGATATCGACCATCTGGGCAACCGTCGTATCCGTGCGGTCGGCGAGCTGCTTCAGAACCAGTACCGTATCGGTCTCTCCAGAATGGAACGTGTGGTACGTGAAAGAATGACAACACAGGACATCGACGGAATCACTCCGCAGTCCCTGATCAATATCAAACCGGTAACCGCAGCAGTGAAGGAGTTCTTCGGAAGCTCCCAGTTATCCCAGTTTATGGATCAGAACAACCCGTTATCCGAGCTTACGCATAAGAGACGTCTCTCCGCGTTAGGACCGGGCGGTCTGTCCAGAGAGCGTGCGGGATTCGAGGTTCGAGATGTACACTACACCCACTATGGCCGTATGTGCCCGGTTGAGACTCCTGAGGGACCGAACATCGGTTTGATCAACTCCCTTGCAAGCTATGCGAAGGTAAACCAGTACGGTTTCGTTGAGGCTCCGTACCGTGTCGTAGATAAGACTGACCCGGCAAACCCGCGTGTTACCGATGAAGTCGTTTATATGACAGCGGACGAAGAGGATAACTACATCGTAGCACAGGCGAACGAGCCGCTCGATGAGGAAGGCCACTTCATCCACAACAACGTATCCGGTCGTTTCCGTGAGGAGACTTCCTCCTTCCAGAAGAGACAGATCGATTTAATGGACGTATCCCCGAGAATGGTATTCTCTGTCGCTACCTCCATGATCCCGTTCTTACAGAACGATGATGCGAACCGTGCGCTGATGGGATCCAACATGCAGCGTCAGGCAGTACCTCTTCTTACCACAGAAGCTCCTGTAGTAGGAACCGGTATGGAAACCAAGACTGCAGTAGACTCCGGTGTATGTGTAGTTGCAAAGAAATCCGGTACTATTGAGAAATCTGAGTCAAACCAGATTACCGTGAAGAATGATGATGGAACAAGAGATGTATACAAACTGACCAAGTTCTCACGAAGCAACCAGTCCAACTGCTACAACCAGAGACCAATCGTGTTCAAAGGTGATCATGTAGAAGCTGGCGAAGTAATTGCTGACGGACCATCTACTGCTAATGGTGAGCTTGCTCTTGGAAAGAACCCGTTAATCGGATTCATGACATGGGAAGGTTACAACTACGAGGACGCTGTTCTTCTGAGTGAAAGATTAGTACAGGATGATGTTTATACATCTGTTCATATTGAAGAGTACGAAGCAGAAGCCCGTGATACCAAATTAGGACCGGAAGAAATTACAAGAGACGTTCCAGGTGTCGGCGATGATGCATTGAAAGACCTTGACGAAAGAGGAATCATACGTATCGGTGCAGAAGTTCGTGCCGGTGATATTCTGGTAGGTAAGGTTACTCCAAAGGGAGAGACAGAGCTTACCGCAGAAGAGAGACTGTTACGTGCCATCTTCGGTGAGAAAGCAAGAGAAGTAAGAGATACTTCCTTGAAAGTACCACATGGTGAATATGGTATCATTGTAGAGGCGAAAGTATTTACAAGAGAAAATGGTGACGAATTATCCCCTGGTGTAAATCAGGCAGTTCGTATTTACATTGCACAGAAGAGAAAAATCTCCGTTGGAGATAAGATGGCTGGACGTCATGGTAACAAGGGTGTCGTTTCCCGTGTACTTCCGGTAGAAGATATGCCATTCCTGCCGAACGGCCGTCCGCTGGATATTGTATTGAACCCATTGGGTGTACCTTCCCGTATGAATATCGGTCAGGTCCTGGAGATTCACTTAAGTCTTGCAGCGAAAGCACTTGGATTTAACATTGAGACTCCTGTATTTGATGGCGCACGGGAGATTGATATTCAGGATACCCTGGAACTGGCAAATGATTATGTCAACTCCACCTGGGAAGAATTTGAAGCAAAATATAAAGATACATTGCGTGAAGATGTAATGCAGTATCTTTCCGATAACAGAGACCACAGAGAATTATGGAAGGGCGTTCCGATTTCCCGTGACGGAAAGGTTCAGCTTCGTGACGGACGTACCGGAGAAGAATTTGACTCACCGGTTACCATTGGCCACATGCATTACCTGAAACTGCATCATCTGGTAGATGATAAGATTCATGCACGTTCTACCGGTCCTTACTCCTTAGTAACACAGCAGCCTCTGGGTGGTAAAGCTCAGTTTGGTGGACAGCGTTTCGGAGAGATGGAGGTTTGGGCACTGGAAGCTTATGGTGCATCTTACACATTACAGGAGATTCTGACTGTGAAGTCCGACGACGTGGTTGGCCGTGTGAAGACATACGAAGCAATCATTAAGGGTGACAATATCCCTGAACCGGGAATCCCAGAATCCTTCAAGGTACTTCTCAAAGAACTTCAGTCCCTTGGTCTTGATGTCAGAGTATTAGACGAAGACCGTAACGAAGTTGAACTGATGGAGACCAGCGAATATGGTAACACAGATTTGAATTCCATTATCTCAGGCGATAAAGATTTCGCGTTTGAAGACAGCGAGTCCTTCGGAAAGATGGGCTTCACCAAACAGGAATTTGATTCTGAGAGTGGAGAACTCAACAACGTAGAAGAAGAGGAAGAGGATGATGACGCAGGCTTCGATTTTGACGATGCTGCCGATGAAGTTCTTGACGAAGAATAAATAGGAAGGGAGTGTCATTAATGCCAGGAACAGTAAAACAGGAAACTTACCAGCCGATACAGTTTGATGCAATTCAGATTGGTCTGGCATCACCTGAGAAAATCAGAGAGTGGTCCAGAGGAGAAGTTAAGAAACCTGAGACCATTAACTATAGAACTTTGAAACCGGAAAAAGACGGATTATTCTGTGAGAAGATTTTTGGACCGAGCAAAGACTGGGAATGTCATTGTGGTAAGTACAAAAAGATTCGTTATAAAGGTGTTGTCTGCGACCGCTGTGGTGTTGAAATTACCAAAGCCAGCGTTCGTAGGGAGCGTATGGGACATATCGAGCTTGCAGCTCCGGTATCCCATATCTGGTACTTCAAAGGAATTCCATCCCGTATGGGATTAATCTTAGATCTTTCTCCAAGAACATTGGAGAAGGTTCTGTACTTTGCTTCCTATATCGTACTGGATGCAGGTTCTACAGATTTATCTGTAAAGCAGGTATTATCCGAGCAGGAATATCAGGATGCAAGGGAAAAATATGGCAGCTCTTTCCGTGTTGGAATGGGTGCAGAAGCCATTCTTGAGTTATTACAGGCAATTGACCTGGAAAAAGACGCAGCAGAGCTGAAAGCAGAATTAAAAGATGCTACCGGCCAGAAACGTGCAAGAATCATCAAGAGACTGGAAGTGGTAGAATCCTTCCGTGAATCCGGAAACAAACCGGAGTGGATGATTATGACCGTTATCCCGGTTATCCCACCAGATTTACGTCCTATGGTACAGCTGGATGGTGGACGTTTTGCAACATCTGATTTAAATGATTTATATCGTAGAATTATCAATAGAAACAACCGTCTGAGAAGATTGTTAGAGTTAGGTGCACCTGATATCATCGTTCGTAACGAGAAGAGAATGCTGCAGGAAGCAGTAGATGCCCTGATTGACAACGGTAGAAGAGGAAGACCGGTAACCGGACCTGGTAACCGTGCTCTGAAATCTCTGTCCGATATGCTGAAAGGTAAATCTGGACGTTTCCGTCAGAACCTTCTTGGAAAACGTGTAGACTACTCTGGACGTTCCGTTATCGTCGTAGGACCGGAACTTAAGATTTATCAGTGTGGTCTGCCAAAAGAAATGGCAATCGAGCTGTTTAAACCGTTTGTTATGAAAGAGCTGGTTGCAAACGGAACTGCACACAATATTAAGAGTGCAAAGAAGATGGTTGAAAGATTACAGCCGGAAGTCTGGGATGTCTTAGAAGACGTCATCAAAGAGCATCCGGTTATGCTGAACCGTGCTCCTACACTGCACAGACTCGGTATTCAGGCATTTGAGCCAATCCTGGTAGAAGGTAAAGCAATTAAGCTTCACCCATTGGTATGTACCGCATACAACGCCGACTTCGACGGAGACCAGATGGCTGCCCATTTACCACTGTCACAGGAAGCACAGGCAGAATGCCGTTTTATGCTGCTTTCACCGAACAACCTGTTAAAACCTTCTGATGGAGGCCCTGTAGCCGTTCCTTCACAGGATATGGTTCTTGGTATCTACTATCTGACACAGGAAAGACCAGGTTCCTTAGGAGAAGGTGGATACTATAAGAGCGTAAACGAAGCAATTCTGGCATATGAGAACCAGGCACTTACACTGCATTCCAGAATCCATGTGCGTGTTCATAAGACAATGCCGGATGGAACTGTTAAGACTGGTGTCGTTGAGTCAACACTGGGAAGATTTATCTTCAATGAAATCATTCCTCAGGATTTAGGTTTTGTAGATAGAAGCAAGCCTGAAAATGAACTGGTACTGGAAATCGATTTCCATGTGGCAAAGAAACAGTTAAAACAGATTCTGGAAAAAGTTATTAATACACACGGAGCAACCAAGACCGCTGAAGTATTAGACGATATTAAGTCCATGGGTTACAAGTACTCTACAAGAGCAGCTATGACCGTATCTATTTCAGATATGACAGTACCGCCTCAGAAACCGGAAATGATTGCAAAGGCTCAGGATACGGTAGACCGCATTTCAAGACAGTACAAACGTGGTCTTATTACAGAGGAAGAGCGTTACAAAGAAGTTGTTGAAACATGGAAAGAGACTGATGATGAGCTGACAGAAGCACTGCTTTCCGGTCTGGATAAATACAACAACATCTTCATGATGGCAGATTCCGGAGCCCGTGGTTCTGATAAACAGATTAAACAGTTAGCAGGTATGCGTGGTTTGATGGCTGATACAACCGGTAGAACAATCGAGCTGCCTATCAAATCAAACTTCCGTGAAGGTCTTGAAGTATTGGAGTACTTCATGTCCGCACATGGAGCCCGAAAAGGTATGTCCGATACTGCGTTACGTACTGCCGATTCCGGTTACTTAACCAGACGTCTGGTAGACGTATCACAGGACCTGATTGTCCGTGAATCTGATTGCTGCGCAGGCACAGGAAGAGAGATTCCTGGTATGTATGTCAAAGCATTCATGGATGGAAAAGAAGAAATCGAAAGTCTTGAAGAGCGTATTACAGGAAGATTCTCCTGTGAGACAATTTGCGATAAAGATGGTAATGTGCTTGTAAAAGCAAACCATATGATTACACCAAAACGTGCTGCAGCAATTATGAGTAAGGGTGTAGATGAGAATGGAGAGCCATTAACCAAGGTTAAAATCCGTACCATTCTTACCTGCCGTTCCCACATCGGAGTTTGTGCAAAATGTTATGGAAGCAATATGGCTACCGGTCAGGCAGTACAGGTTGGTGAAGCAGTTGGTATTATCGCAGCTCAGTCTATCGGAGAACCTGGTACACAGCTTACCATGAGAACATTCCACAACGGTGGTGTTGCCGGTGACGATATTACACAGGGTCTTCCTCGTGTCGAGGAGCTGTTTGAGGCAAGAAAGCCTAAGGGACTTGCAATTATCACAGAATTTGGTGGTGTTGCAACCATTAAAGATACCAAGAAGAAACGTGAGATCATTGTAACAAACAATGAAACAGGTGAGACTAAGACTTATCTGATTCCTTACGGTTCCAGAATTAAGATTATGGATGGCGCAGTATTAGAGGCTGGTGATGAACTGACCGAAGGTTCTGTAAATCCACACGATATCCTTAAGATTAAGGGCGTACGTGCCGTACAGGATTACCTGATTCAGGAAGTACAGCGTGTATACCGTCTGCAGGGTGTTGAGATTAATGATAAACATATCGAGGTTATCGTTCGTCAGATGTTAAAGAAGATTCGTATTGAAAATAACGGAGATTCTGAGTTCCTGCCAGGAACATTAGTAGATAATCTGGATTACGAAGAGATGAATGAGCAGTTAGAGGAAGAGGGCAAGGAGCCGGCAGAAGGTAAACAGGTATTACTTGGTATTACCAAAGCATCTTTGGCAACCAACTCCTTCTTATCAGCAGCATCCTTCCAGGAGACAACTAAGGTTCTGACAGAAGCAGCTATCAAGGGCAAGATTGACCCATTGATTGGTCTGAAAGAGAACGTAATTATCGGTAAGCTGATTCCGGCTGGTACTGGTATGAAGCGTTATCGTAACATCAAACTGAACACAGATGTAAACGAAGAGGAAGAACTCTCCTTTGATGATTTTGACGGATTCGATGAAGCACCTGTGACAGATGAAATCGAAGAGACAGAAGCAAAAGAAGAAGTAACTGCTTCTACAGAAGAATAATGTAAGGTTCGAAGAACTGATGCAGATACAGGAAGGGAAGCTCTGGCTTGATAGGCCGGAGTTTCCCTTTCGAGTTAGAGATTCTTTTAAGCTTTTATACAGGTGGTAGAATAAACAAACGAGGAAAATCCAATGAAAGTAATCGTAGCAATAGATTCATTAAAAGGCAGCTTAAGTTCCTTAGAGGCAGGAAAAGCAGTGGAAGATGGTATTAAAAAAGCAATACCAACAGCAGAGGTTATGATAAAGCCGGTTGCAGATGGTGGAGAAGGAACAGTAACAGCCCTGACCACTGGATTGCAGGGCAGTCTGGAAAAGGTAGCGGTAACAGGTCCCCTTGGACAGAAGGTCGAGGCAGCGTATGGTATCCTGCCGGATAAAACAGCAGTCATTGAAATGGCAGAAGCCGCCGGACTGCCACTGGTGCCGGTGGATAAACGAAATCCAATGGAAACCACTACTTATGGTGTGGGAGAACTGATAAGCCATGCCATGGATAGAGGCTGCAGTAAGTTTATCGTTGGAATTGGCGGCAGTGCCACCAATGATGGCGGTGTCGGAATGCTGCAGGCTTTGGGGTGTCATTTTTATAAAAAAGATGGAATCGAAATAGGATTTGGAGCAACAGAACTGAAAGACCTGGAAACGATAGATATGGAAGCGTTGGATAAGAGGCTGAAAGAATGTACTTTTGAAATAGCCTGTGATGTGACCAATCCGTTATGTGGCACAACAGGAGCCAGTGCTGTGTTTGCACCACAGAAGGGCGCAGACGAGACCATGGTAGTAAAACTGGATGCGGCATTAGCTCATTTTGCTGATGTAACAGAAAAGGCTTTAGGCGTAGACAACCGGAATATGCCGGGAGCCGGAGCAGCAGGCGGACTGGGCTTCGCATTTGCATCTTATCTGGGCGGGGATTTACGTCCGGGCGTAGAGATAGTATTAGATGCGGTATTGCCGGAGAAAGAATTAAGTGAAGCTGATATCGTAGTGACCGGAGAAGGAAGATTTGACGGACAGACTGCTATGGGAAAAGCGCCGGTTGGAATTGCAAAGCGGGCAAAAGAAAAGGACTGCATGGTACTGGTATTTGCCGGCAGCATTGAACCACAGGGCGTCCGGAAAGTGCAGGATGAAATGCAGCTTGTAGATGGAGCATTTCCAATTTTACCAGGTGTGATGACATTGGAAGAGGCCATGCAGAAGACAGTGGCATATGAGAATATGAGCTATACGGCAGAGCAGGTATTCCGGCTGATTGGAAATTGTCAGAAGTGACGAAATTTGCTGGTATAATTTGGCAAATATTACGGCTTGTAATTGCTGGATTTGCATGGTACTATAAAAATATCAATTGAGAACAAGATTGTAACTCCTTGGAGGCATTACTTGTACAGCTTTTCGTTGTATGGTGCCAAAGAGGAGCTTTTTTGTTGCAGCAAATGGAAATTTCCGAGAGGATTGTTATCCTGGAAACAGGAGCATTACCCAAAGGACATAGTAAAGCGCGTGCTATGTGTTTTGGGTATTTTTTGTTCAAAATGATTGTTATAAAACGAGGCAGCAGAAAGGAGAGTGTTTCATATGCAGAGTAAATTTGAAAAAATAGCGGAAGAAATACTGGAAAGAATAGGGGGAGCAGCAAATATAAGTAATTGCACACATTGTATGACCAGACTGCGGTTTACATTAAAAGATACCAGCCTGGTGAAAGTAGAGGAAATAGAGGCATTACAGGGAGTACTGGGCATAAAAAATGCAGGAGGACAGTTTCAGGTAATCATCGGAAAAGATGTAAATGATGTCTATGACTGTGTCTGCAAAATTGCAAATATCAAAACTACAGAATTAGATATTACAGATGGAGAAGAGGCTGGAGAAAAGAAAAAAATCGGACAGCAGATATTAGATTATATCAGCAATGCATTCATACCATTGGTTCCGGCACTGGTTGGTTCCGGTATGTTAAAGGGATTCCTGTCCTTGTTTACTTATTTAGGCTGGCTGGATGCAACCAGCGCAACGTATGCTGTATTGTCAGCAGCAGGAAATGCAGTATTTTATTTTATACCACTTTTAATTGCATATAATACAGCAAAATATTTAAAAGCAAATATTGTTGTTGCAATGGTTATCATGGGAGCGTTGATGGAACCGAATTTTACGGCACTGGCAGGAGCAGAAGACCCATTAACATTATTTGGACTGCCGCTAACGGTAATAACATATTCTTCCATGATTATACCAGCATTAATTATAGTACCTATACAGGCTCAGCTGGAAAAATTACTGAAGAGGTTTATTCCAAAATCAATCCAGTTATTATTTGTGCCACTGATTACCATTTTTGTTATGGTGGTATTGAGTGTATTGGTAATTGGCCCGGCATCCAGTGAATTGTCCAATCTGATTGGAAAGGCAAGTAACTGGCTGAATGATACCAATGCAGTTTTGTTTGGAATTCTGGTAGGTGGAACTGTTGGATATCTGACTATTCTTGGTGTACATATGGCACTGGTACCTATTATCATGTTGAATTTTACAAATATGGGAGCTGACCCGGTATTGGCATTTATGAGTGCAACCTGTTATGCACAGATTGGAGTGGCATTTGCTATCTGGTTCAGAAGCAAAGACAAGGAAGTAAAATCTCTTGCAGGAGCAAGCGGAATTACCGCATTACTTGCCGGAGTGACAGAGCCGATTCTCTTTGGCGTATGTATGAAATATAAACGTTCTTATGCAGTGATTGGTATTGCCGGAGCCCTGGGCGGTATGATAATGGGGATTTTCGGATGTAAGGCAATGGGATTTGTCAATGCAGGGATTTTAGGATTATCCGGATATTTTTCAGATACATTTAGATTCTATTTACTGGCAGCAGCAGTAAGTATGGTCGCAGGATTTATTTTGATGGCAGTGTTTGGATTTGGTAAAGGAGAGAGAAAGGATGCAGCAAGATAAAGGAAGCTTTCCGGATGATTTTCTGTGGGGTGGTGCTGTGTCAGCGTGTCAGACAGAAGGCGGCTGGAATGTAAATGGAAAAGGAGCCAGCATAGCAGACTGTATGGCATTGGGAGATAAGGAGGAGGGGAGAAAATGCTTCCCCTCCTTAGATAAAAAATATATTTATCCATCCCATTATGGAAATCATTTTTATGAGCATTATGAAGAAGATATCAAATTATTTGCAGAAGCAGGATTTCGATGTTTCCGGATGTCTGTTGCGTGGACAAGAATATTCCCAACGGGAGAGGAAGAAACTCCGAATCAGGCAGGCTTAGACTACTATAGAAGCGTGTTTGAAACCTGCAGAAAATATAAGATAGAGCCGATAGTTACAATTCTGCATTATGATCTGCCATTGGCACTTGCAATGAAATATGAAGGCTGGAGTAATCCAAAGCTGATCCCGCTATATGAAAAATATGCAAAAACCATAATCGATGAATATGCAGATCTGGTGGTTTACTGGATTCCTTTTAATGAGATAAACTGCCTGACACTGCCGCTTGGAACAGTATTTGGCGGTGGAATAATCGAAAAAGAAGGATGCAATATTTTACCGGAACAGGATGACATGGAAAGAAGATACCGGTGTTTGCATCACCAGTTTCTTGCGGCAGCATGGGTAAGTGCATATGCACATGAAAAATATCCACATATCAGGGTTGGTACAATGATTGCCTATTACTGTACCTATCCTTATTCCTGCAGACCGGAGGATGTAAGAATGGCACAGGAGCATCATAAGATTCACAATCTCTTTTGCCTGGATGTGCGGTTAAAAGGAAAGTATCCATGGTATATGAAAAAGTTTTTCCGGAAAAATAAGATTTCGATAACATGCAGTAAAGAAGAGGAAGAACTTTTGCAGAAAGGAACAGCCGATTTTTGTGGATTCAGTTATTATTTTTCGAATTGTATCAGTGGACAGCAGGGATTGGAGTCCTCCATGGGAAACCTGATGGTAGGAGTGAAGAATCCATATTTAAAACAAAGTGAGTGGGGCTGGCAGATTGATGCAGAGGGACTTCGGATTGCTTTGAATGAATTGTATGGAAGGTATGAAGTCCCGCTTATGGTATTGGAAAATGGTCTGGGAGCACGAGACCATATAGAAAATGGAAAAATTCAGGATACCTACCGCATTGCCTATTTAAAGGAACATATAAATGCCGTAAAAGAAGCACTGGAAGATGGTGCGGATGTGAAGGCTTATACGGCGTGGGGATGTATAGATTTAGTAGGTGTGAGTACAGGTGAAATGGATAAACGCTATGGAATTATTTATGTAGACTTTGATAACAAAGGAAATGGAAGTGGAAAGAGAATTCCAAAAGAATCTTATTACTGGTACCGTCAGGTTATAGAAAGCGGGGGAAAAGAGAGTTTATCATATGAGAGAAAGAGATAAAATAAAGCAACAGTTTGAATATTTTGTCCAGGGTCTGGAAAAGAATGATGCGAAGTTCTGGGAGGTGGTCATTGCCAAAGATTGCAGAATGCAGTCGGAAACGGTTGGAGATGCGGAGGGATTTGATGCAGTCAAAGAGAAATTGGTCTGGAGAGGACCAAAGCTGGATTTCAGCCGGTACCGGATTTACAATACATGTATTTTTCAGGAAAAGGATCAGGCGGTGCAGTCGGCATATGTGATTGCAACAGTGGGAGTGAAGGAAGATTATTATTTACACTGGTTTACATTTGGCGGACACTATCTGATAAACTGGATAAAGGAAGATGCGATATGGAAAATGAGTAGTCTGAAATACTGCCATGATATGGAATGCGGAAATACATCCTTTGTCCGTGGATGGTGGAAGTTAATTGATTATGATATCTGGACCGGCTATAAAAAACATCCTGTTATTTCAAAAGAGGAAGCACCATGGCGGGTAATGGACAATGGGGAAGACTGGACAGAGGAAGAAAAGATTGCAGATCTGTTCTGCCGGTATGCATGGGGGATTGATGAGGATGACTTTGAGATTACAGCATCGGTTATGACAGAGACGATTCAGTCGAATATACCGGGAAACTCCTTTGAAGGAAAAAAGGAACTGCTCACTATGCTGCAGGGAAAGCGGAAAAAGGAAAACAGTATGTCGCATGTGGGAAAGATTGTGTCGATAAAGCAAACTGGCAATGAAGCAGAAATGGTGGTATGGCGGTATGAACCGCACAGAATCGGCACAAAATTTACCCATGCTGGTAATATTGATACTATGTTTTATTCGGTAGACTACCTGTGGCACCTGAAAAAAGAGGATGGCAGGTGGTTGGTAACAGGAATCGATTATAATATTGGTGTATTTGGTGAAAAAGATGATGGAAGATACTATCAGTAACGTAGTATAATAGAGAAAACTCATGTGGAGGAAAAAGCGATGCTTGCAATTAAGAAAATCAATAATAATGTAGCAGTATGTAAAGATGGGAATGGTTGTGAATTAATTGCTTTTGGAAAGGGAATTGGATTTCCACAGATGCCATATGAGATAAAACTGAAAAATATAGACAGGACATTTTACAATATCAGCGCGCAGTACATGGGACTGATGAATGAACTGCCGATGGATATCATAGAATTTACAATGAAAATACTGCCGGTGGTACAGAGCAAGCTGGATTATGATTTAAATCCAAATCTTGTGCTGACACTGGCGGACCATCTGGCATTTGCAATGGAGCGGGAGAGGAAGAAAATTTATATTGAGATGCCGCTTATTTATGACATGGAGCAGCAGTATCCCATGGAAATGAAATTGAGCCGGTATATTGTGGCACAAATGGACAAAGTATTTCATGCGAAATTAAAAAGAAATGAATTATCAGGAATTGCCATGTCTATCATAAGTGCAAAGATTACATCCGAGCAGAAGACAAATGGAACGGATAAGATTGACTTCGAAGGCGTATTGAAGGATATCGGCCGGATTATAGAAAAGGAGCTTCATATCGTGGTAAATAAAGAATCCTTTGATTATGCCAGATTTGCAACTCATATAAAATATCTTTTGGACCGGATTTGCAGCAAACAATATATTGATACGGATAATATCACACTGTATCAGAATCTCAGGGAAGAGTTTGCGGATATTTCCAGATGTGTGGACTGTATTATAGAATATCTGAATCAGAAATTAGATTGTGAAGTAACAGAAGAGGAAAAAATGTATCTGATTCTGCATGTAAACCGGATTTGCAGTAAGGAAAAATGTGCAGAAGAAACAGAGGATGGGAAAGGAAATAGATAATGTTTTTTAAGAAAAAAGAAAGTGGAGAAGAAATATTTGCTCCGATGAATGGAAAATATATCGAACAGGCACAGATTCCGGATGCAATATTTGCAGAAGGAATGCTGGGAACAGGATGTGGTATCTGCCCGGAAGATGGCACCGTTTATGCACCGGCAGATGGTAAAATCGTTTCTGTGGCAGAAACTGGACATGCCATTGGAATAGAGACACCAAAGGGTGCAGAACTGCTGATTCATATAGGTATGGATACAGTGGAACTGAATGGACAGGGCTTTGAAGTATTTGCAAAAGAAGGGGACAAGGTAACAAAGGGACAGAAACTTATAAGCTGTGATCTGGAATTTGTGAAATTAAAAGGATTTTCTACAGTTACCGCATTGGTTGTCACCAATGCTGCTGAATTTAATGAAATTTATTTTGAAACAGGAAAAACATTTCCTGCCACAGCTTTGCTGGGCGAAGTAAGAAAATAATTTCAGGCGAGTTCCTTATATCCTAATTCATACAGTAATTCATTTACATCTGAGAGTGCACAGTTCCGCTGCAGGGAAAAGATAATCGCGCTGTCCCGTTCTATACGGGCATAGAGAATGGAATATCCGGTGGCTTTTAAAAGATTCTGTACTTCCGTAAAGGATAAATGCATGGCAAAGCAGAGAGCAAGCACTTTGTCTCTGGAAGGACGCTTGCGTCCATCAAAAATCTGATAACAGTAGTTACGGTCAAGACCGCTTTTCCGAATGAGAGAAGGCAGGTCTTGATTTTTTGTATGAATCAGCTGATTGAGATAATCGGAAACAGAGACCTGTACCAGCTCTGGTTCTTCCTGCTCGGTATAATCGGAGAAGGAAGGCGTATTTTTTAAAATATCTAAAAGTTCCTGCGTTGATTTTTTCATTTGGCGAATCCACCCATTTCTGCTATAGTGATATTGATTATCATAGAATGTAGAAGATAAAAATGCAAGAGAAAAAGGGAGTCTGACAGCAATGAGCGAAAAATTATACCAGGAGTTTCAAAGAAAACAGCAGGTGCCATTGACGATATTGGGAGGTAAGATGCCTTATCAGACGCAGCTGGTGCAGGACACTTCCACGGGAAGGATTCTGGTTCAAAAAATTATAAAGAAAGAAAATATTCCCATTTATTGTAAATTACAGAACCTGCAAAGTCCACATCTTGTAAGAATCATAAGCTGCAAAGAGCAGCAGGATGTGGGCGTGATATTAGAAGAATATATCAGCGGAGAAACACTGGATGAAAAATTGCGGCGATATGGGACAATGCCGCCGGAACTTGTCGGAAATTATGCACAGCAGCTGTTGGAGGTGCTGGAGCAGATTCATGCACAGGGAATTGTACATCGGGATATTTCACCGAAAAATATATTGATTTCCACAGATGGAGTTGTAAAATTACTGGATTTTGACATTTCTCGGCAATGGAAAATGAACCGGAATGCAGACACAACGATTCTTGGAACGGTTGGCTTTGCATCTCCGGAACAGTATGGTTTCCTTCAGACAGATGCAACGGCAGATATTTATGCAGTGGGTGTCCTGATGAATGTGATGTTAGAGGGCGTGCTGCCGAATGTACGGCTGACAGGGAAAAAACCATTCCAGGGTATCATAAAAAAGTGCATAGAGATTGACCCACAGAACCGCTACCAGAGTGTCAGTGAACTCAGGCTGGCATTTAAACCGGAGAGACAAATGCCCCAGGGGAAGCAGACGATTCTTCCGGGCTTCCGGACCGGAGTTGTCTGGAAAGAGATACTGGCAGTTTTTATTTATCTGTTTCTGATTATAGGCAGTATACAGTTTATGATGATGTATGGTAAAACGCCGGCCGCTTTTGGACTGGAAGCAATTGCGGTACTTATCTATGCATGGCTGTCCTGCGCGGTGGGATTCAATTTTCTGCTGTGGGATACCAAAGTCCCGGGAATCCGTTCGCTTCAGAAACCGGTACGGATAATCATCCGGATTATCCTGGCACTTATCCTTTTCTATTTTGGAATGCTACTGGAAAATTATGTAAAATTTACGCTGCTTGGGCTGACACCACAATAGAAATTGCCTGGCAGGAAGAGACAGGAAAATGATTGACATAAAAACGATTTAAAAATGTATGCCGTCAGCATACCACAAAACCTTCCGACTCATATATGATTGTCTCATACATAAGATTTATGAAAACGGGAGGCATAAGATGGAAAAAGTAAAAAAACCAATTTATAAGAAATGGTGGTTCTGGGTAATTATCGTTGTAGTCGTATTTGCAATTGCAGCAGGCGGTGGAAGCAGCAAGAAGGATTCGGATAAGAATTCTGTTACAGACACAGAACAGGCAGAGAGCGGCAAGAGCAAAGATACTGATAAAGATGCTGGGAAGGAAGATGCTCCGGAAGAAGATTTATCACAAATCGAGACGGACTATACGCTTGGAGCAGGACATTACACAGCAGGTGTTGACCTTCCTGTTGGTAAGTGCAATCTGACAGCAGTAAGCGGAAATGGAAATGTCAGCAGCAGTAATATGTTTAATGGCGGCATCAATGCAATGTTTGGCGTGGATGATGGGAACGGACTTTATGAATCCTCTTTTAACGGATTGAAAATGAAGGAAAACGTGGAACTTAAGATTTCAGGAGATGTAGTAGTACAGGTCAGCTATACAGAAGTAACCGGAGGCATGAGTGGAAGAGAATATGATGAATCAGCGGCAGTGGAATTAGGCAGTGGCAATTATACGGCAGGCACAGATTTCCCGGCAGGAACGTATACCGTAACAGCTGTGGATGGAACCGGAAACGTCAGCACATCAAATTTATATGATGGAGGAATGAATGAGATGTTTGGCGTAGACGATGGAAATGGTCTTTATACACCAGAAGTGAAAAATGTGGAACTGAGTGATGGCGTGGAATTGAAGGTAAGCGGAGTAAACATTCGCCTGGTGCCAGTGAAAGAATAGTTTGGATTTCAGAAAGCAGAACAGAAAAATATAATAAAAAACAGAATAGAAAAGCACGACAGAAATTGTCTTTGATAAAGAACAAGGCTGTTGTGCTTTTCCCGTTTCACAGGAAATACTACGAGAACTGGAATTCGTCTCTTGAGAAAAATCATAAGGGGTTATACAATAGGAGAAAGTTATAAAAGGTTATAAAAGAATTAAAAAGTTATAAAGAGTTATAAAAGGAGTACACAAAATGACAATCCGTACAGCGCAGATGGAAGATATTGATGCAATTACAGCCGTGGAGACAGAATGTTTTCCACCGGCAGAAGCAGCAACGAGGGAAGAATTCGCAGAACGTTTAAAATATTATAAAGACCATTTCTGGCTGATGTTCGATGGGGGACATCTGGTGGCATTTGTTGATGGCATGGTGACCAGTCAGAAAGACCTTACGGATGAAATGTATGAAAAAGCAGAACTGCATGAGGAGCAGGGGGACTGGCAGATGATTTTCGGCGTGAATACCATTCCGGCATACCGAAGACGTGGTCTGGCAGAGCAGCTATTAAAAAGAGCTATTGCAGATGCAAAAGCCCAGGGAAAAAAAGGACTGGTGCTGACCTGCAAGGATAAGCTGATACATTACTATGCGAAATTTGGATTTGAAAATGAAGGCGTATCAGAGTCTGCCCATGGAGACGCGGTGTGGAACCAGATGCGTCTGACTTTTCAGAAATAAGATAAACAGGAATCAGAGGATATAGAAATTGAAATATCAAAAAGTGATAGAGGGAAAATTTGTAGACCGTCCCAACCGTTTTATTGCGCATGTTAAAATTGATGGAGAACTTCAGACGGTGCATGTAAAAAATACCGGGCGCTGCAGGGAACTGCTGCTTCCGGATGCAGCAGTCTATCTGGAAGTGGCAGACAATCCAAAACGAAAGACAGCATATGATCTGATTGCTGTATATAAAGAAAATTTCGGGCTTATTAATATAGATAGTCAGGCGCCTAACAAGGTGGCAAAAGAATGGCTTGAGACACAATCGTTTGATTTGATCAGACCGGAATATAAATATGGAAATTCCAGGATAGATTTTTATATGAAAAAAGGACAGCAGGAATATTTAATGGAAGTAAAGGGCTGTACTTTGGAACGTGATGGCATTGGTTATTTCCCGGATGCACCGACGGAACGTGGCGTGAAACATTTGCGGGAGCTGGCAGAAGCAAGGAAGGCTGGCTATGAATGTATATTGGCATTTGTAATTCAGATGGAAGGTGTGGAAGAAGTGCGGGCAAATGTAATGACCCATCCTGAGTTTGGAAAAGCATTGGAAGAGGCAGGCGCAGCAGGCGTAAAGATATGGTTTCTTATGTGTAAAGTAGAAAAGGACGGCCTCAGCGTGAAAGACTGGGTTCAGCGTGCAGAAACAGCGGAAACACGATTGCATTCAAATGGTTAATTGCCAAAGGAAGAATAATTAAGGAGAATACAGCGAATGGATTGCAAAGAAGTAAGAGTTGATATGAGGATACCAAATCCAAAAGACCGGGAAGAAAATGTAAGGGCGGCGCAGATTATGTTTCAAATGAACCATACGATGCCTTTTACGGAAGAATATCAGACGCTTTTAAAAGAATTGTTTGGAGAGAACCTTGGAGAGGGAAGCTACGTTGCAGCACCAATCAGTGGTGCCTGTGTCAGTACCATGAAAATTGGAAAAAATGTTTATATTAATTCTGGGCTGCTGGCAATGGCACGTGGTGGAATCGCCATAGAGGATGGCGTGCAGATTGCAGCTAATGTCCAGCTGATTTCGAATAATCATGATCCTTATGATTTGTCGATACTGACCTGCAAGCCGGTGCTAATTAAAAAAGCCGCATGGATTGGCGCGGGCGCAAGCATCCTGCCGGGGGTAAGCATTGGAAAACATGCCATCGTCGGGGCAGCATCAGTAGTGACAAAAGATGTGCCGGACTATGCAGTCGCAGTCGGAAATCCGGCAAGGGTAATAAAGTATCTGGATGCCAGCCGTTTCGAAGAGATATAAGGAATAGATTTTATGGGATGGCAGGCAATATATAGCCAGGAAAAGAGTGCTGCGATTCAATATTGTAATGGTGGGTTCCCATCGCAACCGGGCTACATAGTCGGGAAAAGGGTACTACGCTTCGATGACATTTTTTACTGAGAAGCAGCATAATTAGGAGGAAGAATGATAGCTGAAAAATAGTTGGTTAACAGAAATATCATACTAACGCTAATAATATAGAAGAAATGGTATGAAAAATGAGGGAAAATCTCTTGAAAAGTAAGCTATAAAGCAGAAAAATCATACTTAAAAGAAGATAAAGACAGATTTAGTATGAGAAAAGTAAGAAAAGTTGCGGAAAAATCATACTAAAAGGAATATGTTGCTGCATTTAGTGTGAAAAGATGCCACTTCAATTCCGCTGCGCTCCATCTCAGTCGTGGCTGTCGCCACATGAACGGAAAGATTCAGGCATAAGAACGAGAACCGCAACTTCGATTCCGCTGACGCTCCATCTCAGTCGTGGCTGTCGCCACGTCATCAGAAAGCCCCAGCCAGCGAGCCAGAGAACTTCGATTCCGCTGACGCTTCATCTCAGTCGTGGCTGTCGCCACATCAAAAAGAAAGCTTTCAGCCGTTATCAAATAAATTTGAACAGCTGAAAGCCTTCTTTTTTTCTCTGGCTCGTAGCTTGCACGAAAAATTTGCTTGACAAGTGGCGAATCGGCTTATATACTGAATTAGTGTGCATACAAATGCACATTTATCAAATAATAGCACAGGAGGTGAAAATAATGCCAACATTTAACCAGTTAGTAAGAAAAGGACGTCAG
>ERZ772865.1840-NODE-1840-length-20136-cov-19.672974_pt1 | contig 20136 bp, 16 predicted proteins | sample MGYA00512133_ERZ772865 | MGnify/ENA primary metagenome ERZ772865 (study PRJEB29015, sample SAMEA2737722) | human gut metagenome | biome: human gut; feature: human-associated habitat; material: faeces | place: China | collected 2012 ...
TTCTCAGTCTGCAAGTGTGGAATTTGTTCGCTGAAAGCGAACAAATTATGCGCGCAGCAGACTGCAAGCCTTTTGTCTTAAAAGGGCAAAGCCCTTTTAAGACAGTCTCGCCCCTGTATGCTCTTTGGCATACAGGGGCGAAGCGTTATTCGTCGTCCTGGATCATCAGATGCACGGCGCTGTGCAGGTTGCGGATCTCCACCCGGGGGGCGGAGGGGGCGTATTCGCCGTCCAGGGACCAGGGGATGTCCTCCCGGGTGGTGACGGTGACGCTGCGGACGTGGCGGAAGATCACCCCGGGATAGTCATAGTCCATGCGGTTCAGGGCTGTGATGAGGTTTTGCAGGTCCAGGGCGGTTTTGGGCATCCGCAGCAGGATCAGCTCGAACATGCCGTCGTCCATGTGCACCCGCTTGGGGTCCAGCTTCACCAGGCCCCCCAGGGAGGTGGAGTTGCACACCGCGCCGAAGATGAAGTCCCCGTCGAAGGACTCGCCGTCGGCCTCCACCCCGCAGCGGTAGGGCCGCAGGGAGTCCAGATTCTTGATGCCCTCCAGGATGTACGCAAAGTGACCCAGGGCGTTCTTCGTCTCCTGGGACGCGGAGTAGGACGCCTTGGTAAAGGCCCCGAAGGAGGCCACATAGGAGAAATACCGATCGTTGTGGGCCCCCAGGTCCAGGGGATGGGGGGTGCCTTCCACCACCGCCCGGGCCGCCTGCTGCACGGAGGAGGGGATCCGCAGGCTGGCGGCAAAGTCGTTGGTGCTGCCGTTGGGCAGATAGCCCACCGGCGGGCGGTTTTCCAGCTGCATCAGGCCCGACAGCGTCTCGTTGAGGGTGCCGTCTCCGCCGGCGCACACCACCAGGTCATAGTCCCCGCCCCATTGGGCGGCGAAGCGGGCGGCGTCCCCGGCGGCCTGGGTCAGCATCACCCGCACCAGATACCCGGCCCGGCCGAAGGTGGCCACGGCATCAAACAGAGGGGCGGAGGACTTGGTCTTGCCCGCCCGGGGATTGACAATGAACAACAGGGTCTTATCCATGAACAGTCTCCTTTACCATCGTCGCCTTTGATAATAGTCCCGCCATTATACCGCTTTTCCCGGCAGATTGCAAGCATTTGACACCGGCTGCGGGTCAGGGGCAGAAAGTGGTTATGAATGGATTGCATTTTTCGGAAGAATCTGCTAAAATTATCATTTTGAGAGGGGATTTTTCCCCAAAGGAGGAACTGTTCCATGCTGGAGCTGCAAAACATCTGCTATCGCGTGTCCACTCCCGAGGGGGAGCTGGACATTCTCAGGGACATCAGCATCACCATTCCGGACCAGCGGCTGATGGTTTTCACCGGTCCCAACGGCGGCGGAAAAACCACCCTGGCCAAGATCATCATGGGCCTGGTCCAGCCCACCTCCGGCCGCATTGTGTATAACGGCCGGGACGTCACCCCGCTTTCCATCACCGACCGGGCGCGTCTGGGCATCAGCTACGGATTCCAGCAGCCGCCCCGGTTCAAGGGGATCACGGTCCACGATCTGCTGCGGCTGGCGGCGGGGAAGGAAAAGCTCTCCAAGGACCAGTGCTGCGCGTATCTGACCAAGGTGGGCCTGTGCGCCAACGACTATCTGGACCGGGAGGTGGACGTGTCCCTTTCCGGCGGCGAGGTCAAGCGCATCGAGATCGCCACCATTCTGGCCCGCCGGGGCAGTCTGATGATCTTCGACGAGCCGGAGGCGGGCATCGACCTGTGGTCCTTCGCCCGGCTGACGGAGACCTTTGAACAGATCCACCGGGAGCATCAGGCCGCCATGATCATCATCTCCCACCAGGAGCGGATCATCCAGCTGGCCGACGAGATCGCCGTGATCGCCGGGGGACGCATCGCCCACCGGGGCACCACGGAGGAAATTCTGCCGCTGATCCTGGCGGACACCCTGGGCGGATGCCCGGTGCTGAATCGAGAGGAGGCCCGTTCATGATCACCGAGATCGACGCAAAGCTGCTGGAAAAAATCGCCGACCTGACCGGAAAGCCCGCCGGGGCCTTCAACATCCGCAAGGACATGGGCTGCGAGGCCCGGCAGTCCACGGAGCACATCGCCATCGACCCCCGGGCCGACGGCAAGCCCGGCATCGACATCCATTTCAAGGCCGGCACCAAGGGCGAGACCTGTCACATCCCCGTGATCATCAGCCAGACGGGCATGAGCGACATGGTATACAACGACTTCTATGTGGCCGACGACTGCGACGTGAACATCGTGGCCGGGTGCGGCATCCACAACTCCGGCTGCGACGAAAGCCGCCACGATGGCATCCACACCTTCCACATCGGCAGAAACTGCCGGGTCCACTACACCGAGAAGCATTACGGCGAGGACGCCCAGGGCGAGACCGGCAAAAACGTGATGAATCCCCAGACCATCGTGTATCTGGGGGAGAACTCCACCATGCAGATGGACACCGTCCAGATCCGGGGCATCGACTCCACCCTGCGGGACACCCGATTTTACTGTGAGGCCGGCAGCGAGGTGGTGGTCACCGAGCGCCTGCTGACCCACGGGGACCAGACCGCGGAAAGCGACATGACCATCGAACTCAACGGCCAGGACGCCCGGGGCCGGGTGATTTCCCGCTCCGTGGCCCAGGACAGCTCCCGCCAGGTGTTCCGCCCGGTGATGGTGGGCAACAGCCAGTGCTTCGGCCACGTGCAGTGCGACTCCATCATCATGGGCGCCGCCCACATCCAGTCCGTTCCGGCCATCACCGCCAACTGTCCCGACGCCCAGCTGATCCACGAGGCCGCCATCGGCAAGATCGCCGGGGACCAGCTGCTGAAGCTGGAGACCCTGGGCCTGACCCCCGAGGAGGCCGAGGAAACCATCCTCAAGGGCTTCCTGGCGTAAAATACGCAGCAAAAGCCCGCGTATCCACTGCGGATACGCGGGTTTTGGTTTGGTGCCCCGTCGGGGATTCGAACCCCGGACACCCTGCTTAAAAGGCAGGTGCTCTACCGACTGAGCTAACGGAGCGTGGCACATATGAAAAAAGGATGGGGCCATCCGGAAAGGCGTGGCAGGGATGGCTGGACTCGAACCAGCGGATGAGGGAGTCAAAGTCCCTTGCCTTACCACTTGGCTACACCCCTGTGTGGAAAAAGAATCAGGGATTGGGATCGCTCCCAATCCCTGATATTCAGTGGGGTGGGTAAAGGGACTCGAACCCTCGACACCCGGAACCACAATCCGGTGCTCTAACCAACTGAGCTACACCCACCATATAGAACCGCAAGGAACGCCGGACGACATGCTCCAGTAAAGAAATGGCGCGCCAGAAGGGACTCGAACCCCTGGCCTACTGCTTAGAAGGCAGTTGCTCTATCCAACTGAGCTACTGGCGCATAAAAAAGTGGAGCGGGTGACGGGAATCGAACCCGCATCCCCAGCTTGGAAGGCTGGTGCCCTGGCCATTGTGCTACACCCGCATGCGCCCTCCGCGAAATCGTCAGCTTTGTTATATTACCATATACTGCTTGGTTCTGTCAAGAGAAAAATTGAAATTTTCCGCCCTCAGAAAATCCCGGGGAAAATCCTCGAACATCTGTTGCAAACCCGAATTTTCTGTGGTATAATCGAAAAAAGTACCCGGTAAAGGAGCGGACATCATGGCCCAGCTGACCAAAATGCAGCAGAAAATCTATGACTACATCGTCCAGGCCATCCAGGACCAGGGGTATCCCCCCTCGGTGCGGGAGATCGGCGAGGCCGTGGGGCTGAAGTCCCCCTCCACGGTGCACTTTCACCTGAAGCACCTGGAGGAGCTGGGCGTCATCGGCAAGCAGGCCGGAAAGGGCCGGGCCCTGACCCTGACGGAGACGCCCCAGGAGAACCAGGTGCCCATTGTGGGCAATGTGGCCGCCGGGTCCCCCATTCTGGCCCAGGAGTGCATCGAGGATTACCTGACCTTCGACACCGGCGGCCGGGACGGGGAGTATTTCGCCCTGCGGGTCCGGGGCGAGTCCATGATCAATGCCGGCATCCTTCCGGACGACCTGGTGGTGGTGCACCAGCAGCCCGCCGCCAACAACGGCGAGATCGTGGTGGCCCTGCTGGGGGACGAGGCCACGGTGAAGCGCCTGAAGCGGCAGGGGAGAGAGGTCTGGCTCCTGCCGGAAAACCCGGCCTATCAGCCCATCGACGGGCGGGAGGCCCGGATCCTGGGCAAGGTGGCCGCCGTCATCCGCCGGTATTGACACGCCGGGCCCAAGCCGCTATAATAATAGCCAATCGAACAGCGCGACGATCGGAAAGAGTATGCCGCGCAGCTCCGGCAAGAGAGGGACGGCCACCGGCTGCAAGCCGTCCTGCGGGGTGCGGCAGAAGGTGCGTCCGGGAGCGCGCGGGATGTGGAAGCCCGCCGCATGGCCTGCGTCAAAGGCCCTCAAGCGACAAACGAGAGTGGAACCGCGAGACATCGCCTCTCATGCCCCTGGGCATGGGAGGCTTTTTGTTTGCCATCGAAAACTGACGATTGAAGGAGAACACACCATGTATCTGTATAATTCCGCCACCCATCGGAAAGAGGAGTTCAAGACCCACACCCCCGGCCATGTGGAGATGTACACCTGCGGCCCCACGGTGTATCACTTTGCCCACATCGGCAACCTCCGCAGCTATATCATGGAGGACGTGCTGGAGAAATACCTGCGCTACGCCGGATACAGCGTCAACCGGGTCATGAACATCACCGACGTGGGCCACCTGACCTCCGACGCCGACCAGGGCGAGGACAAGATGCTCAAGGGCGCCCGGCGGGAGCACAAAACCGTCATGGAGATCGCTCAGTATTACACCGACGCCTTTTTCGAGGACTGCCGCAAGCTGAACATCAAGCGCCCCGACGTGGTCCAGCCCGCCACCGGCCTCATTGACGACTATATCAGGATCATCACCCGCCTGCTGGACACCGGCTATGCCTATGTGGCCGGGGGCAACGTGTATTTCGACACCAGCAAGCTGGAGCGGTACTATATCTTCAACGACCACAACGAGGAGGACCTGGCCGTGGGCGTCCGGGAGGGCGTGGAGGAGGACACCAACAAGCGCAACCGCAACGACTTCGTCCTCTGGTTCACCAAGTCCAAGTTCGAGGATCAGGCCCTGAAATGGGACTCCCCCTGGGGCGTGGGCTATCCCGGCTGGCACATTGAGTGCTCCGGCATCTCCATGAAGTACAACGGCGAGTATCTGGACCTGCACTGCGGCGGCATCGACAACGCCTTCCCCCACCACACCAACGAAATCGCCCAGTCCGAGAGCTATCTGGGCCATCTCTGGTGCCCCCAGTGGTGCCATGTGGCCCACCTGAACACCGAGGGCGGCAAAATGTCCAAGTCCAAGGGCGAGTTTTTAACCGTGTCCCTGCTGGAGCAGAAGGGGTATGATCCCCTGGCCTATCGCTTCTTCTGCCTGCAAAGCCACTATCGCAAGAGCCTGGTGTTCACCTGGGAGAATCTGGACAACGCCGTGGCGGCCTATAACAAGCTGCTGGCCAAAATCGCCGCCCTGACCCCCGGCAAGGGAGACGTGGACCCGGCGGCTCTGGAGGAGCTGAAGGCCCGCTTCACCAAGGCCATGGACAACGACCTGAACACCTCCATGGCGGTGACGGTGCTCTATGACGTGCTGAAGGCCAGGACCACCGACGCCACCAAGCTGGCGGCTCTGGACAGCTTCGACCAGGTGCTGGGCCTGAAGCTGACGGAGAAGGCGGCGTCCCTGCGCAAGACCCAGGCGGCGGCTCCCGCCGCCGGCGGCTTCACCGTGGTCTGCGAGGACGGCGGCCAGGATCCCCAGGTGGAGGCCCTGATCCGGGCCCGGGCCGACGCCAAGAAGGCCAAAAACTTCGCCGAGGCCGACCGTATCCGCGATGAGCTGAAGGCCCAGGGCGTGGAGATCACCGACGTCCCCGGCGGCGTCCGCTGGAAGCGGGCATAAGTCCCCAATAAGCAGCAAGCCCGCCGCGCATTTTTCCTCCGTACCCATTGCGCATCCGGGCCGCATGGGGTATAATAAAACGTCAAATCTCTGAAAGAAAAAGGAGAGATCCATATGCAGGCAATCATACTGGCAGCAGGCATGGGCAAGCGGCTGAAGGAGCTGACCCAGGACCGGACCAAGTGCATGGTGCAGGTCAACGGGGTGGCCCTGATCGACCGGATGCTCCATCAGATCGAAAGCCGCCATCTGTCCCGCATCGTCATCGTGGTGGGCTATGAGGGCGAAAAGCTCATGAAATATATCGACACCCTGGGCATCCGGACGCCCATTGTCTATGTCCAGAACCCCATTTACGACAAGACCAACAACATCTATTCCCTGGCCCTGGCCAAGGACTATCTGTGCCAGGACGATACCCTGCTGTTTGAGTCGGATCTGATCTTCGAGGACGCCGTCATCGACCAGCTGCTGGACGACCCCCGGGAGACCCTGGCCCTGGTGGACAAGTACGAAAGCTGGATGGACGGCACCTGCGTGAAGCTGGGGCCCGATGACAGCATCGCCTCCTTCGTCCCCAGCAAGAATTTCCGGTTTGAAGAGGCCCACGAATACTACAAGACCGTGAACATCTACAAGTTCGGCCGCCACTTCTCCCGGACCCACTATGTTCCCTTCCTGGAGGCCTATTCCAAGGCCCTGGGCAACAACGAGTATTATGAGCAGGTGCTGCGGGTCATCGCCATGCTGGACGACCCGGAGATCCGGGCCAAGCGCCTGAATGGCCAGCTGTGGTACGAGATCGACGACATCCAGGACCTGGACATTGCCTCCTCCATGTTCGCCCAGGACCCGGACCTCCGGGTCAGCCTCATGCAGGGACGTTACGGCGGCTACTGGCGCTATCCCCAGCTGCTGGACTTCTGCTATCTGGTGAACCCCTATTTCCCGCCCCAGCGGCTGATCGACGAGATTCAGGCCAATTTCACCTCCCTGCTGACCCAGTATCCCTCCGGTATGCGGGTGAACGCCCTGCTGGCGGCCAGGAACTTCGCCGTCCACCAGCAGAACATCCTGGTGGGCAACGGCGCGGCAGAGCTCATCAAGGCCCTGATGGCCCGGCTGGAGGGGGTCACCGGCTTCATCCGCCCCACCTTCGAGGAGTACCCCAACCGCTATCAGGACCGGCCCAACGTCTGCTTCACCCCGGCGGGCCCGGACTTCCGGTACACCGCTGACGACCTGATGGCCTTCTTCGGCCCCCAGGACATCGACAACCTGGTGCTCATCAACCCCGATAACCCCACCGGCAACTATATTCCCGCCCCGGACGTGCTGCGCCTGGCGGACTGGGCGCAGGAGAAGGGCATCCGCCTGATCCTGGACGAATCCTTTGCCGACTTTGCCGACGAGGCGGACAACACCTTCATCCGCCAGGACCTGCTGGACCGGTACAGGAGGCTGTATGTGGTCAAGAGCATCTCCAAGTCCTATGGCGTCCCCGGCCTGCGGCTGGGGGTCCTGGCCTCCGGCGACCAGGACCTGATCGCCGCCCTGAAAAAGGACGTGGCCATCTGGAACATCAACTCCTTTGCCGAGTTCTATATGCAGATCGAGGAGAAGTATAAGAAGGACTATGCCCGGTCCCTGGAGCTGATCCGGGCCGAGCGGGCCCGCTTCCGCCGGGAGCTGGAGAAGCTCCCCAACCTGCGGGTGATCCCGTCCCAGGCCAACTATCTCATGGTGGAGCTGCTGGGCGGCCTGTCCGCCCGGGCCATCACCCGGGACCTGCTGGTGAACCGCTGCATCCTGGTGAAGGACCTGTCTCCCAAGCTGGGCGGGCAGCAGTATCTCCGCCTGGCCGTCCGGGACACCCGGGACAACGACCGGCTGCTGGAGGCCCTGCGGCCCCTGTGCGGCGCATAAAAGCATACATTGCCCCCTCCGGCCCGGCCGGAGGGGGCAATTTTATGCCGCGCTTTTTCATACCACAAAAATTTTTGTCCACTTCATATGCTAATTTGTTGGAAAATTCGACTCTTTCCGGTGGACACCCCGCCCCCCGCAGTGCTATACTATTACTGAATACGACACAGTGTCTGCTTTTTATAACATATCTTGCAACGGGGTGATACGATGAAAACCATGCGTAGAGGAACGAGTATATTGCTGTGCCTGGCGCTGCTGCTGGCGGCCCTTCCGGTGATCCTGCCGGTGTTTACATCAGCCACCGCCGCCGACGACCAGGAGGAGCAGCTGCTGGGGACCCTGAGCCAGCGGTTCGAGGCCAGCGGCCCGGGGGTCATCTCCTCCGGAGCGGGCGACGCAGGCGGCAAGTCCTACGGCGCGTATCAGTTCTCCAGCCGCAGCGACATTCCCCGGGCCTTCTTCCGGTGGTGTCAGTCCTCCTCCGATACATATTACCGCTCCATCGGCAACCGGCTGGCCGCCGCCTACGAGGCCGACGGGGGCTATGGCTCCAGCTTCGACGCCACCTGGCGGGCCCTGGCCAACGAGGACAGCGACGGCTTTATGCGGGTGCAGCGCAATTATGTCCGCCGCAGCTACTATGACCCCATCGTCCGGTCCATCGAGTCCGCCGTGCCGGGGTTCGACATGGATAACTACAGTATCGCCCTGCGCAACGTGTTCTGGTCCCGTGCCGTGCAGCACGGCGTGGGCGCGGCCTCCGGCTTCTCCAGCAGCGACGGCCGGGGCGGCGCTACCGGCGTTATTATGCGGGCCTTTGACGCACTGGGCGGCTTTGCCAACCAGCCGGAGGCCCAGCTCATTGAGGCCATCTATAACGAAAGCGGCGCCGTGCGGGAGCCGCAGTCAGACTCCTACGGCGTGATGACCGGCCCCACCGCCGACAAATACGGCGTCACCGGCAAGGTGCTGAAGTATTACGACGGCAACTCCGGCGACGTGCAGCTGGGCGTATACGCCCGCCTGCGGATCAATGAGCCCGCCAAGGCCCAGGTGATGCTGGCGGACTACGGCTTCAAGGACGCCACGGTGGGCGAGGGCGTGTATCAGCTGCGCTCCTCCGCCAACAGCAGCCTGACAGCCACCCCCAGCTCCTCGGGCCTGACCCTGAACGCCGTCACCGGCGGCAAAAATCAGCAGTTCCGCCTGGACTATCACGCCAGCGGCTACTATACCATCACCTGCCAGGAAAACGGCCTGCGGCTGACCGCCGGTAAAAACGGCGTCACCCTGGCCAAGGCGTCCACGGACAAGGGCCAGCTGTGGAAGGCCGCCGTGTATAACAGCGGCTTCTCCCTGCAGAACCGGGGCACCGGCGCCTATCTGTCCGTGTCCTCCAACGCCGCCGGCGGCCGCCTGGTGCTGTCGGAAACCGCCCTGCAATGGCAGCTGGCCCTGGCCGGGGCCGGCTGGACCCTGGACGGCGCGTCCTATCCCACGGTGAACTCCACCCTGACGGTGGGGCAGACGGGCTTCCCCTTCCGGGGCACCCTGCGCAACTCCTATGACATCCGGAGGGTGACGGTGTCCATCCTCCGCTCCAACGGCGCCAACGCCATCACTCCCGCCACCGCCTCCCCCAATGCCAAGAGCTATGACCTGTCCCGGCTGGATGACGCCGTGGCCTTCTCCCGGCTGGGAGTGGGAGGCTATACCCTGGTCATCGCGGCAGAAAACACCGCCGGGGACAACTATCGCCTGGAATCCCGGTTCTATGTCACCGACGGCTCCTATGTGGTGTCCTTCGACCCCTGCGGCGGCGCCTGCTCCGAGAGCACCCGCCTGGTCTCCGCCGGTCAGAAATACGGAACCCTGCCCACCCCGGTGAAGGAGGGCTGCGCCTTTGTGGGCTGGTTCACCCAGCCGGAGGGCGGCCAGCAGATCACCGCCAACAGCACCACCGGGGCCGGCAACATCACCCTCTATGCCCACTATCAGGGGCAGTATACCTATCAGTTCCTGAATTATGACGGCTCCGTGTATGCCCAGGGGAAGCTGGCCGCCGGGCAGGCCATCCCCAAGCCCGCCGGAACCCCGGTCCGCCCCGCCGACAGCCAGTATACCTACACCTTCACCGGCTGGCAGGGCTACACCAGCGGCATGACCATCTCCGGCAACGTCACCTTCACCGCCCAGTTTGAGGCCAAGGCGGTGGAGAGCTATCCCCAGGAGATCACCACCGGGGCCTACCGCATCGCCGACGGCTATCTGCGGGCCATCCCCGTGGGCACCACCGCCCGGCAGCTGCTGGCGGGCCTGTCCCCCAGCGACTACATCACCCTGCCGGTCCAGGGTGAGGGCCCCGTGGGCACCGGCATGGCCGTCACCTATGCCCGGGACGGCCAGACCCTCCAGACCCTGACCACCGTGGTCACCGGCGACCTCAGCGGCGACGGCCGGGTCACCATCACCGATATGGTCCGGCTGCAGGCCCATCTGCTGGGCAAAAACACCCTCACCGGCGCTGCCCTTCAGGCGGCGGACCTGAACGGCGACGGCCAGGTCACCATCACCGACATGATCCGGCTGCAGGCGTATCTGCTGGGCCGGGGCACCATCCAACCCAACTGAGCAGGAGGGCTTGACCCATGAGAAAGAGAATTTCATCCGTCCTGGCGGGCCTGCTGGCGGCGCTGCTGCTGTGGGGCCTGGCTCCGGTAACGGCGGAGGCCGCCGGGGCCAGCTTCTCCGGCTCCGGCAGCGTCCGGGCCGGTGACAGCGTCACCGTAACCTTCACCGTCAGCGGCTCCAACATCCAAGGTATCACCGCCGTGCTGCACTACGACAGCAGCGCCCTGACCCTTACCGGCACCCGCCAGCTGGTGGGCTCCAGCTGGTCCGTGGATATGAGCGGCGGCAACCTGCTGGCCTATGACCAGTCCCTGTCCAATCCCATCACCGGCAGCGCCGCTGTGCTGGCCGTCACCTTCCAGGTGAAGTCCGGCGTGGCCGCCGGGACCCGGGTCAGCGCCACCATCACCGACATCGTGGCCACCGACGGCAACAGCGACCAGTCCCTGAACGACGCGTCCTGGGCGGCCAGCGTGGCCGCGCCCCCCTCCGGCAACGCCAATCTGGCGGGCCTGTCCTGCGGGGACTATGCCCTGTCTCCGGCCTTCTCCGCCGGAACCACGGAATACAGCGTCACCGTACCCTATGACGTGTCCCGGTTGCCCCTGGATTACCGGGCCGCCGATGGCGGGGCCGATGTATCCGTCAGCGGCAACCAGCTGTCCGTGGGCGTCAACACGGTGGTGCTGACGGTCACCGCAGCCAACGGGGCCTCCCGGCGATACACCATCTCTGTCACCCGGCAGCCGGACCCCAACGTGACCCTCAGCAGCGACGCGTCCCTGTCGGAGCTGACCCCCTCCACGGGGCAGCTGTCCCCGGCCTTTTCCCCGGAAATCACGGAATACGCCGTGTATGTCCCCTATGAGACCTCCAAGATCTCCCTTTCCGCCACCGCCAAGGACAGCAAGGCCCTGGGCGTCACCCAGCCCGATGCGTCCCTGAAGGAGGGCGACAACCTGCTGACCGTCACCTGCACCGCCGAGGACGGCGCCACCCGGGACTATACGGTCCATGTGGTGCGGATGCCGGCCTTTGCCGGTACCCTGCCCCAGATCGGCCAGCCGGAGCCGGAGGATCCCTCTCCGGAGGAGCCCCAGACCCAGACCGGCCCCTTCCGGGCCCTGTGGACGGCCCTGTGCGCCCCGGTGGACCTGCCCCTGAACCGCTGGCTCCCCATGTACGCCATTCTGGCCGCCGGTCTGGTGATTCTGCTGGTGCTGCTGTTCTTTATCGGCCGGGCCGTGGGCATTGCCCGCAGCCGCCGCCGTCTGCCGGACCATCCGGCCCAGATGGAGCCGCCCCAGTCCCCGGCGGAGCCGGAATCCGCCCCCCAGCCGGAGCCTGTACCGGAGCCTGTACCGGAACCGGAGCCCCCCGCCGCTTCGGAGGAGACGCCGGTTCCCCCGGTGATCGTGCCGGAAAGCGCCCCGGCGGAGGAAGCCCCCGCCCCGGAGGCTGTCACGCCGCCGGAGGAGGAAGTCCCGGCTGAGGAGCCGGAGGCTCCGGTAAGCGAGGAAGTCCCGGCTGAACCGGAGCCTGCCCCGGAACCGGAACCCACTCCCCAAACGCCGGAGGAAGCCCCGGAGGAGCCGGAGGACAAGCCCCAGACCCTGGATCGCGACAGCCTGGACGCCCTGCTGGAGGAGATCCGCAATATGGAGCCCTGATTTGAGACAGTCAAAGAAGCCCCCGTTTTCGCTCAGCGAAAACGGGGGCCTCTTTCACGATTATGCAAATTCCATGGGCGTCCGGGTGCAGACCTCCCGGATTTTGGCCTGCAGGCGCTTCAGGTCCTGGAAGGTCTCCGGCTTCTTGCCCGGGTCCCGCAGCAGGGCCGCCGGGTGATACAGGGCCGTCATCCACATGCCGTTTTTCTCAAAAAACTGCCCGTGTTCCTGGGTGATCTTAAAATCCGGCCTGATGATCTCCGCCGCGCTGATGCGGCCCAGGCACACCAGGATCTTCGGCTGCATCAGCTCCAGCTGCCGCCGCAGAAATCCGGCGCAGGCGTCCTTTTCGGTGTTCAGAGGGTCCCGGTTTTTGGGCGGGCGGCACTTGACGCTGTTGGTGATGTAGATTTCCTGCCGCCGCAGGCCGATCATGGCCAGCATATCGTCCAGCAGCTTCCCGGCGGCCCCCACAAAGGGCTCGCCCTGCTGGTCCTCGCTGGCCCCGGGGGCCTCGCCCACCAGCAGCACCTCCGCCGTGGGGGACCCCACCCCGAACACCACATTGGTCCGGGTATCCGCCAGGCCGCAGGCCCGGCAGCTCATGCACTGCTGCCGCAGCTGCTCCCACTGGTCCATATCTTTCCTCCCTTTCCCCGCCTCCGCCCGGGTATCGCGGCAGCTCTCCCGGGGCAGAATGAGGGGGAAGGGAGGTGTCGCCGTGTACTGGCTGTGGCTGTTTTGTCTGTATAGCTTTCTGGGATATCTGCTGGAAAAAATCTTCGCCGCCGTCACCGGGTCCCGGCATCAGGTGCGCAAGTGCTTTCTCCTGCTGCCCCTGTGCCCGGTGTACGGCCTGGCCATGCTGGCGGTGCTGCATCTGCCCGCCGACCTGATCCGGGGCTTCCTCCGCCTGGCCTTTTACGGCGGCCTCACGGCCACCGCCGTGGAATACGCCGTGCACTTTCTCTATGACAAGCTGCTGGGGGTCATGTTCTGGGACTATTCCGGCACCCACATGGACCTGAACCGCCGGGTCTGCGTGCCCTTTGCGGTAGTATGGGGTCCGTTGACGGCCTTCGCCCTCCGGCAGGTGCAGCCCCTGCTGCACCCCATCGCCCTGCACGCCCCCGCCGGGGCGGGGCTGGCCCTGCTGCTGGTGCTGACGGCGGACAGCTTCTTCACCGTCCGCCTGCTGCGCCGGACCCACAACGTGGACCTGCTGGGCCTGCCCAACCTGCTGGCGGCTTTGCGTTAGCCCAGCACCCGGTCCAGCCAGGCCCCGATGTCGCCGTACACCGTGTCCCGCATGGCGGCCTCGTTGAGAATTTCATGCCGCAGGCCGGGATACAGCTTCAGGGTCACGTCCCTGATCCCCGCCCGCTTGAAGGCGTCGTGGGTCCGCCGGACACCGGCCCCCATATCGCCCACCGGGTCGTCCTGCCCGGCGATCAGCAGGATGGGGGCGTTTTTGTCCATCCGGTCGATGTTCCCGGGGGTCTGATTGAACCGCAGGCCCCGCAGCATCTGGCGGAACAGGCCCACCGTGGCGTCCGCGCCGCACAGGGGGTCCGCCATATACCGGTCCACATTGTCCGTGTCGGCGGACAGCCAGTCGTTGGGGGTCCGGGGCTTGTCGCCGAAGGCCTTGTTATAGGCCCCGAAGGCCATATTGGTCACCCTCTTGCTGACGGCGTCCGGCCCCTTGAGCCCGGACAGAATTCCCGCCAGCAGCAGGCCGCCCCGGATGGTCATCTCCGGCTGCCAGCCGGTGCCCATGATGATGGCGGCGTCCACCGTGCCGGGATAGCGGATCAGATACGTCCGGGACAGGAACGACCCCATGCTGTGGCCCATCAGCAGGATGGGCAGATCCGGATACTGCTCCCGCAGCCGGTCATGGAGCAGGTGGATGTCGTCCACCACCGTCTCCCAGGTGGCTCTGTCGCCGAAATACACCGGCGTGCCGCCCTCCGGCAGGGACTTGCCGTGGCCCAGGTGGTCGTGTCCCGCCACCAGGATGCCCCGGTCGTTGAGATACCGGGCAAAATCGTCATACCGCAGGATATGCTCCGCCACGCCGTGGGCGATCTGTAAAACGGCAATGGGCTCCCGGTCCGCCGGGGTCCACTGTGCCCCGTGAAGTTGGGTATGGCCGTCGCTGGAAAGAAAGGTAAATTCCTGGAAATCCGTCATGGTAATCCTGTCCTTTCTGTGTTATAATACCCTATATTAGCATACTCTGAAACAAAAAGAAAGAGGAGACTTCTATGGGAACCTATATTCTGGCGCTGGACCAGGGGACCACCAGCTCCCGGGCCATCGTGTTTGACCGCCGGGGCGACATTGTGTCCAAGGCCCAGTTTCCCTTCCGCCAGCTCTATCCCCAGCCCGGCTGGGTAGAGCATGACCCCATGGAAATTTGGGAGACGGAGCGCCGTGCGGCGGCCCAGGCCGCAGCCGGGCTGGAGGGGGAGGTGGCCGGCATCGGCGTCACCAACCAGCGGGAGACCACCATCCTCTGGGACAAGACCACCGGCCGGCCGGTATACAACGCCATCGTCTGGCAGTGCCGCCGGACGGCGGAGTTCTGCGAGGAGCTGAAGCGCCGGGGGCTGGAGGAGCGCATCCAGTCCGCCACCGGCCTGCTGATCGATGCGTATTTCTCCGCCACCAAGATCCGCTGGGTGCTGGATAATGTCCCCGGCGTCCGGGAAAAGGCGGACCGGGGAGAGCTGCTGTTCGGCACGGTGGAAACGTGGCTCATCTGGCAGCTGACCGGCTCCCACGTCACGGACTACTCCAACGCCTCCCGGACCATGCTCTTTGATATCCACCGCCTGTGCTGGGATGCGGAGCTGTGCGAGCTGCTGGGGATACCCATGTCTATTCTGCCCCTTCCCGTGGCCAATAGTCAGGTATACGGCCTGGTGAAAAAAGGCATCCCGGGCCTGGAAAAGCTGGCGGGGGTGCCGGTGTGCGGCGCGGCAGGGGACCAGCAGGCCGCCCTGTTCGGCCAGACCTGCTTCCGCCCGGGCGAAGCCAAGAATACATACGGCACCGGCTGCTTCACCCTGATGAACGTGGGGGAAAAGCCCGTCCGCAGCCGGGCGGGGCTGGTGACCTCCGTTGCCTGGCAGGTGGAGGGCCGCACGGCCTACGCCCTGGAGGGCAGCGTTTTCAACGGCGGCAGCACCATCCAGTGGCTTCGGGACGAGCTGCACCTGATCGACTCCGCCCCGGAGTGTGACCGTCTGGCGGAGTCCGTGGAGGACTCCGGCGGCGTGGTGGTGGTCCCGGCCTTCACCGGCCTGGGGGCGCCGTATTGGGATATGTACGCCCGGGGGGCCATTCTGGGCGTCACCCGGGGCACGGGCCGGGCCCACATCGCCCGGGCGGTGCTGGAGTGCATCGCCTATCAGGTGACGGACCTGATGCTGGCCATGCGGCAGGACGCCGGGTGCGACATCACCGCCCTGCGGGTGGACGGCGGGGCCAGCGTGTCGGACATTCTCATGCAGCTGCAGGCGGATCTGCTGCGCATCCCCGTGGACCGGCCCCGGATGGTGGAGACCACCGCCTTCGGCGCGGCGGCCCTGGCGGGCCTCAGCTGCGGCGTGTGGAGCGATCTGGAGGAGCTGACCCGTCTGCGCCGGAGCCAGCGGGTGTTTGAACCCCTGCGGCCCCAGGCGGACTGCGACCGGGACTATCGCCTGTGGAAGCGCGCCGTGTCCCGTGCCTCCGACTGGATCGAGCATTGACAAATTCCTTGCATTGGTATATACTTATCATGATTATTCAGAATCTGAAAGGAGATCATTGCTATGGCATTTTTTGATGAACTGACCAAGAAGGCCCAGCTGGTGGCCGGTGCGGCTGCCGAAAAGGCCAAGGATCTGGCGGAGACCGCCACCGAGAAGGCCAAGGCTGCCACCGACGCCGCCAAGGTGAACATGGAAATTCTCTCCGAGCAGCGGGAGATCGAGAAGAACTACCGGGCCATCGGCGAGTGGTTCGTCTCCGAGTTTCAGGGTGAGCTGCCTGACGCCGTGAAGGACGTCGTGGCCGCCGTCAACGCCTCCAAGGAGAAGATCGCCCAGCTGGAGGCCGCCAAGCGCAAGGGGGAAACCCAGGACGAGGAACCCCAGGAGGAGTCCGGCGACGCCAAGACCTGCTCCGTCTGCGGCACCGTGTCCGACAGCAACTTCTGCCCCCACTGCGGCGCCCCCATGGGCAAGTAAACAACCGATTTAACCGGAAAAGCACGGCTTCGGCCGTGCTTTTCTTGTTATCCCCAAAGGGCAAGCCCTTTGGGGATAAAAGGCTTGCAGTCTGCTGCGCGCATAATTTGTTCGCTGAAAGCAAACAAATTCCACACTTGCAGACTGAGAAGTATTTTCGCCCAGGTACACGCCCCGGGCGAAAATGATCTCACTTGATTTGCCGCCTGCGGGCGGCAAACTCTGCGAGGCTTTTTTGATAGTCTCATCAAACCCTCCGGCTAAGCCGGAGGTTTTGATAGAGACTGTCAAAAAACCCGGAAATCTTCCGCCATCGGAAAGGAAGATAGTTACGAAAGAAACCCATCAGGGGTGTCTTTCGTTTGCAATCACAGGTTTTTCAGAACTTAAAAAGTTCTGAAAACCGCACGCAGCTTGTCAAAATGACTTTTTTGACAAGCTGCATCAAAACCTCCGGCTAAGCCGGAGGTTTTGATGCATTTATGACTGCTGCTCCGGTGGCTGGGACTCCCGGTCCCGGTTCACATAGCAATATGCCTCGGTGGGCATATTCCGGCGGCGCAGACGCCGGTCCACCAGATACTTGGTCAGCACCTGCAGGCAGGCAAACACCGGCACGCCCAGGAACATACCCAGCACGCCGCCGAAGCCGCCGCCAACCAGAATGGCCACCACCACCCAGAAGCTGGAGATGCCCGTGGCGTCGCCCAGGATCTTGGGGCCCAGGATGTTGCCGTCAAACTGCTGCAGGACGATGACGAAGATCACGAAGAACAGGCACTTCTTGGGGCTGACCAGCAGGATCAGGAAGGCGCTGGGCACCGCGCCCATGAAGGGGCCGAAGAAGGGGATCACGTTGGTAACGCCCACGATCAGGCTCACCAGCGGGGCATAGGGCATGCCCAGAATGGTGCAGCCGATGAGGCACAGAATGCCGATGATGAGAGAGTCCAGCAGCTTTCCGCGGACGAAGCCGCTGAAGATGCCGTCGGCCCGGCGAACGGCCCGGGCGATCCAGCGGGCGTGGGCCTCCTTGCACACGCCGTACAGCAGCTTGCAGCAGCGGGCCAGGCTCTGCTCCTTCATGGCCAGCATATACACCGACACGATGATGCCCACCAGGAAGTCCATGGCGAAGCTCACCAGCCCCCAGATGCCGGAGATCACGCCGCCGGTGATGGTGGTGAGCATCTGCTGGGCGCCGGGCAGCACCTTGTTGGTCAGCAGGTCCAGCAGATTCTGGTAATAGGTCTCCAGATTCTCGTTGACCCAGTCCTCCACCTTGGGGTTCTTATCCAGCAGGTTCGTGATCCAGCCGTAAATCTTGTTGTAATACGTCTCGGCGTTGTTGATGAGCATCACCACGCTGTCGATGAGCTGGGGGATCACCACGCTGAACATCAGATACAGCAGCAGCAGCACAATGGCCCAGGTCAGCAGAATGCTGACGGCCCGCAGCCACCCGGCGGCGTGGGGGATGGTCTTTCCCTCCAGCCTCTTGATCCGGTGCAGGCCCGAAAGAATGAGCTTTTCAAACCAGTTGACGATGGGGGCCAGCAGATAGGCCATCACCAGGCCCACCAGCACCGGCGACAGAATGGACGCCAGCTTGGACAGCAGCCGCTGCAGTGCGCCGCTCATATAGAACGTGTCGTAAAACACCAGAATGGCGCAGACGGTGAGAAAGATCGTCAGACCCCATTTCAGGTAGCCGCTCTTACCCTTCATATTGTTTTCTCCTTTGTTGGCCCGGCTGGGCCTGATTTACTACTTTACATGATAGCGTAAAAGGCCGTGGTTTGCAATGCCGGGGACGTGAACGTTTTGTTAAAAATCGGCATCCCAGGGAAAAAGCGCCGGGACGGGGGTCCGCGTCCCGGCCTGTCCCGGGGAAAAATCGGGACAAAACCCGGCTTTTGCGGGATGTCCCGCCGGAAACCGGGACAATTTTGGCCAAATGCGGCGGAAATCCAAAATTTATTCTTTACAACCGGCGCATTTTGTGCTATCGTATCAGAGTACGCTGTGTGCGTGCCATGCCCCTTGCCTTAGTCCCGTGGATGCTCTGCCTGTCCCGGCACTCAGGATGCGGGCGCAATAAAAGAAAGGTGGAAACACAACTATGATGCTGAAAGATCAGAAGACCTCCATCATCGAGGCCAACCGCACCCACGAGACCGACACCGGTTCCCCCGAGGTCCAGGTCGCTATCCTCACCGAGCGCATCAACCAGCTCACCGCGCACCTGAAGGTTCATCCCCATGACTTTCACAGCCGCCGCGGCATGCAGATGATGATCGGTAAGCGCCGCCGCCTGCTGGACTATCTGGCCAAGAAGGACATCGAGCGTTATCGTGCCCTGATCGCCAAGCTGGGTCTGCGTAAGTAAGCTGAAGACAGGGTGGTGTGCCCCGTGCGCACCACCCTTCTTTCACACCATCCCTGCCCGTGTGCGGAGCCGATCAAAGCCTTTAGCAGTTGAAAAAACGCCGGAATTTCCGGATTTTCCGGCATTTTTTCAAGTGCTAAACGGCCCCGGCTCCCATGCGGAAAAATCCAAATGAAAAGGAGCCAAACCATGTCTACCATCATCACCCACCGGCAGTTCCCCCACTACCACAAGTACACCATGGACCTGGCGGGCCGCCCCCTGACCCTGGAGGTGGGCAAGCTGGCCGAGCTTGCCAACGCCGCCGTTATGGTCACCTATGGCGAGACCAGCGTGCTGTGCTGCGTCACCGCCGCGCCCCGTCCCCGGGACGGCATTGACTTCTTCCCCCTGAGCGTGGACTTTGAGGAGAAGCTGTATGCCGTGGGCCGCATTCCCGGCAGCTTCAACCGCCGCGAGGGCCGCCCCGGCGAGAAGGGCATCCTCACCAGCCGGGTCATTGACCGGCCCATCCGCCCCCTGTTCCCCCACGACTTCCGCAACGATGTGTCCGTTATGTGCACCGTCATGAGCGTGGACCACGACTGCTCCCCGGAGATCTGCGGCCTGATCGGCACCTCCGCCGCCCTGGCCATTTCCGACATCCCCTGGAACGGCCCCGTGGGCGCCCTGAAGGTGGGCCTGGTGGACGGCAAGCTGGTGTTCAATCCCACCAGCGAGCAGCGCAAGGTCAGCGATCTGGACGTGACCGTTGTGTCCACCGGCAAGAAGGTGGTCATGATCGAGGCCGGCGCCAACCAGGTGCCCAACGACGTGATGTTCGAGGCCATCCGCATGGCCCACGAGGAGAACCAGAAGCAGATCGCCCTGATCGGCCAGATGGTGGCCGAGATCGGCAAGCCCAAGTTCGACTATCCCCACGCGGACTTCGACGAAGAGCTGTTTGAGAAGATCGTGGATGCCACCATGGACCAGGCCAAGGCCGCCATGGACACCGACGACAAGAACGTTCGCGAGGCCCGCTGGAACCAGCTCATCGAAAAGTGGCATGAGCTGTTCCTGGAGGACTATCCCGAGATGGACAAGTATCTGGATGAGATCACCTATAAGTTCCAGAAGAAGATCGTCAAGGCCTGGCTGCTGGAGGGCCACCGGGTGGACGGCCGCCAGAAGAACGAGATCCGGCCCCTGTCCGCCGAGGTGGGCGTGCTGCCCCGGGTCCACGGCTCCGGCCTGTTTACCCGGGGACAGACCCAGGTGCTGAGCGTGGCCACCCTGGATA
>ERZ772865.1841-NODE-1841-length-20133-cov-17.149567_pt1 | contig 20133 bp, 23 predicted proteins | sample MGYA00512133_ERZ772865 | MGnify/ENA primary metagenome ERZ772865 (study PRJEB29015, sample SAMEA2737722) | human gut metagenome | biome: human gut; feature: human-associated habitat; material: faeces | place: China | collected 2012 ...
ATGAACTGGAACAGCAAGGCGTCAAGTGCTTCGAGGATTCTCCGGAGTGGACCATCTCCCGCATCCGAAGCATCCTGCAGAATGAAAAATACTGCGGCGATGTGCTGATGCAGAAGACCTTCCGGCAGGACTTTATCAACCGCAAGGCTATCAAGAATACAGGCCAACTTCCCATGTACCTCATTGAAAATCACCATGAGGGCATTGTCAGCCGTGAAAAGTATGATGCCGTACAGGCAGAGAGGGCACGGCGGAATGCAGCAAAGAGCCCCTCCAAGAACGCAGTCACGGGGATGGCCTCCTACGCCAGCAAGTATGCACTCTCGGAACGGCTGGTCTGCGGTGAGTGCGGGATCCTGTATCGTCGCTGCACATGGACACGAAACGGGGAAAAACGAGTCGTATGGCGCTGTGTGAGCCGATTGGACTACGGCAAGAAATATTGCCATAACTCACCCACACTGGATGAAGCGCCTCTCCAGCAAGCGATCCTCGCAGCCCTGAACACAGCTATGGCCGACAAGAATAGCTTGATTCGGCAGATCACAGATGCCATGGAAACGGAGATCATCCCATTCCCCGGCGGCACGATGAGCCTTGGAGATATTGAACGCAGGCTGAGAGAACTGGAGCAGCAATTCCAAACACTGCTGGAAAAAGCCGCGGATGATCCTACCGCCTATGGCGGTCAGTTCAAAGAAATACTGGACGAGCAGACTTTCCTGAAGGAAAAGCGTTCCGGGATCCTCGCAGATAACAACGAACAGGCAAAAGCCAATCAGTGCATCATGGATGCCGCACAGAAATTGGAAAACGCATCGCCCTACATTACAGAGTGGGACGAGAGCGCCGTTCGCCAACTGGTGGAGACAGCAAAAATCCTATCCAAGGATGAGGTCGCAGTCACCCTGAAGGGTGGCATTGAGATTTGCCAGAAAATTATGTACTGAAACAGGTCAAAGCAGAGAAAAACACGGAAGCGTTACCGTGCTTTTCTCTGCTTTGAGCTTTAAATCAGGCGTTGTGTGCCGGAAAGGAGAAACTATGAATGTCCGAAAAGCTGTGGATTACAGCGCAATGTTTGCCGCACTGGGATTTGTCATGGATGCGGATCTGCCGCAGATGGAGCTGTACTGTGAGATTGGCAAGATTATCTGCACTCGTCCAGAAAAGGGCGCAGCGGTGGCTGCTGCGGAGTTTCTGAAAGAACAGTACCCGGATATGACCGGCTTCTCTCCGCGTAATGTGCGCCGAATGCGGGATTTCTGGCAGTTGTACGGCGGCATGCCGGAACTGCCTTGCGAAGCGCTTCACTTGAATTGGACGCAGAACGTTGTGATCATGGAAGCGGAGTTGACCGCAGTGGAGCGGCGCTGGTACATCCGGCAGGCCGCTGCACAAAATCTATCCAAGTCAGAGCTTCTGCGAATAATCGAGGACTCTGTGTATTTGGAAAGTGTTCTCGACGAAAAGGTCGATGTGTGGTATAATGAGGACAACGACGAGATTTCGGAGAGAACGCAGTATGAAGAAGATCCTGTTTATCTGCCACGGCAATATTTGCCGCAGCCCGATGGCCGAGTTTGTGATGAAGGACTTGGTAAAGAAGGCCGGGCTGGCATCAGAGTTCCATATCGAATCGGCGGCCACCAGCCGGGAAGAGATCGGCAACTCGGTCTATCCTCCGGCACGGCGCAAGCTGGCCGAGCACGGGATCTCCTGCGAAGGCCATGCCGCACGGCAGTTGACAAGTTGGGATTACGACGAATACGATCTCCTGATCGGCATGGACCAGGCCAACCTCCGGGATATGTACCGTATCTGCGGCGGCGACTATGTCGGCAAGATGTCCCTCCTGATGGATCACACCGCCCATCCCGGCAATGTGGCAGACCCATGGTACACCGAGGACTTCGAGGCGACCTGGCAGGATGTGCTGGATGGCTGCCAAGGACTTTTGAAAGAATTCATGACAGAACGAGGTGATTCAAATGGCACAAAACGATAATATCCAACTGTTCGAAGACAAGCGTATTCGAACCGCATGGGATGAGGAAAAGGAAGAATGGTACTTTTCCGTCGTTGATGTGGTAGCTGTGCTGACTGATCAGCCAGATTATCAGGCAGCTCGTAACTACTGGAAGGTAACGAAGAAACGCCTGAAGGATGAGGGAAATGAAACGGTTACAGCTTGTAACCAGTTGAAAATGACCGCTTCGGATGGCAAAAAACGATTGACTGATGTAGCCGATACCGAGCAGCTTCTCCGAATCATCCAGTCTATTCCTTCCCCGAAGGCAGAACCGTTCAAGTTGTGGCTGGCACAGGTCGGTCGAGAGCGTATCGAGGAGACCATCGACCCAGAGCTGACCATTGACCGCGCTCTGGAAACCTATCTCAAGAAGGGTTACAGCCGTGAGTGGATCAATCAGCGGCTGCAGGCCATCCAGGTCCGTAAAGAACTGACGGATGAATGGGATGCCCGCGGTGTGCAGAAAGGCGTAGAGTACGCCATCCTCACGGACGAGATTTCCCGAGCCTGGTCTGGCATGTCCACCCGGCAGTACAAAAATCTGAAGGGCTTGAAAAAGGAAAACCTTCGTGATAACATGACTACGCTGGAATTGGTGCTGAACATGCTGGCGGAAGCCACTACCACTCAGTTTTCAAGAGATCGCAAACCAACGACCTTCCAAGAGAATTTGGCAGTTGCCAAGGCGGGCGGTCAGGTGGCTGGACGAACCAGAAAAGACATTGAGTCCCAGTCAGACACGCCGGTCATTACTGCTAAGAATGCCGCACAGCTTAATCAGGTAGTGACAGATCTGCTGGAAGGAGCAGTCTCTGACACAACTGAAGAATCAAAAGACAAGTGAGCTCTGTTCATCAAGCTTTTCTTGCTGTCATACGACGTTTTTGAAAGCAAATTTCAAAAAATCTATAGTGTTGAGTTATGACAAATGTAAGGATTCTGAGCAGAAATGCTCGGAATCCTTTCTTTTTTGCGCTGACTTTGTGAACCAATACGATAAAAGGGAGAGCGTATTCGCTCTCCCTTTTCCTATATCGGTATCAACCCTCCGACTGGTTGGAAACGATGAAATAGGGCTGTGGGCTCTGTCCGTCCGGCGTGGGGCGCAGGGTGATACAGCCGCCGGAATAGGATAGCTTCAGCAGACCATCGTCCGTGCGCTCACCGCCGGTCAGCGTCACCGTATTCAGGCCCGTATCCGTGTGGGCGGCGTACCAGGCGTCGGCCTCTTCCCAATAGAGCAGGCTATCCAGCCCCATTTTCCGGGTATCGTCCAGGGAAATGTCAAAATACTGCCGGAGAACGTCATCCATGGCCGCCCGGGGCGCCCGGAAAATGCCATAATTCTCTGCCGCAGGTTCCTGCTCCAGCACCCAGTCCCGCTCCCGATCGGTCACATAGCACTGTCCATAGATCAGTCCCGCGTAGCCGATGCCATCGTAGAACAGACGGCGCAGATTCACGGCCTCCGCCGCTTCATAGTAGCTGGTGCAGGCCTGGGCATACCAGCTGCCCGGGGCGAACAGCTCCTGGAGCTCCTGAAGCTCCGCCTCCGTCAGCTTGTTGGATTCCGGCTCCGCATGGGTCGTACAGCCCATCAGCATCACCATACACAGCAGGGCCGCAAGCAGGGGAAATAAACGCATTTTCATCCTCATTTACCTTCCTTTCTGATCTCGGTTCTGTTTTTGATTTTTCAAATGAATAGTCTTGATATTGGCTCTATGTTGGCCAACTGAAAGCGATCCGCCCAATCTCTTTATAATATATCACATGCAATATAGCGAAGTCAACTGCAAAACAGTTCGCAAATTTCAGGAAGTGTAGGTGGAAAAAGCGCCGGGAGGACTTCACTCCGGCACTGGCAAGACCGCACAAGCGGAGGTCCGGCGGCATCGCGGCTCTTGTGTTTTCCTGGAGGCTGTGGTAGAATGTCAGAAAAAGAAAAAGGAGATGAGGACGTGACGGATCATCCCGCTTCCCTGCTGCCGGAGCGCGGCAGCTGCACCGGCTGCGGCGCCTGCGCCAGCGGCTGCCCCAAGGGGGCCATTCATATGCTGCCGGACCGGGAGGGCTTCCTGTACCCCACCGTCACCGACGCCTGCATCCAGTGCGGCCACTGCGCCCATATCTGCCCGGTGCGCAAGCAGCGGGAGCCCCGGCCGGAACCGGCGGTGTTCGCCGCCTGGAACCCGGATGCCGCCGTGCGGCAGGCCTCCACCGCAGGCGGGGTATTCCCCCTGCTGGCGGAGTACATCCTGGACGAGGGCGGCGTGGTGTTCGGCGCGGCCCTGGATGAGGAGCTGCAGGTGCGGCACATCGCCGTGAAGGACAAGGCGGAGCTGCCCCGGCTCCGGGGGGCCAAGCCGGTGCAGAGCGACCTGGGCGACAGCTTCCGCCGGGTGCGGCACTATCTGGACCAGGGGCGGCGGGTGCTGTTCTCCGGCACCCCCTGTCAGGTGGACGGACTTTACCACTTCCTGGGGGAGCACCCGGAGCGGCTGCTGACCTGCGACGTGGTGTGCAGCGGGGTGTCGTCCCCGGGGGTGTGGAGCCAGCTGGTGCGGTCCATGGCCTATATCAAGCGGCAGCCGCCGGTGGCCGTGAGCTTCTGCGGCAAGCTGCCGGGGGAAAAGGAGCGGCGGTTCCATGTGCGCTTCGACGGCGGGGCCCAGTATGACGCCCCCTTTGGCAAGTCCGACTTCGGCCGGGGCCTGCGGCAGCGGCTGTTTCTGCGGCCGGTGTGCCACCGGTGCCCCTATGCCAGCACCGACCGCCCGGCGGACCTGACCCTGGGTATGTATCAGCCGCCCCGGGACTTTCACCCGGAGGTGCCACGATACAGCATCTCCCTGCTGCTGGTGAACAGCGCCAAGGGCGCCCACTATTTCGACACCCTGCCACTGAAGTGGGAGAAGCTGACGCTGGAACAGGCGGTGGCCTGCAACGGGGCGCTGGCGGCCCCCACAGCCCCCTCCGTTCAGCGGGAGGACTTTTTCGCCGCCTTTGCCCAGCAGCCCTTCCAGCAGGTGCGCAACCGCTTCCTGTCCGCCGCCCCCTTGCCCCGGCCCCTGGAGAAGCTGCGGAGGATGCTGAAAAAGCGTAAGGAGTAAGCCATGGAAACATTGATGCACACCTGCTGCGCACCGTGCTCTGTGTCCTGCATCCGGCAGCTGCGGGAGGAGGGCATCGAACCGGTAAGCTTCTGGTACAACCCCAATATCCACCCCTATCAGGAGTACAAGGCCCGGCGGGACACGCTGATGGCCTATGCCCCCGCCATCGGCATGAAGCTCATCGTCCGGGAGGACTATGGCCTGCGGGACTTCTGCCGGGCGGTGTGCGGCGACATCGACCACCGGTGCGGCCACTGCTATCACATCCGCCTGTGGGAGACCGCCCGGTATGCGGCGGAGCACGGATACGGCAGCTTCACCAGCACCCTGTTCGTCAGCCCCTACCAGAACCACGAGCTGCTGCGGCAGACGGCGGAGGAGGCGGCCGAAGCCTATGGTGTGGCGTTTCTGTACCGGGATTTCCGGCCCGGGTTCCGGGCGGGCCAGCAGGAGGCCCGGGAGCGGGGATTTTATATGCAGAAATACTGCGGCTGCGTGTTCAGCGAGGAGGACCGCTATCGCAAGCAGATCGACCGGGACCTGAAGCAGCCGGAGAAGATCATCCAGGGCTGAGCTATAAAAAGCGTGCTGCGGCAGTCTTTGAGTACAGCAACTTAAAGATTGATAACAATAAATTCACGCTTTTGACTGCCCTAAAAGGGCAGGGCCCTTTTGGGGCAGTCTTGCGGGAAATCCCCCGGCCGGAGCCGGGGGATTTCCCGTTATAGGAAGGAAGCGTATGGGCTTATTTCACCCGTCTGCGCCGCAGCACCGGGACCGCCGCCAGGGCCGCCGCCGCCGTCAGCAACAGGGCGGTGTACACCGCCACGGGAGCGGCGTCGCCGGTCTGCACCGGCTGGGAGGCGGTCACCTGCACCGCCAGCCGGCTGACGGCGCTTTCGTTGCCCGCCCGGTCCACGGCCTTGGCATACACCGGCGTGGCGGTGGGGGCGAAGGGGCCGGTATACAGCACCCACTCCGTGCCGTCATAGCTGTAGTACAGGGTCACGTCCTCCTCGGCGGCGGTCAGGGTCACCTTTCCGTCGCCGACCTGGGCAATGACGGGAGCCTCGGGGGCCGCGGTATCCTTCACCACGGTGAAGGTCACGGTGGTGGCGGCGCCGGTGGCCTCGTCGGTGAACTCCACCTGGCGGCTGCCCTCCTGGGGCAGATACACGTTGTCGTTGAAGACCACCAGGTTGGCATCCCGGTCCAGGGTGGCCTGAACGTGGAGGCTGCCGTTTTCATCCAGCATGTCGTCGGTGATGAAGAAACGGGTGTCGGTGAGCTTTGCATCCTCCTGGTTCCACAGGGGATCCAGCTCCAGGATATCGCCCCGGATGGTTCCGCCGGAATACCGGGCATCCTTGAATCCGCTTTCCTCATACATCTTCTGGCCATACACCGTGTCATACAGCATGGCGTTGCAGGTGGTGACGTGTCCGGCAGCGTCATAGGCCCGAACCCGGACGATCTGGCACCAGGCGCTGTAATCGTAGATGTCGCCGGTCTCGTCGTCCACATACACGGCGTCCTTATAGGCGAAGGGGAGGCTCATCCGCAGCTGCCCGTTTTCGTCGAAGGAATCCAGAGAGATCTCCTGGGTGTGGATCTCGGCTGCCACATCGTCCTCGCCGATCAGGAAGCCGGAGGAATCTCGGCTGCGCAACCCGAAAAAATGCCGGATACTCACGGCGTCCTCGAAATTTTCCGGAAAATTTCTCACCATTATATAACCCTTTAGCGTAAAAAAACAATCCGAATACCCCTTGATTTTTCCTTCTGCCTGCCATTAATCATTCTTGTGGATATGCATGAATATACGAAGGGCGCAGCCGCCCGGCTGCGCCCTTCGTATATTCAGCTTTGCTGCTTTTCTCTTGTAAAGACTGCGGCGGTAATCAGGGCCGTCAGCGGGATGGACAGGATCACACCCACGCTGCTGGCCACGCCGCTGACCACCTCCATGGACACATACGCCGAGCTCATCAGCTGGCGGAAGGACAGCCCCAGGGAGTACAGGTACAGGATCAGTGTGAACCCGCTGCCCAAAAACGCCAGGATCAGGGTATTGGTCATGGTGCCCACCATGTCCCGGCCGATGTTCATGCCGGAGCGGAACAGCTCCCGCCGGGACAGCTGGGGATTGGCGGCGTGGACCTCCGCCAGGGAGGAGGCGATGCCCATGGTCACGTCCATCACCGCCCCCAGGGCGCTGATGATGATGCCGCCTACCAGCAGGCCCCGCAGGCCGATGGGTGTGCCGGTCTGGCGCAGCTGCAGCAAAGGCTCTACGTCCTCGATGCGCAGGCCGTCCACCCGGGTCAGGGCCTGGGCCAGCAGGCCGAACAGCAGGGCCAGGGCCGTGCCCGCCACGGCGCCCAGCATGGCGCACACGCTCTTTTTCCGCACGCCGCCCACAATGGTCAGGCTCACCACCGCCACATAGGCGCACACGATAAAGGTCATCAGCAGGGTATTGGCCCCCTTCATCAGCGCCGGCAGCAGCACGCCGAACAGGCACACCAGCGTTACCGCCAGAGCCACCAGCGACTTGGCCCCGGTGCGGCCGCCTACGATCACCGCCGCCGCGATGAACAGCGCCACCACGATGGCCAGGGGGATCAGCCGGTCGAATTCATACACCGTGGCGTTGACGGTGCCGTCGGAATAGCTGGAGATCAGGATGGTGGCCCGGTCCCCGGCGTGGAGGGGCCCGCCGTACAGGGGACCCACATAGTTATATACCTGCATCTGCTGGCCCTGATAGTCCCCGGACTTCACGGTAACCAGCAGCAGCTGCTCTCCCCGGTACCCGTTGTCGGCGGCGGGGTCCTTCTCCGTGGAGTCCGACAGGACCTGCTCCACCACGGCGGATTCATAGTCCGCCCGCTCCTCCGGCTGGCCGGCTTCCACCCGGGCCGGGGCTGCCAGCAGCCGCCCCACGATCAGCAGCACCAGGGCCGCCGCCAGTACCGCGCAGGTCCACTTGTTTTCCCGCAGCCAGGCGGCAGGATCCGCCTGTTTTGTCTTTTTCTTCATAAGAACCTCTTCCTTTCGGCAAATGGAAAGCTGTCCCCACCAGCATAGCAACTTGCGCCCCCCTTGTCAAGCGGCGGTTTCGCGCCGCCGCTGGGGATAAAAGCCCCGCCGCCGGGCAGACTATAGGCGAAAGGATGTGCTGCAATCATGGATATGTCACCCCAGGAATACCAGGCCTATGTCAAGGGCATGCAGAAGAAGTCTCCCCTGCTGAAGGACATGGCCCTGGCCTTCGGCATCGGCGGGGCTATCTGCGTGGTGGGCCAGCTGATCCAGACCGGCTGGCTGATGCTGCTGCCCCGGGAGGACGCCGCCTCCGCCACCTCCATCAGTCTGGTGTTTCTGTCGGCCCTGTTCACGGGGCTGAACCTGTATAACAAGCTGGCCCGGTTCGGCGGAGCCGGGACCCTGGTGCCCATCACGGGCTTTGCCAACGCCGTGGTGTCCCCGGCCATGGACTTCCGGGCCGAGGGCCTGATCACCGGCATGGCCGCCAAAATGTTCCTGATCGCCGGGCCTGTGATCGTATTCGGCACCGCCGCCAGCGTGGTATACGGCGTGGTGCTGTGGCTGCTGGGGGGATAAATGCAGACTGAGGGCGTACCGCAAGCGGTACGCCCATTGCTTATTCCCGGTCCTGCTTCTGCCGCCGGGCCAGCACCAGGGCCCGGACACCGCCGTAAATGACCCAGATCAAGCCGATGGCCAGATAGAGATACTTCATCTCGCTCATAGCGTTCCATTTCAGCAGGGAATACCCCGCCAGCAGCACGCCGCACAGCAGATACACCACATAGCGCATGATGCTGTCGGTTTTTTTCTTGTTGTCCATAGCGGCCTCCTCAGTGGTAATACTACCATTATAAGGGTTCTGCCGCCGGTGTCAATGCTTTTTCAAGGGCAGGCGGGGCGTGTGCGATGCCCGGGGCCGCGCCCCGCCTGCCTTTTATCCCGCCCGCCGCTCCCTGCGGTGGGCTATCCCAGATGCTCCAGGTCGTCCTTGCCCAGGCTCATATGCCGCCAACGCTCCGGCATTTCCGGCCCGATCAGGGGGAACAGATTCTCCGTGTCGGTGGTGGGCTGGATATTATAGGTGCCGTACCGGTTCACCAGGTCGAAGCAGTCCTGGGGCACGCCCCGGAACTGATGCACGTCCGGCGCGGCGTCATAGGGGAAGCCGCGGTCCTTTCGCTTCATCTCTCTCACCTCCGGCCTTAGTATGCCCCGAGAAAGGGAAATCTTTCACCGACCGGTGAGGAGGAGGCACCGACCGCTTGCCATCGGGGGCGGCGTGTGGTATACTCAAAATCAGCTTAGTGAAGCAGTTTTTGCGGGACTTCCGATGAAAAGGGTGCTGGATGATGTGAAGCGCACGGATTTGCGGCAAGCGGAAAAAAGCGGCCTGTCCTAGGGGCGGTGGAAGGGATGTATATCAAGGAAATGTAAGGAAGGCTTCGGCCAGATAAACCGGAAAATGCGAGGTGCATATGTATTATCACGCGTCGCCAATAGGCACAATCAAGCAGCTGGAGCCCAGGACTTCCAATCACGGAGTCCCTTTGGTCTACTTCTCAAAGAAAAGAGAAAATGTCCTGGTCTATTTGAGCAATGCGATTGAGCGGTATTGCAAGGAAACCGGCTTCTCCTATGACGGCAGATGGGAAAAATGGGGACCATACGGATTTGAGAAGAACGGCATTCAGCGGCTGGAGGAATACTATCCGGATGCGCTGAGAAAGACCTATCAAGGTGTATCCGGATACATCTATTGCGCAGGCAGCATTGAGGAAGCGGATTTCGATGTGCGGATTCCGGATGCGGCTGTAAGCAGTATTCCTGTAGACATCGAATCTGTGGAGTTTGTTTCCGATGCCTACGAGGCTATTTTACAGGCGGAAAAGGATGGACTCATTACCATTATGAGATATGAGGAAATGCCGGAAAGCGTGCGGCAATGGAATCAAAGAACCATACGGGAAGAATACAAAAACGCTGCGGACCATCCGGAGTACCGGCACTTCTTAAAAGGCAGCTTCCCGGATTGGCTGGCAGATGAATAACCAATTATTTTACAGGAGGAATGACGTATGACCGTATCTCAGGCACTGGAAAGGCTGGCCGCCTATGAAAAGCAGGCCTTTGCCTATAACCACGCCTCCGGCGTGCTGTATTACGACGGAGCCACCGTTGCCCCCAAGGGCTCGGCGGACGTCCGGGCCGACACCCTGGGGGAGCTGTCCCGCATGAGCTACATTCTGACCACCGCCCCGGAGACGGTGGAGATGCTCCAGACCCTGGTGCAGGCCCGGGACCGGCTGGACCCCGTCACCGCCCGGAAGGTGTCGGAGCTTTGGCGGGACTATGAACAGACCCACCGCATTCCCCAGGAGGAATTTGTGGCCTATCAGCAGCTGGTGTCCAAGGCCGACGCCGTGTGGCACGAGGCCAAGGAGCGCAGCGACTATGCCCTGTTTGAGCCGTATCTCCAGCGGATCTTCGACAGCTGCCGCCGCCTGGCGGGCTATCGTCAGCCGGAGAAGGATCCCTACGACGCCCAGCTGGACCAGTTTGAGCGGGGCCTGACCCGGGACACCTGCGACCGGTTCTTCGCCGCCCTGCGCCGGGATCTGGTGCCCCTGATCGAACAGGTCCAGGCCCACGCCGGCCGGGTGGACGACGCCCCCCTGCACCGGGACTTCCCCGTGGCCATCCAGCGGGAGTTCACGGACTTCGTCATGGGCGTCATGGACATCGACCGCGACCACTGCATCGTGGGGGAGACGGAGCACCCCTTCACCATCAACTTCTCCCGGGACGACGTGCGCATCACCACCAACTATCACGCGGACTTAGTGGCCTCGTCCCTGTACTCCGTGGTCCACGAGGGCGGCCACGCCCTGTATGAGCTGCACGTGGGCCGGGAGCTGTCCCGCACCTGCCTGGGCGGCGGCGTGTCCATGGCCATCCACGAAAGCCAGTCCCGGTTCTATGAAAACATCATCGGCCGCAGCCGGGCCTTCTGCGGCGTCATCTATCCTTGGCTCCGGGAGCACTTCGCTCCCCGGCTGGACGACGTCAGCCAGGACGCGTTCTACCGCATGATCAACAAGGCCCAGCCCTCCCTGATCCGCACCGAGGCCGACGAGCTGACCTACTGCCTGCATATCATGGTGCGCTATGAGCTGGAGCGGCGGATGTTCGCCGGGGAGCTGACGGCCCACGACCTGCCCGCCGAGTGGAACCGCCTGTACAAGGCGTATCTGGGCGTGGACGTGCCCAATGACCGGGAGGGCGTTCTTCAGGACTCCCACTGGGCCGGCGGCAGCATCGGCTATTTCCCCTCCTACGCCATCGGCTCGGCCTACGGCGCCCAGTATCTGCGGCAGATGCAGAAGGACTTCGACGTGTTTGAGTCCGTCCGCTCCGGCAAGCTGACAAGGATCAACGGCTGGCTGGAGGAGAAGATCTGGAAATTCGGCTGCATGAAGGACCCCACGCCCCTGTTCGAGTCCGTCTGCGGCCCCTTCGACCCCACCTGCTACACCGCCTATCTCCGGGATAAGTTCACGGAGGTCTACGGTCTGTAACGCCCCCGGCATAACAAAGAGAGCCGCACCAACGTGCGGCTCTCTTTGTTTGAGGATAGAAAGGAAAAGCAATTCATGTCGTAGGAATTACTGTAGCAAAGATACACCATGAGAAAAAATTTGTAAAGCGACAAAATCTCATTTTACCATTACACAATGTCATGGAATCATCCAATTTTTACGGTTCGTGCAGGATAGCTTCCTGAAAATTGGGCAAAATGCATAGAATTCCTCTCTTGCCTGGGGAAAATGTACGTTGTATAATAGGACCATGAAATACTTTCATGGCGGGAGGCGCACATGGATACGAAGAAACTGGAGGCCCTGGCGGCGGCTGTGGAACATGGCAGCTTCACCCGGGCGGCGGAGGCCCTGGGCTATACCCAGTCCGGCATGACCCACATGATGAACAGTCTGGAGCGGGACATCGGCTTTCCGGTGCTGCTGCGGGGCCGGGCCGGTGTGCGGCTGACTCCGGCGGGGGAGCGCATCTATCCCCTGGTTCGCCAGGTGCTGTCCGCTTCCCAGGCCCTGGACCGGGAGATCGCCCTGATCAATTCCCACAAGGAGGACACCATCCGGGTGGCCGCCTATTCCAGCATCGCCATGCACTGGCTGCCGGAGGTGATCCAGCAGTTCCGCCGGATCCACCCGGAGCTGACGGTGGATATCCAGATGGGCAGCGTGGAGGAGGTGTACCGCTGGGTCCGGGAGGACAAGGCGGACATGGGCTTTGCCAGCCTCCAGGACGGGATGACCATGGACTGGCTCCCCCTGGCGGAGGACCCGCTGCTGGCCATCCTGCCGCCGGAGTACGACCTGGGCGGCCGGGAGCGATTCGACGTGCGGGATTTCAGCGGCCACGAGTTTCTGATGCCCTCCATGGGCTTCCACCTGGACATTCTCCGGGCCTTGAACCGCTCCGGCGTCACGCCGGTGATCCGCACCACCCAGGTGTCCGACAGCGTCATCATCTCCATGGTGGAGCACGGCCTGGGGGTCAGCGTCCTGTCGGAGCTGGTGCTCAAGGGCCGCCGGGACGCCGTGCAGGCGGTGCCCCTGGACCCGCCGGCCTTCCGGGAGCTGGGCATCGTTACCCGGGACCGCCGGGAGCTGCGGCCCGCCGCCCGGCGCTTCATCACCGAGGCCCGGGACATCATTCGCCAGATCAAATAGGAGGAGCCTATGCTGACATTTACCCCCATTACCCTGGAGCATCACGCTCTGCTGCGCAAATATTACGCCGAGTGCGACTATCGCCTGTGCGAATACTCCGCCGGGACCAAGCTCATGTGGAGCCTGTATCTGCGCCCGTCCTTCGCCGAGGAGGCGGGCTGCCTGATCGTCCGCAACCGCATCGACGGCGAGTGGGTCTTTGACTACCCGGTGCCCGGCCCCGACGGCGACGTGGACGCCGCCCTGACGGCCATCGAGAGCTACTGCACCGACACGGAGACGCCGCTGGTGATCTCCGTGGTGCCGGAGGAGAAGGCCCCGGAGCTGCTGCTGCGCTGGCCCCGCCTGCGGATGAACAACGAGCGCAACTGGAAGGACTATCTCTATCGGGCGGAGGACATGGCCGCCTTTGCGGGCCGGAAATACAGCGGCCAGCGCAACCACATCAACAAATTCCGCAAGGAGTACCCCGACGCGAAATTTATCCCCCTGACCGGGGCGGATATGCCCCTCATCGAGAATTTCTGGGCGGATTATGAGCAGGAGTTCCAGAAAACCAGCTTCAACGCCAAGCGGGAGCTGGCCTATGCCAAGGCCCTGGCCCGGCTGCTGCCGGAGGGGTGGCTGCTGGGCGGCGGTCTGCTGGTGGAGGACCGGCTGGTGGCCATGAGCCTGGCAGAGAACTGCGGCGGCACCCTGATTATTCATGTGGAGAAGGCGCTGTACTCCCACCAGGGGGCCTATCCCACCCTGGTCCAGGCCTTTGCCGCCCACTTCGGCGGCGACTGCGTCTATATCAACCGGGAGGACGACGCCGGAGACCGGGGCCTGCGGACCTCCAAGCTGCAGTATCTGCCGGTGCACCTGGCAGGGAAGCTGCGGTTCGAGGTCCAGTGCGAGGCGGACCGCCTGCGGGAGATCCCCACCGTCACCACTCCCCGGCTGACCCTGACGCCGCTGGAAGAGCGGGACGAGGCCGCCTATAACGCCTTGTGCCTGGACGATGCGCGCAACCGCTGGTGGGGTTATGACTATCGCCAGGACCTGAAGGGGGAGCTGACGGAGGATTACTTCCTGTCTGTGGCCCGACGGGACTTCGCCGCCCGGCGGGCGGTGAACTTCGCCGTCCGGCTGGATCGCCAACTGATCGGCGAGGTGGTGCTGTACCGGTTCGACTGGCGGGGCGGGGCGGAGCTGGGCTGCCGCATCGACCCGGCCTATGCCGGGCACGGCTACGGCGCTGAGGCCTTCGCCGCGGCGGCGGACTGGGCCCTGTTCCGGCTGAGCCTGGCCCGGGTAAAGGCCAAGTGCTATAAGGAGAACGCCGCCTCGTATAAGATGCTCTCCGCCTGCATGCGCCCGGCAGGGGAGGACGAGACCTTCTTCTATTTTGAAAAAACCGTGTGACAGCAAAAGCAGGGAGGCCCGGCGGGCCTCCCTGCTTTTGCTGGATGTTCTTTACTTCACGCAGATGGTCTCGATCTCCACCAGCGCGCCCCGGGGCAGAGCGCCCACTTCCACGGCGCTGCGGGCGGGATACTGGCCCTCGGTGAAGAACTCGGCGTACACCGCGTTCATGGCGGCAAAGTCGCTCATGTTCTGCAGGAACACGGTGGTCTTGACCACGTTGTCCATGGTCAGGCCGGCGGCCTCCAGAATGGCCTTCACATTGGTCAGCACCTGGCGGGTCTGTTCCTGGATGCCGCCGGGAACGAACTCACCGGTCTTGGGGTCAAAGGGCACCTGGCCGCTGGTGACCAGGAAGCTGCCGCAGTCGATGGCCTGGGAATAGGGGCCGATGGCGGCAGGAGCGTTGGTGGTGGCAATGATCTTTTTCATAACAGAGCTTCCTCCTTATATAATGTCCTCCGAAATATCCTCCGAAGCAGCGGGCCTTCCGGCCCACATCTGTTATATCACACTTTTCCCCATTTGGCAACACTTGACACCGCAGGCTGTCTGCGGTACAATAGGAGCAGAAAGAGGCGCTGCGACAAGCGGTCAGCCCTTTTCAGATGAAGATTTTCTTAATATGCTCAGAAAACCGTCACTTGGCAGAGTGGCGGTTTTCGCGTTTCTTTACAATGATCGTGACCGTAAAGGCCCCAATATGTAACGTAATCCGCATGAGCCTCACCCCCTTTCGGGTGGTGTGGCCAACCGCCTGCCGTTCGTGCAGCGCCTATAGGCAGTCTATCATATTTTCCGCCGTTTGGCAACACCTGCCGTTTTCACCCGAAGCACAGGCGCACCGCCCAGGCGGCGGCCACGAAGGCGGCCAGGTCTGCCGTCAGGGCGGCAGGAATGGTGTACCGGGTGCGCCGGATTCCCGCCGCGCCGAAGTACACCGCCACGGTGTAGAAGGTGGTCTCCGAGCAGCCCAGCATCACTGCCGCCGTGCGGCCCACGGCGGAGTCCGGGCCGTACTGCTCCATGATCTGGCTGCCCACCGCCAGAGCCCCGGAACCGCTGACCGGCCGCACCAGCAGCAGCGCCGCCGTCTCCGGCGGGATCCCCAGAAGCCCCAGCACCGGAGCCAGCGCCGCCGCCAGGGCGTCCATGGCCCCGGAGGCCCGCAGCATATACACCGCCGTCAGCAGCCCCACCAGCGCCGGGAGAATTTTCGCCACCACCGTCAGGCCCTCCCCGGCACCCTGGGTCAGGGCGGCGTATACGTCCACCCGCCGGGTCAGGGCGTACAGGGCCACCCCCGCCAGCAGACAGGGGATCACAAATGCCGTGGGGTCCATGTCAGTCCCTCCACACCCGCTGGAGCAGCCGTGCCGCCAGCAGCCCCGCCGTCACGGAGATGGCCGACGACAGCCATACCGCCGGCAGGATATCGAAGGGCGTCCGGCAGCCGCAGGCCGCCCGCACCCCGGCCACCGTGGTGGGCAGCAGCTGCAGTGACGCCGTGTTCAGCACCACCAGGCGGCACAGCTCGTCGTCGGCGGTGCCGTCGGTTCCCCGGGCCATGCGCCGGGCCGCCCGGATGCCCAGGGGCGTGGCCGCATTGCCCAGACCCAGCAGATTGGCGGACACGTTGGCCGACACCGCCGCCAGGGTCTCCGGGTCCCGGCTGGCCCGGGGCAGAAGCCGCCGCAGAGCGGGCCGCAGCAGCGCCGCCAGCTTTCCGGAAAGGCCGCAGCGGGACATGATCTCCATGACTCCGCTCCACAGGCACAGCACCCCGGCCATGGCGATGCACAGCTGCACCGCCGCCCCGGCCCCCTCCAGAGCCGCCGCGCCCACGGCGTCCATGGTGCCGTTCCATGCGGCAAAAATCAGCGACACCGCCGCCATCCCCGTCCAGATCCAGGCCATTGCCATATGCATTCCCCCTCCTGCCCATGTATATGACCGGGAGAACACACAGTATTCATGAAGAAATTGTGAAAATGCCAAGCACTTTGTTGACTTAACGGAGAACTTGTCGTATAATAAAAAAGCATAGTATTTTCACTTTAATGAGGGTCAATACGAAATGGGGAGATGGCAACATGAAGTCAACCGGTATTGTGAGAAAAGTGGATGAGCTGGGCCGGATCGTTCTGCCGGTGGAGCTGCGGCGCACCATGGACATTGCGGAGAAGGACCCGCTGGAGATCTATGTGGACGGCAACTCCATCGTCCTGCGGAAGTATCGCCCCAGCTGCATCTTCTGCGACAGCACCAAGGATGTGCGGACCTTCCGGGGAAAGAACGTCTGTCCCCGCTGCCTGCGGGAGCTCCGGGAGCGGACATAAGCATCATATAACCCAAACGGCAGGCCCCGGGGCCTGCCGTTTCGCGCGCCCCGGCGGACACACCGGCCTGCAATGCCGCCGACTCCGGGGCTTGCGCCCGGCGGCCCGGCGTGGTATACTGTATAAAAAGTGCCGCTTTTAGCAGGCATAAGCACCGCGCGTTGGATTTTTGCCGACGGCGTGGTATGATATAGGGTAACATGAAAAACGGGAGGTTTTTTTACCATGGCGATGATCGGATATGTGGCCCGGGTCCTCACCGGCGTCCGCTTCAAGAAAATGAACCACATGATCGACGTGGTGCACCAGAAGTGCGGCCAGAACAAGGTCCGCACCTTCTTCGATATGCTCTGGTGCGCCGTGCGCTACGGCGCGGGGTACTATGACTACACCATGTTCGGCTTTTACAACATGACCGGCGCCCAGCGGGACACCTATCTCACCCGGGTCCGCAACAAGAAGGTCAGCAACATCATGAACGACATGGCCCACGACGATGATTTTGACGACAAGCTGCTCTTCAACGTCCGCTTCGCCAAGTATCTCCGCCGCCCCACCCTCAACGGTGAGACCGCTACGGTGGAGCAGATGGCCCGGTTCCTGGAGGGACAGGAGGCCATTTTTGCCAAGATCAACCACGGCTCCTGCGGCAACGGCGTGGAAAAGCTGTATGTGAAGGATTTTGAATCCCCGGCGGCCATGCTGGACTATATCCGGGAGAAGAAGCTGGTGGTGCTGGAGCATGTCCAGGCCCAGCATCCCGACATGGCGCGCCTGCATCCCCAGTCCGTGAACACCATGCGCATCTGCACCGACCTGGTGGACGGCCAGGTGCACATCGCCTACATCACCCTGAAAATGGGCCGGGGCGGCGGCGTGTGCGACAACTCCGGCCAGGGCGGCATCCTCTGCCGGGTGGATATCGACACCGGCAAAATCTGCTCCCCCGCCACCGACGACTATTTCAACGTCTTTGACAAGCACCCTGACACCGGCATCCCCCTGGTGGGCTATCAGCTGCCCATGATCGAGGAGGCCAAGGCCCTGGCCTGCCAGGCTGCCCTGGAAATTCCGGAGGTGGGCCATGTGGGCTGGGATATGGCCATCGGCCCCGACGGCCCCGCCATCATCGAGGGCAACGACTTCCCCGGCACGGACCTGTGCCAGCTGGCCCCCTTCTGCCCGGAGAAAACCGGCCTGTGGCCCTATTACAAGGAGCTTCTGCACCTGTAAGTGAATCAAACACAGGAGCGGCGCTGCCATGCAGCGCCGCTCTGCTTGTCAAAAAAGGGGTGCAGTCTGCCGCGCGGAGCCGGTTCTGCATGTACGAGTTGTTTGGTACATTTGGAAACATAAACGCCTGTCAAAATCACGGAAACGGCTGTTTTATCCTACAAATAAATGTTCTTGGTACAAGTTTTTGTTGCAATCGGCGGGCGCTTGTGGTACCCTATCCATAGAAAGCGACGCGCCGCCCGGCGGCGCAGGAATCATCGGAACATTAATAGGAGGTACCCCATGAGCTATCCCAAAACCGGCGAAGAAGTATACGTCAGCCTGAACCTGTCCAACACCATGCTTACCGGCATCGGCAAGGGCACCATCACCCGTGAGGAGGTCTCTGCCGACTATCTCAAGCGCCTGTTTGCCCGCTACGGCGTCATCGTATCCGCCAAGCCCGAGCAGCGCCGCCTGCTGGAGCTGGTCAATGATAATTTTGATCTGGGGCTGGAGATCCCCGAGACGCTGAAGCTGTTCCAGCTGTCCGAGCAGCACCGCCGCCTGGTGGTCATCAACGTTCAGGGTCTGCGCCGGAAGAACGGCTCCCTGCTGCCGGAATACACCGAGGAGGAGTTCAACGAGGCCACCTTCATTTTCGTGAAGTACTATATCCAGGGCCGCCACTATGACGAGCTGGTGGAGGAGAACAAGAAGCTGCAGTTTGAGCTGGACCAGGAGGTTGAATGGCGCAACCGCACCGATAACGGCTGAAAAAAACGCGTATAATCCCGCCCCGGCGGGTCAGAATAAAGTCAGGCTTTGCGGCCTGACTTTATTTTTTTGCAAGGAGGACCTTCGTTATGAGCAAGAATTGCACCAACGACGGGTGCAGCTGCACCCCCAATATGTCCATCAAGTGCTCCGTGACCAGCTGCGCCCATCACTGCCAGGATATGGACAACTGCGGCCTGTCCAGCATCCAGGTGGGTACCCACGAGAATCACCCCTCCATGGACCAGTGCACCGACTGCCAGAGCTTCCGCAAGATCTGACCCAATCGCCCTGATACTGATTCTTGATTAAAAAATTTAATCAAGAATCCCGTGCGCTGTGCGCACGCACAGCGTGTGAAAACACGCTGTGACGTCTCATACAAAACCTGACGCACCTTCGGTGCTATAAAAAGCTTTTCAAGCTTTTTAACAGGTTTTGGTATGATACAGGCCGGGGTGGGGCAGAAATGCCCCGCCCCGGGCCTGCCCTACAGGATTCTTGGCGTCCCGGTGTGCTACATTCTGTATAATTCTGCAAGAAAATGACGGATTGTATTGGAAAATGACCCCTGCCCCGGGCTTGCCGGGTCAACGTGGGCCGCCGAGGACGTCGGCCCCTACGAAACACTATCGATAGAATACCTGTCGGCGATGGTCCCCGCTTACATATTCAACGGAGGTGATGCCTGTGAAGCGCGGGCGGCTGGGGGTGTCCGGGGCCTTGGCCGGGGCCGTCAACGGGGTGTTCGGCGGCGGCGGGGGCATGGTGCTGGCTCCGCTGCTGGGAAGCTGGTGCCGGGTGGAGGAAAAACGGGCCCTGGCCAACTGCGTGGCCACCATCCTCCCTTGCTGTGTGCTGTCCGGCGGGGTGTACCTGCTGCGGACGGGGCTGGACTGGGGCATGGCCCTGCCGTACCTGCTGGGGGGCCTGGCCGGGGGCTTCCTGGGCGGCAAGCTGTTCACAAAGGTACCCGCCGTGTGGCTGCGCCGCCTGTTTGCGGCGTTCCTGGTCTATGGCGGGGTGCGGTATCTGCTGTGAAGGAGTTTGTATTGCCCCTGCTGGCCGGGATGGGCTGCGGGGTGCTGTCGGCCTGGGGCGTCGGCGGCGGCACCCTTCTGCTGCTGGTGATGACCCTGTTTTTCGGGGTGGACCAGGCGGCGGCTCAGGGGATAAACCTGCTGTATTTCCTGCCCACCGCCGCCATGGGCCTGATCTGGCACCGGCAGAACGGCCTGCTGGACAAGGCCGTTCTGCGGCGCACCGTCCCCTGGGCGCTGGCCACGGCCGCCGCCGGGGCCTGGGCCGCCACGGCCCTGGACGTGACGTCCTCCGAGACGACGTTATTGGCCTTGGTCACGGCTGCGATGATCTTGACGATATCGAACGTCGCCTCCGAGCCGTTTCGCTTGATGATCTTCATGCTGGTTCCTCACTTTCTA
>ERZ772865.1860-NODE-1860-length-19953-cov-8.602623_pt1 | contig 19953 bp, 20 predicted proteins | sample MGYA00512133_ERZ772865 | MGnify/ENA primary metagenome ERZ772865 (study PRJEB29015, sample SAMEA2737722) | human gut metagenome | biome: human gut; feature: human-associated habitat; material: faeces | place: China | collected 2012 ...
CGGGCGACGAGCTTGGACTTGCGCGGGTACGGGATGCACTGCATCGCGGTGTTCAGCGCCTCGCGGCTCCCCACGAGGTTGACCTCCTTCCCGGCTCGTGAGATCGCGGTGTAGAGCAGGTTGCGATACAGCATTCTTGCAGTCGCCATGCTCACCGGCATGAGGACGGTGTCATACTGGCTGCCCTGACTTTTGTGTACCGTCAACGCATAGGTGAGCGCAAGCTGCGGCGGGGGCGCGTCATCATGACCGATGCCGTATTCCCCCTGTCCACGGTCGATTTGCCATGTCTTCAGCGTACCCCTGACTGCCAGCGCGGCAACACGGTGCGGTTTCTCTCCGCGAATATGCAGCACACCGACGTCGCCGTTGCAGATGTTGTAATAAGCGTTGTTTTGGGTAACGATGACACGGTCGCCGTCACGGAATTTTCCCCATGTCGGCTTTTCCGCCGTCAGAGGGTTGACTTCGTTCTGCAGGCGCGTGTTGAGCGCCTGCACCGAAAAGCCGGTTTTTACCCTCACCGGCGAGAGGACCTGAATGCTCTCGCCCGCCCGGTAACGTCGCGCAGCCTCCTCGCACAGAAGGTCGGGAATGGCACGGTCGTCCGCGGGAAGCAGGCGGAAGCTGTCATCCCACCGCAGCTCTTGCTCCCCGTTCAGCTTCGGGAAGTCCACGACATTCTGACGCAGCGCCGCGGCATCCGTGCTTTGACGGTACTGCTGCTGCAAGCAGATAGAGGGGACGCCGAGCGTCAGAAGGTCGGAAAGGACGTTTCCTGCCCCGACGGACAGCAGCTGATTCGGGTCGCCGAGCAGGGCAACGCAACCCGCGCAGAAAGAAGCCCAATGACTACGGCACAGGGATTCCCTATCACGAGGTAGAGGCCCTTGCCCGTGTCCTGCTCCCGGAGATACAAGCGTTCTTTGAGAGCGAGGACGGGCAGCGGGAATATGCCGAGTGGAAAGCAAAGCAGCAGGCCGAACAAGAGAACAAGGTATAACAGAGGCGGGAACATCTTAACCGATGCTCCCGCCTTGTTATACTTTTAACTGCTCTCATTCTATACCTAAGAATCAACAATGTCAAAAGGAAAGTAAAAAAAGTCATTACTATGAGCTAAGCCGAAAATAATTCGGTATTTACCGACAGATAGTTGGTCATAGTCCGTCAGAAAAAAATCTACATTCATTGTCTCTCCTGATGGGATGTAAAGAAGATTATCTGTATCTCTTATATGAGGGGATTTTTTTACAATAACCCATGTTTCATTAATATTTTGTTCGAGATATGGCAGATAGAGTTCCGGGCTATTATCGCTATGATTTGTTATGCAAAGAGATATCTGCTTAGTATCAATAGTGTATTGTGCTTGCACAGCCTGAATAGAGAATCCGCTTACCGGGGTCAAATTTTGATAAGGGGATTTGGGGGATTGAGAGGGTTTAATTAAATAGAACAAAAGAATACACAAGATGACTGTTGGGACAATGGCAAAGACTCTTTTTTTCATGGTATACTCCTTCCTTTTCCTCTGTCCATCGCCGTTTACTTCTTCCCTTTTAGAATATTCCAAACTGTTGATATTGTTAGTTACATCTATATAGACGCTAAATTTTTTAAAATGTTCCCATTTTTATCATTATAGTGTAAAATATAAACAAAGGCAAGGACAAGAATTGTCCCTGCCTTTGCTTACTATAGAACATTTTCAATAGAAATGATAAATCCGAACACATTACCAACTTGGATAATGTAGTTCGGATTATCATTACTTGGTCCGAGTGGCGAGACTTGAACTCACGACCCCTTGACCCCCAGTCAAGTGCGCTACCAACTGCGCTACACCCGGATACGAGGTTGACTTCTTGAAGTCAGCTTATGTATAATAACATAGCTTTCCGCAAAAAGCAACCCTTTTTTCAAAAATCTTGAAAAATATTTTTGCAGGCCGTCAGTACCTCTTCCGAGACCCCACCGATCCACTGAACGGGGGCCATGATAGCCGTCCCGGTCTACCGGCTCGCTCCACATGGCGGCAGGACGCACCCACACGCCCCGCTCTCCATACAAAGCCCGGTAGACCACCATCGGCTCCAGAGTCTCTGAGTGGCGGGCCACATACAGCAGCTCATATTCGTTGCCCTTAAAATGCCGGTAGCGGCCCGGGCGAAGTGCAAAAGGCTCCTCCATGCTTCCTCCCGTTTCAGCGCAGCGCATCCAGACAGGACAGTTCCAGTCCTGCACCGCCACGGGTCCGGATCAGCTCCAGCACCTCCGGCAGTGTGGGCAGGGACGGCATTGCTCCCAACCGCGAGACCGTGATGGCCGCAGTGTGGCTGGCAAAGGTCAGCGCCGCATCCTCGGGCAGGCCCACAGCCAGCGCGGTGGACAGCGCGCCCACAAAGGAATCGCCGGCAGCCGTGGGATCTGCCACATGCTCCATATGGACACAGGGAACATACCGGGGGCCGCCGGTCTCCGCCACAGCGGAGCCGTAGCTGCCCAGCGTGATGATCACATGCTCCACGCCCTTACCTTGCAGCGTATCGGCAATGTTTCTCAGATCTTCATCCCAAGGGCCGGACTTATCAAAGCGCAGGGGCAGATGGGTCTCCTGAGATGCCTCCTGCTCGTTGGGGATCAGGTAGGAGACCAGACTCAGCAACTCATCGTCCAGTTCCGTGGCGGGGGCCGGGTTCAGAATCACAGGCACACCGGCCTCTCTGGCCCAGCGGGCCACGGCCCGGTTCACCTCGATGGGGACCTCCAATTGCAGCAGGACCATATCAAACCCGGAAACCGTCTGTTGGATCCAGGCCACTTCTTCCACCGTCAAGGTCCGGTTAGCGCCGGGGATCACTACGATGCGGTTCTGGGCGCTGTGTTCCGTGACTTCCAACACCACGTGTCCCACGCCGGAGTGAATTCCTTTTCGGACCACCACATAACTGACATCCATTCCGGCTTCCCGCAGAGGCTCCAGAAGCTGCTGTCCAAACAGATCGTCACCCACGCAGCCTACCATGGTCACTTCCGCGCCCAGACGGGCGCATTGAAGGGCCTGATTAGCGCCTTTTCCGCCGGGTGCCATGTGGAAGGACTTGCCGTAAACCGTCTGTCCAGCACCGGGGATCTGCTCTGTTGTTGCGATCACATCCATAACAAAGCTGCCAACAACTAAAATACGAGGTTTTCTATGTAACATGCTATGCTCCTGATCCGCAGAAACGGCCATGCCGTTCCTGATGTATTTAATCGTTTATATTATACAACTTTGCAGGTCCAGATACAAGAGATTTAGGATAAGTTTCAGCAAATCGTTTACTCAATTTTTATAGGATGGGCCGCGCAAAAAAAGAGACAGCTTCAAAAGCTGTCTCTTTTATATGTCTTAGCCCCGCTGGTTGCCGTTGGTGGTGTCCTTCAGCAGAACGTCATGGGCGCCGCCCTCGACAATGGAGGTTGCGGAGACCAGCGTCAGCTTGGCCTTCTCACGCAACTCCGGGATCGTCAGCGCACCGCAGTTGCACATGGTGGAACGGACCTTAGCCAGCGTGGTGGCCATGCCGTCTGCCAGAGCGCCAGCATAGGGCACATAGGAGTCCACGCCCTCCTCAAAGCTCAGCTTTGCGGCGCCGCCCAGATCGTAGCGCTGCCAGTTCCGGGCGCGGGCGCTACCCTCACCCCAATATTCCTTCATATAGCTGCCGCCCACAAGGATCTTGCTGGTGGGAGACTCGTCAAACCGGGAGAAATACCGGCCCAGCATGCAGAAGTCAGCGCCCATGGCCAGCGCCAGCGTGATGTGATAGTCCTGCACGATGCCGCCGTCGGCGCAGATGGGCACATAGATGCCGGTCTCCTCAAAATACTTATCCCGCTCGGCGGCCACGTCGATGACTGCGGTGGCCTGACCGCGGCCGATGCCTTTGGTCTCACGGGTGATGCAGATGGAACCGCCGCCGATGCCGATCTTTACGAAGTCGGCTCCGGCATCTGCCAGGAAGCGGAAGCCTTCGCCGTCCACCACGTTGCCGGCGCCAACCTTCACGGTATCGCCGTACTTGGCGCGGATCCACTCCAGGCAGTGCTTCTGCCAATAGGAATAGCCCTCGGAGGAGTCCATTACCAGCACGTCCACACCGGCCTCCACCAGTGCGGGGACACGCTCCTCGTAGTCACGGGTGTTGATGCCCGCGCCCACCACATAGCGCTTCTGGCTGTCCAGCAGCTCCAAGGGGTTGCCCTTGTGGGAATCATAGTCCTTGCGGAACACAAAGCTCACCAGATGGCCGTCCTCGGAAATAATGGGCAGGGCGTTGAGCTTGTGATCCCAGATGATGTCATTGGCCGTTTTCAGGCTGGTGCCCTCCGGTGCGTAGATGAGCTTCTCCACCGGCGTCATGAAATCCGCCACCTTGGCGTCGGGGTCCATGCGGCTGACCCGGTAATCCCGGCTGGTGACCAGACCCAGCATCTTGCCGGTACCGGTGCCGTCATCCGTGACAGCCATGGTGGAGTGACCGGTGCGCTGCTTCAGAGCCAGCACATCTGCCAGGGTATCCGTCACCCGGAGGTTAGAGTCGCTGATGACGAAGCCCGCCTTGTAGTTCTTCACCCGGCGGACCATGGCCGCCTGAGACTCAATGGACTGGGAAACATAGATAAAAGCAATGCCGCCCTCCTTGGCCAGCGCAATGCCCATCTGCTCGCCGGACACGGCCTGCATGACGGCGGAGACCATGGGGACGTTCATGGTCAGGGGGCATTCCTCCCCCTTCTTGAAGCGGACCACCGGCGTCTTCAAAGACACGTTGGCGGGGATGCAGTGCTCAGAGGAATAACCGGGCACCAGCAGATATTCGCTGAAGGTATGGGAAGGCTCCTGGAAAAAATAGGCCATAGTAAGATACCCCTTTCTCATCGTTCGTTTATCGTTTTACTTATTATAAATATTATTTTTAATAATATCGCAAATGTGCGGTACGGTCAAGCGGCGATAACCTGAATTTCAAAAGAGACCGGCACGGTCACGTCGGGCTGACGGTCCGCAGGTCACAGCTTTTTCCGCAGGACCGTATGGTGGAAGATGCCGTCGGCAAAATACTCGTTGGAGGCGAACACCGGCGCGCCCTCAATATCGTAATCCACCTCGTCCATGTTCAGCAACGGTGTTCCCTGTGGCACCTGAAAAACATCAGCCAGAGCAGCGTCCGCAGCCACAGGCCGCAGGTCCGTCAGGTCCAGATAGGACGAAATTCCGCAGACATTCTGGAGGAAATCGAAAATGGGCTGACGCAGTTCCTCCGCTGTATAGGGCCGCTGGAGCTTTGCCTTTTCCACCACATCCTCGCAGTAGATGGCGGGGCGGCCGTCGGCGGTGCAGAGCCGGGAGATCCGAAGGATCGGCGTTCCGGTGGGGATGCCCAGCTGGGCGGCCACCTTACTATCCGCCTTGTCATCGGCAGCCCGGACAAAGGCCACGCCGGGAGTGTGTCCGCTCTGGCGGATCATATCCAGAAACTCCACTTCAATGTCCATTCTGGCCGGTGCGCCTAAGACATGGCGGTTGATAATGGTGCCGACTCCATGACGCCGGGTAATAAAGCCCTCCCGGTCCAGAGAAGCCAGAATATCCCGCAGTTGTGTGCGGCTGATGCCCAGCATTTCCGACAATACGCTTTCCCGGGGAAGCCGGTCACAATGGGCGTACTCTCCCACCTGCATAGCGGTGAGCAGCTGCGCCCGGATACTCTTGGACTGTCTTGGGTTCTGACTCATGTCGGTCCTCCCTTCCGTTTCGCCGTCCGGTTCGATTACGGAGCGGCCAAAATAGGTATTACCATTTTTAGACATTGTACCGAATGGACCGCCATTTGACAATGCGCATATTCAACAGATTTCAATAGTGTTTTTCGGGGCAGTCTTGGCCGCCCTGTCATGAAAGGTCGATCTTTCTTTGTCGAATTTTTTGTGTACTTTTACTATGTACATTTGTCCGTGTATCGCGTATTATAAAAACACTTTTACCACGGAGGCGCTGCCTATGAAAAATATTGTATTGATCGGTATGCCCGGCACGGGGAAAAGCACCGTCGGAAAGGCGCTGGCGGACAGGCTGGGGTACGATTTTGTGGACACAGACGATCTCATCGTCCAGACCACCGGCAAAACGCTGCCGGAGATCCTGCGGCAGGACGGGCTGGAGGCCTTTTACGAAATTGAAAATAAAGTGGGTACGGATCTAAATCGGACCCACACCGTCATTGCCACCGGCGGCAGTATGGTGCTCTACCCGGAGGCTATGGCTCATTTGAAGGAAGGCAGCACGGTGATCTGGCTCCAGACGCCCTTTTCTCAGCTGGAAAAGCGGATGCCAGCGGATCTGTATGACCGGGGCATCGCCGTGCCAGCAGGAACGCCGCTGCGGGAGATCTATGAGGAGCGCTGCGTTCTCTACGCCCAGTATGCCGACCTCATCGTGGCCAGCCAAGACGGTGAGTCCGACACCGCCCGATTGGTAGAGGACGTGATGCGGACGGTGGGTCTGGAAACCTGATCGAACCTGACCGGACAAGAGGGCCGCGGGCAAGCCCGTGACCTCAGCGTGTCGAAAAGTCTTTTCTCCCCGCTGAACCAGTTTTCAGAACTTTATAAAAGTTCTGAAAACTAAGGATTTCAATGGTGAAGAAATACGTTGCCGGTCTAACCGTTTTCCGGGCGCAAGACGTCCGGAAAATGGGAGCCTTCCTCGAAACAGCCCTCGCTTCATCCGCCACTGGCGGCGCTTCACCTGTTTCCCCTTCTTGGGTTATCTCCGCGCTAAGAGCCGCCTTGCGGCGGTTGCGCTCCGAAACGCGCCTGCGGGCGCAGTCCCGCGCACCCCCTTCACCCGCAAGGGGTATGCGGCATCCGTAAAGCGGCGGAGCCGCTAACGGCTGCCCTACCTTACCGTTGCGGAGAATCTACCACTTTATCGACAATCTCGGGCTACAGCAAGCCTGAAGCAGTTCTCTCAAATAACGGGAACCGGTCATCACGAATGCTGTTCTTCTGTGATTTTTGACAATTTCCAGCAGAAAACTTCTATTCCAATCATAGATATTACGGCTTGCAATCCGGAACCGGCTTCTGTATAATGAACCAGATAAATTTCTTAGGAGGTAACACCATGATGCAGTCCAGTATGAGCATGCGAAGCGCTGTTTCCTCCATTTTCGGGATTCATGGTCCCGTCATTTTCATTTCCCTTTTTTGACCGGCTATAGGAGCCGGTATTTTTATGCCTGTTTGCGGACAGCCGCAGGAAACTGGTCTATTTATATAATTTAGATAGAAGATTTGTGTGTTACGAGAGGAGAAAAACATGAACGAGAAAAAGAAACCCATCCTCGGTCAGGAAGCCGTGACCGACGCCCGCACCCTGGGCACCCCCCGTATGCTGATTTTAGGCTTGCAGCATCTGTTCGCCATGTTTGGCGCCACCGTGCTGGTACCCATTCTGGTTCAGGGCTACGGCCTGCCCCTGAGCATCCAGACTACCCTGCTGATGGCCGGTCTGGGCACTCTGCTGTTCCATGTGTGCACCAAGTTCAAGGTCCCCGCTTTCCTGGGCTCCTCCTTCGCCTACCTGGGCGGCTTCTCCACTGTGGCCTCCATGCCCGCCTATGACGGGCTGGACCCCGAGCTGAAGCTGGCCTACGCTCTGGGCGGCATCGTCATCGCCGGTCTCCTGTATCTGGTGCTGGCTCTGCTCTTTAAGGTGCTGGGTGCCAAGACCGTCATGCGGTACTTCCCCCCCATCGTCACCGGCCCCATGATCATCATGATCGGCCTGAACCTCTCCGGCTCCGCCATCAAAAACGCCGCCACCTGCTGGTGGCTGGCCCTGGTGGCCATGGCCATCATCGTGGTGGCCAATATCTGGGGCAAGGGCATGGTGAAGATCATCCCCATCCTGCTGGGCGTGGTAGGCAGCTACATTGTGGCGGCCATCGCCACCGCCTGCGGTGCCCAGCTGCCGGATGCCAACGGCGTCATGCAGCCCCTCGTCAACTTCGCCTCCGTGGGCGAAGCACACCTCATCGGCCTCCAGAAGTTCATCCTCGCCAAGTTCGACGTGTCCGCCGTGCTGGTCATGGCCCCCATCGCCATCGCCGCCATGATGGAGCACATCGGTGATATCTCCGCCATTTCCTCCACCACCGGCAATAACTTCATCGCCGATCCCGGCCTGCACCGCACCCTGACGGGCGACGGTCTGGCTACCGCCTTTGCCGGTATGTTCGGCGGCCCCGCCAACACCACCTACGGCGAAAACACCGGCGTGCTGGCTCTCTCCAAGGTCTACGATCCCCGCGTGATCCGTCTGGCTGCCGTCTACGCCATCATCCTCAGCTTCTCCCCCAAGTTCGACGCGCTGGTAAACTCTATCCCCTCCGCCATCGTGGGCGGCGTCAGCTTCATCCTCTACGGCATGATCTCCGCCGTGGGCGTCCGCAACATCGTGGAGAATCAGGTGGATCTGACCAAGTCCCGAAACCTGATCATTGCCGCCGTCATGTTTGTCAGCGGCCTCGGCTTCAGCTCCGTGGGCGGCGTGACCTTCACCGTGGGCGGTGCGGCTGTGACCCTGTCCGGTCTGGCCATCGCTGCTCTGTGCGGCGTGATCCTCAACGCCATCCTGCCCGGCAATGACTACGAGTTCGGCATCAGCGTCGAGGGCGACAAGTCCGCCGACCTGGGCAGCTACTAATTTCTGACACCACTTTTTCAACAGGGAACGCCAAAAACGCGGCGTTCCCTGTTCTTTTTGCAAAATATAAACATTTTGTGAAGAAACCGTTGACAAGTTCGGAAATTCACCTATAATAGGGTAGGATACAACTGGATAACGCATGATAGAGGCGCGGCTGATAAGAGTAACCGTCCGGCAGACAGGCATAGAGGATGGGGAAAGGGTCAGCCGCCGAAGGGCCGTACCGCTGCCTGGCGGGTCGGTGCCTGGGCCGTCGGAAAACATCCGCCGGACTGTCGCCCGGAAACGGGCGGGGCGCTGTCATGGATCTGTTTGGTGAAATGAGACCTTCAAATGGAGTCATGGCGGAATGTCATGACTCCATTTTTTGTTCTGAAACACAACGCGCTTTGACAGGATGGAGTTCACGCGTATTCTCCGGTTGCATGGGCTGCGGCCCAAAAATGAAAGGAGAATCTCCATGAAAAAGCATCCCCTACTGCGGACGGCCCTGCTGGTCATGACCGCCGCCGCGCTACTGTGTGTCAGCGCTCTGGCTGTTGAGGACGGCGCGCCCGCCAACAGCATGTACGGTACCTTCTGGGCACTGGTGCCCCCCGTCATCGCCATCACTCTGGCCCTTATCACCAAGGAGGCGTACAGCTCTCTGTTCATCGGCGTCACAGTGGGTGCTCTGTTCTCTCAGGGCTTTTCCCCCATCGGCGCGCTGAACATGATTGTCAACGACGGTCTGGTGGCCGCCATCAAAGACAACGCCGGTATCTTCCTGTTCCTTGTCCTTCTGGGCATCATCGTGGCGCTGGTAAACGCCGCCGGCGGCTCTGCTGCCTTCGGCCGCTGGGCCTCCCAGAACATCAAGACCAAGGTGGGCGCTTCCCTCGCTACCTTTCTGCTGGGCATCCTGATCTTCATTGATGACTATTTCAACTGCCTCACCGTGGGCACCGTCATGCGGCCCGTCACCGATAGCCACCGGATCTCCCGTCCCAAGCTGGCCTACCTCATTGACGCCACCGCCGCCCCCGTGTGCATGATCGCCCCCATCTCCTCCTGGGCCGCCGCCGTTTCCTCCACCGCCGAAGGTCTGGACACCGGCATCAGCGGCATCCAACTCTTCATCAAGGCCATCCCCTACAACCTCTACTCCCTGCTGACCTTCATCTTTATCATCGCCCTGTCCTTTATGCAGTTTGATTACGGCCCCATGCGGGCCTATGAGCGCAAGGCCCGGGAGACCGGTGACCTCTCCGCTCTGGAAAACGCGGAGGACGAGGCCGTAAACCCCAAGGGTAAGGTCATCGACCTGCTGCTCCCCGTTCTGGTGCTGATCGCCGTGTGCACCACCGGCATGATCTATGTGGGCGGCTTCTTCGGCGTGGACGCCTGGGGCGGCACCGACTGCGCCGGAGACTTCATCGGCGCCTTCGGCAATACCGACGCCTTCATGGGTCTGCCCTGGGGCGGCATCATTGCTCTGCTCTTTACCGTCATCTATCTGGTGGCCCGCCGGGTCATCACCTTCAAGGACGCCATGGCCTGCATCCCCAAGGGCTTCAACGCCATGATCTCCCCCATTCTGATCCTGACCCTGGCCGTCTCTCTGAAGGCTACCATCACCTCTCTGGGCGCCAGCATCTATGTCCATGACCTCATGGAAGGCGCCGCCGCTACGCTGTACTCTATGCTCCCTGCCGTGATTTTCGTGGTGGCCTGTATTCTGGCCTTCGCCTCCGGCACCTCCTGGGGTACCTTCGGCATCCTGATCCCCATTGTTACCGCTATTTTCCCTGCTTCCAGCGAGCTGCTCATCATTGGTATCTCCGCCTGCTGTGCCGGCGCTGTGATGGGTGACCACTGCTCCCCCATCTCCGATACCTCCATCATGGCCTCCGCCGGCGCCCAGTGTGACCATCTGGAGCACGTTGCCACCCAGATCCCCTATGTGCTGACGGTGGCCGGTGTCTGCGTGGTTGGCTTCATCGTGGCCGGTTTCGTCCAGAACGTGTATATTACCTGGGCCGTCAGCTTTGCACTGATGCTGTGCGTTCTGTTCGTCATCCGCAGCATGGAGCGCCGCAAGGCCGCATAAACTCATTGAAAAAGTGCCTTTTCAAAACGGAAAGGCACTTTTCTTTTTGCGGCGGATATGGTATGATGGCCCACAGCGAATAGGAAAGGACCGAAACGATGCAAGCCTTTGAACTGACAATTTTGAACTGGATACAGGCTCACCTGCGCTGCGGCGTTCTGGATGCCGTCATGGTGCCAGTCAGCCGGATCTGCGACCACGGTGAGGTGTGGATCTTACTGGCGGCGATCCTGCTGGCGATCCCAAAGACCAGAAAGCTGGGGACCTGTGTGGCCTGCGGGTTGGCTCTGGATCTTCTGTTCTGCAACCTCGCCCTCAAGCCGCTCATCGGCCGGGTACGGCCCTTCGCCGTCAACCCCACCGTCTCCTTGCTGATCCCGCCGCCTGTGGACGCCTCCTTCCCCTCCGGCCACACGGCAGCCTCCTTCGCATCGGTGGCCGCGCTGAAAACGGCGAACAGCCGCCTTTGGAAGCCAGCACTGGCACTGGCCGTGGTCATCGCCCTGTCCCGGCTGTACCTCTACGCCCACTGGCCCACAGATATTCTGGGGGGCGCTGCCGTGGGTATTCTGGCAGGTTGGCTGGGAACAAAGCTGGAGCAGTCATTTCCCCGGAAAAAAGTGTAAAAAAGGCCCGGAAACATCTAACGTGTTTCCGGGTCAGCGTGTCGAAAAAGTCTTTTCTCCCCGCTGAGCAAGTTTTCAGAACTTCATAAAAGTTCTGAAAACTTAGGATTTTAATGGCGCGGGACACCCCTCTTGGGTTTCCCGCGCACACCCTTCCTTACCGTCGCGGAGAATTTACTACTTTATCGACAGTCTCGCCCGGAAACACCTAACGTGTTTCCGGGTTTCTTTATTTCTTCCTTTTTTCAGGGAGATCCGGGCCGTTTTCACGGGCCTGCTGGAGGTAATCGTGATCTTCATTTTTCTTGCTGGGCACAAAGTTCAGCGCCGCTGCCCGCTTCTTGCCCTTGCTCCGGGCGTAGAAATACCCGGCCACGGAGAACACCACCGCGCCCACGAAATTCACCAGCAGGTCTTTCATGGTGTCGATCAGTCCGATGTCCAGATAGCCTCCCAGTCCCAGACTCTCGCCGTTGATGACCACATCGTGGATCTCCTTCACCGCCACTACCTTATTGGTCCGGGTAGGGTCCAGGCTGGCGGAGTAGATGGCGTTGATGACGGTATCCCGCTGCATATCCGTATGGAAGAACCAGTCCATGCCGAACTCAAAAAATTCCCACAGAACGCCGATGGTCATGGAAAAGCAAAACGCAACCATGGCCAGAAAGAATGGCGACAGGTCGAAGGTCAGCTTCTCATTGTCGTTGAGCAGCAGCACCAGAGAAAAGCCCACCGCCGCCGCCAAAAAGCCGTTGATGGTGTGGAGCATGGTGTCCCAATGGGGCACATTGACATAGAAGGCGTTGACCTCTCCCAAGATCTCGGCCGCGAAAATGAAGCAGAGGATCGTAATTTCCAGGGGCGGCGGCAGCTCGATCCGCAGCCGGACCTGCACCCAGCTTGGCACATACAGCAGCACGATGGTCAGAATACAGAAAAACGCACCCTCGTAGTTATCCAGAATGATCTGGCGCACCAGAGATACGATCACCAAGGCCCGCAGAATATAAAAGACGATGAACGAGCTTTTATGTTCCCGCAGTTCCTTGTCCATGGCCCGCTTGAACGTCTTTTTCAGCCAGCCCCGCTCTTTTCTTGTTTTTTTCAATATGGTTCCTCCTGTCCGGCGGCTATGACCGCTCATCATTGCAACAGAATACCACAAAAAATGGCTTGCGACAAGATAAATCGGTCAGGCACTTGGCTGCCTTTGCACAATCAGCGGTCAGCTGACACCGGCCAGATAACGGCCCGCAGGGCTTCAAGGTCATGGGTCACCGCCAAAAAACGGAGGGAGCACACCGCGTCGGCGGTAAAGGCCAACAGCAGCCACCATGTCACGCCGACGGGAACACGGTCCGCCAGCGCCAGCACCGGCGGCGTCACCAGATAAACAGCCGGGAACAGCAGCAGTCCCCACGCCAGAGAAAAGGGCAGACACACCCGGCCCCGCAAATTCCCAAAGACCCCGGTGTAGTCCCAGAAAGACACGCTCAAAAAGGTCTCCCCCCACCAGTGGTAAATATATTCCACAGAGGTGGCGGTCAGCCCGCCCCAGAGGTAGAGCGGCCACCCGGAACGAAGGCTCGGCGGCAGGGCCAGCACCGCCGCCATGCCCAGTCCGTACACCGGGCAGAGCGGCAGGAGCAGTAGACATCGTCTCCTCCGCCGGGGAGACCGGGTCACGGCAGCAAACAGCCGCTCCAGCACCCATCCTAAAAGGCTGAAGCTCCAGAAGATCCATAAAAATGCCGCCATACGCCGCCCTCCTCTGCTTGATGCCCTGTCAGTATCGGCAGGCCGCCACCGCCTTATACGCTTGCGCCGGGGAAAACAATATGCTATACTCAAGCAAGGCTATTTCAGAAAGGCGGGGATACCATGGCGGATAGCTGGGAGCGTTTAAAACAGGAATGTGGCGCCTGCCGGGGCTGCGCGCTGGCGGACACCAGGACCCATGTGGTGTTTGGGGACGGCTGCGAGACGGCGGAGATCATGCTCATCGGCGAAGGCCCCGGCCAGCACGAGGACGAGCATGGTATTCCCTTTGTAGGCCGGGCTGGGCAGCTGCTGGACGATATGCTGGAGATCATCCATCTGGACCGCACCAAGGTCTACATCGCCAACGTGGTGAAGTGCCGCCCGCCTCAGAACCGGGACCCTCTGAATGTAGAACAGGACGCCTGCATCGGCTATCTGCGGCGGCAGGCAGCACTGATGAAGCCCAAGATCATCGTCTGCCTGGGTCGGATCGCCGCCAAAGCCATCATCAAAGAAGATTTCAAGATCACCCAAGAGCACGGTCAGTGGTTCCAGCGGGGCGGCGTCCAGATGACGGCCATCTATCACCCGGCGGCGCTGCTGCGGGATGAGCAGAAGCGCCCGGAGACCTTTTTAGACCTGAAAAGCATTCAGGCCAAAGTCCGGGAGCTGTGCGAGTATACTGAATGTTAAAAAGTGCGGGAACTTACGTTCCCGCACCTTTTTCATTTTCGATTTCAATTCTCAGGCTGTGGCGATTATGTCCCGGTTCAGCACAAAGTATTCCACGCCGGAATACAGGGTGGTGATGGCGATCACTGCCACGCACACGGTATTGAGCCAGCCGGGGATCGGCAGGAACATGAGCACAATGCACACCATGGTGCTGGCCGTCTTCACCTTGCCGGACCAACCGGCGGCGATAACCCGGCCCTTATCACTGGCGATCATCCGCAGGCCGCTGACGGCAAACTCCCGGACAAGGACGATCAGCAGCGCCCAGGCAGGCATCTGGCCGATCTCCACGAACCAGAGCAGCGCCGCCGTCACCAACATTTTATCCGCCAGAGGATCGGCAAACTTGCCGAAATCCGTGACTAAGTTGTACTTTCTGGCGATTTTCCCGTCCAGCAGATCGGTGAAGCTGGCGATGATGAAAATGGCCACCGCCACCCAGGTAGCGCCGGGGAAGTCCCAGTACAGCACCACCATAAACACCGGGATCAGCAAGATCCGCAGCATGGTCAGTTTATTGGGTAAATTCATAATATACATCCTTTCGCAGGGTTTTCAAGGAAAAACAATCACCTTCACACAAGCTCGCCGGTGGTCTCACCGTCCATGGTGCCGGTCAGGCGGACATTCACAAAGCTGCCGGGAGCGATCTCGCTGTCGGCGGTGAACCAGATCCGTCCGTCGATGTCGGGGGACTCAGCATAGCTGCGTCCGTAGAACATCTGAGCCTGAGAATCGTACCCCTCGCAGAGGACCTCCCGCTCTTCACCTAAGATGGAGTCATTGTAGGCGTCAATGATGTCAGACTGGACATCCACCGCCAGCTCCGCGCGGCGCTGGGCCTCTTCCATGTCCACGTGCTCCATGAGGGCCGCCTTCGTGCCGTCCTCCGGGGAGAAGGGGAACACACCCGCCCGCTCGATGCGGACCTCCCGCAGGAAGTCGCACAACTCCTCAAAGGCCGCGTCATCCTCGTAGGGCAATCCCGCAATGAGGCTGGTCCGCAGCACCAGACCGGGAACCTTCTCCCGCAGCTTTTTCAGCAGGGCCAGCAGGTCCGCCTTGGTGTCCCGGCGGTTCATGGCCTTTAAAATGGTATCGTTGCAGTGCTGGATGGGAATATCCAGATACTTCACGATCTTCGGCTCGCTAGCGATCACGTCGATCAGCTCGTCGGTGGTGTCCGTGGGATAGAGGTAGTGAAGCCGGATCCAGTGGAAGTCCAGCTTGCAAAGCTCCTTCAGCAGCTTCGCCAGCTGATGCTCGCCGTTGAGGTCCGTGCCGTACCGGGTGATGTCCTGCGCAATGACGATCAGCTCCTTGACCCCGGCAGAGGCCAGCTCCGCCGCCTCGTCCAGCAGCTCGTTCATGGGACGGCTGCGGTACTTTCCCCGGAGAGAGGGGATCACGCAGTAGGCGCAGTGGTTGTCGCAGCCCTCGGCGATCCGCAGATAGGCATACCACGGGGGCGTGGACAAAATGCGTTCACCGCTTTGGTTGGCGGTGTGGATATTCCCCAGATGGCAGGGCTTTTCGCCCTTTTCCATCACCTCGGCGATGGCCGTGGCAATGTCGCCGTAGCTGCCGGTACCCAGCAGGCCGTCCACCTCCGGCAGCTCGTGGAAAATATCCTCTTTATAGCGCTGGGTCATGCAGCCGGTGACTAAGATCTTTTTCACCTGCCCCGCCTTTTTCAGCTCCGCCATCTCTAAAATGTTCTCGATGGCCTCCTCGCAGGCGGACGCCAGAAAGCCGCAGGTGTTCACCACCACCACGTCGCAGCCCTCCGGCTGGGCCTGAATGGAGTAGCCCGCCTCGGCGCACAGAGCCATCATCTGCTCGCAGTTCACCTGATTCTTGGCGCAGCCAAGGGAAATGAATGATACATTATAGCTCAAAATGGATTCCTCCGGTATGATCGAATACGCCCCTCCGGGCGGAAATAACGAATGCGCAATCAGAACCAAAAATTTCACAGTCTTTGAGACTGATCCTCAGCTCCGCGGATATAACCTCCGGGATCACTCCTCCCAGATCTCAGAACCATAGCGGCCCCAGGCGGACCTCACCTCGCCCCAGGAAAACCCCCGACGCAAAAGGGCGTCCGTCAGCCGCTTCTTCTCCTTATCCTCCGGGGACCGGCCGTGGAGCTTGCTTTGCAAAAAGCGGTCGATCTGCTCCCCGTCCGAGGGCAGCTCGTCCAGCGCCTCGTCCCAAAGCTCCTGGGGCACGCCCTTTTCCCGCAGCTTTTCTCTGGCCCGCCGGGGACCGTATCCCATATCGCCGCAGTGCCGCACCAGTGCGGCGGCATAGGCGCCGTCATCCAGCGCGCCGATGGCTTCCAGCCACTCTCCGGCATAGCGGGCCTCAGTCTCTGAGGCTCCCTTTTCCCGCAATTTCTTTTCCAAATCCCGGCGGCTCATGGCCCGACGGCCAACGAGGTCCGCCGCCGTGGTCTTGATGTTGGACACCCCGGCGGCCTCCTTCAGCCGCGTCAGGGTTTCCTCGTCCAATTCATCGCCGGAGCGCAGACCAAAGGTCAGCAGCTCCTGCTCCGTCACCTTCAGCAGACTGCCGTCTGCCAGAAATACCAGCACCCGCCCCCGCTTATGCTTGGAGGCTTCAATGCGGTCAATCCTCATCGTTGAAATCGTCAGCGGAGACGTTCACCGCCTTGCCGGCGGCCTTGGCAGCGGCGATCCGGGACTGGTTGCCCATCAGCTTATCGAAATTGGCCCGGATCTGCGCCTCCACATCGGCGGCTATATCGGGATTTTCCTCCAGATACTTCTTGGCGGCGTCCCGGCCCTGACCGATGCGGACCTCGCCCATGGAGAACCAGGAACCGGCCTTGGTGATGATACCCAGCCGGACGCCCAAGTCGATCAGTTCGCCGGTGTGGGCGATGCCCTCGCCGTACATAATGTCGAATTCCGCCTCCCGGAAGGGTGGCGCCACTTTATTTTTCACGACCTTGGCCCGGGTGCGGTTGCCCACCACCTCGCCGCCGTTTTTCAGCGCCTCAATCCGGCGGACGTCGATGCGGACGGAGGCGTAGAACTTCAGCGCCCGGCCGCCGGTGGTGACCTCCGGGTTGCCGTACATAACGCCCACCTTCTCGCGAAGCTGGTTGATGAAAATGACGATGGTGTTGGTCTTGCCCACCGCGCCGGTGAGTTTCCGGAGGGCCTGGCTCATCAGCCGGGCGTGAAGGCCCACATAGCTGTCGCCCATTTCGCCCTCGATCTCCGCCCGGGGCACCAGCGCCGCCACGGAGTCCACCACGATCACGTCGATGGCGCCGGAGCGCACCAGCGCCTCGGTGATCTCCAACGCCTGCTCGCCGGTATCCGGCTGAGAGATCAGCATTTCATCGATATTCACGCCCAAGGCCCGTGCGTAGGTGGGGTCCAGTGCGTGCTCCGCGTCTACAAACGCCACCTCGCCGCCCTTTTTCTGGGCCTCCGCCGCCACATGAAGGGCCAGCGTAGTCTTACCGGAGGATTCCGGTCCGTAGATCTCCACAATGCGGCCCCGGGGCAGACCGCCCACGCCCAGCGCCACGTCCAAGGACAGGGAACCGGTAGGGATCACGTCCACCTGCAAATTATTCTGGTCGCCAAGACGCATAATGGAGCCCTTGCCGTACATTTTCTCGATCTGGCCCATGGCCGCTTCAATGGCCCGCTTCCGATCCTCCGCCGGTGCGGCACTGGCCACGGGGGCTTTCTCTTTTGCCATACGTTCTTCCTCCCAAATCTGATTTTCTATCTTGCTTGCCCGGTCTGCCGGGCGTTCTTACTCGCTGTAAACCTCTCCGCAGAGGGTGCCGAACACCACGCGGGGGATGTCGTTGTGGTCCTTCACCACCTGAATGTCTCCAAAACCCTGGGTGCGCATGATCCGGAGCACCGCATCCGCCTGACCGATACCTACTTCAAAATACAGCCGCCCGCCGGGGGCCAGTGCTGCCTTCCACTTCTCACTGATGGCCCGGTAGAAGTCCAGACCGTCCTCGCCGCCGTCCAGCGCCAGATGGGGCTCGTAGTCCTTCACGGAATGATCCAATCCCGGAATATCCCCATGAGGGATGTAAGGGGGATTGCTGACGATGCAGTGGAATTCCCCCAAAGCCCGGTCCGGCCGCTCCAAGGCGTTCACCGTCATGGGGATCACCCGGCCCGTCAGGGCGTTCCGGCGGGTGTTCTGCCGGCAGATCCGCAGGGCCCCGTCGGAAAACTCGCCCAGTACCACATGGGCCTGAGGGGCCTGCGATGCCAGCGCCAGACCGATGCAGCCGCTGCCGGCGCACAGGTCCAGCACCCGGCAGTTGCCCAAGGACTGCACATAGGGCAGCGCCTGATCCACCAGCACCTCCGTATCCGGCCGGGGAATCAGCACCTCCTTGGAGATATCCAGAGGCAGGCCGTAAAACTCCCACTCACCGATGAGATACGCCACCGGCTCTCCCGCCAGATGACGGGCCGTCAGCTCCCGCACCCGGCGTTCCAGCTCCGGCGGGGCGTACAGCCGCCCATCCCGGGTCAGCTCCTCCCGGGTCTTGTTGACCCCGAAACAGGTCAGCTCCCGGGCCTCCAAGGTGGTGTCGATGACGCCGCCCTGCTTCAGTTCCCGGCGAATATCCAAAAACAAGTCATTATATGTGATCGCCATGCGTCGTCGCAAAGTCCGCTGAACTTCGTTTCTGCCTGTGGCAAAAACTGCGTTCACTCCCTTGCTCCTCCTTTTTCTTCCGCAAACGTTTCGCTGGTTGCGGAAGAAGTATTTCTATAATTATCACCACGCGTCCTTGCCCTTTTCGTCGGGCAGGACCAACTCCAGCGAACGGATGGCGCACTCGATCATGCTGTCATCCGGCTCGTTGGTGGTGAAATTCTGCATCCACAGGCCGGGAGCCGTCAGAAATTGGGCCAGCTTGCTGTCCTGCACATGGCGGCCCACCCAGCGGTTGAACTCATAGGTGATGCCCACTACCAACGGCAGTAGGAGCAGATGCACCAGCGTCCGCAATCCCGCGTTGGTGATGGGCCAGATGCCGAACACCACGCTGGAAACCAGAATGGACACGAAGATTACCACAAATAGAAAGCTCGTTCCGCAGCGGGGATGGTGCCGGGGCTGGATGCGGACGTTCTCTACCGTCAGCGGCAGGCCCGCCTCGTAGCAGAAAATGGTTTTATGCTCCGCCCCGTGATACTGGAACACCCTGTAAATGTCCTTCTGCTTGGAGCAGAGGATCAGATACGCCAGGAAAATCACGATTTTCAAAAGGCCCTCCACCACGTTCCGTCCCCACAGGGGAAAGCCAGGGAAAAAGTGAAGGATCCCGCCGGTAAGCAGCGTCGGCAGCACCAGAAAGAGGAAAATGGACATTCCCACGCCCAGCAGCACGGCCAGACCCACGATAGCCTTTTCCAGCTTTTCGCTGCTGAGGTGCTTTTCCAACCACTGTTCAAATTTGGAGGGCTGGCTCTCTTCCTCCTCCGGGTAAAAGTCTGCGGAGTACATCAGGGCCTTCACGCCGCTGACCATCGCCGCCAGAAAATTTACGGTTCCCCGGATCAGAGGGACGCCCAAAATGGGGTAACGGTCCTTGATGAGCTTCAGTTCCTCCACCTTTTCCACCAATTGACCGTCTTTGTCCCGGACCACGATGGCCTGCTTTTCAGGCCCGCGCATTAAAATGCCTTCGATCAGCGCCTGTCCGCCGATACTGGTGCGGAAGGCGCCGCTGGAATGTTCCGCCATAGATAAGGTTCCTTTCTGTTTCGCTGTTTCAGTATATCACACTGTTGTTTGAAAATCAAACATTTGTTCTATTTATTCTTTTTCCGGGATGCAGATGGTCACCACTGCACCGCCGCCCTCGGCATTGGCAATGTCGAAGGTGCCGCCATGGAGCCGCACGATCTCGTCGCACACGGCCAGACCGATGCCGCTGCCCCGGGCCTTGGAGG
>ERZ772865.1872-NODE-1872-length-19866-cov-6.716723_pt1 | contig 19866 bp, 19 predicted proteins | sample MGYA00512133_ERZ772865 | MGnify/ENA primary metagenome ERZ772865 (study PRJEB29015, sample SAMEA2737722) | human gut metagenome | biome: human gut; feature: human-associated habitat; material: faeces | place: China | collected 2012 ...
GATAAACGCTGAAGGCATCTAAGCGTGAAGCCCCCCTCAAGATGAGATATCCCTCACATAAGTGAGTAAGATCCCTTGAAGACTACAAGGTAGATAGGGCAGAGGTGGAAGTGTGGCAACACATGGAGCTGACTGTTACTAATCGATCGAGGGCTTGACCAAAGCGGAGAAAGACGGCAGGATGTAGGAAGTGGCATGGAGCAGACTTGTCTGCGGATATGGCACTTGGTACAGACGGAGTTTTGCGTAGCAAAATCATCGAGATGAAGCGAAGCGGAATCGAGATGACCGGCTTTCAAAAACGTTTGATTCTTGGACTTTGTATGAAGTTTTGAATGTACACTTGCAAAAATGGATAAGATAAGTTATGATATTAATGGTTTGAAATAAAACTATAATATATAGGGGATTGGTCAAATGGTATGATAGGAGTCTCCAAAACTTTTGGTGGGAGTTCGATTCTCTCATCCCCTGCTGATGAAGCCTTGATTTTTCAAGGCTTCATTTTTTACGTATCATATTTTTTTGTGTAATCCATGAAAACTATTTAGAAATTATTTATATAATTTAGATTTTTTAATAAAAATCTCTCATATGAATTGACATTATTATACAAAATATCTACAATAAAATAGAATAATAAAACAAAGGAGAGTTTAGAGTTATGATTCAACAGAGAAACATTGCAGTATGTATTATTTTATCCATCGTTACATGTGGTATTTACGGTATTTATTGGTTTATCGTTCTTTCTAATGATACCAATACAGTATCCAATGCGGAGAATGCCACATCCGGAGGAGTTGCTTTTGTTTTAAGCCTGATTACCTGTAACATTTACGGTTTATACTGGGCTTACAAGCAGGGAGAGAAGATCGACAAGGCAAAAACTGACAGAGGCATCCCATCAAGCAATAGCGGAGTTATATATTTAATTTTATGCTTTGTTGGATTAGGAATTGTTGCAGAAGCATTAATGCAGAATGAATTGAATAGCCTTGCATAAGGGTTAGAAAAATAATAAATCCCTGATAGTCTGGCAGAACGTCAGATTGTCAGGGATTTATTATTATGCCGTTTGTTGGAAGTTCAGGGAGCGTATGTGTGAGCAGGCGTAAAATATAAATGCCAAAGACAATGATACCGAGCAGACAAGTGATGAACGTCAGATAAGGCGGCTTTTTTTCGAATATATATTTATAAAACCAAAGATAAAGAAAGTATGGAATCAGAAGAAAGATGCAGGGGTTCATCTGAAAAGCAGTTGAAAAATGGGCTGTGAGAAAACTGATCCCAGCCCGCGTGAGACCACAGGCAGGACATGGAAAGCCAAATAAAATAGCAATTGGACAGACAGAGTGAAAGAGATATTGAGTAACGCTCATGTATATAATAATACAAAGGATTGCAATGCGATTATGGTATAGATCGGATAAAAAATTTTTAATTCCTTTTAAAATGAACATATGATCTCCAAAATATAAAAAACGATAGACAAATTATAAGTAGTACTCTGATTCATCATAAATGAGGGGCAAAATATCTCTTGACCCTCATATCATAATATAACATGAATGGATATTTAAGGCAAAATTGTATGTGATTTTATACATCGGGAAACTAAATGAACAAAATTAGTTTCTTTAAAATATGTGCAAATTGAATAAAAAAATCGATAATGGAAAATAATAGTAGTAAAAATAGATAGTGTAGTTTTTTAAGAGACGTGAAACCGGAAAAATTAGTTCCTTATCTCCGGAATTTTACAAAAAAAATGATGAAAAATGACGGAAAATGGCGGAATTTGAAGCAATGACGGAAAATTGACAAATGAAGAAAATGATGTCATAATGCGTTTCTGAAATAGGAAGTAAGTGTTTTTGATAAGAAAGAAAGGATGTTTAAAATGATTGAAAGAAAAATCAGATTGACTGACACAGAAGAGGTTAAGGATTTCGTAAGAGCTGCCGGAAAATGTGATTTTGATATTGATGTCTGTTATAATAGAGCAGTAATTGATGCAAAGTCGTTACTTGGCATGCTGTATCTGGGAATCTGCAAAGATCTTGTTGTAAAATATGGTGAACAGGATGAATGTTTTGAACATGTAATGAACAAATATGCGGTTGCATAACTTCCGCTGTTATTAATTTCATTCATAAGTGATGTGCTCCGGAATAAGAAAAGGACTATGTGGACAAAGGTATATTTGAAATCTTTGTCTGTATGGTCTTTTTCTTTTTTTCTATCAGAAAATCAGTTATAATGGACAGTATGAGCAAAGAGAAAAAAGGGAAAGAGACAGAAAATCAAATAGAAGAAAAAAGAAGCCAGATCAAGATCTCAGTGCGCAATCTTGTGGAATTTATTTTCCGGGAAGGAGACATTGACAACCGGCATGGTCAGTCTGTTTCACCGGAAGCAATGTTAGCAGGAAGCAGAATGCACCGCAGGATCCAGAAGCGGATGGGCAGCGATTATCATGCAGAAGTGCCGCTGAAATTAGTGATCGGGGAAGAAAATTATGACCTTGTATTAGAGGGAAGAGCGGATGGAATCCAGATCACTTCGGAATCAGAACGTGAGATTGATTATTCCAGTAATTTCAATTCCATGACAATTGAGGAGGATATGAAGGTTGTCATTGATGAGATCAAGGGTGTATATCTGAAGTTAGAGCAGTTAGCAGAACCGGTCAGGGTCCATAAGGCACAGGCAATGTGTTATGCGTATATTTTTGCATTGCAGCATGGAATAGAACATATCGGCATTCAGATGACCTATGTAAATCTTGATACGGAGGAGATCAAATATTTTCACGAAGATTTTGCATTTTCAGCTTTAGAAGAATGGTTTGATGAGCTGATCAGGGCTTATAAGAAATGGTCAGATTTTCAGTATGCATGGCGGATCCTGCGGCAGGAATCCATACAGAAACTGCAGTTTCCATTTCCTTATCGGAAAGGGCAGAAGGAGCTCGCTGCCGGAGTGTACCGCACGATAAAACGGAAAAAGAATCTGTTTATCCAGGCGCCGACCGGAGTTGGAAAGACGATTTCCACTGTTTTTCCGGCGGTGAAAGCGGTGGGAGAAAATCTTGGAGACCGTATTTTTTATCTGACGGCAAAGACGATCACGGGAACGGTGGCAAGGGAAGCGTTTGAATTATTGCGCAAGGGCGGATATCAGGCAAAGATCATCCAGATCACGGCAAAAGAAAAACTCTGTATGTGTGATGAGATGGAGTGTAATCCGGTACACTGTCCATATGCAAAAGGACATTATGACAGGGTAAACGATGCTGTTTTTCAGCTGCTTTTGCAGGAAGATGTCTTTTCCCGGGAAGTGTTGTTAGAGCAGGCAGAAAAGTATCAGGTCTGTCCGTTTGAAATGAGTCTGGATGTGGCATCCTGGGTGGATGATATTATCTGTGATTATAATTATGTGTTTGACCCGAATGTGTACCTGAAACGTTTTTTTGCAGAGGGGATCCGGGGAGATTATATATTCCTTGTGGATGAGGCTCATAATCTGGTGGAACGCAGCAGGGAGATGTACAGTGCAGAGATTTACAAGGAAGATTTTTTGGCAGTAAAGAAGATCGTGAAGCGTTACCGGCCGGGGCTGGAGCAGCAGTTTAACCACTGTAACCGCATTTTACTGGAATATAAGAGGGAATGCGAAAAGTATAAGGTTTATGACAACATTGGAAATCTGATGTTTTATCTCATGAAGCTTGCGTCAGAACTGGACGAGTTTTTACAGCGCAGCACAGAGTTCCCGGAGCGGAAAGAAGTGAGTGAATTTTATTTTGGACTGCGCAATTTTATTAATATGTATGAGCGCGTGGATGAGCATTATGTGATTTATACAGAGCATATGGAAGATGAGCGTTTTAAGATGAAGCTGTATTGCGTTGATCCATCGCTGAATCTGCAGGAGTGCATCGACAGAGGCAATTCGGCCATCTTTTTTTCGGCTACTTTTTTGCCGATCCAATATTATAAAAATCTGTTATCCACGAAGAAAGATAACTATGCGGTCTATGCGGAGACAGCCTTTTCGGAGGAGCAGAGTCTGTTACTTATGGGAAGCGATGTCAGCAGCCGGTATACAAGGAGAAACCAAAGTGAGTTTGAACGGATCGCACAATATATCCAAAAGACCGGGCTTGCAAAGAAAGGAAATTATATGGTTTTCTTCCCATCTTATAAAATGATGCAGCAGGTCTATGAGGTATTTCAGGAGCTGGACGGAGGCAACGTGGAGGCTATCATTCAGGAGCCGGGAATGAATGAGGAAAAAAGAGAGGCATTTCTGGCTGAATTTTCGGCAGAGAGGGAAAAAACACTGATCGCATTTTGTGTGATGGGTGGAATTTTTGGTGAGGGGATCGATCTGAAAAAGGAGCAGCTGATCGGTGCGGTCATTGTCGGAACAGGACTTCCACAGATCAGTAACGAGCGGGAAATACTGATGGATTATTATGAAAAAAGAATGGGCGAAGGCTTCGATTATGCCTACCGTTATCCGGGGATGAATAAGGTATTGCAGGCTGCAGGGCGCGTGATCCGGACGATAGATGACGTGGGTGTGATCGAACTTTTGGATGAACGTTTTTTACAGAGTGATTACCGGAATCTGTTCCCAAAAGAGTGGGAGAAACGTCTGGTGTGTACTGTTGACAGCGTTGAATCATATCTGGAAAAATTCTGGGAAGAAAAACAATAAAATTGGAAAGGGCATATCAGTATCAGCTTCAGGAAAACTGCATGGATATTGATATGCCCTTTGTTTTATTTCAGGCAGGATCGCTTTGGTGTCTTAGCGGTAGTCGCCCATGTAGAATAATGCAATGGTACCAGGACCGGAATGTGCGCCGATAGTTGGTCCGATGTGATTGATCAAAAAGTTTTCAATGCCGAGTCTTTTTTTGATAAGCTCTGCAACGAATTGGGCATCCTCTAAGGAATCTCCGTGTGAAATGAACACGATGTCGTTTTTGTCACGCCATGCACCGATCTGTTTTTCCATACTGTCAACGAGGGCGATCAGTGATTTTTTCCGGCCGCGGACCTTGGAAAGCGGGATGAGGTGACCTTCGTTATCCACATGAAGGATCGGTTTCAGGTTGATCATGCTTCCGACTACAGCAGCGGTTTTGGATACACGTCCGCCACGGTAAAGATGGAAAAGGTCATCTACAGTAAAGTTATGTACGACATGCAGTTTATTTTCCTCTAACCATGCAGCAATCTCGTCAATACTTTTTCCCTCTTCTTTCATCATGACTGCTTTGTGTACAAAAAGTCCTTCGCCCATGCTGGCACAGAGAGAGTCGATCACGATGATTTTGTTGTCGGGATACTTCTCGGCAAGGTTCATGGCAGCCAGGCGGCAGCTGTTATAAGTACCGCTCAGACCGGAAGAAAATGCAATGTGCAGGATGTCAACGTCCTGTGTTCGGATAATATTTTCAAAAAGATTTTCCGCTTCCTCAGGATTTGCCTGTGAAGTCGTTGGAAGAGAACCATTGCGCATCATGGCATAGAATTCTTTTTCCGGAAGGGAATGTTCCCAGGTGTAAGTCTGGTTTTCAATCGTATATGGAAGAGACATCATGCCGAGATGATGTTCGTTGACATAACTTGCAGGAAGATCCGTCGTGGTGTCTGTTGTTATAATAAAGTCTTTCATAAAGCCGTTCATAAAGCCTCCTTGTTTTGCGATTATCTGATACCATTATATAAGATTCTATGGAGAAAGAAAAGAAAATCATGCAAATTCTAAAATATTTATAAATTTCCCAAAGATAGTTTACTTTTTGAAAAAAACAAAGTATGATAATCACATCTTTTTTATCAAATCAGTGTTAGTTATCGAGGAATATCCCTGCAGATTTTTAGGAGGCAGGAATTTTGAGCAAGCAGAAGATAATTGGCATTTTTGGCTGTGAACAGACGGATTTATGTATCTATCTGGCCAGCATCTTAGAGAATATGAAGAATAGTGTTCTCGTCATTGACAATTCATTTGAGCAGAAAATGCGATTTTGCATCCCAAGACCAAATGAAAAAATGAATATGATCACTTATAAAAATGTGGATTACACAGCGCTTTGTGAGCGCAGTCTGTGGAAAACAGAAGGTTATGACTATGTCATTGTAAATTTAGGCAGTTGGCCAGACGAGAAAAGTGTCACAGATTGTGATGAATTGATCTGTGCGCTGAATTGTGAGAAGTGCGAGATTGAAAAGTACCGGGAATTTATTTTGCATATCGAACATCCGGTCAGTGTTTTATTCCGGGATTTTTGCAAAAGTTATATGAGTGCAGGAGGAATCAGAAAACTTTTTGTGGATGAAAACTGTTTTGTATTAGAACAGTTGTTTTTGCCATTTTCTGAGGCTGACGAGTGCAGCAGGCTGATGATGCAGTTTGAGGGATACCGGAATTTTGCAAATTTATCAAAGGAGTTTGAAAAGGTATTATTCCACTTGTGCAGGAATATTTCAGAGCAGGATTATAGAGAAGTTTTAATGGGCGTCCGCCGTGCAAAAAGGGGGGAATGCTTTTGAAAATTGTATTCTGGAGTGAGGAAGCGGCGTGTGGAACAACATCGAATATGATCGCAACGGCAAGCATGATCGTTGCGAGACATAACTGCCGCGTAGCGATGCTTTCAGCGGAAAAGAATGCGCATGATCTTGCCGGAAATTTTTCCAGACCGGATTCTGTGACTGTGAATGAAGACTGTGCTTACTACGCATTAGAAGGGTTGGATTATCTGTTGATGGCTGGAAAATACGGTAATCTTACGGAACATCATTTAGAGGAGGCTTTACAGTCTGTTGTAGATGGAAAACTTTTCTGCCTTCCGCAAGGGAAACGGATGCTCTGCGATTTTTATCCGAAGGAGACAAGAAACGTTTTAAACCAGGTGATCCGTTTGCTGGATGAAAGTATGGATTTTTCGTTTATTGACTGTGGAAGTGAAAGAAATGACTGGACAAAAGAGCAGATGAAGCAGGCAGATCTTATTGTTGTCAATTTCAGTCAGACATCCCAGGGGTTAGATCATTTTTTTTCAGAGCATGCAGATGTTTCGGAGAAGGTGGTGTATCTGATCGGAAGTTATCAGAAAGATGCTGTCTATAATAAGAAAAATATTCACAGAATCTATCGGATTGCACCGGAGAAGCTTGGTGTAGTTCCCTATAATCCTGAGTTTGAGATGGCATGCCGGGAGGGAAAATTAGACAGGTATATCCGTGGCAGGAGACTGTTACTTCCGACAGATATGAGGGAAAATTTTTTCACAGAGTTAGAGCATACCGTACAGATGATCCTGGAGCGGTCTGATAAGAGGGGAGGCGGGCAGGTTGTCAGTGGAAGAGACAGGCAGTCTAAAACTGTTTGAAGGAAAACAACAGGAAATTACAAGACAGGAACTTGTGGAGCGGGTGAGTGAACATGTGAACCGCATTCTGCGGAGAAATCTTTATGAATTAAAACTGGACGAAAAACAGACCTTCCGGCTTTTAAGGCAGAAGGAAGAACTCCGCAGATATTTAAAAGAAGCCGGAACCGGAAATTTACAGGTAAAAGAGTATTTGATTTCTTTTATTCAGGAATTTCTGTTAAACGGAATGAAGATGGATGAAGAGATGATAAAGCATACATTTTTCTTTTCGGAAAAAGGCAGCAGGCAGGCGGCGGTCAGATTTGATATTCTGCTGTTTCTGTATAAAGAACAGTATGGCAGCGGAGCAATGGAAAAACTGATCGAGGAACACGGCTTATTGTCAGGAACGGAAAATGTGATCACGGAGGAGCAGATTGAGCATGTTTATGGAGTCTGCGGAAGAAAATTGAAGTTCATTGAGCAGATCGAGCTTTTGAGCAGGAAGATTTATGCTTACTATAAAGGGCTTGGTGCAATCGATGAGCTACGCGACATGAAGATCGACGGTGTTTCCGGCGGTGTGTCCGGAAAAGAGGGGACGTATCACAGTGCATGGATTTTTTATCATGGAAGAAGTGTCTGGCTGCCGTTTCTGGATTTTGAGCGGGAGGAAGAGATGGAGCGGATTTCCAGAAATCTTTGCAGATATCATCAGCCGGGAGAAATTTCACGAAAGAAAGGATATCTCGTTCATGAGATGGCAGATCATGCCAGAGTTGTAGTTGCCAGACCGGATTTTGCGGAGAACTGGATGTTTTTTATCCGTAAACTCGACAATATCCCGGAAGTCTCGTTACAGCAGCTTGTGACAGGCGGACATGCAGAAATCCCGGTCGAACTTTTAAAATGGCTCATGAAGGGCTGTCAGGTGACGGCGGTCACCGGAATGCAGGGCTGTGGTAAGACAACATTGCTCACTGCGATGGTCGGAGAGATCCCGGAGGAATATACCATTCGTGTGTTAGAACTGGCATTTGAACTGCATTTGAGGGAGCGCTATCAAAACAGAAATATTGTGACGTTCCGCGAAACGGCGGGGATGATGGAACACGGTGGAATTGGCGGACAGGAGGCTCTGGAAGTACAGAAAAAAACAGACGGAGCCGTGAGCATTATCGGAGAGGTTGTCAGTGCAAAAGTGGCGTCATGGATGATCGAGAGCGGACAGACAGGTTCTCTGTTTACGATTTTTACGCACCATGCAAAAAGTACGAGAAGTCTTCTGCTGTCACTTCGGAACAGTCTGTTGAAGGAGGGCAGTTTTCAGTCGGAGAGAGTTGCATTAGAACAGGTGACGGAAGTGGTACGTTTTGATGTGCACCTGCACATGAGCAGAGAGGGACAGCGCTATATCGAGAGGATCAGCGAGATCGTGCCTGACACGGAAAGTCCGGAGGGATACCGGATCGTGGAACTTGTACGGTTTGACGGGGAACGGTATGTGAAGCTACATACCATCAGCGAGACGACACGGTCAGAAATGGTGAAATGGCTGACGAAGGAAGAGAAGGAGGCATTTTTCAATGTGGATATTTGAGGGCATTTTGTATGTCATTCTTCTGCTTGTATTTATCCGGTATGACCGAAAAAAGCGGCTTTGGATAAAGACGGTCTCACAGGAGGAGAAGTTCGAACATTATCTGTCAGAGTTATCGGCCACTTACGGAAAACAGAAAAATATTGAGGAGGCAGTGGCAGAAGTGGAGGAGTCACATACGGTCACACTTCCCACAGAACATTCCTATGTGCGTATCTATGGCGCAATGTGTGCGGTCATCCGGGAGGATGGAGATATACTTTCGGATGGATATTCTGTCTTTCAGAGAAATCTGCAGTATCTGAAAGAAGAAATACGCGAAAATCTCCTGCTCTGCAAGTCGAAAATGCATGGTTTTACAGGGCTTGATGTTCTTTCCGTCCTTCCGGTCTGCTTCCTGCCGGTTGTGAGGCTCTGGGCGATCCAGGTTTCAGAGGGGCTGTCCGCTTATTATTATGGCAGCTATGGAATGTTGACAACAGTGCTCCTGTTCGCGGCAACGATTGGAATTTATGGACTTATCCTATGGCTGTTTCTGCCGGATGAGGAACAAAAAGACCGGTACCGGCTGGAAAAGTGGCTGTTACAGTTTCCATGGATGGCATATTTACTGGATGTCTATGTCAGCCGGCATTATACAAAATGTCTGAAGAAAAATGAACAGATCAAACAGTTGCAGGGATTTGGAAATGTCAGGGCTTTTCTGATGAAAAAGGTCTGCTTTTTTGCAGCGGCATTGCTTGGAAGCGTATTGTTTCTCACGGTGTATCAGAATGCAGAGCGTTCCCAAATCCTGACACAGATAAAAATTCCGTCTTATCAGCTTATGATGCTGCCGGAGAGAGCGCAGGAGCAGGTAAAGAAACAATATCAGGAGCTGGTCGCACAAGTGGTGCCTGAAACGTTTAAAATGGACCAGGAGGCATTTAAAGAGCATCTGGAGCAGTTAGCAGTCTGGGAGGAGTTAAAGCAGGAGCTTTCTTTAACAGAAAGTGTGCAGGGGGCGGAAGAATTTGTGAAGGCACTTTTTCTACAGGTGAGGGCATATCAGGGAATTCGGATTGCCTGGTATCACATTTTATTTATTGTTGTGGTATCAATTCTGGCGTTTCAGATTCCGGAACTTTTTTTGGTGGCAGAACAGTGGAAGTCTAGGGAAAAAAGGATGAGTGAATGTCTGAGGCTGCAGACGGTAGTACTTTTACTCATTCATTATGAGAAGACAACGGTGGAAGAAATTTTATGCCAGATGGAGAATTTTGCGGTTTTATTTCAAAGCCAGATGGCAGAAGCGGTGGATCATTTTTCTTATGACCGGATCAGATCACTTCAAAAATTAAAACAGGAGATCCCGGATGAACCGGTACAGAGAATCTGTGATGCACTGGAGTTTTGCGAGGAACTGCCTGTGGAGGAAGCGTTTTTAAACCTCGAAGACGAGCGCGAATATTTTTTGAAGAAGAATATGGAAGAGCGGAAGAATTATCAGGGAGAATGCATTGCACTGGCAAAAATGTCAGCGTATCTGCCGATGTTTTTACTCATTATATTAAAGCTGGTCGTGCCGTTTGTGGCGGAGGGATTAAGCGAACTTCAGGCATACAGCCAGAGCATGACAGGATTTTTTTAGGTAAAATTGTTATAAAAAATAAATGAAATTAAAATGAAAAAGGAAGGTATCGATCATGGAAAATAGTTTAAAAGGATTAATGCTTGCAGCAGGAATTATCATTACCTGCATTATTATCAGTCTCGGATTTTATATTGCAAGGGAGGCGAGAGATACTGCCTCCGAGGGAACTGGGCAGATCAATCAGCTGCAGGCGGAGTTTACAGATGCGTCCAAAACAATGTATGACGGCACGGAAGTGTCAGGAAGCGAAGTGCTGAATGTCATTCGGAAATTCAGTGATGAGACAATGGGAATTCTTGTACAGACGAATAAAAATAAAACGTACTACAATTATAATTTTGATGTGGATAAGGGAGAACTGGGGAAAGCGTTAGATAACAGTTACAAAAATGCGCAGGATGTGGCAAGTGACAAGTATATCAATCCGACTGCGCGCTTTCAGGGCAGTATCGTAAAGGATGTGAATGGCACGATCATCGGGATCGTGTTCGCACAGGTATAGTATGCAGTGTACACGGAGAGTACAAAAAGACAGGAGGTCAGCAATGGAAGAAGGATTGCAGGGGTTGTTGATGGGAGCTGTGCTTGTGATGTTTCTGATCGCAATGGAGTCAGCCTTGCAGGCGGTGGACAGCAGTGAAGCGTTGGAACAGACGGTGGAAGAGCGGATGATGGAGCAGAGAACGATTACAGTACAGAGAATTTCAGAAAAAGAGAGTGATGTGTTTGGATGGATGAAATATTTGGAAGAGTGACTGCCATTTTATTTGCAGCAGCGGTGTTTATGGGGATGCCGCTTTTGTACATGAGTGAGCGGGCAAAATCAGCAGAACAGATGTATCTTTTGACGGTCAATACAGAGTTTGTGGACAGCATTTGCAATACCGGTTTTTTGACGATGGAAATGTATCAGCAGTTTTATAAAGAAATATCTGCCGCTTCCGGTATTTATGAGGTGCATATGTATCGGGAGCAGAAAGACATTGTACTGGAGCAGGGAGATTATTCCTATGAGAGCATTTTCTTTGATGAAAAAGATATGTTAGCCGAACTGGAGAAAAATCGTGTGTATGAATTTGAACGTGGGGATTATCTGAAAGTGGCGATCATAAAGAAGAATGGATGGATGGATTTCGTGGGAAACAGGGATTCTTCGGTCAATGTTTTATATGGAGGCACAGTACGGTATGAAGATTTCTAACTGGTGTATCTTATTTTCGGTACTTTTCTGTGGCATGATATTGTATACAGATCTGCGATTCCGCTATACGATGGAGGCACAGTATACCATGGAGGAGTACAACCGGATTTTTGACCGGGCAGCAGAGGATGCGCTGACTGATCAGCTGCAGGAGGAGTACTGGGATGGCAGCCTGAAAATAGATGAAGAGAAAGTACAGAACCGATTTTTTGAGCAGACTGCCTATGTGCTGGATCTGACAGGAGAGACAGAAAAGGAAAACTTAAAGGAACTTGTTCTTTTGCGAAAACTGGTAAATGAGAAGGGGAAAAGTTTATCCGTGGAGGAGAGCAGGAAAATTCAGACGCAGATGGAGAATATCACAAATCAAAGGTCAAAGCTTACTGATATGGCATATCTGATGCTGTTCCCGGAAGCGGAACATGAGGAATGGGCACAGAATCTGAAAAATCATGGATTTTACACTTTTCTGGAAATGCCGGATACCGAGCGGTATCCATGGACGAAAATGTTTGATCTCGATGAGATACGTTATGCGCTTAGTGGGGCAGAACTTGTAAAAAAGGAAGAGGACTAAGCCTCTTCCTTTGGTTCAGGTTTTTTGATGTATATTTTTTCAATACGGTTTTTATCCATCTGTTCCACACGGAGCAGTACATCATCATCTGTAATAATGATCTCATTTTTTTCCGGAAGATGATCTAATAAGCCGATCAGATAACCGCCGATGGTGTCATAATCGTCGGATTCAAAATCAAGATCAAGCTTTTCACACAAATCTTCCAGATTTGTAGAACCGAGGACAAGATATTCCCGGTCGCTTAATTTTACGATCGGATCTTCCTCATCGGTATCGTACTCATCACGGATTTCACCCACGATCTCTTCTAAGAGATCTTCGAGAGTGATAAGCCCGGCAGTAGCACCGTACTCATCAAGGACGATGGCAAGGGAAATGGAAGATTTACGCATTTCCATAAAAAGCTCTGCGGTATTTTTATGCTCATATGTAAAATATGGTTCCCGCATAATGTCCTGAATAGAGAAATGTTCCCGGTCTTTATAAAGCAGCAGATCTTTCATGTTGATGATACCGATGACATTATCGGTAGTGTCTTTGTAAACCGGAAGACGTGTAAATTTGTCTTCTTTGAATATTTCAATCAGTTCATCGTAAGTGCAGTCGATATTTGCAAATGTCATATCAATTCGAGGTACCATGACCTCTTTTGCCTGGGCATCACCGAAATCGAATACGTTATTGATCATCTCATGTTCCTCTGATTCAATAACGCCGGTTTCTTTTCCGACATCAACAATGGTTCGCAGTTCTTCTTCGGTCATGGCTTTGTCTTTTGCATTCGGATCAACACGCAGAAGGAATAAGAATGCAATGGAAAGTTTATTTAAAATAAAAATGACCGGAGTGAGAAGTTTCATCAGCCAGTAAATGATGTTGCAATAGGAAAGAGATATTTTTTCTGCATTAATGGCTGCGATTGTTTTTGGAGAAATTTCCCCGAAAATCAAAATCAACAGTGTCAGAATACCGGTTGCGATTCCGGCACCAACACTTCCCCACAAATCCAGAGCAAGAGAAGTTGCAATGGAAGATGCAGAAAGATTGACAATATTGTTTCCAATTAAGATTGCACTTAACATTTTACCGGAGTCATCTGTAACTTTCAGTACGCAAGCCGCACGGGAATTCCCGTCTTCTGCGAGAGAGCGCATACGGATCCGGTTTACGGTCGTAAGTGCAGTCTCCGCAGAAGAAAAAAATGCGGAAAGTAAAAGTAGAATGATCAAAATAATAATCTGAAATATGGAACCCGAGTCCAAAAATATTCACCTCATCTAATAAACTATGATTAAAAAGCGGAAACTATTCTTCGATACTGTAGTTTGGCGCTTCCTTTGTAATGTGAATGTCATGTGGATGACTTTCACGTAATGCTGCAGCAGAGATCTTGACAAACTGACCTTTTTCTTTCAGGTCTTCGATCGTTGGGCAGCCGCAGTAGCCCATACCGGAACGGATACCACCGATCATCTGGAAAACAGTGTCCTCAAGTGTTCCCTTGTAAGCAACACGTCCTTCGACACCCTCTGGTACTAATTTTTTAGCACCTTCCTGGAAGTAACGGTCTTTGCTGCCGTTCTCCATAGCGGCGAGAGATCCCATACCACGGTAAACTTTGTATTTTCTTCCCTGATATAATTCAAAAGTACCAGGAGCTTCATCACATCCTGCAAAGAGACTTCCCATCATACATACGTTAGCACCGGCAGCAAGAGCTTTCGTCATATCACCGGAGTATTTGATACCGCCATCGGCGATAACCGGGATACCGTACTCTTTTGCAGCAGCGTAGCAGTCCATGATAGCTGTGATCTGAGGAACACCAATACCGGCAACAACTCGTGTGGTACAGATAGAACCAGGACCGATACCAACTTTGACTGCGTCAGCTCCGGCCTTGATCAGGTCACGGGTAGCAGCACCGGTGGCAACGTTTCCTGCAATCACCTGTAAGTCAGGGTAGGCAGCTTTGATTTTCTTGACTGCCTCTAAGATATTGCGGGAATGACCATGTGCAGAGTCAACCACGATCACATCAACGTGGGCTTTTACCAAAGCATCGACACGCTCCATCATATTTCCGGTAATACCAACGCCGGCACCACAGAGAAGACGGCCGAGATCATCTTTGGCTGAGAGTGGGTATTTGATCTGTTTCTCAATATCCTTAATGGTGATAAGTCCTTTTAAATGGAAGTCCTTGTCTACGATCGGAAGTTTTTCTTTTCTGGCTTTTGCAAGAATTTTCTTTGCTTCGTCTAAAGTGATTCCTTCCGGAGCTGTGATAAGACCTTCAGAGGTCATGCTCTCACTGATTTTTTTTGTGAAATCTGTCTCGAATTTTAAGTCACGGTTTGTGATAATACCAACTAATTTGCCACCCTCACAGATCGGAACGCCAGAGATACGGAACTTTCTCATGAGATCTTCAGCATCCTGTAAAGTGTGTTCCGGAGAAAGAAAAAATGGATCTGTGATAACACCATTCTCTGAACGTTTTACTTTGTCAACTTCCTCTGCCTGTGCCTGAATGGACATGTTCTTGTGGATGATACCGATACCGCCCTGTCGAGCCATGGCGATCGCCATGCGGTGCTCTGTTACAGTATCCATTGCTGCACTCATCATTGGAATATTTAAAACGATTTTTTTTGTAAGATGTGTTGTTAATTCGATCATATTAGGTGTTACTTCTGAATACTGCGGAACTAATAATACGTCATCAAAAGTAATTCCATCACCGATAATTGTACCCATTTTTTAGATCCTCTCTTTCTTCATCATGATGTGTTATTTTAAAATAATTATATATTAAGGTAATTGTTCTGTATCATAGCAAAAAAAATACATAATGTCAATAATATATAAGCATAGATTTATAAAATAAACAAACACATTAGAAAAACTTATAAAAAAGAAAACAAAGGCTAATAGGAAGAATCATGATAAAGGTATTCACAAATGATTTTTGGTGTGATATGATGAAAAAGGCAACGGGGCTACAAAAGGGGTCACGTTGCCTTTTTTATGTATTAGGAAACTTTGTTCTATTTTATGCAAAAGGTGTGTTTATCAGAAGAAAAACACACATTTATAATAAGGTAAAAATTGGAGTGAGAAAATGGAATTTCGACCATGCATTGACATTCATAACGGAAAGGTAAAGCAGATTGTCGGTGGCAGCTTAAAAGATGAAGGGAATATGGCAGACGAAAATTTTGTTTCCATGCAGGATGCGGCATTTTATGCAGAGCTTTATAAAAAAGAAGGCTTCCGCGGAGGCCATATTATTTTATTAAATGCGAGAGACAGCGAATATTACGAGGCGACAAAGAAACAGGCGGTGAGTGCGTTACAGGCGTATCCGGGAGGCCTGCAGGTTGGCGGTGGCATTACGGCTGAAAATGCAGAAGAGTTTCTTGCAGCAGGAGCAAGTCATGTCATTGTCACATCTTATGTATTTTGTGATGGACAGATCCAGATGGACAGATTAAAAAAGCTTCGGGATACAGTTGGAAAAGAGCATCTGGTCTTAGATTTAAGCTGCAGGAAAAAAGATGGAAAGTATTATATTGTGACAGACCGCTGGCAGAGGTTCACAGAGCAGAGCATCACAGAAGATCTGTTAGAGCAGCTTGCCGGTTACTGTGATGAATTTTTAGTACACGCAGTTGATGTGGAGGGTAAGGCAAGTGGCATTGAAGAGGAACTTGTCCGTTTGTTAGGAAACTGGGGGAAAATTCCAGTGACTTATGCCGGAGGCGTTGGAGATTTTGAAGATCTTGCCAGACTGAAAAAACTGGGAAAAAACATGTTAAATGTTACAATTGGCAGCGCATTGGATCTTTTTGGCGGGACAATGTCCTATGAAAAGGTAAAAGAATTCTGCCGGGAATGACAAAGTAAATAAATATAAATGTTGGAGGATTGGATTATGAGCAAGTACACAAAGCAGGATATTATCCAGATGGTAGAAGATGAGGATGTAGAATTTATCCGTCTGCAGTTTACGGACATGTTTGGCACATTAAAAAATGTGGCAGTCACCTCAAGCCAGTTAGAGAAAGCTTTGAATAATGAATGTATGTTTGATGGATCTTCTATTGAGGGATTTGTGAGAATTGAGGAGTCTGATATGTATCTGTATCCGGATCTTGATACATTCTGCATTTTTCCATGGAGACCACAGCAGGGAAAGGTAGCCAGAATTATCTGTGATATTTATACGGCAGACAGACAGCCTTTTTCCGGTGATCCGAGATATGTTTTAAAGAGGGCGGTCGCAGATGCCGCACAGATGGGATACCAGTTTGATGTGGGACCGGAGTGCGAATTTTTCCTGTTTGATCAGAATAATGAGGGTCAGCCGACAACAGAAAGTAATGAGCGCGCAGGGTATTTTGATCTGGGACCGGTCGATCTTGGGGAAAATGCCAGACGAGACATGGTGCTTACGCTGGAAGATATGGGATTTGAGATTGAAGCTTCGCATCATGAAATGTCACCGGCACAGCATGAGATCGATTTCCGTTATGATGAGGCATTGAAAACAGCAGATAACATTATGACATTTAAACTTGCGGTAAAGACGATCGCAAAGAGGCATGGAATGTTTGCAAGTTTTATGCCAAAACCAAAATATGGGATCAATGGCTCCGGCATGCATGTCAATATGTCATTAGCTAAGGATGGTAAAAATATTTTTGCCGACCCGGAGGGAGAGATGGGACTCAGCAAAGAGGCATTCTGGTTTATCGGTGGAATCATGAAACATATGAAGGGGATGACAGTGATCACCAATCCGCTGGTCAATTCCTACAAGAGACTTGTTCATGGATATGAAGCGCCGACGCTCATTGCATGGTCAGCGACGAACCGTAGTCCGCTGATCCGTATTCCGGTTACCAGAGGGGCCGGGACAAGAGTGGAACTTCGCTGTCCTGATCCGGCAGCCAATCCGTATCTGGTTTTAGCAGTGTGTCTGGAGGCCGGACTCGACGGAATCCGCAATCAGATCACACCACCGGATGCAGTGACAGAAAATGTATTTGAGATGCAGCTGCAACAGAGAGCAAAGCTTGGAATCGAATCTCTGCCGGGTGATCTCGAACAGGCAGTGGAAGAATTGGAAAAAGATGATTATATCAAGAGTGTTTTAGGCGGGCATATCACAGAAAAATATCTGGAAGCAAAGAGAGCAGAATGGGCAGATTATCGTGCGCAGGTAACCGAATGGGAAATCGAAAAATATCTTTATAAAATTTAATCTGAAGCCGGATTAGATTTTGAACAATATTATTGTTGCATTTCCCAAACAGGAGACAGCCCAAAACCTGAAGAAAATTTTGCTACAGAATGGATTTCATGTGGATGCAGTCTGCTTTACAGGTTCCCAGACACTGCAGAGTGCCAATGAATTGGGTGGGGGCATTGTCATTTGTGGCTACCGATTTGTGGATATGATGTACACAGAACTGCATGAGTATCTGCCGGATCAATTTGAAATGCTGTTAGTTGCGTCGCCTGCAAATTGCGGGGAGCGTGATCTGGAAAATATTGTCTGTCTGTCGACACCGCTGAAGGTTCACGAATTACTGCAGACTGTTGAAATGATGGATTACACAATCACGAGACGTCGGAAAAAGCAGAGGGAAAAACCAAAGCAGCGCTCAAAAGATGAACAGGAAATGATCGCTGAGGCAAAGGCGCTTTTGATGGAGCGAAATAATATGACAGAAGAGGAAGCACATCGCTATATTCAAAAGCGGAGCATGGATAATGGAACCGATCTGACAGAAACAGCTCAGATGATTCTAAGTTTGCTGCTCGCATAAACTTTTTATCCAATGAAACAGAATACCCCTGACATAAGATAAAATCTTGGTCGGGGGTTTTGTTGTCTGAAAAAACGCTGTGAAGAAAATAAGGTCCGTCAGAAAACGATATTTTTGAGAAAAAATAATTGATTCCTGGTAAACAAAAATGCTTGCAACTGTAACACATCAATGCTATACTAAAGCAAAATTTAAAGGAAAATTGTTATGCTGTAAAAAGAAAAAAAACAGCGATCATGATGGAGGAAGAGATTATGTTCAAAGTAAATGACAATTATCAGAAGATTCCGGGAAGCTATCTGTTCAGCACGATTGCAAAAAAAGTAAGTGCATTCAGCCAGGCGAACCCGGATAAAAATATTATCCGTCTCGGCATTGGTGACGTGACACAGCCAATCGCACCGGCGATCATCGATGCAATGCATAAGGCAGTAGATGAAATGGGAGATGCTGCTACTTTTCACGGATATGCACCGGATCTTGGATATGAATTCCTGAGAAGTGCGATCGCGAAAAATGATTATCAGGCAAGAGGATGTGATATCTCTACGGATGAGATTTTTGTTTCAGACGGAGCAAAGAGTGATTCCGGAAATATTCAGGAAATTTTTTCTGTGGATAACCGCATAGCAGTGTGCGATCCTGTATATCCGGTCTATGTAGACTCCAATGTTATGGCAGGAAGAACAGGCGAATATGATGCAAAGACAGAGACATGGAGCAACGTCATTTATATGCCTTGCACGATGGAAAATAATTTTGTGCCGGAACTACCAAAGGAGATACCAGACATTATTTATCTCTGCCTGCCGAACAACCCGACCGGAACCACCATCACAAAAGACGAGCTTCAGGTGTGGGTAGATTATGCAAACAAAAATGGAGCTGTGATCATTTACGATGCAGCATATGAAGCATATATTTCTGAGGACAATGTAGCGCACACGATTTATGAGTGTGAGGGCGCCAAAACATGTGCGATCGAGCTGAAGAGCTTTTCGAAAAACGCTGGATTTACCGGAGTACGTCTGGGATATACGGTTGTTCCAAAAGAGTTAAAATGCGGCGATGTTTCCTTAAATGCAATGTGGGCAAGACGTCATGGAACGAAGTTCAACGGAGCACCATATATCCAGCAGCGCGCAGGAGAGGCAGTTTATTCAGAAGCCGGAAAAGCACAGTTAAAAGAACAGGTTGCTTATTATATGAATAATGCAAAGACCATCAAACAGGGATTAAAAGATGCCGGCTATACTGTATTCGGCGGTGTGAATGCACCATATATCTGGTTAAAGACACCGGGTGAGATGACATCCTGGGAGTTCTTTGATTATCTGTTAGAGAATGCAAATGTTGTTGGTACTCCGGGTTCCGGATTTGGACCAAGCGGTGAGGGATACTTCAGACTTACTGCATTTGGAAGTTATGAGAATACACTGGCTGCGCTGGAGCGCATTAAGAAGATGTAAACCGGAGTTTAACTGGCGTAGTGTCGCAGATTCTGCAGTGCTTTCCTAGAGCATGAAGGGCAAATATAAGCGTCCTCTCACAAGTCGTTATTTTATAGGTTTATGAAAAGAAAAACGGTACAGACGAAATATGATGTTCCTGTT
>ERZ772865.1875-NODE-1875-length-19857-cov-3.940865_pt1 | contig 19857 bp, 9 predicted proteins | sample MGYA00512133_ERZ772865 | MGnify/ENA primary metagenome ERZ772865 (study PRJEB29015, sample SAMEA2737722) | human gut metagenome | biome: human gut; feature: human-associated habitat; material: faeces | place: China | collected 2012 ...
GACAGTTTACCCGCAAGCAAATCAAAGACCATTGGCGTTTGGGTTGCCAGTGCAAGGTGAAAGGCGATTTGAAGATTAAGGTGCCCGAGTCTGTCATGGGTGTGAAGGAGTACGAATGTACGGTGATCAGCAACAAGAATGTGGCTACGTTCATCAAGGAGTTCAAGGTGCAGCTTCCGGCTGGGGCACACATGGACTTTATCCCCGGTTCATACGCCCAGATCAAGATACCTGCATTTACGATGGATTACGACAAGGATATCGACAAGAGCCTTATCGGCGACGAATACTTGCCGGCATGGCAGAAGTTCGGTCTCTTCCCGTTGAAGTGTGTCAATCCGGAACCGACTGTGCGTGCCTACTCTATGGCCAACTACCCGGCTGAGGGCGACGTGTTCATGTTGACCGTACGTATTGCTACGCCTCCTTTCAAGGCCGACCGTAGCGGTTTCATGGATGTGAACCCGGGTATTGCTTCTTCTTACATCTTCACGCTGAAACCGGGTGACAAGGTGACGATGAGCGGCCCTTACGGCGACTTCCATCCGCATTTCGACAGCAAGAAAGAAATGATTTGGGTCGGCGGTGGTGCCGGTATGGCTCCGTTGCGTGCGCAAATCATGCACATGACGAAGACGTTGCATACGACGGATCGCGAGATGCACTATTTCTATGGTGCGCGCGCGTTGAACGAAGTGTTCTATCTGGAGGACTTCTTAGGCTTGGAAAAGGATTTCCCGAATTTCCATTTCCATTTGGCTTTGGATCGTCCGGATCCTGCCGCAGACGCAGCAGGCGTGAAGTACACTCCGGGTTTTGTGCATAACGTGATGTATGAGACCTACCTGAAGAATCACGATGCGCCCGAGGACATCGAATATTACATGTGCGGTCCCGGCCCGATGTCGAAGGCTGTGGTCGGCATGCTCGACGGTCTGGGTGTAGATCCTGAATCTATCATGTACGATAACTTCGGCGGATAGTAGAGTAAAGAATACATTCTTTTTCATAGTAATTTGCGGCAGATTCCATGGATACATGATGGATTTGCCGCAAATTTTTATATCCAATCGGAAGGGAGGCCATACTGGTTTCTATGTTGATGTTTTGTTTGCGAAATCCGATATTTCGCTTTCAAAATGACAGAAAAATAGGAGCCGATTGAACAAGCCAATCTTCTTTTTCCCTCTATCCGTGCAGTTCAAACGAAGGTTTTGAATACATTTTTTTGCAAATCAGGCTTGATTTTTATCTTTGTTCAGCAAAAAGGGGCATCAATCTCAGTCGAATGAAAAATCGTTCGGCTGAAAAAACACTTTTTTTGTCCGCACGTCGCAGCGAAGAGTTCCGCCCAAAGGACGAACAAACACTTGAAAACGGGACGCACACGTGCCTCCACAGCCTCTTTCCACTCTATTTGATGACGCTTCGCTGTCAAAAGCGGCATGTCAAAATGACGCGCAAACGCCGCCCCATGCTTGCGCGCCCTTTACTTTTCTACGGATGTCCTGCCCTCCGACAGGACAAAAAGAAACGGAAAATACCCGGTGGCTGACAAGCAGCTTCTCCACTGACGCACAAGAATCGCGTATTTTCAAAAGCCCCCGCCCCCGAGGCCGTACGAAGGATTCTCGCAAGGCGTAAATTAACAAAATGACAGAAGGAGTTTTATTTCATGCTTTGAATTAGCAAATTGTAAACCTTGTCACTTTTAACGAGGCTGTTGCATTTTCATATCCCTGCCTTTATCAGTTTTATTTCCCCATCCTTATTTTCCACAAAAGCCCAAAGCCATCCTTTATCGACAGTCATACAATGTATATTGACAATATCCGACGGAAGGCAATATCTATGCACGCATTCCCCGTCAAAATCAAACTTCAAGATTTCATTGTACCGCTCTTCCGGCCCGGCTAACACGGCGTAAAAACAATCATCTGCCACATGCAGGGCATTAAATCCGACTACTGTCTCCGGACATACGACGACACAAACCGGGACTGCCCCTTGGGCAATGGAATATTTCGGAGCATAGAAGCCTTTCACCAACTTATGGCTTATTTTTTCTCCGCTCAAAGACAATATCTCAAAGGCCGCCCCTATCCCAGTGGTTATGACAATATGTTTTTCATCCGAAGAAACACCAAAAGACGCCAAATTACCCCAAAGCGACCTGTTGTTCTCTTCTTTTTCGTCCAAAACCGGGAAATCCGAATATGTGGCAAGCACCTTTGATTGATTAAAGATTTGAATCCTATTCTCAGGATGGTTGCCAAATCCAAGGAAACGGTTGTCTGATAAAGCCAAGACTTGATAGAAGCGATGCTCCACGGGGCGTTCGCTTTCCACTTCTTCCATTCTTATCACATCTTGAACAGGATTGCCTCCACCCAATGCCTCTTTTACGGAAAAGCAAACAGTATATTGCGTATTGTAATCGTACACGCAACAAGCCTCCTTATCCTTAGACAAGGACAATCCTTGCGGCAAGATAAATTCTCCGCGCGCCCGTCCCCATTCACCAAAACTTTTAACTACATACCCTTTCGTATGAATAAAATGGCAAAGTTTGTCACTTCTATTATCATCAAAAACGAGAATCAACGAATCATCAATAGTGAAAAGAGAAGTCGGGTTAGAAAAAAAGGTATTCATGCGCACCGAATCTATTTCCAACGTATCCGACACTATAGAGCTGAAAGGCAGAGCACGAAACTCTACCTTTTTACCGTCTTCTTTTTTACATGCAAACAACCACAATGTTGCAAGCACAACAAAAACCACTTTTTTCATTTCTCCTCATTCATACTACATGAATGTGCCCCTGAAAGCGTACTATACGACTTATCACTTTCAGGGATTCCGGCCACATCCTCATACACAAACTCTATTCGCTTTGCCTTGCCGAAACGACCGCTCACGACTTCTCTCTGCCCGACGAAACGATAACCGTCTTGCGACAAGTCTTCGGCCTTGATGGTAAAACTTTCCCCTTTCTTCCCGTATAAATAATGAGTGGGATAAGCCACATAGCCTTTTGTGGTTACATAATCTATGCGCACAGCCCTCTCTTCCTTGCCACGGTTCAAACGGGCATCGCCACGGGCAATGCCCAACGCACGCGCCCCCTCATACAACGCTTCCACGTCGTAGTCTTTCAACAATCCGTCCTTTCCGGGAGCCAGGTTGACCACCAAGGTATTGCCCTGTTCCACCATGTGTTCGTATGCCGCCTTGATTTTATCGGCCGACATGACACTCTCCGCATTATTCTTTTCAGACCAAAACCAACTGTTGTTCATACAGACCGTGGCTTCGAAAGGCAAATAATAGTCCTGTCCCTCACGACGGTAGACTTTCGGGTCGGCATCCGCACCGCGCCGAGTAAACATCGGGTCGTGCAAACGAAAGTCGGAAGGGAAATAATAGATTTCTTCTCCGCCTTGGTATTGGTCCGGGGTACGTCCGCAACGAATACAAGTGTTGACTGCCATCTGGCAGGAAGGCTGCAAACGCTTCACCGTGTCATACATCCGTGCAAACTCCCATGCACCGTTGCTCTTCACCCATGCACCGTCTATCCAGAACTCCGAAATCTCCCCGTAACGCCCGTCCATCAACTCGGTGATTTGCGCCAAAGCGAAATCATTGTATTCTTGCGCCAACTGCACGCGGTCCAGTCCCATGGATGCCTGTGTATGGTTGGCATCCCAGTTTCTGTCCCATGCCGAATAATACAATCCTAACTTGATGCCGTACTTGCGGCAAGCGTCCGCCACTTCCTTCACGATGTCCCGGCGGTCGCCCTTACGTCCCGTGTGGTTGATGTTGTACGTGCCGATTTCCGTATTCCACAACGCAAAACCGTCATGATGTTTCGTGACCAGTACGATGAAATTCATACCGCCTTCGTAGGCCGCCTTGACCCAAGCCTCGGGATTGAGCGTGGACAAGTCCGGATGATAGGCCGAAGCCGGGGATGAGCCGTCGGTCCATTCCTGCCCCAAGAAGGTATTCATCCCGTAATGGATAAACATGCCGTACTTCAAATGAGCCTTGCGACGTTGGTACACATTGGCCTCACGGGAAGGCTGCTGACGAATCCAACCGGGAGCATCCTTCCTCCACGCCGCCGGTTCGGGCGTAGCCACAGCTTGCGGGTCGTCATAGATACCGATTTCGTCCACATTGATGCCCTCCGGACTACACTCCAGGAAAGAGACCTGCACATAGCGTGCCGTCACGTTGTTGCCCGTCAACACAGTCCGTGCATCTCCCGGCCTGCGGTGTTGCCAACGTTTCCAATCAATTCCGTCACAGGACACAGAAACCACGATCTCCCCTATGCGCCCCTTGTAGCCTTCAGTCTCATAGACATCAATACAGTTGAAAGTCCTCTCCCCTTTCAAATCCAAGGTAAGCCATACCGTTCCCGACAGTCCGGCTGATGCCCAACGCGTACCGAAATCACCATCCGCCACATGTCCTGGCTCATATCCGGCACCATAACAAGACCCCGAAGACACTTCCGCCCCCAAAGCCATATTCCATTTTTGTCCGTCCGTCTTCGACAAAGCTCCGGAAACTTCCGCCGGAACAGCCCCCATCATCCCTACACATAACCAACTCCACAAACAGTGAGTCCATGTTTTCATACTTGCCATTCTATTCTTTAATTATAGGTTAAACAAACCAGAGCAAAGATACAAAAAGAATCCATTGGAGAATTCCCCAAAAAAGGGATTGTTTTGCCTGTTTCGGAGATTTATAAACTTGGCACTCCTCTGAAGTTCCATACAAAACTACGTGTTTTTGAACACAATTACAAAAAATATTCCTAACTTTGCAACCGCATCGGTTCATCTCCCTCATCGCATACGGGGGAATGATTAAAAGGGAATCAGGTGAGAATCCTGAACAGTCCCGTTGCTGTATGTCTCATAAAAAAGCGTAGTAAACACATACTCTATGCCACTGAAAGGCCGCGTGCCGATTGGGAAGGCGTTTACTGCGGAGACGAGTCAGAAGACCTGCCATGCAATATAGTTCAATAGCTTTCGAGGACGAGCTATGAATCCGAAAATCCCGGGCGGCCATCGGTCGTAGTACGGGGTTGTCTATTCATATTTACGGGTTTTCTTAGAAGCTGTTTTGATGGAGTTTTCACTGTCAAATAGATAGTTCATGGGAGAAATCAAACGCAGGCATGCCTTATGCCTGATGGGAGTCTTTTGCCTGCCCTTACCTGCCGTATCCGCACACCGGACGGACAGCATACACAACTTGGGCGAGGTAGTGGTCAAAGCCAAGACCTACAAAGAGGTCATCCCCGCACAGACCCTGAAAGGGGAAGAACTGCGGAAGCTGAACAGCTTTTCCGTGGCTGATGCCATCCGTTATTTTTCGGGACTGCAAATCAAAGACTACGGCGGTGTGGCCGGACTGAAGACGGTCAACATCCGCAGCATGGGTACGAACCACACGGGCGTATATTACAACGGCATACAGTTGGGCAACGCACAGAACGGGCAGGTGGACTTGGGCAAGTTCTCGTTGGACAACATCGAGGAAATCTCGCTCTACAACGGACAGAAAAGCGACATCTTCCAATCGGCGCGAGAGTTCGGCTCGTCGGGTAGCATTTATCTCACCACCCGCCGCCCCCGGTTCGAAGGGGAGAAGGATGCCAACCTGGCGGCCAAAGTGAAGTTCGGTTCCTACGGATTGCTCAACCCGGCTTTGCTTTACGAGCACAAAATCAGTGACAATATCAGCGCGGCTGTCAGTGCGGAGTGGATCACGTCACAAGGCGACTACAAGTTCCGCTACCGGCGCGTGGACGTAAGCGGGGCACTGAAGTACGACACCACCGCCGTGCGCCACAACAGCGACATCGACGCCCTGCGCATCGACGCGGGACTCTACGGCCTCTTCGAGAAGGGGAAATGGAACGTCTTCGCCTACCATTACACCTCGGAAAGGGGGATTCCGGGGGCCATCGTGAACAACGTGTGGAAGCGTTCGGAACGGTTGTGGGACCGCAACTCTTTCCTCCAAGGAAGTCTCGAATGGCATGTATGGCGCGGGCTGAGCATGAAGTTCAACACGAAATACGCCTCCGACTACACCCACTACATGAATAACAACACGGACATCAAGCTGACAGACAACATCTACAAGCAGCGGGAGTGTTACTTCTCGTGGGCTAACAAATACGCCATCACGGCGGACTGGGACGTGTCCGTGGCTTACGACTTCCAGTGGAACGGCTATGAGGGATTCGACCTGAACAAGGACCACGACAAGGAGCACCCGATGAACACGGCCACGCGCGGCACACACTATATCTCGGCCGCCACGGCCTTCACCGTGGCCGACCGGCTGAAGGTGCAGGCCAGTGTGTTGGAGACGTTCGTGAACGAGGAGAAACGCCAACGGGACAAGGCACCAAACAAAAGCAAGGTGACCCCGGGGCTGTTCCTCTCTTACCAACCGTGGAGGAAACACGACATAGTGGTGAGGGCCTTCTACAAGACGGCCTACCGCATGCCGACATTCAACGACCTCTACTACACGGACATGGGTAACCCGGCTTTGCTGCCGGAGACCACCACGCAATATAACGTGGGAGCCGTGTACGACCGCACGCGCACCGAAGGCATCTTCCGCAACCTACACCTCAATGCGGACGTATACTACAACGACGTGAGGAACAAAATCGTATCGTGGCCGCAGGGACCTCAGTTCCGCTGGACGACCATCAACCTGGGGCGGGTGGACATCCGGGGCGTGGACGCCGGAGCGGCCTGCACGTTGGCCTTTCCCCACGAATGGACGCTGACGGGCAAGTTGCAATACACTTATCAGGAGGCCATCGACGTGACGAACCCGTCGGACACGTACTACCGCGACCAGATTCCCTACATTCCCTGGCACAGCGGATCGGCCATCATAGCCCTCTCGTGGGGCACATGGTCTCTGGGCTATAGCTTCATCTACGTGGGCGAACGCTACAACCAACAGGAGAACATCATCTACAACCATACGCAACCGTGGTACACCAGCGACATGACGCTCATGAAGGAAATACGGTGGGGCAAGGCACGCCTGCGCTTCACGGCCGAGGTCAACAACCTGCTCGACCAAGACTACGATGTCATACTGAACTACCCGATGCCCATGCGTAACTATAAATTCGGCCTTGCCGTGGAACTCTGATATGAAAACCGTCCGAAAAATACTATTCCTTCCGCTCCTGTGTCTGACGGTCTTGTTCGCCTGCCGGGAGATAGAACTGGTCGTGCCTACGGAGTACGAGCTGCTACCGGGCGTGCCCATAGACCCGGACGCACGACCGGCCGGCATGTACCTGCTCAACGAGGCCAACATGGGCAGCAACAAGTCGTCCATCGACTACGTGGACTTCCGCAACGCGTACTACGTGCGCAACATCTACGCCGAACGCAACCCGGAGGTGGTCAAGGAACTGGGCGACGTGGGCAACGACATCCAGATATACGGTAACAAGCTGTATGCCGTCATCAACTGCTCGCACAAGGTGGAGGTGATGGACGTGCGTACCTGCAAGCGTATCGGGCAGGTGGACATCCCCAACTGCCGCTACATCCGCTTTGCCAAGGGGAAAGCCTACGTCTCGGCCTACGTGGGTCCCGTGGCCATCGACCCGAACGCCCAGTTGGGGGCCGTATATGAAGTGGACACGGCTTCGCTTGCCGTCACGCGCAAGGTGACGGTGGGTTACCAACCGGACGAGCTGGAGGTGCTCGGGGAGTACCTTTACGTGGCCAACTCGGGAGGTTACCGCGCACCGGATTACGACAGCACCGTGTCGGTGGTGGAAATCTACGGCATGAAACAAATCCAGAAGATTCCGGTAGGCATCAACCTGCACCGCATCCGCAAGGACCGCTACGGCAAGCTCTGGGTGACTTCGCGCGGCGACTACAACACCATCCCCTCGCGCCTCTACGTGCTCGACCGCAAGGACAAGAATTCCAAGGAAATGGTGGTGAAGGACACGTTGGACATCCCTTGCTCGGAAATGTACATACAGGGCGATTCGCTCTACTTCTACAGCGTGGAGTGGAACAAACAGACGGAACGCAACACCGTCACCTACGGCATCATCGACGTGCGGACGGGCCAACTCGTCACCGACCATTTCATCACGGACGGGACGGAACAGGACATCGTCATCCCATACGGCATCTGCGTGCACCCCACGACGGGGGACATCTACGTGACGGATGCCAAGAATTACGTATCGAGCGGAGTACTTCACTGCTACGACCGCCACGGGAAGAAGAAATGGAGCGTACGTACGGGGGACATCCCCGCACACATGGCATTCTACGACCCGCAATAAAAACGGAATTGGAACATGAGACCCATATATAATAAGGTAATAGGAACGTGCGCTTCCGTCCTGCTGGCATCCTGTCAACAGGACATCCCGATGGTCAGCCTCGGGGTGGACAGCCAATACCGCATCGAACGGATGCGGAAACTCATCCTGCGGCCCGAATTCACTGGAGAGGCCTACCGTTGGACCATGAAAGACAGCGGAGGAGCCGATTCCACCGTCTCTACCGAAAGGGAATTCATCTTCGTGGCCGAAAAGCCGGGGACGTACGCCCTGCGCTTAGACATCATCGACGCGCAAAATCCTGTGATGCAGGAGGTGGAAATCAACGTGGATGAGGAAAGCGTGGCTTACAGCCGGTACATCACGGAAGTATATGAATACCGTCCGGCTCCCGGACAGTTCGTCAACATCATGCCGCTCTATGAGGAAGGCGACACGGAAGAAGACATGTGCCGGAAAGCCCGGGAAAGCATATCGGGCACGAACGACATCATGATTTCCTTGGGAGGATATGGCGGCTACGTCACGTTCGGTTTCGACCACACCGTGGTCAACGTACCCGGGCAAAAGGACTTCAAAATCTTAGGCAACGCATTCTACGCCGATGCCAACCCGAACCCTTCGGCTCCGGATTCGGGCGGGAGTTGCGAACCGGGCATCGTCATGGTGTCCATTGACCAGAACAACAACGGACTGCCCGACGACGAGTGGTACGAACTGGCCGGGAGCGAATACCATAAACCGGAAACCCGGCACGGCTTCCAAATCACTTATACCCGTCCGGCGGCGGATAAGATGCCCACGCCGGACGACAACAGCCCCATCACGGACACGACTTACATCCTTTGGGAAACCGGAGACGGCGAAAAGGGCTATATTGCGAAAAACGCTTACCACAACCAGGACTACTATCCTGCGTGGATTGCCGAAGACCGGTTGCAGTTCAGCGGGACGCGTCTGGCCGACAACGCCGTGGACGAAAGCGGTGGAAAAGGCTCTTACTTTGTCCTTTACGCCTACGAATGGGGCTACGTGGACAACCACCCTAACAGCGAAGAGGACAAAATCAGTTTCGACATCGGTTGGGCGGTGGACAGCTTGGGGAATCCCGTCCACTTGCCCGGTGTGGACTTCATCCGCGTATATACCGGTGTCAACCAACAATGCGGTTGGTTGGGGGAGACTTCCACCGAACTGAGCCGTGCCGAGGACCTGCACGTAGAAGACCTGACCCATTATTTACCCAACCCATAACCCTGAAACCATCATGAAGAAAAGAAGATTACATTTGTATACGGCGGCCATGCTGTTTGCATGCACTTACAGTCTGCACGGGCAGACTACTTACACCGACGGCGTATTCATGCTCAACGAAGACTGGTACGGACACAACAACAGTACCCTGAACTTCATCCGTCCCGACCACCCGACCGACCCGTTCGAGTATTATATCATACAAAACAATGAATCCAATGCCGGACAGTCGTTGGGAGCCACGGCGCAATTCGGTGCCGTCTACGGCAGCTACCTTTTCATCATCTCCAAACAGGATCAGGACGCGGGCGACGGGCTTTCGCCGGGCGAATCAGCCGAAACCCGCCAAGGGGGCCGCATCGTGGTGGCCGACGCACAAACCATGGAAATCAAAAGCCGTATCCCCATCATCAGAGCCAATGAAAAAGGAGTGTCCATCGCCGACGGGCGCAGTTTCGTGGGCGTAGACGAGACGAAAGGATATGTAGGCACATCGAACGGCATCTACATCCTCAGTTTCTCCCCGTTCGAGATTACGGGACGCATCGAGGGGACGGAGAACCCGCTCATCACAGGAGACGAGGACAACGCCGACGGCGTGGGACCGCTCTACCAGAACCAAATCGGCATGATGCTGCGTACGGCCGATTATGTATTTGCCATACAACAGGACAAGGGTGTCTTGGTAATAGACCCACAGACGGACAAAATCATACATACCGTGGAGGGATGCTTCAGCACCATGGCGCAAAGCAAGGACGGAGACATCTGGGTGGGACGCAACACCAACATGGACTATCAGCATTACCCCTACGGCAACATGGGGTCGAGCGGTGAATGTTGGGAGGGCAAGGAACTCTTGCACATCGACCCTGAAACGTTCGAGACCGAAGCCGTCCCCATGACAGAAGGAGGCATCAATCAGACGTGGTATGCCTGGACGGCCGGCTCCTTATGTGCCAGCACGCAGGAAAACGTGCTCTACTTTACTTATAATGACAACCGATGGAGTTGGTTCACGACCTCCAAGCTCTACAGGTTCGATATCGACACGCGGACATTCACACAGATTTACGACAGTGCCACGGACAAACGTTATTTCTACGGAGCAGGCATACGCATCCATCCGCTCGACGACCAGATTTACGGGGCACTCTATTTGGACAACGTAGTGCAAAGCTACTGGATATACCAAATGGACAACCAAGGGAACGTGTTGAAAGAACTGGAGCCGATAGACCGTTACTGGTTCCCGGCCTTGTTCATCTTCCCGGACAACCACGCGCCCGAGGTGGAGGAACTGCCCGACGTCACGTTGGAAAACGGGGCGGTGGAAATAGACCTGAGCAGCAAGGCTACCGACAAGGACAACTTGGACGCGGCCATCGTGAAGACCGTAAAGTCGAACAGTAACGAGGACGTGGTGGAAGCCCGCATCCGGAACCACCGACTCACCCTGCAACCGAAAACCGTCGGGGAGGCCGACCTCGTCATTCGTTTCAACTCCAACGGAAAATACGTGGACCGTACGTTGCACGTAAAATCCCTCACCACCGGAATCCGCCATACGGAAGAATCCCCAGTACGCGTATGGGGCAAAGACGGACGCATCCACATCAAGGGATTGCAACGGCCCACCCGCGTCCTCGTATACGACACAGACGGACGGCAGATTCGCGACACTGTCCTGTCACCGGGCGACTGCATCGAAGGATTGCCGGGCGGCAAGTGCTACATCCTGAAATTTAACGGAAAACAGTATAAATTGATTTATTAATTCATTAAATGTTTAATCCAATGAGAAATTTTACTCAGAAACTAACGGCCCTCGCCGCTGTGGGGTGGCTCTCGCTAACCATCGCACTGGCAGGTGACCAGTTCGTGCCGAAGGAGTATTCCTACAAGAATGTGGGAATGAGCTCACAATCCACCATCAACATCCCGATGACGGACTTGTTCACCTACCCCGACGGGATGGATGCCACGGCAAACCTCGACGAAGCCGGGGTCAAGGCCGAATTCGAATTCACGGACGAAAACGTAGTGGGCCTATACAAGTATGAATATTACAGCTTCGGAAAGGTGCAACAGCTCTACCTGATGCGCAAAGGAGGATATGTGACAGGACCGGCCGATGTGAAAGTTAAACTGACCTATAACGGGGAAACGGTGGAAAACACACTGGATATAGACATCGTGTCGCTCATCGCCCAAGATGACGAATACACGGCCGACCTCGGGCAGGCACTGATGATGCCGGTTCTGAACAATGACAAATTCATGAAAAACGGCGACAAGGCCAACGCCATGATCGAAATCCTTCAAGCCCCCATTAACGGACAGGCCACTATCGTTGAAGGAGCCGACGGAGAACAAGATACCATCAAATACGTGCAGAACGAGGGACTGGACAACTATTCATTTGACGAGTTGAAGTACAAGGTGACACTCGGAGAAGAGACCTCGGAAGCTACCGTGAAAATCAATATTCACAAGAATGCATACGCTTCGCGCGTTATCGACTTCCTGCCGGCTCCGGGGCAGTTCACCAACCAATTGTCTAAAAGCAATTCGGCCGAAGGGACATTGGGAACCAAAGGAGGCACCCTTAGCTTAGGGTCATTCGGAGGATATGTCATCTACGGCTTCGACCAACCCATCATGAACAATCCGAAAAACCCCTATGGGGTTGACTTCACCATCAAGGGCAACTCATTCGTAGCCAACATCTACGGCGTATGGACGGAACCGGGTGCCGTACAAGTATGCCAAGACCTGAACGGCAACGGCGTACCCGATCCGGAGGAGCCTTGGTACGAACTGGCCGGTTCGGACTATTGGTTGAGTACGACCAAGCGGAATGCCCGGATGACTTATTACAACCCGAACTACGACAAGCGTTACACCGTACCCTGGACACTGAAATACACGGACAAGGACGGGAAAGAACAGATGGAAGCAGGTGCCGTGCTGACCAACCAGTTCCACCAGCAATCCTACTATCCCGACCCGTTCGATTTCGGTTGCGACCGAGACTCTGTAACTTTCGAAGGAGCTATTATCCGCAGTTCGCTGGACATGAGCGCACCAAGCTACATCGAGTTCTACCGCGCCCCGGCCTTCGGCTACTGCGACAACCGCGGGTATAACAAGACAGATCTCACCATCGCCCAAAACCCCTATTACAATGACGAGAACGGCAATGCCGCCGACGGCTTCGATATCAGTTGGGCTGTAGACAAGGACGGCAACCACGTGGAACTAGACCACGTGGACTTCGTAAAAGTCTATTGTGCCGGAAGCGCCAATGCCGGATGGCTGGGAGAATGGTCTACCGAGGTCCTAGGAATCGGCATCACGACTCCCGACCCAGACTACGTGCCCCAGGACTATTACCTGAACTATATCGGCATCACGCAGCTTCAGGTCATCCAAGGACAGGAATGCCAGTTCGAAGGTTTCCTCTTCAAAAACGGACGGCCTGTCACAGAGGGGACACAGAAATGGTGGCTCTCGACCGACAGTGTGGGTACCATCGACAACACCGGACTGTTCAAAGCCACAGGTAAAACGGGTAAGACCAAAATCTACTTCACACAGAAAGAAGATGTCCCGACCGACTCCATCGACATCGAGGTCGTGAACCTGACTTCCGTACTCATCGACCTGGAAGGCAATGCCAGCACCGTGTCTAACGACAGCACGAAGATGATTGTAGGCGAAACCATCTACATCAACGTGCAATGCACGGACAGCCGTGACGGCAGCCTGAACGGTACCGGACGTAACCGCTACATCTACGAGAACTTCGACTGGACGACCTCAGACCCCGAAATCGGAACCATCAACAACGGTTCTTTCCACGGCCTGAAAGCCGGACGCACCATGTTGCATGCTTACTCACGGTCCAATCCGGAACTCTCCGACTCCATCCTCGTCATCGTGGAGGAAGCACCGGAACTCAAGCCCGTCAGCGACCCCATACGCCTGGCTTATTATGAACCGGAAGGCAGTAAGACCAGTAGCGAGCTCTTCACGGCCGGAAACGGTTCCACAATCTATCTGGACGGCGTAAAGTCCACGAGCCACTACGAACACGCCATCGAGAAGAACGAACTGAGCTATAAATACAACGAAGGGGAATACGTCACAGACACCCTGACCTTCGACCTGACCCATTACGGGCAGAAGAAACAAATGCAGTTGTGTATCGTCTACGCCCCCGACACGAAGGCTTCCGGCCGTCTCCTGCTGTACAGCGACAAGAACGCCGTGAAAGCATACGATGCCGAAGCCCGCGAAGAACACGTGAAGACTCTCATCGAAGAATTGGCGGCCGATTCCGTACAAGGATTGACGGCTGACGGTGCCTTTACCTACATCGCTGCCGGAGACAGCATATACCGTTACAACACGGTCGATGCCTGCTGCACGCACAAGCTGCAACTGCCCGGAAAGGCTACCGTCGACCGCATGCTGACGGCACGCAACCTCCTATTGGTCGTTTCGCATACCCCGGCCGGAGACTACCACCTCGACATGTTCTACAAGACCGACCTTGAAACCATCAAGACATTCAGCCTGTCCAAACCCGCAACCGACATGGCCGTAACGGGCGACAAGCTCTATGTCCTCACCTCTGCGGACGGCAAAAGCGGCATGGACATCTTCGACCTGAAGAACTTCATACAGGAACGCCAAGTGTCGTTGGGACAGAAAGGACTCGGCGTGGAAACCCTCGTGGCTCGGGACGCACGTGTCTACGGCATCCGCCCGTATAACCCCACGACGGAAGAGGCTGCGGCCATCCTCGAGTTCAACACAACCAACCGCACGTCCAAACTGATCGGGACTGACGGTATCCAGGCCTACTTCGAAGGCGTACCGGCCGCAGTCAAGCCGATGGGCGGCGACTCCATCCTGTTGGCCAACTACAACGGCTTCACCGCCTACGACACCAAGACTGGGGAAATCCGCGACGGCATCATCATGGCGGTCGGAAACAGGGTATACCCCACCGAAGCCGTACAGGATACTCTCTCGCAGCGTACCTACGTGGTTTATGCCGATGAAAACGCGGAGACCTACCAGGGAGCCGTCTATTATGGCAATGAGTTCACCAAAGAATTCGACATCTACGACCTCGGACGCACACCGGCCAACCTGTCCACCGTACCAGAATTCGCAGACAACGAGGCACCGAAACCGGCCAGCCGCTTCAGCATGAGCCCCAACAGCTACTGTTACGAAATGGGTACCAGTGCCTCCGCGCATACCATTTGGAAATCCAGCAACTTCACCGACCACGAGGGAAACTTCGACATCTACCTGCGCGGACTCGAGAAATACCCCTGGATTACGCAGCTCGACAACCTTGAAGACGGCGACATCCGCATCGAGGCTCTTTACAGGGGCACGGTGGACAAGGATTCCGTCATCACCTTCCAAGTGGAAGCCATCGACCGCGCCGGAGCTTCCACGCTCGTGGATGCCACCTACACTATCAAGGCGCAGATCGTCAAGCCCACCGTGGCTCAGGCTATCAAGGACACCACGACCGTGCTCGGCACCGATACCCTGCGCATCGGCCTGAAAGATGTCTTTGCCTACACCGGCACCACTTACGGCATCACCCTCGCCAAGACCGTGTCGGCCAACGACAATGCCGCCCTCGTACGCGACAGCATAGATACCGCTACGGACTCGCTCATCCTTATCCTCACACCCGGAAAGACCGGCATGGCCAACCTGGCCGTACGCTACACCGTGACTAAGGAAGGCTATGGCGAGAAGTTTGCCGAGACTACCTTCCGTCTCGTCGTGGAAGACCCGAGTGCGATAAGCGGCAGCACCGTGGCACAGCACTTCCAAGTATTGGCCAACCCCTTCAAAGATCATTTGGAGATCCGTATACCGGAAGACGGTACCGTGACCCTCTACGACATGAACGGACGTGCCCTCATGCAGAAACAACTGCAGGCAGGTACGAACATCATCCCCACAGGGACACTGGCAAACGGTACCTACCTCCTGAGCTACAAGGGAGAAACCCTGAAGGTCGTACGCGAGTAAACAAAAGCCCCGTCCAAAAGGCTTAAACCAAAACAAAGAGAGGTTGTGTTTCTGACACAACCTCTCATCTATTATTAACATTACACCCAAACAATAAGCATATAGCAAATACTGCTATACTTACATTTTTCATATCCTTGCCTTTATCAGTTTTATTTCCCCATCCTTATTTCCCACAAAAGCCCAAAACCGTCCTTTATCGACAGTCATACAATGTATATTGACAATATGTTTTTCATCCGGAGAAACACCCAGAATGCCCAATTACCCCAAACCGACCGTTGTGCTCTACTTTTTCGTCCAAAACCGGAAAGTCTGAATACGTGATAAGCACCTTTGATACAATAAAATCAGCAAAATCAGGGATAAAATCAGCAAGAACGAAGATTCTGGCGTTTTCAGCCCTGTTCTTGCTTCACTCCGTCCACATACAGTTCCTTGTTGATGTAAAGTTTGCCCTCTTGCCGGCAGGTGAGGGAACCGCCCTCACCCAAGGTGATGTTATACCCCTGTCCGGCCAAGATATACTCCTCGGAAATCCGTAACTCTCCGGCCAGTTGGCTCCAGTCCACATTGGCAAACAGGCGAATCACTTTCTTGCCGCCTCCTCTCTCTTCATAGAATTGCTGCGGCACATCCGCTCCTGCTTTCAAGGCCTCGTACAGCCGCATGGCGTCATCAGCCGAGTAGACACCGGAATAACGGTGCTGCGGCATATCCTCCTCTTCCTTGGTAGACCAAGGGATGATTGCAGAACCGTCTCCCCCACCGGCCACCGGCCCGTCTTGCAGGATGATTTCATCAAAACGGCACATTTCTCCGGCTTGTACCCGCGTAGCATCCTTTCCTGTCGGTTTTCCATCCTTGTCAAGATTGATACCATAGATATTTCCGGTGTAGCTCTTATTGTTGTACATCACAATGAAAAAGCCCAACTGGCTTTCCGGGCGTCCGTCCTCTCCCTCCCAGAACTTGAAAGGAGGCACATACAAGGCATGATAAAGCCTCTGATTGGGTTCGTCCGTATAGCGTTGTCTCCATTCGAATTCTATCCCCAATTTGTCCTCATCTGTATCATAGTGGAATGTCACATAATGGAAGTCTCTTATGGACGTAGCTACCGTATTGTCGAACTGGTGAAACTCCGCCATATTGAACGTGGCCTGCTTCGGCAGGTTGGGGAATATGATTTTACAAGACTCCACCGGTTCTTGCGGTTCCCCATTCTTATTCTTATGTATAAACTTACAAAAAACCAGTTTACTCACCTGTCTTTTAAACGCCATAGACAGTTTGAAATTACCCGGCCTTACTTTATCCGACACCGTATGCCCCACAAAATATTCCAAGCCTTTCGAGTAGTCCCCAAACATCACCCTTCCTTGCGCCGTTCCATCAGACAGCGTGTCTATGTGCACGCCTGCAACGGGATTTTCCACCGGATATTTATCGTACGCATAATTTGCGGCAGGGGGATTTGACAAAGCATGAAAAGTATATTTGACAGTTTCGTCCTCCTCCCAATAGAATGCGGAAGCTTTGTCCTTGGCCGTCAATTCTCCGATAACTCCATCCGTAACCTTATAACATCCCCAACGGGGCTTTCCCAATGGTTGGTTATTCAGCACCATGGTCTTAAGGAAATAGAACTCCCCGAATTTAGGCCCTGTTTCGTTTTGTCCGATAAGGTCACGTTTCTGTACAAATCCTGTGCCTACTCCCGAAACAACGATTTCCCTCCGCCCTACCGGTAGCACCATGTCGTCTGATTCCTTGTCGCACCCGGCCAGCAAAAGGACGAGCATCCCCATCATCCACCTTATCTGAATTGTCATATTCTTCATCATTCCTCCTTCTTCTATTTATCCGAACCGACAAAAGCACCCGTTCCGTCGGCACTGTTACCCTTATCCTTCAACTCCGACGTACTTCCCGAACCTGCGGTAAACGTTCCAGCCTCATAATGGGGCTTCCCTTCGTAAGGTGAGGTGTCGAATCTGTTCCACCCCTCGTTTTTCGTAATCTCCACCACATCTCTCATCGCCCCGATAACCCCTCCGAGGGTGTACCAGCTATGAGCATTAGGCGACGGATAGTTCGGATCCATTGCCACCTTGCCGAACGCAATACTGCCGGTCACCGATGCCTTGTCGACATAACCCACCAAGCCGCCCACTGCGGCATGGGTGTTCGTTTCTTTATAGTCGGCCACTTTTCCACCCGTCACGTCTCCGGCCACAGTAACATCGGAAACAAGGGCGCCAAACCGCACACCGCCTGCCACGCCACCGGTATAGTTCCAAGAGCCTTCGGCCTCCTCCGCATGAACAGACACACGCACGTTGCCACCCTCCAACGTCCCGTTGGCATCAGTAAGCAGCCCCACCACGCCGCCGGTATATCGGCTACCCGTTCCCCGGCACTTGTTGGTGACCACAATTTCGGCTCCTGAGCCACCCCGCAAATTGTCGACATTTGCCAATGTTCCGTTGCATTGCCCCACGACTCCCCCATACAAGAGGTATATGCCGCTTCTAGGTTGGCCGCCTCTGCCGTAACTTTAATGCTGCCCGACAACATGATGTCCGTCAGGCTGCCCCGGGGCAGTTTTCCCACCAACGCCCCGATACAATAGGCCTTGTCCTGTCCGTCGCCATTGTGCAACGTAATGTCCAGTTCGGCGTCCGCCAAGCTCACGTTGATGACGGTACCTCCCTCGCAGACACGAGCCAATACCCCCCATCCCGTATCATGATCGGCAGTCAACGGCGTGTTGGGGTCGCTCTCTTTGTGTATGAGCCGGGCACCTCTCAAATTCAGGTTCTTCACCGTACCGTACAAAGTGTTGAACATAGGGTTCACCAGATTCAAAATACTGAATCCTCCTCCGTTGAAGGTCACGATATCCGGCAGATCCTCCGGAATGAAAGACTCTCCGTTAAAATCCACATTTGCCATCAGCGTCATTTCATTCCGGTACTTGCCTTTCTGCAACAGCGTTACCGTATCCCCGTTCAAGGTACACGTATAGTCCTTGTTACATTCCTTGATGGCATTCATAAAATCTTTTATATTGAAATCATCATACTTCGCCGTCGTGATGGTGTCATCGTCATCCCCCCAATAATCGTCCATACCATCCTGAGTGATGTTGCTCTTCAAGTCTTCCAACGAAACCGTGTAGGACTCTCCGGCTTCCAATCGCCCCAATTCCTTTACGTTGGATATCGTAATATAAGGATAACCGTCTTGGCGCTGTAGGGAAAACGTACTGTAATCTCCCGGTGCCAGATGGAAGGTCACCGAATCTTCATCATTCCCTTTATCTGCCTGCGCGGTGATTTTCCGGCTCTCTTCTTCCACAAACCGGAAACGCAATCCGTTCTTATCGTCCAACATCATCGTACAGGCGTTTTTCAACGGGCGTTCCTTCCCGCCAACCGGTTTGAACCGCAGTCCATATTCATCTTCATCGTCCACTCCGACAAGTGTCAGGCGTGTACAAAGATGACGGAACTCCAAATGCACGGCATGTCCGTACTCGATTTTTTCGGTCACGGCTTCCAGTGGGTCGGGATTGAACACCGAGTCGCGATAGGCAAAACGGTCCAGCACCACCGGTTCCAGTTCCACGCCAACCTGAGCAATAGGCCCCGTCCAGTTTTCCAGATAATAGGCCGTGAACTTCGCCTCCGTCGCGTTCCAAGGCCAGGTCATCTCATACTGCTCTTCCGTTCTAGTATTGACCCACGCTCCGTTTTCCAGCGTCAGTATCGTATATTTGGTCACCTTCTCTTCCTTCTTGGAATCGGTGGTCTGTGGGTCTAAGGTAAACTCTGCCGACACATGAATCACATCGGTATCCTTAAAGTTCTTCTTGCCCTCTATGCCCCGCTTCAATCTGGTCTCATCCTGTAGCCATGCCGTGGTGAAGCAAACCGGTATCCCCGGTCGGCCCTTAACACCATAGAGAGCATCTATATCCTCTCGACACCCCACCGACAGCAACAGCATTATGCCGTACACCATCCATTTCACCTGTCTCTTCATACCACAATTCCTTCTTTTTCAGATTAATCCGTGATGAACACACGGTTGATTATATCGTTGGCTACCGTCCCTTTGAAGTCGGAGGGCATCCTGCC
>ERZ772865.1879-NODE-1879-length-19822-cov-3.697071_pt1 | contig 19822 bp, 17 predicted proteins | sample MGYA00512133_ERZ772865 | MGnify/ENA primary metagenome ERZ772865 (study PRJEB29015, sample SAMEA2737722) | human gut metagenome | biome: human gut; feature: human-associated habitat; material: faeces | place: China | collected 2012 ...
TGCAACTCCTGCGGGCGGATTTTATTTTCGAATTCGAGATCGCTCTCTATGTTTCGGATCGTAGACATGGTTACAAAGGGTAATCGTATGTTCCGGTATGCCGGTAGTTCCGGTACGGTTTTTCATTTTCCGGTCGCCGGCATTCGCAGCGGCGGCTGCATTTACGGATCCGTCTTTTCCCGCCTGCGGCCTGACTGTAACAGGCTGCGGCTGCCGGTACCCGAAACATGCAATCGTGTTACAAATATACTTATTTTTCGGAAAATCTCCGCATTCGCCGCTTCAAAAAACGCCGTCATCGTCTTGCGGCGATGCGGCGGACTTTTCCCGCAAAGGAAAAAGGCCTGTCCGCCGCAGCGGACAGACCTTCCGGTTGGATCATTTATTAATTGAGATGGGATGTGTCTATTCCGTGTAATCGATCAGTGCCGTACGCAGATTCCCGTCGAAATCCTTATAGCGGATTTTGAGACCTTTCTTCTGGGTGACGGCCGGATCGTAGGAGTTGAGTTTGAACGAAGCCATACTGGATCTCGCTACGGAAGTGTCCGATCCCATGTCGTCGGGTTTGTGGCGCAGTTCGAGCAGCGTGTAGTCGGGGTCTTCGGTATCGTCCGCCGAAGCGCTTCGAACCAAGCTGATCTTGTGTTTCTCGCTTCCGGTGACCTTGATCTGGAAGGAGCAGGTGAAGTATCCGGCGCTGATCAGGCAGTCGAATTTGTCCTCGCCGCTGAGTTTCACCAATTCGATCGGCTCGTCGCCGAATTCGGCTTCGTTGGACTCATTCATCTCTTCGACGTCCTTGGTGAGAATTTCGCTGATGCCGTAGAGCTTGATGTTGTAGTCGTACTGTTGACTCTTCTCTTCGAGCAGCGAGTAATAGATGAAGGCGCGCTGTCCGTCTTCGGGATTGTAGCCGCCGGTAGGTACGGCGAATTGCGAAGGATAGAGCGTCTGTCCGTTGTCCGCCTTGAAATAGAACGTCCCGCTCAATCCGCCCGGATTGAGGATGGTCACGAGCGCCATGCTGTCGGCGCCCTCTACGTCGGAGTCGTTGCAGGACTGGAGCACGGGCAGCACCGCGACCGCCGCGAGGAGAAATAATTTGAACTTTTTCATGGGTTTAGCTATTTTATTTCTAAATTTGTTCCTTTCTATAAACGCACGAAAGTACGAAATACTGCGTAAAGAGATAAAAAAATATTTTTTTTACGGGGATGCAGTATTCGGGAGAGGACACCATTTATTATATGACGAACGATGAGCATGGAGGAACGGATACTCGCAGAGCGTTGTAAAGCCGGAGATAACGATGCCCGCCGCGAGCTGTATACTCGTTTCGGAGGACGTTTGTTGGGTATCTGCCTGCGTTATGTCGGGGATCGGGCGACGGCCGAGGATCTGCTCCATGACTGTTTTATCAAGGTGTTCGCAGCAATCGACCGTTTTTCATGGCGCGGCGAGGGTTCCTTGAGGGCGTGGATGGAACGGATCGCGGTGAACGTTTCGCTCGAAGCGCTGCGTCAGAAGCGGCGGTTGCACTATCCGACTACGGTCGACCGGCTGCCCGAACGCTATGAGGAGCCGACGTCGGACGAAATGGAGCGGTTGCCCTACGACGATCTGAAACGGTTGATCGCCGAGCTGCCCGACGGATACAGGACTGTTTTCAACCTCTATTGTATCGAGGAGCTCTCCCATAGGGAGATTGCGGAGCGGTTGGGAATCAGTGAGAAAACCTCGTCGTCGCAGCTGTTTCGCGCAAAGGCCTTGTTGGCGCGGCGCATTAAGGAGTATGTAAAGGACAAATGAAACGGAATAGGATGGAGCGGGAGGAACGGTGGATTGCAACGATTCGGGAGAAGTTGCGAGGTGCCGACGAGTCGTTGCCGGAAGGAGGCTGGGAGGCGCTGGAGCGCGACTTGGCCGCTGCCGGCCGGCGGCGCAGGGCTTTCACTCCCGCCTGGAAAAAAATAGCTGCCGTTGCCGCCGTCGTAGCGATTGCCGTATTAATAGGTGAGACTGTCGTAAATCAAGGTGTTGTGGACGGTGATCGACAAACAACGTTCTTTGCCGGAGAACTTACGACGGCGGACGGTCAGCTTTTATATGATGACGAACCGTTGCGGAACGAGGCGCCGACGGCACTCTCCGAAGCCCCGGCGCCGCTGGTAGCGAAGGTTCGGCAGGCTTTGGCCGAAAGTCGGCCGGCTGCGATCGCCGACGGGTCGGTACGGACTCTCTCGGGCGATGCGTTAGCGGAGGTGCGGTCGTCCCGAAGCGAGACGGAAGCTGCAGCACCGTCGGATGCGGAACCCTCTGCGGCCGGGGAAGAAGCGGTAGCCGAGGAGAAAGAGGCGCAACCTGCCGCAAAGGCTGCCGCCTCGCGTTCGTCGCAGCGGACGGTCGCCCGCACGCTTCCCGGGGAAGCCGCACGGCGTTCCTTCGAACCGGAACGGGTGAAGCGGCGGACGTCGGTGGGGCTTTTCGCCGCCGGATTGCCGACGGCGCAGCAGGTGTCGTCGGGGCGGGCGACGCCGTTGGCTTCGGCTTCGCCCTCTCATGTGCTCAGTTCGAGCGGCATTTTCCGAATGAAACGCGGTTACGACGATTATCTTTACCGGCATAAGCAACCGCTCAGTTTCGGCATCTCCGTTCGCAAGGAATTCGGATACGGATTGTCGCTCGAAAGCGGTCTGGTCTATTCGCTGTTGCGTTCGGATGTCAGGGTATCGCAGAATGACGAGTCGTTTTCGCAGACGCTTCACATGCTGGGTATTCCGCTGCGTGTCAACTGGGATTTTCTGTCGCGCGGCGACTGGAAGCTCTATCTGGGTGCCGGCGGAATGGTCGAAAAGTGCCTCTATGCGAAATTCGGCTCCGAGTCCGTCGCCGAAAAGGAGCTGCAATGGTCGTTGACCGCCAACGCGGGTGTACAGTACGATTTTACGCGGCGGACGGCCCTCTACTTCGAACCGGGCGTCTCCTATTACCTGACGGAAACCGCGTTGCGGACGGCCCGGACGGTTTCGCCGGTCAATTTGTCTTTGCAGTTGGGCGTGCGTCTGACTTATTGAGAAGGTTTCGGTAATAATAAGTCCGGCGATGTTGAAACATTGCCGGACTTTTCTATTTCGCTCCCGTTTCCGCCTTTCGGAAACATTTGTGCATTTTTTTATCGGAATTCATTTCCGGTACCGGAAGATCGATAAAACCCTTTTGCAATACCAAGTTGCCTAAATTTGCTATTTTTTATTGGAGAATAGAAATTTGTTATTAATTTTGTAGTAAAATATAAGAATGAATCGAAAGGGGTTAGTGGCTGAAAATAAGATAAAAAGTAGTCTCGGCGGGAATCGAACCCACATCGTAAGAACCGGAATCTTATATTCTATCCATTGAACTACGGGACCGGGTGTGCAAAGATGCAAAAATTTTTTTAATATTCGAAAAAAAATGCGAGAAAAGCAGAATAATTGGCAAAGAATCGAGAGTGTCGTCAAATGGGCCAACATGACGACGAATTATTTTGCCCGTTATATCGGACTCTCCCGCGGTGAAAATCTTTACCAGATCAAACGGGGGCACAACGGCATCTCCCGGAAACTCGGCGAACGGATCGTCCAGCATTTTCCGCAGATCGACCTGTTGTGGCTGTTGACCGGCAGGGGCCAGATGTTCGTTTCGGGAAGCGAGGACCGCGGCGCGCAGATACCCTTTTTCAATGCCGATGTCGAAAAGTCGATCCGCGGCGTGGAGCTGTTGAGTCCCGACGGGTACGTCGTGCTGCCGATGGGCGACGATGCCGACTGCGCGCTCTACTATTACGGTCGTGCGATGGGCGATACACTGCCTGCCGGAACGTTGGTTTTTCTGAAAGAGTCCGACGTGGAGTCGGTCATCCCCGGCGGCATGTATGTCGTCGTGACGCGCAAGATCGTGACGCTGCGGCAGCTCCATCTGGAAGCCGGCGCACAGTCGGTACGGCTGACGGCTTCGTGCGAGGCCGGGTTCGACGAAATGGTCGTCAAAAGCAAGGATATACAGAAAATTTATCGGGTAAAAGCGCATCTTATCGTCGACTGAGCGACATGCCTTCCGGTTTCGTAAACGGATCGGACCTGGATGGCCGTCCGCAGCACCATCTCCAATAGCTTCGGGCGAAGCCGTTGTCCGTCGCAGTCTTCCTGGCGCAAGGGGATCGACCAAGAGCAGTCCGCCGTCCCGCACGGCAGACTGTCGACCGGGCCCGGCGAGCCGAAGATGGATATATGGGCTATTATCGAATATCGAAATCCGATCGTTCGGTCACGCTGTCGGACACCGAATTCGCTCCGGTGGATTCGGCGGTCATCCTGAACGATTATGCAATGCCCATTGAAAAAGTTTATCATACGATATTGGCACAATGGCTGTCTTCGCCGGACTTATGGCGCAAAACCTGAATTGTTAGGCAGTTGTCGGCTTATGGCATGATTTCGGGCGGCGTGTATCCGAAACGATTCGTCCCGCTGGGGGAGCTGTTCCGTCCCTTCGGGTTTGGGCGTTTGAAAAATTATGCTTAACTTTAACAATCCATTTAAGTTAAGTATTGACGATCGTATGTTTTCCGGAATCATAGAGCAGACGGCGACCGTGGTGGCCGTCCGCAGCGAACGACAGAACAAGCATTTCACCCTGCGCGCCGATTTCTGCCGCGAATTGAAGATCGACCAGAGCATCGCCCACAACGGCGTGTGCCTGACCGTCGTAGACCTTACGGAGGATACCTACACGGTGACGGCCATGAAGGAGACGCTGCTGCGCAGCAACCTGGGGGCGTTGCAGGTAGGCGATCTGGTCAACGTCGAGCGGTCGATGAAACCCGATGCGCTGCTCGACGGGCATATCGTGCAGGGGCATGTGGATCAGACGGCCGTCTGCACGGCGGTCGAGGATGCCGAGGGAAGTTGGTATTTTACCTTCCGCTACGAACCCCAGGGCGACAACTGTACGGTCGAGAAGGGTTCGGTGGCCGTCAACGGAGTGAGCCTCACGGTGTGCGATTCGCGCGACGACGGTTTCCGTGTGGCGATCATTCCTTATACCTATGAGCATACCAATTTCTGCCGCATCGGGGTCGGTTCGGTGGTGAATCTCGAATTCGACATCGTGGGCAAGTACATCGCCCGCCTGATGCGCAATTACATGAAGCGTTGACGCACGGTCGTCCTTCGACGGGGCGGAGTGCGGATTTGTCTCACCTTTAATTTTTGTTACGATGAACATCAAGACGAAAGAGGCCTCCTCGCTGTTGGTTGCGGTGCTGGCGGCGGCGATCGTCGCTCTGGCGACGGCATTGGCCCATGTGGCGTGGTGGGTCGTTTTGTGCGTGGCGGTCGGGACGTTCCTGATCGTGGCGCTGTTCGCCCTCTTTGTGATCCGTAAATATGTGGCTTACAAGCTAAAACCGATCTATTCGATCGTCTTTTCGCGCAACGTGCATACGCACGAGATTCTCGACGAGTTGAAGGACAAGCACGTGGAGAGCATCTCCGAAGAGTTGTCGGCATGGGCCGAGACCAGCGACATGGAGATCGCCCGCCTGAAAGAGACGGAGAAGTTCCGCAAGGAGTATCTCGGCAATGTGGCGCATGAATTGAAAACCCCGATTTTCAATATTCAGGGGTATATTTCGACGCTGCTCGACGGCGGACTGGAAGACGAACTCATCAACCGCAAGTATCTCGAACGTACGGAAAAGAGTATCGACCGGCTGATCAATATCGTCAACGACCTCGACACGATCTCCAAACTCGAAAGCGACATGACGCGGCTCAAAATGGAGCCGTTCGACGTCGTGGCGCTCACGAAGGAGATCGCCGACCAGTTGGAGATGAAGGCCGGCGAGCGGCACATCAAACTGCTGGTGAAGGGGGCCGAAGATCTGCCGTCGCCCTTCTGGGTCCTGGCCGACAAGCACTATGTAGGGCAGGTGATGGTCAACCTGCTGACCAACTCGATCTGCTACGGCCGCGAGGGCGGCCAGACGCGCGTGCGTTTCCGCGACATGCTCGACAAGATCCTGATCGAGGTCGAGGACTCGGGCGTCGGCATCGCCAAGGAGGATATCCCGCGTGTCTTCGAACGGTTCTACCGCACCGACAAGGGCCGGTCACGCGAACACGGCGGCACGGGGCTGGGGCTGGCGATCGTCAAACATATCGTCGAAGCGCACGGCGAGCATATCACGCTGCGCAGCGAAGTGAGCGTGGGCAGCACCTTCTCCTTCACGCTCAAGAAGGCGGACCCGAACGAAATCAAGTAAACCAATTTCGATAAAATGGTATTCAATCCGTTGTACATCGTATGGAATTTCAACCCGGTGCTCTTCTCCGTCGGTGGGTTGGATATCCGTTACTATGGGCTGATGTGGGCGCTGGCGATTCTCGTCGGCGCCAAATTCTTCGATAATTTCTGCAAGCGCGAGGGGCTTCCTTCGTCGGTTTCGGAGTCGATTTTCATTTACGGCACGCTGGCTACGATCATCGGTTCGCGGCTGGGTCACTGCCTTTTTTACGAGCCGCAGCACTATCTTGCGCATCCGCTGGCGATCATCACCGAAATCCGTAACGGCGGTATGGCGAGCCACGGTGCGGCCGTGGGGCTTCTGATCGGGTTGTGGCTCTTTTCGCGCCGGAACAAACTGCCTTACATCTGGTCGCTCGACCGCATCATGATCCCTGTGGCGATCGGCGGTGCGGCGGTGCGTTTCGGCAATCTGTTCAATTCGGAGATCGTCGGCAGTGTGACCGATATGCCGTGGGGCTTCAAGTTCGTGCGTCTCTACCGCGACCTGCCGCTCGACGCGGTTCCCGTGCAGCACCCCACGCAATTGTACGAAGCGTTGTGCTATGTGGCGACGTTCGGGGTGTTGTGGTGGCTCTATTACCGCCGCAACACGGGTGTCCGCCGGCCGGGGTTGCTGTTCGGCGTGGGGCTTATCGGCGTCTTCCTGACACGCTTTTTCATCGAGTTCATCAAGGAAGATCAGGAGGCCTTCGAGCAGGGAATGCTGCTCAACATGGGGCAGTTGTTGAGTATCCCCTTCATCCTTTTCGGAATTTATATGATCTGGCGGGCGTTGTCGCGCCCTGCCGTCGAGGCGAAGCCCGCTTCGCCCGGCCGTAAAACGAAACCTGCGCGGAAATAGCCTTTTCGCCGAAACAGAGAACACCATGGTCGCAGAGGTAAATAAGATCATTGCCGGTGAGCTGCTGAATCACCGTTCCGTCGTAATTCCCGGTGTAGGTACGCTCTATGTGGCGCACCGCGGTGCGCGCCGCCTGTCGCGGCAGAAGATCGCGGCGCCCCGCAACGAAATCGATTTCCGTCCGTCGGAAGAGGGTGTTTCGCTCGTGGAATTGATCCGCCGCGCCGCAGGGTGCGACGAAGCGCAGGCGCAGGCCGTTTTCGGGCGTTGGCTGGCTAAGACGCGCGAGGGCGAGGTATTGACGCTCGAAGGGATCGGAATCCTGCGCCACCGTGCGTTTACCCCCGAACCGGCGTTCGCCGCGCAACTGAATCCGGCCGGCGAGGAGGTCGTGACCTTGCAGCCCCGTATGAATCGGGCCGTGGTGGTGATCGCCGTTGCTGCGATTGTCGTGGCTGTCACCGTGTTCGGTTATATCGAGTTCGCCCCGAAATCCGTATCGCGTTTCGCGGCGCAGGCGGAGAAGTCGAACGTCGAGAGGCCGAAAGCCTCTTCCGGATCGGCGGAGGACGGCGTTTCGGCCGCTGCCGTTGCGACGGGGGGCGAACGGAGTACGGAAGAATCGGCGGCCGGACCGGACGGAGCTGCCGGCCCTGACCGGCCGGCCGGCGCCACGGCGTCTGCCGAAATTCCGCAGGCGGCGTCTGCACAACCGACCGTCGCCACGGCATCAACCGAAGTCCCGCAGACGACATCCGCACGACCGGCCGCCGTACCGCAGCCTGCCTCCGAACGGATGCAGTCGGGGTGGTGTTACGTGGTTTTCGGTGTATTTTCGACCGAGGAGAACGCTGCGCGGTGCCGCGAGCAGTTGTTGCGTGAGGCGCCGTCGCTGGCTGTCGGGGTCTATCCTTTCGGTGCGAAGTACATGGTCTCGCTCTTCGCCGCGCAGGATCGCGGCGTCTGCGAGCGTTTCGCGCGGGAACACCGTTCGGCGTGGCCCGACTTGTGGATTTACGCGAAAAAATGAGTTCTCCCGCTTCGTTGGTAACCCGTGCTGTCGATGCGTTCTACTGGCGTCGGCTGGAAGGGGTCGTCTCGCGGCAGTTGTTCCGCTACGCCTTTTGCGGCGGGGTGAATCTGGCGCTGGATGCGGTGTGGTATTTCGTGATCTATCACTTTCTGATCGGTGAAGGGCGGATGATCGATCTGGGCTTCGTCTACATGTCTGCACCGATCGCGTCGCTGTTCCTCGTCTTTCCGATTACCTTTTTCACCGGTTTCTGGCTCAATCGCAACGTGGCGTTCCGTGCGTCGCCGCTCGGCACGCGCACGCAACTGCTGCGCTATGCGTTGTCGGTCGCCGGAGCGATCCTGCTCAACTATCTATGCATGAAACTGTTCGTGGAGGTCGTCGGTATCTGGCCTACGCCCGCGAAACTCGCGACCTCTCTCCTTTCGGCCGCATACAGTTTTCTTGCAGCACGGTATTTCACCTTTCGCGGGGCGATCGAGGATTGAGTTTTGAGAAAATAATCCATTACGGAATGCTCCGAAAGAGCTGTCTGCGATCGTCAATTGTTATTATGAGAATATCGATCCTTCGCCGGAATTGACCGAGGAGGAGACGCAATGTATCTATATCGGCTTGACCGTTGCGGCATACAGCGCGAAATATTGGGAGTGCTATGAGTGAGAATATAGGTAAATGGGCGCGAAAACTCGATCTCGCCTTCAACGATATATGGGTGCTGCGATTCGCAACGGTCGGTGCGTTGTGCGTGGCGGTGCTGTTTCTTCTGCCCGCTTCTTCGCTGCTTGCCGATGTGGTGTCGTGGGGGTGCATGGTTCCCGTTACGGCTTTGATCGTGCGCTTCGTCTATTTGCTGCGGCTGCCCTGCGGACGATGGAAGAGGCTGCCGATCGACAAACGGCAGGTTCGCCGCTGGAACCGTTGGAACAATGCGGCGTTCGCCGTTTTTTTCGCTGTTTTGCTCGTTCGGGTATTGTTCCGTATTTTCGGTAGATAACATTTCGGAATGCGACGGGAGGATGTCTCCGGAAAAGGACGTCCTCCCGTTTTCTATTCTCCTTCTTTGTGAGAGGGCGGATTAAGACCCGCTTGCGGTTTCAGACGCGGTTTCAGCGGTTGCGGTTCTCCTCGCGCAGCTTCTGCAACTCGTACATGCGGTCGCGGTACTTCGCCGCGGCGAGGAAATCGAGCGATTTGGCGGCACGTTCCATATCCTCCTTCGCCTTTGCGATCAGCGTGTCGAGGTTTTCACCTGCCACGTAGGTTCCCTGTACGTCGGCGGCCTGCATGTAGCGATCCTCCGCCGGCAGGTAGAAGGCCGGCGTCGCCTCCCGGATCTTTTCGCCCTGGGAAGCCAGCAGCGTGCTCTGTCCCGTGCCGCTGCGCTGCGCCTGCCGCGGCAGCATCTCGTGTTCGAGGTTGTAGCGTACCTGCTTTTCGCGGCGGCGGTTGCTCTCGACGATGGCGTAGCGCATCGAGTCGGTGCAGTGGTCGGCGTAGAGGATCACATTGCCGTTGGCGTGGCGTGCGGCGCGTCCCGCGATCTGGGTGATCGACCGCACATTGCGCAGGAACCCCTCCTTGTCGGCGTCGAGAATGGCGACGAGCCCCACCTCCGGCAGGTCCAGCCCTTCGCGCAGCAGGTTGACGCCGATCAGCACGTCGAACATGCCGGCGCGCAGGTCTTCGAGGATCTGGATACGTTCCAGCGTGTCGATGTCCGAATGGATGTAGCGGTTGCGCACGCCGATGCGGTCGAAATATTTCGACAGCTCCTCGGCCATGCGTTTGGTGATGGTGGTGATGAGCACCTTGTCCTCGACGCGCACCCGCTTGTCGATCTCTTCGAGCAGGTCGTCGATCTGGTTCTCCGTGACGCGCACTTCGAGTGGCGGATCGACCAGCCCCGTGGGGCGGATCAACTGCTCGACCACTACGCCTTCGCTCTTCATGAGTTCGTAGTCGGCGGGTGTGGCGCTGATGTAGACCGTCGTGCCCATCATCTGCTCGAACTCCTCGAAGCGCAGCGGGCGGTTGTCCTTCGCCGCCGGCAGACGGAATCCGTACTCCACGAGATTTTCCTTGCGGGCCCGGTCTCCGCCGAACATGCCGTGTACCTGCGGCAGCGTCACGTGGCTCTCGTCGATGAGCAGCAGATAGTCCTTCGGGAAGTAGTCGAGCAGGCAGAAGGGGCGCGTTCCGGCGGCGCGCCCGTCGAGGTAGCGCGAGTAGTTCTCGATGCCGGGACAGTAGCCCAGCTCCTTGATCATCTCCAAATCGTATTCCACCCGCTGCTTGATGCGCTGCGCTTCCATCATCCTCCCTTCGCGTTCGAAGAACTCGATCTGCTTGCCCAGATCGAGGTAGATCTGCTGCACGGCAGCGTTGATACGCTCCTTCGTGGTGACGAAGAGACGTGCGGGGTAGATCGTCAGCGTGTCGATCGTCTGGATGCGGGCGCCCGTCGCGGGATCGACGATCCAGATCGCTTCGATTTCGTTGTCGTAGAACATCACGCGGTAGCACTGGCTGCCGAATTCGCCGAAGGCCGCCATGATGTCCACCGTGTCGCCGTTGACGCGGAACGTCGCAGGCTCCAGCTCGCGTTCGGTGCGGGTGTAGAGCGCCTCGACCAGCTTGTAGAGGAAATGCTTGTAGCTGACGACCTGCCCCACCTTGATGTTGATGGCCGTGGCGTGGAAGTCCGCCGGGTTGCCCGCGCCGTAGAGGCACGAGACGCTCGACACGACGATCACGTCGCGGCGGCCCGACAGCAGCGTGGCGACCGTGCCGAGGCGCATCTTCTCGATCTCGGCGTTGATCTGGTGGTCGTCCTTATAGTACTGCGTGCAGGCTTCGGTCGTGATGGTGAAGCCCTGCGGGACCGGCATGCCGAGGTTGGTCATTTCAGCCAGGTTTGCGCCCTTGCCGCCGAGCAACTCGCGCATTTTGCCGTTGCCTTCGGAGAAAAGATAGACGTACTTGTGAGACATTTGGTAAACCCCTTTCCAGTGTTGCGGCTGGTCGCCCTTTGCGCCGCCGCCATGTCATTTTTTATCCTTCAGATTCTTCAGACAAATACATACTATACCATATTTCCGGGGGTTTGCAATCTAAAAAGTTTTTATTTTCGCTAAAAAAATGTTAGATTTCGAGACAGCCTGCACCTGAAAAACTGGCAAAAGTGCCATATCAGCGTCAAGAGAACGCAATATCAGAAATCATATTGTAAGAAATGCACATACCGTGCAGTTCTTTCCTGCTGCGCTATGTACAAAACCCGCAGCCGGGCGTGCTATCCGGCTGCGGGTGGGTTGGACTTCGGAATGCGGATGGTCAGGACGATCTCGCGGTCTGTCTCCTGCCGGTCGCGGCTGGCGCTGACGCCTGCGGCGCGGACGAGGTCGAGCTGATGGTCAATGGAGTTTAGGAACACGCGCACGTCGCGCAGGACGAACGTGCCGAGCTCGCGCCGCTGCGGCGCTTTGGGCGCGAGCCGCGCATCGATGTACTGCTCCGTTTTCGCGACCGTCCACTCTCCCTGGACGATCAGGCCGATCACGCGCAGGCGCTCTTCCTCGTCCGGCAGGCGCAGAAGCGCGCGGGCATGGCGCTCGGTCAGATGATTTTCGCGCAGCGCCTGCAAAACGGACGGCGGATGGCGCAGGATGCGCAGCTTGTTGGCAACGGCGGACTGGCTCTTGCCAATGCGGCGGGCGGCCTGCTCCTGACTTAAGTGATACTGCTGCATAAGCTTTTGCAGCCCCTCGGCCTCTTCGATGTAATCCAGATCCCGCCGCTGCAGGTTTTCCACCAGCGCCAGCATTCCGGACGCCTCCTCGTCCACGTCCGCGAGCAGGCATGGAACCTCCGTCAGACCGGCCAGCCGCGCCGCGCGCAGGCGGCGCTCTCCCGCCACCAGCTCATACGCGCCGCCCGCCTTGCGGACGGTCAGCGGCTGCAAAACGCCGTACTGCCGGATGCTCCCGGCCAGCTCCTGCAGGCCGCCGGTATCAAAATGCTTGCGCGGCTGCATGGGATTGGGCCGGATCCGCGCTGTCGGCAGATACAGGACCCGGCCAGACCCCAGTACCGACGGACTTCTCGTCTTTGGCATAGCTTCTCTCCTCTGCAAGGACTTCTGACACCTCTATAGTAGGACAAGCCAGGCGCAAAAACGCGCGAAAAACGGACGCCCGCCACAATAAATTGTGGCGGGAAATCGTTGGGAAATACAAGATGTTGATAACCATGTGGAAACTGTGGAGAACCTGTCGGATCGTGCTGTGCAAAAAACGCGTGAGGGGATTTGGCTGCTGTAAATTTTGGAGCATGCTGAACCTTGCAGCACATCCCCTTCGCCATTTGCTTTGCAAATAGCACCTCCCCTTATCGTGCAGAGCATGACAAGGGGAGGCTTTTTACATATTATAAGTCTTTCACAAATTTGCGGCCTCTAAAACGGACGGGCAGCGGCCCTTACAGAGTCTCGGAAAATCCGTTCTCCCCTGTCTGTTCTCCTGCGAGAGAAAAGACAGGGCCACCGGAGGCTCGTCGGAACCGACCTCAACGGAACAAGTCCTCACTGCTCCGCAGCGTGCAGAATGACAGCCAGCAGTTCATCGCGGCCATCGCCTTTTTCAGCGGAGAAGGGAATCAGGCGCACATCGTCCGGCAGGGACAGAACCTCGCGGATGCGGGCCATGTTGGGCGCGATCTCGCTTTTTTTCAGCTTGTCCAGCTTGTTTGCAACCACCACAAAGGGCTTGCCGGACTGCAGGAAGTACTTTGCCATGACCACGTCATTCGCTGTCGGTGCGTGGCGCGCATCGACGAGCATGACGCCGAAATTGAGCGTATCCGGCGCGGCAAAATAGGCCTCCATGAGCCTGCCCCATCGCTCTTTTTCCTTCTGCGGGACCTTGGCATAGCCGTAGCCCGGCAGATCGACGAGGTACATGGCCTCGTCAATACGGAAAAAGTTGATATGCGTGGTCTTGCCGGGGGCTTCGCCGACGCGGGCGAAGTTTTTGCGCAGCAGAAGCTTGTTGATGACGGAGGATTTTCCGACGTTGGACTTGCCTGCAAACGCGATCTGCGGCAGGCCGTCCTTCGGGCAGTCGGCGACGGAGGTGACGGAGCGGACAAATTCCGCGTTGTGCAGATTCATGCGGCCCTCCTTACTGCCGGATGCCGGGCTTGCGGCGCGTCTTGGGCGCCGGAATCGGCAGCGCGGGCGCAGCGGGAACCGAAATCGTCTCCGTCGCATCGCCTGCGGGCAGCAGCGCGGCCTCCAGAACGCGGTCGGCGCTGGAAACTGTGATGAATTGCAGCGCCTGCCGCACGGTCTGGTCAATTTCCTCCAGATCCTTTTCGTTTTCCGCCGGGATGATAACAGTCTTGACCCCGTGGCGCAGCGCCGCCATGGTCTTTTCCTTCAGCCCGCCGATGGCGAGCACCCGGCCCCGAATAGAAATCTCACCTGTCATGGCGACGTCGCGCCGTACAGGGCGGTTCGTGAGTGCCGAAACGATGGCGGTGCAGATCGTGATACCGGCGGAGGGCCCGTCCTTCGGAACGGCTCCCTCGGGGAAGTGGACGTGAATGTCCTTTGTCTTGTAGAAATCAGGAGCAAGGCCCAGCGCCTTTGCGCGCGACCGGATGAAACTCATGGCTGCAAAGGCGGATTCCTTCATCACATCGCCCAGGTTGCCGGTCAGTTCCAGCTTGCCGGAGCCGTCAACCACGTTGACCTCGACCTCGAGCGTCGTGCCGCCGACGGCCGTCCACGCAAGACCCGTGACAAGTCCGACCTGATCGGTCGTGACGTTCGCTTCCGGCAGGAATTTGCGGACGCCGAGGAAGTCCTCGAGATTGCTGCCGGTGATGGAGATGCGCTTGGGCGGCTCGTCGGAGACAAAACGCATGGCGCACTTGCGGCAGAGCGCGGCAATTTGCCGTTCGAGACTGCGGACGCCGGATTCGCGCGTATAGCAGGCGATGATCTCGCGGATCGCGTCATCGGAGACACGCACCTGTGTGCGCTTTATGCCGTGCTTTTTCAGCTGCTTCGGCAGCAGATGCCGCTTGGCGATCTGCAATTTTTCCTCGTCCGTGTAAGACCCCAGTTCAATGACCTCCATCCGGTCGAGCAGGGCGCGGGGGATGGTGTCGGTCGTGTTGGCAGTGGTGATGAACATACAGTGCGACAGATCGAACGGCACCTCGATATAATGGTCGCGGAAGCTGGAATTCTGTGCAGAGTCCAAAACCTCCAGCAGCGCGGACGACGGGTCGCCCTTATAATCGCTGCCGAGTTTGTCAATTTCGTCGAGCAGCAGCAGCGCGTTTTTGCTCTTGGCCTGAATGAGAGCCGTCATAATGCGGCCCGGCATAGCGCCGATATATGTCTTGCGGTGGCCGCGGATCTCGGCCTCGTCGCGCACGCCGCCAAGAGACAGGCGGGCCAGCTTCCGGTTCAGCGCCCGTGCGATCGAAATCGCGACGGACGTTTTGCCCACGCCCGGAGGGCCGACCAGGCAGAGGATCTGCCCCGGCAGCTCCGGAGCCAGCTGGCGCACGGCCAGCGTTTCAAGAATGCGCTTTTTGACCGTCTCCAGGCCAAAGTGATCTTCATCAAGAATTTTCGCGGCGGCCTTCACGTCCAGCCGCTCCTTCGTTTCCTTGTTCCACGGCAGTTCGAGGACGGTATCGAGATAATTGCGCAGAACAGAGGCCTCGGCGGAACCGGGCTGCTGGCGCGCAAAGCGCGCCACTTCGCGCAGCAGCTTTTCTTCCGTTTCCTCCGGAAGCTTCAGCGCCTTGATCTTCGTGCGGTAACTGTCGGCGTCGCTGTCATCATCCTCGCCAAGTTCTTCCCGGATGACGTGCAGCTGTTCGCGCAGGTAATAATCGCGCTGGTTCTGGTTGACGTTCTGCTGTACCTGATCGTTGATCTCGCTCTCCAGACGCAGAATGTCAAGTTCCTTTGCCATCATGCGGATGCACAGTTCCAGCCGGTGGACAGGCGGCAGCGTCTCAAGAATGCGCTGCTTGTCCTCATAGCCGAATGTCGCGTTCTGGGCGATAAAATCGGCCAGTTCGCCTGCGTTGTCGGTAGCGGAGCCTTGCAGCAGATTTTCCTGTCCGGACTTGACGGCCAGATCGACAAACTGCTCAAACAGCTGGTGTGCCTGCCGCACGAGCGCCTGCGTGCGCGGCACGGCGGCATGATAGTCCGGCTCGTCCAGTTCCATCGCGCGGGCGAAGAGATACGGCTCGGCGTGGATCATGTCGGTCAGCTGCGCACGGTATTTGCCCTCGACGAGAATGCGCATATTATCGCCCGGCAGACGCAAAATCTGCCGTACATAGGCCACAGTGCCGATCGGGTACAGATCGGTCTTCTTCGGCTCGTCGCACTGCACGTCGCGCTGGGTGACGAGAAAGATCATCTGATCAGCCCGCATTGCCTCCTCAACAGCGCGGGCAGACCGGCTCCGGCCGACGTCAAAATGCGTCACGCAGCCGGGAAACACCACAATCCCGCGCAGCGGCAGGACCGGCAGGCAGGCAAGGGGTTTATAGTCGCTCATAAAAGTTGTCTCCTTTCGCGGAGGATAAAAATACGCAGGAAGGGAGCGCACGCTCCCTTCCTGTTTGTTGTGTTACAGCGTTACGCCTGCGTTCTTGATGGGAGCGCGGGGCTTTGCGGCGTCGCGGGTGATCTGGGGCGGTTCACCTTCGCGCACGCAGCGCTCGGTGATGCAGACAGACTGAATGGTGGGGTCAGACGGGATCTCATACATGATCTTCGTCATGATCTCCTCCATGATCGCGCGCAGACCGCGCGCGCCGATCTGGCGCTCGATGGCCTTTTCCGCGATGGCCTCCAGCGCGCCCTTTTCGAAGCTCAGCTCGACCTGATCGTAGGACAGCAGCTTGTGGTACTGCTTGCAGAGCGCGTTTTTCGGCTCCGTCAGGATGCGCACCAGATCGTCCTTGTCAAGCCCGCGCAGGGACGTGATGACCGGCAGACGGCCCACAAGTTCCGGAATAATGCCGAACTTCAGCAGATCATGCGGCTGCACGAGCTGGAAGAGCTTTCCGACGTTGTGGTCGCCCTTGCTCTTGACCGTAGAATTGAAGCCCACGGCGGAGGTATCGGTGCGCTGCTCGATGATCTTGTCAAGTCCGTCGAACGCGCCGCCGCAGATGAAGAGGATGTTGGTCGTATCGACCTGGATGAACTCCTGCTGAGGATGCTTGCGCCCGCCCTGCGGGGGAACGTTGGCGACCGTGCCCTCAACGATCTTCAAAAGCGCCTGCTGGACGCCCTCGCCGGATACGTCGCGGGTGATGGAGGTGTTCTCCGACTTGCGGGCGATCTTGTCGATCTCATCAATATAGATGATGCCGCGCTCGGCCAGTTCCACGTCAAAATCCGCCGCCTGCAGAAGCCGGAGCAGAATATTCTCGACGTCCTCGCCCACATAACCGGCCTCGGTCAGCGTGGTCGCGTCCGCGATGGCGAACGGCACGTTCAGGATCTTGGCCAGCGTCTGGGCGAACAGCGTCTTGCCGGAGCCGGTGGGGCCGATGAGCAGAATGTTGCTCTTCTGCAGTTCCACATCGGAATCGTTCTGGAAGTAAATGCGCTTATAGTGGTTGTAGACCGCCACGGACAGGGCAACTTTCGCGTCATCCTGGCCGATGATGTAGCGGTCCATATAGGTTTTGATCTGCTGCGGCGTCGGGAGCGTATCGGGCAGTTCCAGCTGCTGCGCGTTCAGCCCGTTGTGCATCTCATCGTGCAGGATAGACGAGCAGAGTTCAATGCACTCGTTGCAGATGTAGACATTGGGGCCGGCGATGATGCGGCCGACCTGCTCCTGCCGTTTGCCGCAGAAGGAGCAGCGGATGGAGTCTCTTGCCAAGCTGGACTCCTCCTTTCAGGGATTATTGTCTCTTGTAGATGACCTTGTCAACAAGGCCGTAGGCCTGCGCCTCTTCAGCGGTCATGAAGTTGTCGCGCTCGGTATCGATCTTGATCGTCTCAAGCGGCTTGCCGGTGTTGGCGGCAAGGATCTCGTTCAGACGCTGCTTGATCTTCAGCATCCGTTCGACCTGGATCTGCATGTCGGTCGCCTGCCCCTGCGTGCCGCCGGAGGGCTGGTGGATCATGATCTCCGCGTTGGGAAGGGCAAGGCGCTTGCCCTTTGTGCCGGAGGACAGCAAAAACGCGCCCATCGACGCGGCCATGCCCACGCAGATGGTGGACACGTCGCACTTGATGAACTGCATGGTGTCATAGATCGCCATGCCGTCGGTCACGCTGCCGCCGGGGGAGTTGATGTAGAACTGAATGTCCTTATCGGGGTCCTGTGCCTCGAGATAGAGCAGCTGCGCAACGATCAGACTGGCAGTGGTGCTGTTGACCTCTTCGGACAGGATGATGATACGGTCGTTGAGCAGGCGGGAGAAGATATCATACGACCGCTCGCCGCGGCTCGTCTGCTCGACAACATACGGAACCAAACTCATAATTTGGGATTCTCCTTTCAGACGGATGTCAGGTTGGCTGTAGGATTCTACCCAACGGGCCGGAGAATTATTCCTCGGTCTTGGCCTCTTCGGCGGGAGCCTCAGCGGCGTCTTCCTTCTTGGCGGCCTTCTTTGCCGTCTTCTTTTCCTTCTCGACGGGCTTTGCATTGTCCACGATCAGCTTGACAGCCTTGCGGCCCTTGAGATCAGACTTGACGGCCTCGACATCGACCATTTCCTTGATCTTGTCCAGCTCCATCTTATACTGCTCAGCCATCTTCTTGAGTTCTTCTTCGACTTCCTCTTCGGTCACGTCGAGGTTCTCCTGATGGACGATCTCGCTGAGCAGGATGTTGCTGCGGACGGTCTGCTCGGCCATCGGGCGCATGGAATCGCGCATGCCCTTGACGTCGCCGCCGATCATCTTGAGGTAGTCATCCATCTTCATGCCCTGAGACTGCAGCTGATAGGAAAACTGCTCCAGATGCTTGTCAACCTGCTCGTCGATCATGCAGGCGGGGATATTGCAGGTCATGTTCTTGCTTGCGAGGACGACGGCTTCGTTTTCAAAGTCGCGGTCAACAGCTTCCTGACGCTTTGCGGCGAGATCGGCCTTGATGCTCTTCTTGAGCGCGGCCAGCGTGTCGTATTCGGAGACATCCTTGGCAAACTCGTCGTCGAGTTCGGGCTTGATGGTCTCCTTGACCTCGTGGATCTTGCACTTGAAGGTTGCTTCCTTGCCGGCCAGTTCCTTGGTGTAGTTCTCGGGGAAGGTCACGACGACATCCTTCTCGTCGCCTGCCTTGAGGCCGACAAGCTGATCCTCGAAGCCGGGGATGAACGCGCCGGAGCCGAGCGTCAGGGTATAGCCCTCGGCCTTGCCGCCGTCAAACGGCTTGCCGTCCACGAAGCCCTCAAAGTCCAGAACGACGGTGTCGCCGGTCTTCGCTTCGCGGTCAACCGTTTCGATGCGGGCGTTGCGCTCCTGCATGCGGGAAAGCTCTGCGTCGACCTCTGCCTTGGAGATGGAGACGGTTTCCTTGGGAACCTCGATGCCCTTGTATTCGCCGAGGGTGACCTCGGGATAGAGTTCCGTAGAGACCGTCAGCACGACGCTGCCGTCTTCGGGGGTCTGCATATCGGTAACGGAGGGCTGGCCGACAGCCTTGAGCTCCTGCTTGATAATGGCAGCCTCGTAAATGTCGGGGAAGATCTCGTTCACGGCGTCTTCATAGAACACCTGAGAGCCGTACATACGCTCGACGAACTTGCGCGGGGCCTTGCCCTTGCGGAAGCCGGGGATCATGATGTCCTTGCGGATCTTGGCATACGCCTTGTCCAGCGCGGTCTGGAACTCGTCCTTTGCGATCTCGACAGTGACCTTTGCGCTGCCGTTTTCTTTCTCTACGTTTTTAACGTTCATTGTGGTACTTTCCTCCTATGCGGTGCGGCTTGTAAAAGGCCGTAATTCACCATTCTCATTTGAATCCGCTCTATTCTACCAGACTTCATGCAAGAAATCCACTGTTTTTTCAGGAATTTATCCGAATTCAGAAAAAATTCAAAATCTTTCCGCCCATTTGCCGTCTATCCGATGCGCTGCGGCTGAAAATCGACGTGATCTGCCGAAACAAGGCGGTACTGCACGCCCTGATAGTCGTCCTCCAGCGCCAGCCGGATGGAGTCGGCGTGCAGGTGGCCGTAATAGCAGCGCGTCACGCCGTATTGCTTCAGAAGCGACAGAATCTCCGGGCAGGCATACCCGCAGTAGCGCGGCGGATAGTGCAGAAAGCAGTATTTTTCCGCGTCTCCCGCCAACTGCAAAGAGCGTTCGAGCCGCCCGAGTTCCCGCCGGAAGATCTTCTCGTCGTGGCTGCCCTCCTTCTGCGCGTCATAGAACCACCCGCGCGTGCCGCACAGAGCGATATCACCGTAAAAGAAGCAGGAATTATTCAGGACGTGAAAATCCGCAAAGCCGTGCTCCGCGCAGAAGCGGTCAAAGGCCCGCAGCGTCGTCCACCAGTAGTCATGGTTGCCCTTGAGGATGATCTTGC
>ERZ772865.1883-NODE-1883-length-19774-cov-3.281809_pt1 | contig 19774 bp, 17 predicted proteins | sample MGYA00512133_ERZ772865 | MGnify/ENA primary metagenome ERZ772865 (study PRJEB29015, sample SAMEA2737722) | human gut metagenome | biome: human gut; feature: human-associated habitat; material: faeces | place: China | collected 2012 ...
AGTGCCCAATCCTAGCTGAGAGTATACTTGTATTCGTCCGTTCATTTTATCGACAATAGATTTACAAATAGATAACCCCAACCCCACACCTTGTGCAAAAGAGTCCACTTTTTCAAATCTTTCAAATATCTTCTCCAACATATTCTGAGGAATACCACGACCGGTATCTTTTACCCCAATTCTAACGCAATGCTTATCTATTTCATAAAACACTTCCACATGTCCACGAGTCGTATTCTTCAAAGCATTTGAAAGAAAATTATTCAATATCTGCTTGATACGCAACTTATCAAGTTCCACCAAAGCATCATGTTCCGGATAACTGGTGAGAAGTTCCACACCAGAAGGAAGAAGACGAGCATATTCTGCCACACACTTATCAAGAAGCTCCGTAAGATTAAACCAATTCTGATGTAACTCCAAATATCCGGCTTCAATTTTAGACAAATCAATGATATCATTGATCAGATTAAGCAAAAGTTCGTTATTATGACTAATTAAAGAATTATAAAGTTCCTTTTCCACTACATTTTCCGCACTGGCCAACAGACTTGAAAAACCAACAATAGCATTCAACGGAGTACGGATTTCATGACTCATATTAGCCAAGAAGGCTGACTTTAAACGATCTGAAGCTTCAGCTCTATCACGTTCATTAACGAGCATTTCTTCTATCTGTTTCAAATCTGTAATATCATAATTAATACTAATCAATTCTATGACTTTATCTTGGGGTGCATATTTTCTGACAAAGAGATTAACATGCGTCCATGTACACTCTCCATTCTCCCTAAAGACACGTATTTTATGACTTAACTTATCAGCATTTCCTTTTTGTACCTCCTCAAAAAACTGAAGAATCAAATCACGGTCATCAGGATGAAAAGATTTATATGTACCAATAATCTCGGATAAAGGAGTTCCAGACTCTTCTCCTATATTTTTATACCAACTTTTCTGTGCATGTCCCTGCTTGCTTAGAATATTAAAATGAGCATAACCCACTTTCGCATAGTCACCTATTAACTCAAAAAATTCCTCAAATTCCTGAATCTTATTATAAGCAACCGTAGTCTCCGTTTTATCAGCATTAATCAGCAGATAATTAACCGGATTATGATTCTCATCATACAAAGTAGTTACTTTAGTCACAAGATCGATTGTACCTTCCGCCTTATTATTCGAATAATATTCTCCTAACTTTGAGAAATCATAGCGAAAGGTAAAGTCCGCATCCTCATTATTCCTCAACCTCTCCTTCATCTCTTCCGGGAAAACTGGATTCTCGAAAATATTGATGCCTAGAAGTTCCTCCTTACTATCTACATGAAACAAATCCAATTCTTTATCATTGAGGTCGACCAATACTCCCTCCTTATTATACAACTCAATGCCAACAGGCAAATTCTTATAAATATTATGTAAAAGCCGTTCGCTACGTTGTAAAGCCTGACAAGCTATTGCAGTATCCGGTCCGTCCTGCATTTCTGCAATGCCATACACAATCGTATTTCCCTTATCATTTACTTCTCGAAAACAAATCTTACTACGCATCCAAACTGACCCTTTTGGGGTTTTTAATAAATAAACGACTTCCGACATCGACTGTACATCGAAAGAGCGAACCGTTGTCGGACCTTGTTCTTCATTCAAAATACGTTTATTGAAATCCTCAAAACTAATAGTCCCTGTTTCATCCAAATTCAGAATCTCAGATATATATTCGGAACAGGTATAACATTCCGTTGCCAAATTAGCTTCCCACCACCCCATATTGGCATTAGCCATTAACTTTGATAAGAACACAAAATCTTGTTGTTTGCTCATAATTGATGAAGTAAAGACATTATCCATTAATCATTTCAACACATTCACGAGCACAAAATTAGATATTACAGGCTTCCCATTCTTTCAAAATGACACTTTTTTAGCATATTATAAGAAGAATAGCCACTAATACCTACTTTCTATAGTATTAGTGGCTATAACATTTACAAATATTTGCTTAAATAGTTTTTCGTATGATTACCAGCATTTTAGAAGGCTAAATAATCAAAGTAAAAAGATATGCTTCTATTTTCTAATTGATTCGTAAACAGTTTTTGCCATTATTTTGGCACCTTCTTCATTCGGATGAATTTTGTCCGGAAAGAGTTGTGGTATTCCATCCATTGCCGTATGAAGATCAATTATATCCAACTTGTTTTTCTTGGCAACTTTTTTAATCATCGGAATAATTTCTTTAGAAATAATATCATCGTTGATACTTTCATTAGCTTGGTATGCCTTAGAAGGGTAACAGAGATAGATTTTCGGTTGGGCAGGCAATGCCTTGAAAGCATCAATCATAGTCTGCATATCTTTCGTGAAGTCGGCTTTATGTTTCCAGTTAAACGATTTACTGTCATTTGTTCCCAGTTTGATAACCACAACATTAGGATTGAAAGCTAATGCATCCTGATAAGCCTTTTCATTCATATAAGGACGATCACCCTTATTCAGCAACGTGCGGGCACTTACTCCGAAATTCTTTACCCAATAACCGTCACCCAGCATACGACTTAAAACAGAAGGATAACTATCACGATCACGATTCTTAATCCGTGCTCCATACGTAATACTATTGCCAATACAAGCTACACGAACGGCATCCTTACGGGGAACTTTGAAACTACGTAACCATGAAGTCAGTTCGTTCAACATCTCATCCTTATAAAGGAAACCTTCACGAATTCCCCAACCATGACCACCGGAAGGGTAAATATGCAGAACAGCAGGAACACCATTCTTATTCAGAGCCAGATAATAATTCACTCCATTAGCGGGCGGAACAGCCTTATCATCATCACTATAAACGATAAAAGCACGCGGTGTTTCTTTTGTCACTTGCTTCTCATTAGAATACTCCTTTTCCAACTCAGCAGAAGCATCCTTACCCAAAAGGCTGTTATGGGAACCCATGTGAGTATACGACTTATCCATTGTAATTACCGGATAGAAAAGAATCTGGAAATCAGGACGAAGTTCCGGTTTGGCATGAGTCGCGATTGTCGATGCAAGATGTCCGCCGGCAGAAGATCCCATGATACCGATATCTCTCGGATTCAGATTCCATACATCAGCACTGTCCCGCACTATCTTCATGGCAGCCTCGGCATCCGAAATAGGAAGTGTACGGTCACCATTCGGCATACGATATTTCAGAACGATCAATGCGATACCCTGTTTGTTGAAATACGGTGCCCAATCATATCCTTCGTGGTCTACAGCCAAGTGCGAATATCCACCACCCGGGCACGCCACTACAGCACGACCTGTAGCCAATTCCGGCGCCGGAAGAAATACGCGAAGCGAAGGTTGTTCAATATCAAAAGGGTTCGGAGCATTCTGAGCTACCGCCTGAGAACCTGTGAACCATAAAAGCAACAGGAATAAAAGAATAGAAAATTTCTGTTTCATAGTATCTGTATACTTTGATTAATGAATGATTTAATGTGCGAAGATAGTAAATTTATGTATCTTTGCGCCTCCTTTTAAATAGAAAAAGAAATGCAAGGAATTAAAAACCTGACACACGGGCCAATCAATCGTCAAATATTCAATTTAGCAATGCCTATCATGGCTACGTCATTTATCCAAATGGCATACAGTCTCACGGATATGGCATGGGTAGGACGGCTGGGTAGTGAAGCCGTAGCAGCCATTGGTTCTGTCGGAATCCTGACATGGATGTCCGGTTCTATCTCCCTATTAAATAAGGTAGGTTCCGAAGTCAGTGTAGGACAATCTATCGGCGCACAAAATCAAGAAGATGCCCGTCACTTTGCCTCCCATAACATTACGATTGCACTTATCATTTCTCTCTGTTGGGGCGGATTACTTTTCATCCTTGCAGAACCCATCATCTGTATCTACGAACTTGAGGTACACATTACCGCCAATGCAATAGAATATCTACGGATTATCTCTACCGGAATGCCGTTTATTTTCCTTTCCGCCGCCTTTACAGGTATCTACAATGCCGCAGGACGAAGTAAAATCCCGTTCTATATCAGTGGTGCCGGACTTCTTTTGAATATCATTCTTGATCCTCTGTTCATCTTCGGTTTCGGTTTGGAGACCAATGGCGCCGCTTATGCAACCTGGATTTCACAAGCTACTGTTTTCTCTATCTTCATCTACCAACTACGTTTCCGAAAAGACTCACTGCTCGGTGGATTTCCTTTCTTCACTCAATTAAAGAAGAGATACACACGACGTATCCTAAAACTAGGATTACCCGTAGCCACATTGAATACCCTGTTTGCATTTGTCAATATGTTCCTCTGCCGTACCGCCTCTGAGCAAGGCGGCCACATCGGCTTAATGACTTTCACGACCGGAGGACAAATCGAAGCAATTACCTGGAACACTTCACAAGGATTCTCAACCGCACTCAGTGCTTTTATCGCCCAAAACTATGCTGCCGGACGAACCGAACGAGTGCTCAAAGCATGGTATACCACCTTATGGATGACAGGAATCTTCGGAACTTTCTGTACACTGCTATTCATCTTCTTCGGAAACGAAGTCTTTTCAATATTCGTACCCGAGCAGGCAGCCTATGAGGCCGGAGGTGTATTTCTACGCATTGACGGGTATTCCCAGCTTTTCATGATGCTCGAAATCACCATGCAAGGAGTATTCTATGGTATCGGGCGTACCGTACCTCCTGCTATTATCAGTATCGGATGTAATTATATGCGTATCCCGCTTGCCATTCTATTTGTACGAATGGGCATGGGAGTAGAAGGTATCTGGTGGGCAGTCAGCGTCACAACTGTTGCCAAAGGACTTATCCTCCTAAGCTGGTTTATCATCATTAGGAAGAAATGCCTGAACCTCCCGTCCGTAGTCGGAAAGTAACAGTTTATCGACATTTTTCAGCACTCTGCCAAGAGTGTGCGAGTTATTTTAACTTAAAAAGTATCACCTTGGCAAATAATATGTATCTTTGCGTTGTTATTTAAAATATAAAAACAGATTATTATTAAACAATTAAAACATCAACATTATGAACAAGATGAAATTTATGGTTCTCTTTATGAGTATAACCATGATATTCAGTGGATGTGCAAGTATGAATAACACTGGTAAAGGTGCTGCTATTGGTGGCGGTTCGGGTGCTGCATTGGGTGCTATCCTAGGTGGTGTTATCGGTAAAGGTAAAGGCGCTGCTATCGGTGCTGCTATCGGTACGGCGGTAGGTGCAGGAACAGGTGCTCTCATTGGTAAAAAAATGGATAAGGCCGCAGCAGAAGCAAAACAAATTGAAGGCGCACAAGTAGAACAGATAACAGACAACAACGGATTGCAAGCCGTGAAAGTGACATTCGATTCAGGAATCCTTTTCACAACAGGTAATGCTAATCTGAGTGCTGCTGCTAAATCTGCATTAAGCAAATTCGCCAACAATGTGCTCAACCAGAACAGAGATATGGATGTATCTATCTATGGATACACCGACAATCAGGGCTGGAAGAACAGTACTGCCGCACAAAGCCAGCAAAAGAACCTGAACCTGTCACAAGAACGTGCACAGAGTGTATCCAGTTACTTATTAAGTTGCGGTGTTTCTACCAACCAGATTAAAGGCGTGCAAGGTATGGGTGAAAGCGATCCCGTTGCCAGCAACGATACAGCCGCTGGTCGTGAACAGAACCGTCGTGTAGAAGTGTACATGTACGCAAGTGAACAAATGATTAAAGATGCACAGGCAGCTTCTAATTAAAAAAATTCTGCGTTATACACGCAATCTGTTGATTCTCTTTTTTACATCGACCTTACTGACGGTCATTATCTATCGGTTTATGCCGGTTTATATCACTCCGCTGATGGTTATTCGAAGTGTTCAGCAGATTTTCTCAGGAGATAAACCCACGTGGAAACACACGTGGGTTTCTTTTGATAAGATATCCCCTAACCTCCCGATGGCGGTGATAGCTTCCGAAGATAACCGTTTTGCGGAACACAACGGGTTCGATTTCGTAGAGATCAGGAAAGCAATGAAAGAGAACAAAACACGTAAGCGAAAACGGGGAGCAAGCACCATCAGCCAGCAGACAGCCAAAAATGTGTTCCTATGGCCTAAGTCTTCATGGGTACGAAAAGGGTTTGAAGTATATTTTACCTTTTTGATCGAGTTATTCTGGTCGAAGGAACGAATCATGGAGGTTTATCTCAACTCCATTGAAATGGGAAATGGTATCTATGGTGCACAAGCTACCGCCCAAATAAAGTTTGGAACAACAGCCGCCAAACTGACACGGGGACAATGTGCGCTTATCGCCGCTACCCTCCCTAACCCGATACGCTTCAATTCTGCGAAGCCTTCGCCATATATCCTAAAACGTCAAAAACAGATATTACGATTAATGAATCTGGTTCCCAAGTTCCCACCGGAAGAAAAGACTATAAGAAAGCAACAAGGTAAAAACAAGAAAACGAAGAAGGAGCAATGAGAAATCTCTCTTGCTCCTTTCACTGATAAACTTGTCCGACTGTGTGCTATCCCCATTTATACAAAATCTTTCAACTCTTGCTGTAAACGCTGACGTGTGAAAAAGATACGGCTCTTCACCGTTCCCAATGGCAAACCTAACTTCTCTGCTATTTCACGGTACTTGAATCCCGACACATGCATGGAAAAAGGTACCTTATATTCTTTTGGCAATGCATTGACTACACGATGCATCTCTTTCAAATCATACGCGCCCTCCGTACTGTCAAATCCGGAATCTTGCGGCAAATTCAAATGATAATAATTATCGGTAGTGTCTACAAAGGTCTGGTCACGTACTATTTTTCGGTAGTTATTAATAAAGATGTTGCGCATAATAGTGTACATCCATCCTTTGAAGTTTGTGTCCGGAACATATTTGTCCTCATTATCTAATGCTTTTAAAGACGTTTCCTGCAATAAATCATTTGCTTCTTCACGGTTAGCCGTTAATTTATAAGCAAAACGAAGCAACTCCTCCTGAACTCCAATTAAATCTTTTCTGAAACTTAAACTTTTCATACTTTAAAGGTTTTAATGGTTAATATTCGTTTTTCTCGATGTTTGCAAGTTTAAAGGTATTTTTCCTCTTCGGAAGGGTAATTTCCGTTATTTATGAGGGGAAATTCTATCAAATGATAGTTTCTAGGTGTTTTTTGATAGTTTTTGGGTGGTGCAAATCGGAGGAAGGTCGAATTTTCTATTTAATTTTCATTAAAGAAAACAGAGGAGTTCCCGACTTTTTAGTAAATTTGGTTGTTATACTTATATCAACCTAAATACAACGGATATGAAAAAGAAGAAACAAATCTTTATGTTATTGCTAGCCTTGCTAGTGGGGATCCCCCTTTCCGCTCAAAGCAAACAAGAGAAGAAAGAGCAGAAAAAAGAGGCTGTCAAGAAGCTCATTGCCTCAGAGAATTACAAGATAGATGTCAGGACCGCCATGCCGATGCGCGGACGCTCCATTCCCTTGACGTCTCCCTACTCATTGGAAATCAGAAATGACTCGGTTATCTCCTACTTGCCTTATTTCGGACGGGTCAATGTGCTTTCCAACGCTTCCAAGTTTACGCGGACGGGCCTACAGTATCCCGTATGGTGGAGGTGACGGACTCAATTTCAGAGCTCCCCTTAAAGAATATGATATGAAAATGGATAAAAAAGGAAATGCCGTTATCGAATTCGTTGCCCGGAATCCGGAAGACAGATATGAATTCAGAGCCAAAGTATATACGAATGGTGAGGCAAGCATCAACGTAAATATGCAGAACCGTCAATCTATCAGTTTCCAAGGCGAACTGGAGATGGAGGATTAGCCTAGTCTTCCGCCTCTTCTCCCCCTTTTAATATAGGTAGGCAAATATGATATTTCACAGCTAAGATGCGAGTTAGAAAGACTACTAATCCGCCTATCAGCTGACAACCGTATGATTCGATCCCTACTAGGTCACAAATCCAATAGGCAATGCCTCCTACCACACAGGCCATCGCATAAATTTCTTTTCGGAAGATGAGGGGAATCTCATTGATAAACACATCACGAATCACGCCACCGGCTGCTCCCGTTATACTACCCATAATGATGGCTACCCAAAAAGGATATCCCAAAGCGATACTTTTTCCCACACCTACCACAGTGAACAAAGCGAGCCCGATAGTATCAAAAATAAAGAAGGTATTATTGAGCCGGATCAGCCAACGTCCGAAACAAATAACCCACAGCAAAGCAAGTCCCGTACATATCAGATAAATAGGATTTGTCATCCAACCGGGAGTAACATCAAGCAGAACATCACGGATAGTACCACCACCGATCGCAGTAGCAAGACCTACAACATAGGCTCCAAACCAGTCGAAACGCTTAGCCGACGCAAGCCGGATACCACTGATGGCAAAGGCAAATGTGCCTATAAAATCAAGAATTTGAACGAATGTGGGCATATATTTGTTATTTTGTATGCAAAGTAACGAATAAATTCCGTAAGAAAATGTACTTTTGCTTCACGAATTAAACCGAATAAGATAGAAACAGTATGAAAATAACAATTGTTGCCGGGGCACGCCCCAATTTCATGAAGATAGCCCCCATTACACGCGCTATTGAAGCCGCACGGGCGCTGGGTAAAAGTATCTCGTACCGATTGGTATATACAGGCAAGAAAGAGGATACAAGTTTGGACGCTTCTCTCTTTTCGGACCTCGACATGAAAGCTCCCGATGTTTATCTGGGAGTGGAAAGTAGTAATCCTACGAGCTTGACAGCCGGAATCATGATAGCTTTTGAACAGGAACTAACCGAAAATCCTGCTCATGTAGTCCTTGTAGTGGATGATCTGACAGCAACGATGAGTTGTGCCATCGTCGCTAAAAAACAAGGAATCAAAGTGGCGCATCTGGTGGCGGGAACCCGTTCCTTCGACATGAAAATGCCGAAAGAAGTAAACCGTATGATCACAGACGGGCTATCCGACTATCTGTTCACTGCCGGTATGGTTGCCAACCGTAATCTGAACCAGACGGGAACAGAAAACGAAAACGTATATTATGTAGGTAATATCCTCATAGATACTATCCGATATAATAGAAACCGGTTACTCAAGCCGATATGGTTTTCCGTATTGGGACTGCAAGAAGGTAATTACCTCCTACTTACCCTGAATCGGCGTGTACTGCTCAATGATAAGGAGAATCTCCGACAACTTTTGCAAACATTAATCGAAAAGTCTGCCGGTATGCCTATCGTAGCTCCAATGCACACGTATGTACGCAATGCCATTAAAGAATTAGGAATCGAAGCACCGAACCTGCATATCATGCCTCCTCAGAATTATCTATTTTTCGGTTATCTGATAAACAAGGCAAAAGGAATCATAACGGATTCAGGCAACGTAGCCGAAGAAGCGACATTCTTAGGCATTCCATGTATTACGCTCAATACATACGCCGAACATCCGGAAACATGGCGTATGGGAACAAACGAACTTGTCGGTGAAGATCCTGTTCTTCTCGCCAAAGCAATGGACATATTAATGAAAGGCGAATGGAAAAGAGGCGAGCTTCCCGAACGCTGGGATGGGCGCACAGCAGAGCGTATCGTACAGATCCTTACGAGTAAATAACCAACAATGATGGGTAAAAAAAGTTATATATTCAACCATCCTCAGAGTTATTTGTTAACTTTGCAGCCCTACTACGAACGTTATGAAACAACGATATAGCAAAATACTTATACTGATCTTACTCATATTGGCAGCCTCAAACGTTTTTGCGCAGCAGATAAAGGGAGTAGTTACAGATTCGGTGACCCATGAGCCATTGATGTATATATCTGTTTACTACCAAGAAAAAAAGGATATGGGTACGATCACCAATATTGACGGAGAATACAGTCTCGAAGCCCGTAGAAACGGGGGGACACTTGTTTTTTCCGCAGTGGGCTATATCAGTAAGACAGTAAAAGTGAACTATGGCAATCAGACGGTCAATGTACAGTTGGCTCCGGATAACGTGATTCTGAATGAAGTCGTTGTAAAGCCTAAGAAAGAAAAATATTCGCGCAAGAACAATCCGGCAGTGGAGTTCATGAAGAAAGTAATCGAACATAAGAAGGCGCAAGCCCTCGAAGTGAACGAATATTATCAGTACGATAAGTACGAAAAGATGAAAATGTCTATCAATGACCTTACTCCGGAAAAACTAGAGAAGGGTATCTACAAAAAATATTCTTTCCTTAGAGATCAGGTAGAAGTGTCGGAAACTACCAATAAATTGATTCTCCCGATCTCTGTACAAGAAACGGCTTCACAAACCATCTTCCGCAAAGATCCCGAAAGTAAGAAAACGATTATCAAAGGAAAAAACTCCAATGGTATCGAAGAATTCTTCTCTACAGGAGATATGCTCGGCACTGTATTGAAGGACGTCTTTGCGGATATCAACATCTATGATGACGAGATCCGTCTGCTTCAGCAGCGTTTCGTCAGTCCTATAGGTAGCAATGCCATTTCTTTTTATAAGTATTATCTGATGGATACGTTGATGGTGGACAAGCGCGAATGCGTACATCTGACATTTGTTCCACAGAATTCGCAGGATTTCGGATTTACAGGACATCTCTATGTATTGAAAGATTCTACCTATGCAGTCCAGAAATGTACAATGAACCTGCCTAAAAAGACCGGAGTCAATTTTGTGAACCGTATGGATATCGTCCAACAGTATGAACAACTACCAAATGGCAATTGGGTATTGGCAGATGACGATATGACCGTAGATCTCTCGTGGAGTTCAAACAAAACGGTGGGGGGATTGCAGGTAGAGCGAACTACAAAATATAGCAATTATAAGTTCGACCCTATAGAGCAACGGCTTTTCCGTTTGAAAGGCAGTGTGATAAAAGAAGCCGATATGCTCTCGAAAAGCGATGAATACTGGGCTAGTGTTCGCCAAGTACCACTGACAAAAACAGAAAGCACAATGGATGTATTCGTCAACAGACTCGAACAGATTCCGGGATTTAAGTATATCATCTTCGGTGCAAAAGCTGTGATCGAAAACTTCGTAGAAACAGGAAGCAAGAAACATCCGAGTAAAGTAGACATAGGTCCTATCAATACGATGATTTCGAGCAACTATATTGATGGAACCCGTTTTCGGTTAAGTGGCATGACAACAGCTCATCTTAACAAACACTGGTTCTTGAACGGTTATGGAGCCTACGGTCTGAAAGATGAACGATGGAAATACAGCGGAACACTGACATATTCATTCAACAAACGCGATTATGTGGTTTGGGAGTTCCCGAAGCATTACATTTCGGCAACTTACAGTTATGATGTAATGTCTCCGATGGATAAATTCCTATTTACAGATAAAGATAACATTTTCCTTTCATTAAAAACAACGACAGTAGACCAAATGTCGTATATGCGCGATGCTACCATCAACTATGAACTTGAAACACTTACAGGATTCGGTATAAAAGCAATGCTCCGCCACCGTAACGACGAGCCTGCCGGAAAATTGGAGTATTTGCGTAACGATGCTGCACAAACCCGTGTGCATGACGTCACTACTGCCGAAGCAAGCCTGACACTACGCTATGCTCCGGGCGAATCATTTGTCAACTCCAAACAGCGTCGTATCCCCGTGTCATTGGACGCTCCTATCTTCACACTCACTCATGCCATGGGATTCAAAGGAGTGTTAGGTGGCGAATACAGTTTCAACCGTACGGAAGCGAGTGTATGGAAACGTTTCTGGCTTCCATCTTCGTGGGGAAAGATAGATTGCAGTATAAAGGCAGGGGCCGAGTGGAACACCGTTCCTTTCCCATTACTGATTCTGCCGGAAGCCAACTTATCATACATCACCCAACGCGAGACGTTCAACCTTATTAATAATATGGAGTTCTTGAACGACCGTTTCGCTTCAGTTTCATTGTCTTACGATATGAATGGCAAACTATTCAATCGTATTCCCCTTATCAAGAATCTGAAATGGAGGGAAATGTTCCGTGTCCGTGCCTTATGGGGTACTCTGACAGACAAGAACAATCCGTTCAAAAGCAGTAACCCCGATTTGTTCCGCTTCCCGATGCGTGATGGAAAATTTACTAGTTTTGTCATGGATCCGAAGATTCCATATGTTGAAGCAAGTGTGGGTATCTATAATATATTCAAGTTGCTGCACATTGAATATGTACATCGTTTCACCTACCGTGATAATCCGGGTATCAATAAAAACGGTGTCCGCTTCATGGTATTAATGGCATTCTAAGAATTATGCAACCTTTAGCAGAGCGATTACGCCCCAAAACATTAGACGAATATATCGGTCAGAAACATTTAGTAGGACCGGGTGCTATCCTGCGAAAGATGATTGACGCAGGACGCATCTCCTCCTTTATCCTCTGGGGACCTCCCGGGGTAGGCAAAACTACATTGGCACAAATCATTGCCAATAAGCTGGAAACCCCGTTTTTTACTTTAAGCGCAGTGACTTCAGGGGTAAAGGATGTGCGTGAAGTGATAGACCGTGCCAAAAGCAACCGATTCTTCTCCCAGTCCAGCCCTATCCTATTCATCGATGAAATCCATCGATTCAGTAAATCACAACAGGATTCTTTGTTGGGAGCTGTAGAGAACGGAACCGTCACACTAATCGGAGCAACAACGGAAAATCCGTCGTTCGAGGTTATCCGTCCGCTTCTGTCACGCTGCCAGCTCTATGTACTCAAATCGCTGGAGAAGGAAGATTTGCTGGAACTCCTGCAACGTGCCATCACTACGGATACTGTACTGAAAGAACGTAAAATCGAACTAAAAGAAACAACTGCCATGCTGCGCTTTTCCGGTGGAGACGCACGCAAACTCCTTAATATATTAGAGCTGGTCGTTGAATCCGAAGCTGAAGACACCGTTGTGATCACTGATGAAATGGTGACTGAACGATTACAACAAAACCCGTTGGCATACGATAAAGACGGGGAAATGCATTATGATATTATTTCAGCCTTCATCAAGTCTATTCGCGGCAGTGATCCGGACGGAGCAATCTATTGGCTTGCCCGTATGGTGGAAGGCGGTGAAGATCCTGCTTTCATTGCCCGCCGACTGGTTATTTCGGCCTCCGAAGATATCGGCTTGGCAAATCCCAATGCCTTGCTTCTTGCTAATGCCTGTTTCGATACATTGATGAAAATCGGATGGCCCGAAGGAAGAATTCCTTTAGCTGAAACGACCATATATCTGGCAACCAGCCCTAAAAGCAATTCAGCGTATAATGCCATTAATGATGCACTGGAGTTGGTTCGCTCGACAGGTAATCTACCTGTCCCATTACACTTGCGCAATGCACCTACGAAGCTGATGAAGCAATTAGGCTATGGACAAGAGTACAAGTATGCTCACAATTATGAAGGAAATTTTGTGAAACAACAGTTCCTTCCGGACGAATTGAAAGACAAACGTATCTGGAAACCGCAGAATAATCCGGCAGAACAGAAACATGCCGAACGGATGATACAACTGTGGGGAGACAAGTTCAAAAAAGACGTATAACATATTATTAATATAAAATCGAAATGAAAATTATTGTTTTAGATGGTTTTGCAGCCAATCCCGGCGACTTGTCTTGGGAAGGGATAAAAGCCTTAGGAGAATGCGTGATTTACGACCGTACTGCTCCCGAAGAAGTATTAGAACGTGCAGCCGGAGCAGAAGTACTCCTGACTAATAAAGTAATCATTAATGCAGAACACATGGCTGCACTGCCCGAATTGAAATATATCGGTGTATTAGCTACCGGATACAATGTAGTTGATACAGTTGCAGCTAAAGAACGGGGTATTGTTGTCACTAACATTCCTTCATACAGCACAGCTTCCGTTGCCCAAATGGTATTTGCCCACATATTGAATATCAGCCAGCAAGTGCAACATCATTCGGAAGAAGTGCATAAAGGCCGCTGGACGAACAGCAAAGATTTCTGTTTCTGGGATACGCCGCTGATAGAATTGAGAGATAAGAAAATAGGTCTGGTCGGATTGGGAAATACCGGATATACAACAGCACGTGTTGCCATAGGTTTTGGTATGCAAGTGTATGCGTTGACTTCAAAGTCTCATTTCCAATTACCACCTGAAATCAAGAAGATGGATTTAGACCAACTTTTCAGCGAATGTGATATTATCAGTTTACATTGCCCGCTTACTCCGGAGACACATGAGATGGTTAATGCCCGTCGTCTTGCCATGATGAAGCCAACAGCTATCTTAATCAATACCGGGCGTGGACCGCTAATCAATGAACAAGATTTGGCAGATGCTCTGAACAGTGGTAAGATTTTTGCAGCAGGAGTAGACGTACTCTCTACCGAACCTCCCCATGCTGATAACCCGTTGCTGACAGCCAAGAACTGCTACATCACTCCACATATTGCATGGGCAACCCTAGAAGCCCGCGAAAGATTGATGAACATTGCAATCAGCAATCTGCAAGCATACATCGCCGGAACACCGGAAAATGTAGTCAAATAGGTAAGAATCAAAAACTGTTTTTTATCCAGTCCGACATTAAAACAAAAAGTCGGCTGCGCAATAATATTACTATTGCGCAGCCAACTCTCAATTCTCAACTTTCAACTCTCAACTTAATAAGAGTGTCCTCCCTCGTCCATCTCTTTTTCCGTTATCTTATGACGGTCGATACTACGCCAAGCATAGAATATATAAGCTATCACAAACGGGACAAGTATAGAAACATAAGCCATCGTCTTTAATGTAAACTCACTAGAACAACTGTTAGCCAAAGTCAATGAGCTTTGCAGGTCCGTATAAGACGGATAATAAGCAGTATTATTATATCCTGCCACCAACAGCAAAGACAAAACAGTCAATACCGTCCCAATCCCTGTAAACCAGATACCCTTATCAAAAGTCTTTCTAAGCAACGTCTTGCCAATACCGAAGAGTACCAACACCACTCCTATCAGGAATAAGATCAAAACTACGGGCATTTCGATAAAGTTCATGAAATATTTAAAGGGTTGCATATAAATCTCCTGTGTATCCGGATTCACGGCAAAGCCATCAGAAACCAATGTACGAATCACAAATGTCAAGAAGAACACAAGAAACAGAATCGTATTATTCCGCACCGCACGACGACATTTATCCGTCAATTCTTTGTCCGCAATATTATTAATGAAGTAAAGCGCACCCAGCACACGGGCAAGGAAGAATACTGCTAATCCAAGAATAACATTCCATATATTTGTCAGTGCATCCAATCCATGCCAGCCATTCCCCCAATGACTGATTACCGGCATAACAGTATCCGTCATATTAGCTTTATTGATATAGAAATCGGAACCTGTGAAGAAAGTCGCCACAGCTCCGCCAAGCAACAACGGCCCTACTACTCCATTAATCACCAGAAAAGTCTGATATGTCTTTTTGCCCAACAGATTTCCCGCTTTGCTCTGAAACTCATAACTGACAGCCTGCAATACAAAGCTGAAAAGAATAATCATCCAAAGCCAATAAGCTCCACCGAAACTTGTACTATAAAACAATGGAAAAGAAGCAAAGAAAGCCCCTCCGAACGTGACCAGTGTAGTAAATGTAAACTCCCACTTACGACCGGTAGAATTCACCATCATTTTCCGGTGTTCTTCCGTCTTACCGAGACAGAACAACAAAGAATTACCTCCTTGCACAAACAATAAAAATACGAGGATAGCTCCCAGCAAGGAAACGACAAGCCACCAATATTGTTGTAGAAATATATACATAGCCTTTACAATTAATGATTAGTATTCATATTATCTTCCGTATCCGGTCCTTTCTTGATAGCCTTCACCATAATTCCGGTACCGGCAATCAACATTACAGTAAACAGGAACAGGAAAATAAAGAAAGTAGTCTGTACGGAACCCACATCAAGTTTGGAGATAGCAGCCGTTGTAGGCAGCATATCACGAATTGCCCAAGGCTGACGACCACACTCGGCAACCACCCATCCCGCTTGTCCGGCAATGTATCCCAAAGGAATAGTAAGCAAAGCGACCCAATGCATCCAGCGCATCTTACTCAAATCTTTCTTATAAACAAAGAACAATACTACAATAAAGAACAAAATAAAATATCCTCCGAGAATTACCATGACACGGAACGCATAAAAATTCAAAGGAACATTCGGAACCAACTGATTCACATCTTTAATATACCCATATCCAAAATAGGGGATATTCTCCTGCAACACTTTATATGCCACTTGCGCGTCCTCTTCATGACCTGCACTCTTTGCCGCACGATAGGCTGCCAATGCCCCAATAGCCGTTTTCCCGCGTTCTATCTTCTCGGCTGCCGAGAGAGCCGTCGTACCGTCTTTCATTTGATAACCGCCTTCAATAATGTTTGTGATTCCCGGAACGTAACCATCCGCATCACGTTCCGCCAGAAAAGAAAGCAGGCTCGGTATCTCAAAACGGAAGAGGAAAGGTTCTTTCCCATCATCATAAGTTTCCTTTTCAGGGTTAAGCACTCCTATTCCTACTAGTCCTACATTCGTTCCACCCTCATACAGGCCTTCCACAGCAGCCAGCTTCATCGGCTGTGTCTGTGCAATCTGATAACCGGAACCGTCTCCTGTCCAAGCAGCGAGTAACGATGCCACTAGTCCGAAGATAGCACCAATTTTTATGCTCGCAAGTGCAAACTCACGATTACGTTTCTTCAACAAATACCAGCAACTAATGCCGACCACGAACACACTGCCCAGCACCCAACCGGACAATACGGTATGGAAGAACTTGTTGACAGCCACAGGTGATGTAGCCACAGCCCAGAAATCTACCATCTCGTTACGCACTGTATCGGGATTGAACTCCATTCCTACCGGATGTTGCATCCATGCATTGGCCACCAGAATCCACCAAGCGGAAATAGTTGCTCCCAATCCCGTCAGCCAGGTAGAAGCCAGATGGAAGCGTTTGCTCACTTTTCCCCAACCGAAAAACATCACAGCTATAAATGTGGCTTCCATGAAGAATGCCAAAATCCCTTCAATTGCCAACGGTGCTCCGAAAATGTCACCAACAAACCACGAATAATTACTCCAGTTTGTACCGAATTCAAATTCCAGAATCAAACCGGTCGCTACACCAATAGCGAAGTTGATGCCGAAAAGCTTCATCCAGAACTGAGCAGTCTTTTTCCAGAATTCATTTCCTGTTTTATAATACAGCGTCTCCATGATTCCCATCACCACTGCCAGTCCAAGTGTAAGCGGAACAAAAATCCAATGATACATAGCTGTCATCGCAAATTGGGCTCTCGACCAATCGATCAGCGAGGTGTCAATACTTTCAATCATAATCTTATGTTGTTTAAGAGTTAAAAATCAATCGGTTTCTCCGGAAGGGCACGTTCTATCAGTTCATTACCCACATACGCTCCTTTTTCTGCCTCCGTAGGGTGATCACTAAGGAAATTCGGGAAAAAGAATAATTTGAGGATAAAGAACATGACGAATAATTTCAAAAGGATAATAACCCACAATGTACGACCAAGTGTCATACTGCGGAAACCTTCCAAATAAAAGTTCCAAACGGCAAGCAGTGCATTCTTCATATATCGTCGTTAGAATTTGTAATGAGTACAAATATACAATTTTTATAATTAAAACAAACAAATCCCTTGAATTGTTGCAGAATTTGTCGTGTTTTTCTAAAAAAACCTGCCTATCGACAGAAAAAAATCATTTAACGGCGAAATTCCGCAATCCGTCTATCACTTTTGCTGCTATTATAATATGTACGTACCTTCGTTTCCGGTTAATTAATAGAAGAATGAATATGATAAACGTAAGAAGATTGACAGTGATAGCATTTTTGGGTGCAGGTATGCTGCCCGGCATATCTGCCCAAAATTCTTCTCTGCAAGTCGATACACTGAACGAAACAAAGCTTCCCGCTCAATGGGACTTGCAATCGTGTATCGACTATGCCCTTGAGCAGAATATTACGATTCGTAAAAATCGGGTTACTGCGGCAAGCACGCAGATTGATGTGAAGACAGCCAAGGCTGCCTTGTTCCCCAGCCTCTCCTTCTCTACCAGCCAGCAGGTTGTGAACCGGCCGTATCAGGAATCAAGTAGCAGAGTCAGTGGCAGTGAGATTATCAGTACCAACAGTAAAACCAGTTACAATGGAAACTACGGACTAAATGCCTCGTGGACTCTTTATAATGGTAGCAAACGGCTGAAGACAATCCAACAGGAGAAACTGAACAATCAGGTAGCCGAACTGGATGTAGCGACTTCGGAGAACAGTATTCAGGAGTCTATTGCACAAATATATATTCAGATACTTTATGCAGCAGAGTCTGTCAGAGTAAATGAAAATACGCTGCAAGTCTCCATTGCACAGCGCGACCGCGGTCAGGAACTTCTGAATGCCGGAAGCATTGCCAAAAGCGATTTCGCACAATTGGAAGCGCAGGTCAGTACCGACCGTTACCAACTTGTCACAGCGCAAGCCACTCTGCAAGATTACAAATTACAACTGAAACAACTGCTCGAACTCGACGGGGAGAATGAAATGAACATCTATCTCCCCGCTCTGTCCGACGAGAATGTACTGTCTCCGTTGCCCGCCAAAAGAGATGTGTATGTGAGTGCCCTTGCCCTTCGTCCCGAAATCGAAGCGAGCAAACTCAATGTGAACGCTTCCGAATTGGGAATCGACATTGCCAAGTCCGGCTACCTTCCTACCGTCAGCCTCAGCGCGGGAATCGGAACGAATCATACCAGTGGTAGTGATTTCACTTTCAGCGAACAAGTAAAGAATGGCTGGAACAATTCTATCGGATTGTCTGTCAGCGTGCCTATTTTCAATAATCGACAGACAAAGAGTGCCGTACAGAAAGCCAAGTTGCAATATGAAACGAGTATGCTGTCATTGCTCGACGAACAGAAAGCCTTATACAAAACGATTGAAGGACTTTGGCTCGACGCCAACAGTGCACAGCAACGCTATGCAGCAGCCAACGAGAAACTGAAAAGTACGCAAATCAGCTACAACCTGATTAGCGAGCAATTCAATCTGGGAATGAAAAATACAGTAGAACTTCTCACTGAAAAGAACAACTTGCTGCAAGCACAGCAAGAACAGCTTCAAGCCAAATATATGGCAATACTGAATACACAGTTGTTGAAGTTCTATCAAGGCGACAAACTAGCTTTGTAAGGAATCGAATATCAGCATTATAAATAAGTAAAAGCATAATAAACGAATGAAAACGAAAAAGATTATTCTAATCGCTGTGGCAGTCGTTGTGGTTGTGGGAGCAGGAATCTGGTTCTTTGCAGGTTCACCCGCCAAACACAAGGTTACGTATGCCACCACTACTGTCAGCAAAGGCGATATTTCAAATTCGGTGACTGCTACCGGAACGATCGAACCGGTAACGGAAGTAGAAGTCGGTACACAGGTATCCGGTATCATCGACAAAATCTATGTGGACTATAACTCGGTAGTAACCAAAGGACAGTTGATAGCCGAAATGGACCGCGTCACCCTGCAAAGCGAACTGGCTTCACAGAAAGCAACCTATGACGGTGCGAAAGCCGAATACGAATACCAGGAAAAGAACTTCCAACGCAGCAAAGGTCTGCACGAGAAATCATTAATCAGTGATACGGACTACGAACAGGCCCTCTATAACTACCA
>ERZ772865.1888-NODE-1888-length-19715-cov-4.141302_pt1 | contig 19715 bp, 9 predicted proteins | sample MGYA00512133_ERZ772865 | MGnify/ENA primary metagenome ERZ772865 (study PRJEB29015, sample SAMEA2737722) | human gut metagenome | biome: human gut; feature: human-associated habitat; material: faeces | place: China | collected 2012 ...
TAAAGAAAAGTCCTCCGATCCGTAGAACCAGACCGGAGGACTTTTCTTATCAACCTTTTAATAAATGAATGCCGGTATTGTATCGTCTAATTATATCCTTTATTTTGTTCATATAGCCCTTCTTTTACCTTCATTTGCGAGTCGGGTATCGGATAGATATATGAGTCTTTTGTAACCAATTTATATAGTTCGTATGTTTCCGGTTTGCTAATCACACCGTTCTCGTCCGAGCCATTAAACTTAAACATTTCCTGCAATACCTCTACATAACGGTTTTGGCGTACGAGGTCATGCCAGCGAATGCCTTCGGAAGCCAGTTCAAGACGGCGTTGCCAGTCTACAATTTCGGCAAATTCTTCGGGAGTAACATGATCGGGTACGGTTGGGACACCGGCACGTTCGCAAATATCATCGACCAATGATTTTGCTTTATCGGTAGGTCCTACAATTTCGGCATACATCAACATTACATCTTCAAGACGGATTATCGGATAATTGATAGGGAAATAGGTACGGTCTGCAATCTGTGCATCAATATCTTCGTAACCTAGCATCTTGCGTTTCATCTTATGTTCAAAGAACTTCTGGAAGAAAGGACCGCCCGTATAAGGCACACCGTCGTCATCCACGAAATCATCCGTGTAAATCGTGCTCGGACAACGTATATCCAAAGACACCCCTTCCGTATCCATTAATTTGAAACGTCCTGCCAGTCTGGCTTCACACCATATTCTATTACCGGACATTTCCAGTTTTGTATACGAATCATTCACTTGCGGAACCGAGTTGAACACCATCGGATTACCATAGTTTTTGGAAGCTATGTATTGAATTTCAAAAATATGGTATTTGTTATCATTGTCGCTGATCCACACTTTCTGCCATTCGTCACCCGTTTGTGCCCAATATTTATTATTGGCGCGGGCATAGTCTATCACCTCACAGAATAGCTGTTCCGCCAATGCTTTCTTGGATTCGTCTTGCACGGGATATCCTGCCATTGTCAGATAAACACGTCCCAGCAACGATTTGGCAGCGGCTAAGGTGGCGCGTCCGGCAGAAGCATTGTTTCCCTGATAATTCAAGGGAGTGTCTACCAGCTTTCTCACTGCATCTTCCAGATCGGGGACAATTGCGGTCTCGTAAACATCGACTTGTTTTGACTGTTTGATGGTCATTGCTTCATTCACCGATACAGGTTCCAATACGATGGGGATATGTCCGAAGTAACGTACCAGGTCGAAGTAAGCCAATGCCCGGAGGAATTTGGCTTCACCGATAAACTGATTCTTTATCTTTTCGTCGGAGAAAGTAACACCGTCCGTTTTGCTGAGGAGCATATTGGCACGCGCTACGATTTCATACAAATCATTCCATGCAGACGAAAGGGTGCTGATGGTGGATATATTGGGATTAAACGTACCTATGTCGATATAGTCGCGCTGTTTGTCGGTGGTTTTATCTACCCAAGCATTGTCCGAACGAACTTCCGACAACATCCATGAATAATTGGCAATCGGCAGCAGACCGTTGTAGATACCGATCAATGCCTGCTCCATTTCGTTGGGAGTGGTGTAGAAATAATCAGTGGTACGTGTATCGTTGGGTTCTACTTCCAACCAGCTTTCACAAGAGGACAGAGTCAATGTCAGCGCCAGTCCTCCGCAAATGATATATTTATATAGTTTCATAGTTTATTGCTTTTTTAGAATGTAACATTAACGCCCAAAGTGATGACTCTTGCCTGCGGGTACGAACCGTAGTCGTAGTCTCCGCTTGAACCGGCGTTGTTGGCTTCCGGCGAGAATCCGCCGTCGTACTTATCCCACATCAGCAGGTTTTCTCCCGACAGATAGACGCGTGCGTTCTGAATAAATTTCTTTTTGAACGGAAGACGATAGCCCAATGTAATATTCTTGATTTTGATGAAATCGGTGCTGTACAGCCAGCGGCTGTCGTAGAATTGTCCGGTGTTGGCATTGTCGATACCGGGAGTCTTGCCGTCACCGGGTTCTGCTTCCGATTTCCACATATTTTTCCAATGTGCAAGCACGTTGATATTGGCGCCCATACCCGGACGGTCCATTGCACGTCCCAATACTCCGTAAATATGTCCGCCTGTCTGTCCTGTGATCAGGATGGAAAGATCGAAGTTCTTGTATTTGAAAGTATTGGTCATACCGAAAGTATAATCCGGATCAGGTTTCCCCATCAATGTACGGTCACTGTCGCTGATCACTCCGTCACCGTTTGCATCCCGATAGCGTACATCACCGACTTTGGTGTTCTGCATGACAGGGTATTTCTGTAAGTCGGCTTGCGTCTGATACACACCGACCGCATCATACATATAGAATGATCTTAAAGGCTGGCCTACCATGAACACTTGTGTCGTCTTGTCGTATCCGGTGAATACGGTGCTGTTGTCATCTCCCAGACTGAGAACTTTATTCTTGTTGTAAGATACATTCAGAGACGTCGTCCATTTCAGTTTTCCCGTCAGGTTCTGGGTAGTCAGTTCCAGTTCAAAACCTTTATTGCGGATCGAACCGATATTTCCCCAAGCTTGGGTGAAACCGAGCAAGGCGGGAACAGTAACTTGATACAGCAGGTCTTTGGTTGTTTTTACATAATAGTCGGCAGATAGAAAGATACGGTTGTTGAACATTCCCATATCGAATGCGATATTCCAGCTTTCCGTCTTTTCCCAGCCAAGATCCGGATTGGCAAGCGATGTCGGTGCAAAACCGTTAATGATGTTTCCGGACGAGTAATTGGCGCTGCTTAGTTTGGCAAGGGCGGTGTTGGTAGGGATTGAGTTGTTACCGTTGGCTCCCCAACTTCCGCGTATTTTAAGAGAGTTCATAAAGAAGTCTTTCGGCCAGAATTTCTCGTTTGAGATGCGGTAAGCGGCAGAAACGGCAGGGAAGACTCCCCAACGGTTTTCCTTACCGAAACGTGAAGAACCGTCGCGACGGATACTGGCTGTCAGCAGGTAACGGTCATCATATTCGTATTGCACACGTCCGAAGTAGGACATCAGTCGGGAAGGGGTGGACAAAGAAGCTGCGGCTGCTGTCAGCACTACATCTGCCATGTCGAACACTTCCAGAGAATTATCAGGGAACTGCGTAGCGCTTAATTTGCTGGAAGAGCCTCCGGAGCTTTCCATCGAATAACCTGCCATCGCTCCGACAGTATGCCTGCCGAACGTTTTGTTATAATGCAGGATCGTTTGGAGAAGGAATTTATTGCTGCGTGCTTCCGAACGGCTTGCAGTCGTTTTGTACCCTTCGCTGTCTGTTCTGTATTTGGTGACGCTGCTCGGAATGAATGAGCGGCTTTGCGTACTGCTGAAATTGTAGGAACCGGTAACTTCCGCTTTCAGCCCATCCCATATATCCGCTTTCACATAGGCAGCGGAATTAAAACGGACACTTTCACCATGATTGGTCACTTCCTCCATATATGCGATGGGACTTACCTTGCTCGAACTGGTCCAGCGATAATAACCTTTGGAGCCTGAACCGGTATATATACCGTCTTCCGGTTCCGCAACGGGCACCATAGTAAGAACGTTGGTTGCCTGGCGGTCCTTGCCGTCTACCCGTCCGCCGTCACTCCAGTTGGCAGAAGGCGCCAGATTCACTCCGACGGTAATCCGGTTGAATAGTTTAGACTCTACATTGGCACGGAAGTTCAGACGTTTGTAACTGCTTTCGATAGCGATACCTTTCTGGTCGGTATAGCCCAAAGATACACGGTATTTGGTATTGCCGCGACCGCTTGAAAGTGACAATTGGTAATTTTGTATCGGTGCCAGGCGGAAGAATTCATCTTGCCAGTCAATCAGCTGCAAGTTGCCGTAGCCGGGTTCTGTCCAGCGCGGGTCATTCAGGAAATAATAGCTTTCTTTGCCTCCTATCATTGCCAGACGGGTGGCGTAGTCGTCTTCAATAGTAGCTCCTTTACTTCCGTATTGGGAAATATACCGGTTATTATTGTATGCGGTGCGGAACTCAATCCACTCTTCCGGTGACAGGACATCCACTTTCCTTTCCAATGATTGGATACCGAAAGAAGCTTGAAACTGTACTTTTACTTTATCATCGGCGCTCGCTTGCTTGGTTGTGATCAAAACAACTCCGTTGGCACCGCGCGAACCGTAGATTGCCGATGAAGAAGCGTCTTTCAATACCTCGATAGATTGTATGTCACCCGGATTGAGACTGCCTAGATCGTCTACGGGAATGCCGTCCACCACATATAATGGGGTAGCATCCGCATTGATCGAAGCGGCTCCACGTACGCGAATCTGAAGTTCCGAACCCGGTTCTCCGGTAGTGCTGCGTACTTCCACACCGGCTAACTGTCCTTGCAGTGAAGAGGCAATGTTGGTTGTTGCCCGGTCTTCCAGTTTCTCAGCATTGACTTTAGCGATAGCGCCGGTCACACTTCCTTTCTTTGCGCTACCATAACCGATAGCAACAACCTCATCTAGTGCAATGGCAGATTCGGTCAGCTTGATCTGGAGAGTTTTACCGGTGATTGTAACAGTCTGGGTGTTGTACCCGATAAAAGATACTTCCAAAAGTTTGGCATTCGTGGGAGCGGAAATCACAAATTTACCGTCCAAGTCTGTAATCGTTCCTTTGGAAGTACCTTTCACTGTGACGTTTGCACCGATAATTGGTTCATCTTTCTCATCTACTACCACTCCCGTCACGGTTCGGTTCTGTGCGAGCGACAGGGTAGATTGTAATACGAACAGAGTCATCAAAAAGAGAGATTGCATCTTCCTTCCCAGACTACCATTTCCATGCAGAATGTTTTTCATGTTGATATATCTAAGTGATTAAATTAGTAAATAACGGAAGAAACAAACAGAGCCTGACGGTCTGTCCGACTTCCGTTGCAAAGGAAGCGTATCGGAAGAAATTATGCGCAAGTATTCGTACGAAAAAGATGTAATATTATACTAATGGCTAAAAAATACTCCTGATATTTGTACGCAACCCCTTATAAAAGTACAAATATAGCCTTTTCATCGCAGTTTTTTTATCTGCTCGTACATCTGTTTGCCCAGATATTCGGCTGAATTCTGATTGAAATGAAGGCGGTCTCCCATCAATTCCGCATCCGACATATCTATCAGATAGGCATTCTTGTCTTCTTTCGCCAGGCGTTTCATCGCTTCTTCAACCTCACTGCTGTATTGCTTGTTCTTCTTGGCTACCGTACCGAAGATAAACGGAAGCTTGGAGTAGTCTTCTCCTGTCTTTTCACTCAGATGGTTGCGCACATAAGCGACGACTGCTTTCAGGTTCTCGTAGTATTTGTCGCCGTATGCACGGTCGCTTTCTCCTTGATGCCACAGGAATGCGTCAATCCGGTAACCGTTCTTTAATTTCGCTAAGGTGTTGTCGATGCAACCGTCTATGTCATTGATAAAAGAAAGCAATAAGGACCGTCCCTTTTGGCTGGTTGCCACGTTGCCGGATAGCCATTCGGGATTTGCCGACCAGTGAACCGATTTGTCCGAACTGGCGGACGGTTCGATAGAAGTGCCTCCGATAGCCCATTTGATAACGTAAAAAGGCTCTTGCCATAATTGCTCCAACCAATAGTAGGTGATGGCGTCATATCCCCATGTGTGGGGCTTGGCTCTTCTTTTGCTCTTCGGCCAGAAAGGACGGAACTTCCCGTCTGTGCGGTTCTGGGCTATTTTACAGTATTTGTAGGCTCCTGTGGTGAAGGCCGTGTCTGTGGACATAGCTTTGATGTAATCCGGCAGACGGTCGTTGGGCACGCGTCCGTCGGTGTTTGACTGTCCGGCAGTGATAATGACATGGGCAGGTTGGTTATTATCTGCCAGGCAATTGCAACAGAATGCAAGCATTAAAATGATAACTAAATTTTTCATGATGAAATGATGGTTTATGATTTTAAATACAAACTGAATAATAAAAAGTCCTCCCAAACGATAGAAACGTAAAAGAGGACTTTTTAATCAAACTAACAATCTTATGTGGGTTCTATATACCTGTTGAAAACAAATCTATTTGATTGTCTCGAGGAACTCTGCCTCGATGATTCGCAGCTGATTCTTACTGCTGCTCTTTTCCAGTTCCATTTTGTTGGCGGCTTTCGCTTCTACTTCTATCAACTGCCCGAAAGCGTCCTTGTCACTTGTATTGCCTTTCAGACGGATCGTAATGGTATTGGCACGTACCGGCTTTTCTATGTTCAGGTGGACATATCCCAGGCTCTTCTCTGTGTTGCCGCTCCATATCAGCTCTTTGCCTGCATATACTTCCAGCGGGTAGCTGCGCGAACGCCATCCGTGCAGTTTCAGACAAACGTCATCTATCATTGCTTCTTTTTCCAATGTATAAGTAATCCATGCAGTGCTGAGCTTGCCGTCGTTTTTCCATTCAGACAGTTCTATATCATCGTAGCTCTTGGCAACATCTCCGCTGTTGGCTCCGGCCTTTGCCGATACAACCCGGATTCCTCTTTTGGTATCTTTATAAGAAGGAGTGGAAGGAGTCTCACCTCTGTCTAATCTACCTTTCAAACTAGCTTGAGGCAGATAGGAACTTAATCCATTGTTTACTTTCACCGGAACCGTTTCCAATGTAAGAGTGGCTGCAGGTAACCCTTTGGCTTGTGCGGTCAGTGTTATTTTTCCAGCAGTTGTCGTACTGCGGATAAGTGCACGGTTGATACCACATTCTACCGGTAGATTGGTATCGAGGATATGGTTGTTTTCACCTTGTGCGATACCTCCGCGCCATTCGGCATTTCCCTTTAAAGTGAACTGGACGGTGCGGTTATCCAACGGACAACGTTTGCCGTCTTTATCTACTACCTCTACCTGTATCAGAGCCATGTCGGCACCGTCTGCGTGGAAGCCTTCCGGATTCTGAATGGCGGTAAGTTTCAGTTTGGCTGGCTCACCTACCGTGTTTACGGCGTAACGGCTGATTTCCTTTCCGCTCTTGTTGTAGCTGACAGCTTCCAGCTTGCCCGGTTTGAAAGTGACCTTGTCGAAAGAAAAGAGGAAGTTGTACTGCCGTTTACCTTTTCCTAACGATTTACCATTCAGGAAGAGTTCCACATCCTCGCCGGTGGATACTACATGTACCGGTTTTACTGTATTCTCCGGGTAGTTCCAATGACCGATGATGTAGGTCTGGTCTGCTTCCGTGTCTACCCAGCCGTTCCACATGACCTGATGAGCGTAGAATGCGTCTTTCTCAATGCGCATGGCATCCGTCACCCCGCTTCTGCGGTAGTTCTCTTCGCCGCGATAATGAGTATTGGTATCGGAGAAAATAATCTTGGTTCCACCGGCACTGACTCTGTTGCCTGTTCCGGGACGTTCACGCCAATAGTCATACCAACGGTTAATCATAGTAATGGCAAGTTGGTCTTGATTGTGGTTGTAATCGGTAGCCGGTTGTCCTTTGTGAAGAGGTCCGTCTCCTTCTTTATGGAAAGGGTAACTGTATTCATCCCAATATTTTCTTAAACCTTCGTCGCGGCAATATTCGGTTGCCCACATCGGATGATGTTCGCTTTTGTTGATATACAGCATTTCGCCGCCATATTCCGCTTCACGGATATCCAACATCTCGCGGGAACCGATGGCACGTCCGCCGAACGGATCATATTTATCACGAACAGCTTTCATCTCAATCATGTGAGGCCGGCTGATCGCTTTGTTTCCACATTCATAGAACAAGATACTGGGATTGTTGCGATTATAAATGATAGCGTCACGCATCAGCTCTACCCGTTGTTCCCATTGGCGTCCTTCACGGTCTTTTTCCGAATCACCGGCAGGCATTGCCTGTATCAAACCTACACGGTCGCAAGATTCCACATCCTGTTTCCAAGGAGTGACGTGCATCCAGCGAACCAGGTTGGCATTACTCTTCACCATCAGGTCGTTTGAATAATCACTCAGCCAAGCCGGAACGGAAAGTCCGACAGCAGGCCATTCATTGCTGGTACGTTGGGCGTATCCTTTCATCTGGATCACCCGGTCGTTCAGCCAAACTTTTCCTTCTGCAAAACGTGTCTTACGGAATCCGGTACGAGTGCTTACTTCGTCGAATATGCGGTTGTTACTGTCTTTCAGAGCTGTCTTTACCGTATACAGATAGCCATATCCCCAACTCCAGAAATGAAGACCACCGATAAGGGCAGAAGCTTTTACTGTTTTAGTTTCTCCTGCTTTCAAAGTCACTTTGTCGCCTTGAAAAGTCTTCACTTGTTTGCCGTCGGCATCTAATATAGTCACCTGATAGGTGAACTGGCGAGGCTCTTTACTGTCATTTCTGACTTCCGATTCTGCACAGATCGTAGCTTTTCTGCCTTTGATGTCGATGTCCTTAGCGTACGTATATACTCCCGTCGTTTTCAGATTACTATACAGGGGAAGTGTCTGATATACCTTGTCAGTAACGTAGAGGAATACGTTTTTGGGAATACCGCCATAATTGGCGTTGAAGTTACGGTCGTTCCATTGAAATTTGGATTTGGTTCCTTCTTCCCTGTACATCCAGTCGTTGTCCGTCCGCACGGCAATCACGTTTTCGCCTTGTTTGATATAAGGAGTCAGGTCGAAACCTACTGCCATCACCCCGTTTTCATGTCTTCCCAGATTGTGTCCGTTGAGGTAGAAGTCTCCACGCTGGCGTACTCCTTCAAATTCGATAAATACTTTCTGATTACTTTTTAAATCGGGAATGCGGAAACTTTTACGATACCACACCACCGTGTCTGTCAGTTGTTCGATAGAAACTTTGAATGCTTCATCTTCATTGAAGGCATGAGGCAAAGTGACTTGTTTCCACTTGCTGTCATCGAATGTTGCATCTTTGGCTTTAGGAAAATCTCCTGTTTGCAGTTTCCATTCGCTGTTGAAATTGTACTTTTTACGTTCACTTGCCTGTCCCTTGACGGCGGGCAATGCGACCAGCAAAAATACGAAAAGAAATAAGTTGTGTTTCATGATGATCAATTAAAATGTTTTGCTGCAAAGGAAGCGCATTAATGGAAAATACGCCTATACTCCCGTACGGAAAGGATGTAAATTTTATCTTTTGATGAAAAAACAGTAATGGAGATTTGTACGCAAATCCGTAAGATAGTACACTGGGGCTTCTTCTCACCACAGATTAACACAGATAATAGATCTTGATTATTAATGCATTAAATTAATCTGTGTTAATCTGTGGTGAACTCGAACCATGCTGTCCTTTATTCTTCTGATAAATCGAAGGAGCGATTCCAAATTGGTTCTTGAAACATTTACTGAAATAATAAGGATCATTGATACCCACTTTATAGGAAATCTCGGCAACGGTCAGGTCTTCGGTCAATAACAATTCCGCTGCTTTCTTCATACGGATAACACGTAAGTATTCATTCGGAGAGTATCCTGTCACTCCACGTACTTTCTTATAGAATACGGTACGTCCCAATCCCATAAGGTTGGCATAGTCGTCTACCGAGAATTCGGCTTCTACCATGTGCTCGTTCAGTATTTCGTTCAGCTTTGCCAGGAACTTGCTGTCTTTGTTGTTGGTGCAGATTGCTGAATGGACGATTCCCGGTTCATTGGAGAACTTCTCACGGAGTTTGTCCCGTTGCTCTATCAGTCTGGATACTCTGGCGAGCAGCAAAGATACACTGAATGGTTTGGTGATATAGGCATCCGCTCCGGCCTCTATACCTTCCAGGTATTTTTCATCCATATTAAGGGCAGTCAGCAGGATGATGGGGATATGACTTGTTGCGAACTCATTCTTTAGTTTCTTAGTCACTTCAAATCCGGTCATTCCCGGCATTAACACATCACAGATAATCAAATCGGCGTCAAAGGTCTGCGCACGTTCAAAGCCACTGATCCCGTCCGCTTCGGCCACCACTTCGAAGTATTGACCGATTTCCTCTTTTAAGAATTCACGGACATCGTTGTCGTCTTCTATGATTAATACTTTCCGTTTATTCAATGGAACGGAAGGTGCTGCCGGTTCTTCTGTCTTGTCACTCGCAATAAATTCTTTATGGCGTTGTTCTTCTTCCTCAATCAGTATTTGGTTAGGGATGAGGAAGTCTTTTTCCTCGTAAACGTCGGCATTTGCCGGTAGTTCTACGGTGAAGATAGAGCCGCCTCCTTCATTTTCCTTATAAGAAATCGTTCCTTTATGTATATTGACCAGACCATAGGTGAGGTGAAGCCCTACACCTACGCTGCTGTGTGAGAAGCTGCTTTGCATGAAGCGGTTGAACAATTCGTTTCTTTTTTCTTTCGGGATGCCTACTCCTGTGTCCGTCACTTGGATACAAAGTTGTTGCTTTTGTTCCGAAATGTCTACCTTGAATATGATTTTCCCATTGGACGGAGTGTATTTGAATGCATTTGAAAGTAGATTGTAAATCACCTTGTCGAGATTTCCTTTATCGACAGGCATTTTGTAAGAGGTATGTGATGGCTCGAAGCGGAAATCCATGTTTTTGGATTCGCTTACATCCTTGAAACTTAGGAATATCTCATAGCAGAAAGCGATAATGTCCGTTTCTTCTAATGAAAGGGCAAGTTTATTCTTCTGCATCTTCCGGAATTCCAGCAATTGGTTGATAAGCCGCAACATCCGCTTGGTACTCTTATCCATGATTTTTAGGGAATGTTGCATATCTCTGGAATGGTTTCCCATATTGACGATTCTTTCCAAAGCTCCTTGAATCAGGGTTAATGGAGTGCGGAACTCATGAGATATATTGGTGAAGAATTCCAGTTTGTATTCCGTCAACTGGTTTTCTACTGCGATGCGGTTGCGCAATGCGTTGAAATTCCGGATGATATGGAAACTGAAATAACCGGCTACTGCGATTAACAGGGCATATAACAGGTAAGCCCAAGTCGTTTTCCAGAACGGAGGGGCTATCACAATCTCCATCACATTCTCTTCTCCCCAGATACCTGCGGCGTTGCAAGCTTTCACGTGGAGTTTGTACTTGCCCGGAGGCAAGTTCCGGTAAGTGGCGAAGTTCAGGCTGGAAGGCGAACTCCATTCCGTGTCATAAGGGGGCAGGCAATAGGAATACTTGGATACCCCATTCAGATAGTTGAATGTAGAGAAGGAGATGACAAATGATTGTTGATAATATTTCAAGTTCAGCTCGTTGATGTATGGCATTGCTTCCTGCAAAGGAGAATCTTCTACACCGGGAAGCATATTGGCTCCGTTGATCTGAAGTCTGGTAAAGACTACGGAAGTCGGTTTGTCCAGATTCTCTATTTTGTCGGCATTCAATACAACTAAGCCATAGTTGGTACCGAACAGTAGTTTGCCGTCGTTGCTTACACAAGCAGTGTTCTCACTATATACATTTCCCAAAGTGTAGGAAGAGAAAAAATAATTCTCAATTTGCTTGGTTGCAGGAGTGAAGCGTGAAATGCCATATTCGGTAGCTATCCACATCTTATTATCCTTATCCTGAACAATGGACTGCACTACGGCATTGGACAACCCGTCTTTGATGTCGTAACAGTTGAAGGTCAGATGCTGATAATCGCCTTCCGGATGGCAGACGGCAAATCCGGCTCCGGCGGTTCCGATCCACATATTGCCTTCATGGTCATTCATCAGGCAACGTATCTCATTGTTGGGGAATGTGCCGTTGACATGATTGTATATGATATAATTCTCGGGCGAAGCGATGAGGGAATCCGGATGGAAGATATAAATACCGTTATTGGTGCCTACCCACATCCGTCCGTTCTTGTCTTCTTCGATGACACGGATACGTTTCTCTCCATAGTTGTCCTGCAAGAAGTGCCGGAATTGATAGCCGTCCTTCGTCTTTACGGCTAAGTTCAGTCCTCCGCCGAACGTTCCCAGCCACATTCGGCCTTTCCGGTCACGGTAGATGGAGAACACTTGGTCGTTGGAGAGCGAATTGGGATCTTTGCTGTTGTTCTTGTACCATTTGTCCGCTCCGATACGAAGACCGGTTCCTCTCATACCCAGCCATAGGTTACCTTCCGAGTCCTCGTTCATACTGTACACATTGTGGGTGAAATCCTCGCGGCGTATTGTCTTGGTCAGACCGGGGTCGTATTCGTACAGGCTGCCCATGCGGTTTGCCATATAGATATTTCCGTTTCGGTTTTGGAAAAGCATACGGATGGTATTGGAGCGGTCGGAACTGTTCTCGCCGCTGGGATGGAGACGTTGTGTGCCTTTGTTCAGAATCTCCAGATGAGATAAACCGGAAAATTCGGAGCTTACCCAGATACCGCCGGAACGGTCTTCCATTACATATTGGAGATAATTAGAGTTAATATGGCTGGATTGGCCGATGTCAAAGGTGAAATGCTGCAAGTCTCCCGTAGCCAGCTCGTATGCGTAAAGTCCGTTTCCGTAAGTTGTAATCCAGATGATATCCCGTGAATCGTGTACGATACTATATCGTTCCACATCTATATAGCCGATATGTTCGGAAGAAAGGAACTGAAACGGTTTGATATTGCCCGTTGTAACGTTGACGTACCATAAATGTCCGGTATAGTTGTGCACCCATACATTCTTTTTATTGTCTTTGGTGACCGCACCGTTTTTGATATTCAGGTCGGAATAGCGGGAAAGTTTTCCGGTAGGGATATCCAGCAGATAACTGCCGTTGGCGGTAAACAATACCCATTTGTCTGCCAGGAGGAAGTTGCCCGTGACACGACTGTTGTCGTCAAAGCTTGCGGCAAGTGAACCTACTTTTTCCAGTTTGCCGGTAGAGTAGGTGTGACGGTAGATTTCATTCTTGTCGGTGATGATGCAGGTATATTGCTCATAAGCGATGATATGTTCCCAACTTTGGCTCTGCGGGTCTAGATTGTCAGTTTGCCCGTTCCGGTATTTCAATAGCCCTTTACGGGTTCCGATCCAGACTTCTCCTTTGGCGCTTTCCAATACAAACTGCACTCTGTCGGAAGGTAGATTTCCCAACTCTTTCTTATAAGTCTGTGACGAGAACTTCCCATCCTGATAAACGATTCTCCTGCATCCGTTTTGATTATGCCATAGCCAGACGGAATTATCGGAGGTAATGAAGAATTTAGAATAGTTTTCTTTATATTCGTTGCATCCGGTGAAATCCACAAAACGGCCGTGACGCAGGTCATAACAACTGATAAAAGAGGACATCGTTGAAATCCATAGGAAGCCGTTCGGATCTTCTTCTATACTCCGGATGCGTGAATCGGCCAGTGAAAGCGGATTGTGGATGTCAGGGTAGATGTTGACAAAAGAATTGCCGTCATAATAACTTAATCCGTTGAGCGTACCCAGCCAGATAAACCCCTTACTGTCTTGCGACATATACCGGATGGAGTTATTGGCTAATCCGTCTCCGGTAGTCAGTTTATTGGAACGTACCTCTACGGAGGCGAATGCCGGGTACAAGTAGAATAACAGGAGGGAGAATATAAGTAACGTATTCTTCTTCATAGTGAATTTATGTGTTTTATCTAAGGGCAAAGATAGTTATTTCTTTGGATTCCGTATAAATTTGCCCTTAGTATAACATTTCACTTGAACTGATATCCTCTGAAAGTCCCTTTCTTCTTAGTAAGATCCGGACCGAAATAGAATCCCGGTTGCGTTGGTTGGTTGTAGCCTACATTCTGGGTTGCGATACTGATTCTGTATATAGGATCTTCCAGGAAGGTATGGAAGCGGTATTCAGTAGGAATAGTCGATACATACAGGCGCAGGGAACAGTTGTCTTCCGAGCGTAACAGCACTTCTTCACGCCAGTCACCCACGATGTCACCTTGCAGACAGGGTACGGCTTTCGTTCCGTTATTGGAGAGAGCCCCTTCGAATGTTACGATTCTGTTTACCTTTTGTGCTTTCCAATCATACTTGCTGATAATGTTCTTATCCAATAACTCGCGTAGCAAGTCACCATCCCACCACACAGCCATGTTGGTGGGCAATCCTTTTATCCTGCCTGCAATAGCTTCTCCTTTTGCATTGCGCATTCCTGCTTCCCACGACCACATTTCCACTCCGGGCTGGGTCGGGTCGATGTCGGCTGCCATACAGCGGCCTACATCCTTGTTGCTTTTCACTTGGAGAATGATCTCTCCCGTTGCCGCGTCGCGATAAGTACTGCCGTCACGTTTGTTCTCATGGCAGTCCCACACTTGCAGTCCCTTGCGTGAAGGGTCAAAATGGGTAAGATGGATGGCGTCTCCGTGTCCCATCTTGGTAGAGTAGAGTCCTTTGCCATTATGGTCGATGGCGCAAGAACCGTAAATAATTTCATCGCAACCGTCACCGTCCACATCTCCTACACGCAGGTTGTGATTCCCTTGTCCGGCATAATCTTCGCAACCGGGGTCATTACTATCGAATACCCAGTGTTTTTTCAGCTCTTTCCCGTTCCAGCCGAAGGCAGCCAGGACGGTGCGGGTGTAATAACCCCGACACATCACTACACTTGGATGAATTCCATCCAGATAGGCTACACAAGCCAGAAAACGGTCGCTGCGGTTGGCACGTTCATCTCCCCAATCGGAAGGATCACCGCGCTGAGGGATATAGTCAATCGTGTGCAATGCTTCTCCCGTCAGTCCGGAAAATACGGTTAAATACTCCTTGCCTTTCCATACCCGTCCTTGATTGACAATCGCATTTCTTTTCTTGCTGAAAGTACCGGGTTCACGATAATCGGCTTGAGTGTTCCCTATGACATTCCCTTTTGCGTCAACACTTCCGTCTGCTGTGCGCGTCACGACTTCCGCTTTCCCGTCACCGTCCAGGTCATATACCATAAATTGTGTATAGTGTGCCCCTGCCCGTATATTTTTACCTAGATTAATGCGCCATAACTGTTCACCGTTCAGCCGGTAACAATCGATAAGCACTTCTCCGGTATATCCGTCATGCGAATTATCCCGTGAATTGCTTGGATCCCATTTCAAGATGATTTCATATTCTCCGTCACCGTCCACATCACCGATGGAAGCGTCGTTGGGACTATACGTATAGCTGTCTCCTGCGGGAGTTACTCCGCCTTCCGGTCTTTTCAATGGTATTTGCAGATAGCCGAGAGGAGAGTTCTCTGGTAAGGTATACTTGCCACCCGTATGGTGGGTCTCTTTGCCTTTTATCACAGGGCGTACTTCATAAACTGCCGCTGCCGGACTTCCGTTCTTGTCGCGAAACATCGTACCGGTGATAACGGGTTGGTCATTCAGTTTCTTGCCGTCCCGGTAAACATTGAATCCGGTTTTTATCGGGTCGGAAGATAAATATCTCCAGGAGACGACAACTTCCGAAGGGTTCTCACGGATAGCGATTACTCCGCGTCCGAGCTTCTCCCGTTGGAGTTTGGAATAGTTGTAATTGGGTTGTGCCATTACAGTCGGTATAGTAACCAATGTAAGCATACATAACAGTAACCAGCTTGTACTTCTTTTCATGTCACTCTATTATTTTGAGTATTAGATAATTCTTTTTATTTCATGTGGCAAATTTAGTCCTTTTTTGAATGCCTGTACATGGAAATATGTACAAAGACAATATAGAATTGTCCACCTGTGTATATAGGATTATCCATTCCATATAAATTTCTATCTTTTATGTACATTCGTCTATTTCGCCTTCTATGGAATGCGGTAATTTTGCAATGTGAATAAAAAGGAGTGAATATGAAGTATCTTTTATCTATTGTACTATTGACATTGATTGGCTTTACGAGTCCGAAAAGAACCATTACCGTTTCTGCGCATGACTGGGGGAATGTCCCTGTACAACCCGATTTGTCGTGGGCGGAACAGGTAGGTGCGCAACGGGTTCCTAAGTCCGACTGTATCCATGCAACGGACTTCGGACTGAAAAGTGATACTTCCGTTCTTAGTACCCGTTTTATTCAATCGGCTATTGACGCTTGCCATGAAAAGGGGGGAGGGACGGTTATCATTCCTTCGGGCGTTTACCGTATAGGCGCCTTATTCATTAAAAGCGGAGTGAACCTTCATCTGAGCAAAGGCACAACGTTGATAGCAAGTGAGGATATCCGTGACTATCCGGAATTTCCTTCGCGTATTGCCGGCATTGAAATGACATGGCCTTCGGCCGTTGTCAATATCATGGATGCGGAGAATGCTGCGTTGACAGGCGAAGGATTCATTGATTGCCGTGGAAAGGTGTTTTGGGATAAATATTGGGAGATGCGCAAGGAATATGAGAAGAAGAAACTCCGTTGGATTGTGGATTACGACTGCAAACGGGTGCGGGGAATCCTTGTCTCAAACAGCAAACATATCACTTTAAAAGATTTCACCCTTGTACGTACCGGTTTTTGGGCTTGCCAGATTTTGTATTCCGATCATTGTTCGGTGGATGGCGTTACCATTAATAATAATGTGGGAGGACACGGACCGAGTACGGACGGAATTGATATAGACTCTTCGACCAATATTCTGGTTGAGAACTGTGAGGTGGATTGCAATGACGATAATATCTGTATCAAAGCGGGCCGCGATGCGGATGGGCTACGCGTGAACCGACCGACAGAGAATGTGGTAATCCGTAACTGTACCGCACGCAAAGGGGCGGGATTGGTGACGTGCGGCAGTGAGACTTCCGGTTCTATCCGTAATGTGCTTGCCTACGATCTGAAAGCTTACGGCACGGGAGCGGCGTTGCGTCTGAAATCATCCATGAATCGTGGAGGAACGGTGGAGAATATTTATATGACCCGTGTGAAGGCTGATAGCGTAAAGTATGTATTGGCTGTGGGGTTGAACTGGAATCCCAAATACAGTTACTCCGCTTTGCCCGAAGAATATAAGGGGAAAAAGATTCCGTCACACTGGGTTACCATGCTGACTCCCGTCGAACCGAAGGAGAAAGGATATCCTTATTTCCGGAATGTGTATTTCTCGAATATACAGGCCGACAGGGCAAAACGTTTTATCACAGCTTCCGGATGGAATGAGGAGCTCCGCATTGAAAACTTCTACCTGTCTAATATTAATGCGAGTGTGGAGTCTGCCGGAAAAATCGCTTATAGCAAGAACTTCCGGTTGAAGGATATTCATCTGACAGTGGAAGATAAGACTAAAGTGCAGGAAGAGGATAATATAGACAGTCGGATTGAGATAGATTATAAATGATTTTTCCTTTTGCAATAATACCTTATATATATTGATATGAATACCATGAAACGCTTTTACTTTTTTCTTTCTTTTATAGGGATGTGTCTTTGTCTTCCGGCAACAAATTATTTTGTGGCTACGAATGGTAGCGATACCAACAGTGGAACAATAGAGAAACCTTTTGCCACTTTGAGGAAAGCACAATCGAAAGTGGTTGCCGGAGATACTGTTTATATCCGCCGGGGAACATACAAGATAACGGAGTCTGAGGTGATGGAACACCATACGGCGGGGAGTACTACCTGGAGCCGTGTCTTTAAAATGGATAAAAGCGGGACGGGGAAGGATAAGCGGATCTGCTATTCCGGCTATAAGAACGAACGTCCGGTATTTGACCTTTCGGAAGTAAAGCCCGTCAATGAACGGGTTATTGTGTTTTATGTAAGCGGTTCGTATCTGCACTTCAGAAATATGGAAGTAGTGGGCACGCAAGTGACAATCACAGAACATACACAGTCCGAATGTTTCCGCAATGAAGGAGGCAGTAACAATATCTATGAGCATTTGTCTATGCACGATGGCATGGCTATCGGCTTTTATATAGTGACGGGCAAAGATAATCTGGTGCTGAATTGCGATGCATACAATAATTATGATCCTGTATCCGATAGCGGAAGCGGAGGAAATGTGGACGGCTTCGGAGGTCATCTGACTTCGGAAGCCTATACGGGTAATGTGTTTCGGGGATGTCGTGCCTGGTACAATAGCGACGATGGCTTCGATTTAATTAATTGCAAGGCGGCTTTTACCATTGATAATTGCTGGTCTTTTCTGAATGGATATACGAAGGAGGGGGATAAGGCCGGAGATGGAACCGGATTTAAATCGGGAGGTTATGGCATGAGTGATAATCCAAAGGTGCCGAAGGTGATTCCGATGCATATCGTTCAGTATTGTCTGGCTTATAAGAATAAAAACAAAGGGTTCTATGCCAATCATCATCTGGGAGGGATTGCCTGGTATAATAACACGGGCTACCAAAACCCGTCCAATTTCTGTATGTTGAACAGGAAAAGTGCATCCGAAAAAGTAGATGTGCCGGGTTATGGTCATATTATAAAGAATAACATATCTTATATGCCTCGAAGCGCGGGCAAACACTTGATAGACGTGGATGAAACACTGTGCGAGATTGTGAACAACTCTTTTGCTCCCGAAAGTTATGAACTGACTTCTGCCGACTTTATAAGTCTTGAAGATACGGAACTGATGAATCCGCGTCAGGCGGACGGAACTTTGCCGGATATTGGCTTTCTGAAAATAACGGCAAGCAGCATGCTTTATGGCAAAGGCATGGGATATGAGGCCGGAGGGCAAGTTCCTGTTCCCGATGAGGATCGATTCGGTTGGCTGGAGGCTGCCGCTATCGCAGTGGAAGATAATATGGCAAGTGTGGTAGGACCGGATGCAGAGTTGTTTACCAGTTTTTTTGTGAACAACAATCGCGTATCGTTTACAGAAAGAAAAGTTGACCTTTCTTCCTATCAGGGACTTGTAATGTTGGAAGCGAGGGCTGCCAACGGTACTATTGTCCGGTTAAAAGTAAACAAATAATAACCTTGAAGATATTATTGATATGAGAAAACATCACATAATAACAAGAATCTTTTTAGCTACGGGAGTACTGTTCTGTCTCTTTCTCACTGCTTGCGGTAATGATAATGGCATGGATGACATAAATCCTGATATGTCTTCGGAGCAAACGCCTCATTTCTTGTGGGACACGAAAATCCTTTTGGAAGAACCGAACGGTTGGGGTTTGCTGGTACAGCCAGGTTCCGTTGCAATAACCAATCTTACAGAGGGTAAACAATACAGATTGCTATGGCAGGGAGATTGGTCTACGGGAAAGAAGGCTACTCCTGTTTTGAGAATTGTGGAAAAAGGGAAACAGACTGAAATCATAGCTTTAAAACAATTGGAAGTGTCTGTGATAAAGGACGGACACTATTCTCTCACGTTCGGTAGTGATGATAGAGAGGGGGAGTTGGTGCTCGCTAAGTGAGAGGTTGCATTAGCCTTAATTTCTTTTATCATGGTTCTCGATCCATATACCAGAGCTTCCATGCTTAATCTGGATATTCGTCAAGAAGTGAAGATTGTGAAAGATCCGATAGTAGATTAGGTGGCGGATGCCTGTAGGTAATACGTAAAGGCTACGTGCCTGTTAGTAAGAACATACGTGCTTAGTATGTAAAACGTCTGAGAATCGTAAAGGCTCACATTACAGGGCAGACGCATTAAAAATTATTTTCCTGTAAAAGTTGTGATAAATATTTTTCATCCCATCCGGCTTTTAGTCTTTTCAGATTCATGCTTCCTTTTGTTGTTTTCTCATTCTTTAGTATGGTAAGCGCCATCTTTGTTGCCACCGAAAAGTTTCTGGCTGCATTTTTCACCTTTTTACTGTAGTCTTCCCGAAAGGTAACATCCAGTTGCCAATGAAGATTATTCTCAATAGACCAATGCTGCC
>ERZ772865.1889-NODE-1889-length-19711-cov-7.694953_pt1 | contig 19711 bp, 16 predicted proteins | sample MGYA00512133_ERZ772865 | MGnify/ENA primary metagenome ERZ772865 (study PRJEB29015, sample SAMEA2737722) | human gut metagenome | biome: human gut; feature: human-associated habitat; material: faeces | place: China | collected 2012 ...
AGGACACCCTTCTTGGGTTTCCCGCGCACACCCTTCCTTACCGTCGCGGAGAATTTACCACTTTATCGACAGTTCCAGGGCAGTCCCGATTGGGACTGCCCTTTTTGCAAATTGAGTTGTAAGGACTGTTTTACGGCTGCGAAAATATCAGTCCAGGCCCAGTACCGCCCGGCCGCTGTCACTCCAATAGCTGTCCAGTGCGGCGTAGGGGAAATGGAACTCCTGCGGGCCGTTGGCGTAAGAGGCCAGCTCGTAGGCGGAGAAGATCACCGTCAGACCGTCCGCGTCAAAGGAGGCGGCGTAGTCGCTGCTCCATTTCTCCATGGTCTCCCGGTAATTATCCCAGTAGACATCGGAGAGGGACCGCCCCTCCAGTTCCGGTGTCGATGCGATCTGTTCCTCCGCCTGTACCTCGATCATATCCGCCACTGCCAGCGTGAAGGTCTGGGGATCAGCAGCCAGCTCCGAGATGGTGAGGAACATACCACTGTCCAGATCATAGTTCCATGCGAAATACACGGTGTTGGGGTGCGCACCGCCCAGATAGCTGTAATAATCGGCGGAAATGCTGATGAGGGTGCCGGTGCGGTAGCAGGTGTAAGTCAGTTCCTCTGAAAGGGGAGCCATATGGTCCTCGGAAAACATCTCAGGCATATCCCGATACAGATCCTTCACAAAGGAAACGTTTTCCTCTGAGGAATTCGATTCCCGCCACTGGTCGAAATTCTCGTTAAAGGTATGGACCCGGTCCATGGCCTGCTCCTGCGCAGGGGAGGAAGGATCTTCGATCAGCGCACCGTTGGCGTAGGCCTGCAAATGAGGGATTTGGAAATCAATGACCATCAAAGTGGTGCCGTCCTCCGCTGTCACCGTTTGTTCATAGGGGGCGGTGGACACTTCATAAGTAATTTCCTCTGTATCCGCAGCGGGAGGCGGCGTCGGGGATTCCGGCATGGGGAGCGGAACAGCACCGCAGCCGCCCAGCAGCGCCGGCAGGCATAGGGCCAGGATCAGAGACAGATACTTTTTCATGTGAGGAACTCCTTTCAGGAAATGAGTCAGGGCATGACGGGATTCTGCCGCCAGAGGGAGCCGCAGGCTTCTGTCAGCTCCGGATAAGCCAGAGCGTACAGGTCGGCGGCCCGGCTCTCGGTCTCAAAGAGACGCTGAGAGTCAGGGGAGAGGGACCGGATGGCGGCGGGCTTCGTAATGACCGGAAAGCGGGCGGTTTTCCGCATCCGGCCCAGCAGTGCCCGGCCGGTCTCGTTAGCGGCCAGGACCCGCAGGTAAGGGACGGAGGCGGGCAGCTCGGCGGGGGACAGACCCAGATAGGCCCAGAGGACCATCCGCCGCAGCCGGGCGTAAGCGTAGCGCTTGGTTTTGGCGTTGTCTAAAACGGCGTCGAGGGTGGCGGCGTTCCGGCTGGCGTTGTACAGCCGCTGGCCGACGCCCTCGTGTCCGGTGTCCAACGCATCGAATTCTGCCGGAGTCATGGACCGGAGCCGGGCCAGAATTGCCCGCCCACAGGCGGCGGCGAATACCGGCGCGCGGCCCGCAGCCTCTTCCACCTCGTAAACGGTCCTCATGGCCGGGACCATCCGGGACAGGGCATCGGCTCGGCGTCCTTCTGCCAGCAGGTGCCGAATGGCGGAGGCGGAATAGCCCCCGGCGTTCTCCGGGGTGGCGTCATGGGCCGCACCGGTCCGGGGGATCGTAAACAGCGCAGGAGCCGCGCCCACACGCAGCAGTGCCCGGCCGTATTCGATCCCAAGGGTGTTGTTGGGGGAGGACAGCAGGGCGGCATCCGATGGGGAAAGCAAGGCGGCCACGGCCCGCTGGCGGGCGGCGGCAAAGCTGTCCCCCTTGGTCAGTTCTGCTTGCAGAGCCGACTGAAAGGCATTGCCCTCCAGCGCCCTTGCGGTTCGCAGAAGAGCGGCGCTGTCTCCGCATTCGCTGCCGAAAGCCAGCACGTCCAGCAGCCCCGTGGCGGTGAGAACCTCGACGCCGCCTTGGGCGAATCCCTCGGCAGAACTGACGGCCCAGGGGAGGGGCAGCTCCAATACCAGATCCGCCCCGCTCCGGACGGCGGCCTCCGCCCGGGCGTGACGGCGTACCAACGCAAAGTCACCCCGCTGGACAAAATCGCCGCTCATGGCGCAAATAACGGCGGTGTCTTCGCCAAATTGCTGCCGGACGGCCTGTATCAGGGCGAGGTGACCATAATGCAGGGGATTATATTCTGTTATGATACCAGCGGTTTTCACATTTGTCACCTCAAAGCGGTTACAAAATAATGTCAATTCGGTAAAAATGCAGGTTGTATCTTGCGGAGGATTTGTTATAATGAAAAAGAGAGTTTGCGCAAATGCAAACATTATATTTACATTGTAGCTTAAATATGGAAAGCTGGCAAGGCTTTCCCAAAAGAAGAAGGAGATCCAACGATGAATATTCTGGTTATCAACGCGGGCAGTTCCTCTTTGAAGTATCAGCTGCTGAACCCCGAGACCGGCGTGCTGCTGGCCAAGGGCCTGTGCGAGCGCATCGGCATCGACGGCAAATTCACCTATAAGCCCCAAATCGAGGGCAAGCAGGTCCTGGACGCTGTGGACGTGGCCATGCCCACTCATTCCGAGGCCATTCAGGCTGTGCTGAACGCTCTGGTGGACAAGGACAACGGCGTGATCGGCTCCATGAAGGAGATCGACGCTGTGGGTCACCGCGTGGTGCACGGCGGCGAGGCCTTCAACAAGTCTGTTCTCATCACCGATGAGGTCATGAAGGCTCTGGAGGACTGCATCCCCCTGGCTCCTCTCCACAACCCTGCCAATATCACCGGCATCAACGCCTGCACCGCCGTTATGGGCAAGGACGTGCCTCAGGTGGCCGTGTTCGATACCGCTTTCCATCAGACCATGCCCGCCAAGGCCTATATGTATGCCCTGCCCTACGAGTACTATGAGAACGACAAGGTCCGCCGCTACGGCTTCCACGGCACCTCTCACAAGTATGTCTCTCAGCGTGCTGCCGCTATGCTGGGCAAGAAGCCTGAGGAGCTGAAGCTGATCTCCTGCCACCTGGGCAACGGTTCCTCCGTCACCGCCGTGGACGGCGGCAAGAGCGTGGATACCTCCATGGGCTTCACCCCTCTGGCCGGTCTGCCCATGGGCACCCGCGCCGGCGATCTGGACGCCGGTATCCTGCAGTATCTGATGAATAAGTATGACATGAACATCGACACCATGCTGGATATCCTCAACAAGAAGTCCGGCGTGCAGGGTGTGTCCGGTGTGTCCTCCGACTTCCGTGATCTGGAGAATGCCCACAAGGACGGCAACGAGCGCGCCGGTCTGGCCGTGGATATGTTCAATTATGGCGTGAAGAAGCTCATCGGCGCTTATGCTGCCGCTATGGGCGGCGTGGACGCCATCATCTTCACCGCCGGCGTGGGCGAGAACAGTGCTTCTCAGCGTCTGGACATCGCCTCCGGTCTGGAGTTCATGGGCGTGAAGATGGACGCCGAGGCCAACAATGTCCGCGGCAAGGAAGTCGTCATCTCCGCTGCTGACTCCAAGGTGAAGGTCCTGCTGATCCCCACCAATGAGGAGCTCATGATCGCTATGGACACCGCTTCCATCGTCAAGGGCTAAGCTATATTCGATCCATCAAAGGGACCCTCGATGAGGGTCCCTTAGCGTGTCGAAAAAGTCTTTTTCTCCCCGTGTGGAGCAGGAATACATCGTCGGCCCAGCCGGTTTCCGTGTGCTTTGCCCCCGAAAACCGGGGGCCATCCTCGAAACAGGCTCGCTTCATCCGCCGCTGGCGGCGCTTCGCCTGCTTCCCCTTCTTGGGTTTCCCGCGCACACCCTTCACCCGCAAGGGGTATGCAGCATCCGTAAAGCGGCACAGCCGCTAACGGCTGCCCTACCTTACCGTCGCGGAGGATTTACCACTTTATTGACAGTCTGAGGGACCCTCGATGAGGGTCCCTTTTCTATACGGAGGAACTGATCTATGCAACTGAACACACTGTCTATGGTCCACGAATTCCTGCGCCGGACCGTGAAGCCCGGAGACTTCTGCATCGACGCCACGGCGGGAAAGGGCCGGGATACGGCCCTGCTGTGCCGCCTGACAGGAGAAACGGGCCGGGTGCTGGCCTTTGACATTCAGGAGGCGGCGGTGGCGCAGACCAAGGCCCTGCTGGCGGCGGAGGGCCTGACGGCGGAGGTGATCCGGGACAGCCACGCCAATATGGAGCGCTACGCGGTGGCGGAAACGGTGGACTGTGTGGTGTTCAACTTCGGACGGCTTCCCGGCGGGGACCCGTCTATTTTTACCCGGTCGGATACCTCCGTAGCGGCGTTGGAGGCGGCTCTGCGGCTGCTGAAGTCCGGCGGCGTCATCGCCATTGCCCTGTATTACGGCGGTGCCAACGGCTACGGGGAGCGGGATGCCGTGATGACATGGCTGGAAACGCTGGATGACCGGAAATTTTCCGTCCTCCGCTGCGATTGGGCCAACCGGCGGAACGATCCCCCGGTTCCCATTTTTATCTGGAAAGATTGATCGATTTTTTCTGTATTGTCATTGGCGAAAGGATTTGCTATCATGAAGCTGTAACGCGGCGCAGAAGCGCCGATCCAGTCAGGAGGAATAACTATGAAAGATCTGAAGGATACCTGCCGGGTGGCTGTGGTGCAGTGCGCCCCGGTGATGTTTGACAAAAAAGCCGGTACGGAAAAAATGGTGGAACTGATCCGGGAAGCCGGGAAAAACGGCGCGGAGCTGATCGTGTTCCCGGAGCTCATCATCCCCTGCTATCCCTACGGCATGACCTTCGGCTACACCGTAGGCAGCCGGGACAAGGTGGGCCGTCTGGACTGGAAGCGGTATTATGACAATTCCCTCTGCATTCCCGGCCCTGAGACGGAGCTGCTGGGGCAGGCGGCGAAGGAGGTCCACGCCTATGTCAGCATCGGCGTGTCCGAGCGGGGAGAGGACAGCGCCACGCTGTATAACTCCAACATCGTGTTCTCTCCCGAAGGCGAGCTGCTGAACGTGCACCGCAAGCTGAAGCCCACCGGAGCGGAGCGTCTGGTGTACGGTGACGCCAACAAGGACTATTTCCCCATCACCGATACCCCTTGGGGACCTATGGGCAATCTGATCTGCTGGGAGAGCTATATGCCTCTGGCTCGGGTGGCCCTGTACCAGAAGGGCATTACCCTCTATATTTCCCCTAACACCAATGATAACCCCGAATGGCAGGACACCATCAAGCACATTGCCATCGAGGGCCACTGCTTCTTCATCAACGCCGACATGGTGTTCACCAAGGAGATGTACCCCAAGGATCTCCACTGCCCGCAGGAAATCGAACAACTGAGCGACATCCCCTGCCGGGGCGGAAGCTGCGTGGTGGACCCCTACGGCCACTATGTAACGCAGCCGGTGTGGGACAAGGAGGACATCATCTACGCCGATCTGGATATGCAGCAGGCCATTGCCAGCCGCATGGAGTTTGACGGTGTGGGTCACTATGCCCGGCCGGACGTACTGGAATTGCGGGTCCATGAATAAACAGACAGCCGCCCTGACGGAAATTCCCGCCGGGGCGGCTGCTGCTGTCTTACCAAAGAAAAACAGGCCTCATCTTGGCAGAGGAGGCCTGTTGCTTCGGAGTGATTTTTTTTACAGATGCAGGACCCGGTCCCGGATCTCCTGCGTCCGGCCCTGATTCCAGAACTGGGTGCCGATATAGCCGCAGGTCCGGCGGGCGACGTTCATCTTGTCCTGATCCGTGTTGCCGCACTTGGGGCACTTCCAGATGAGCTTGCCGTTGTCCTCTACGATCTGGATCTCACCATCCCAGCCGCAGACTTGACAGTAGTCGCTCTTGGTGTTCAGCTCGGCGTAGATGATGTTGTTGTAGATAAACTTCATGACCTCCAGCACGGCGGGGATGTTGTTCTGCATGTCCGGAACCTCCACATAGCTGATGGCGCCGCCGGGGGAGAGGTGCTGGAACTGGGCCTCGAATTTGAGCTTGTCAAAGGCGTTGATCTCCTCCGTCACGTTGACGTGGTAGCTGTTGGTGATATAGCCCTTGTCCGTGATGCCCTCAATGATGCCGAACCGGCGCTGGAGACACTTAGCGAACTTGTAGGTGGTGGATTCCAGGGGGGTGCCGTACAGGGAATAGTCGATATTCTCCGCCTTCTTCCACTCTGCACACTTGTCGTTCATCTTCTGCATAATGGACAGGGCAAAGGGAGTGGCGGCGGGATCGGTATGGCTCTTGCCGGTCATATATTTCACGCACTCGTAGAGACCGGCGTAACCCAGAGAAATGGTGGAATAGCCGTTGAACAGCAGCTTGTCGATGGTCTCGCCCTTTTTCAGACGGGCCAGCGCACCGTATTGCCACAGAATGGGCGCGGCGTCGGAGGGCGTACCCTTCAGACGGTTGTGGCGGCATTGGAGGGCCTTGTGGCACAGCTCCAGCCGTTCCTCAAAAATCTTCCAGAACTTGTCCAGATTGCCGCCGGAGGAGAGGGCCACATCCGGCAGGTTGATGGTGACCACGCCCTGATTGAAGCGGCCGTAGTACTTGTGCTTGCCGGGCTGGTAGTTCTTGGCGTTGGCAATGTTGCCGATACCCGCATCGGTGAAGCGGTCCGGCGTCAGGAAGGAGCGGCAGCCCATGCAGGTATAGACGTCGCCCTTCAGCTCCCGCATCTTCTTCTCGGAGATGTAGTCCGGCACCATGCGGCGGGCGGTGCATTTGGCGGCCAGCTCTGTGAGATACCAGTAGGGGGCATCCTCGGTGATGTTGTCCTCCTCCAGCACGTAAATGAGCTTGGGGAAGGCGGGGGTGACCCAAACGCCGTCCTCATTCTTCACGCCCTGATACCGCTGGAGCAGCATCTCCTCGATGATCATGGCCAGATCTTTCTTTTCCCGCTCAGTTTCGGCTTCACCCAGATACATAAACACGGTGATGAAGGGAGCCTGTCCATTGGTGGTCAGCAGCGTTACCACCTGATACTGAATGGTCTGAACGCCGCGGCGGATCTCCTCCCGCAAACGGGTCTCCACCAGCTCCGTGATCTTTTCCGCACCGGGGTCCGCGCCGATGGAGGCCATTTCCGCCTCCACGATCTTACGGATCTTCTGACGGCTGACCTCCACAAAGGGGGCCAGATGGGTCAGGGAGATAGACTGGCCGCCGTACTGGTTAGAGGCCACCTGCGCCACGATCTGGGTGGCGATGTTGCAGGCAGTGGCGAAGCTGTGGGGCCGCTCGATGAGGGTGCCGGTGATGACGGTGCCGTTTTGCAGCATATCCTCCAGGTTCACCAGGTCGCAGTTGTGCATGTGCTGGGCGTAATAATCAGCGTCATGGAAGTGGATGATGCCCTCCCGGTGGGCTTCCACGATCTCCTGAGGCAGCAGGATGCGCTCCGTGATGTCGCGGCTCACCTCGCCGGCCATGTAGTCCCGCTGGGTGGAATTCACCACCGGGTTCTTGTTGGCGTTTTCCTGCTTGGCCTCCTCGTTGCAGCACTCGATCAGGGAGAGGATCTTCTCGTCGGTGGTGTTGGAGCGGCGGACCAGAGAGCGGGTGTAGCGGTAGGTCACATAGTTCTTGGCCACCTCAAAGGCGCCGTGGGCCATGATCTGGTACTCCACTAAATCTTGTATTTCCTCCACAGAGGGGGAACGGTTCATCTTCAGACAGGAGAACTCCACGCTTTCCGCGATCCGCTGGATCTGCATGGGGGTCATCCGGATGGACTCGTCCACGCTTTCATTGGCCTTGGTGATGGCCGCAATGATCTTGGTGATATCAAAAGTTACCTCCGAGCCGTTCCGCTTGATGACTGTCATGCTGATCTTCCTCCATTACATTTTGAAAGGGCGCACAGGGCACCCTCAATATTTTTGTAGCAAAAGAATCATAACATACAATATCTTGCGTTTCAAGGGCTGAAAACAGATTTGTAATATGTCATAAAAAGCGCAAGAAAACTTTGGCACCTATCTTTACCTCGGGGACAAAAGAGCGTATAATAATAAAAAATCAGGATCGGACAGGAGGAAATCAACGTGGATACGGTGCAAAAGCTGTTTCGCTTTTTAGACGAAAGCCCCACCTGCTACCATGCGGCGGCCAACGCCAAAGCGGCCTTGACGGCGGCGGGAGCAGTGGAACTGCGGGAATCTGAGCAGTGGAAGCTGGAAAAGGGGACACTATATGTTGTGGAGCGGGGTGACTCCGCTCTGGTGGCGTTCCGGGTGCCTGAGGGGCCGTTTCACGGCTTTTTGATGGCGGCGTCCCACAGCGATTCTCCCACCTTCAAGGTGCGGGAGACCGCAGAAGCGGCTTCCGCCGGCAATACCCTGCGGCTCAGCGTGGAGCCTTACGGCGGCGGTGTGTGGCGTGGCTGGCTGGATCGGCCCTTGTCTGTGGCGGGCCGGGTGATGATCCGGCAGGGAGACCGCCTTGTGAGCCGTCTGGTGAACATTGACCGGGATCTGCTGGTGATCCCCGGCGTGGCGATCCACATGGACCGGAGCGTGAACAAGGGAGCGGAGTTGAACCCGGCGGTGGACCTGTTGCCCCTGCTGGGCTGCGGAAAGGAGCCGGGAGCCTTCCGGAAGCTCATCGCTGAGGCGGCGGGAGTGCGGGAGGAGCATCTGCTCTCCACGGAGCTGTTCCTCTATCCCAGAACGAAAGCTGTGCAGACCGGCCTGAACGGGGAATTTATCGTTTCCCCCCGGCTGGACGACCTTCAATGCGTGTTCGGCTGTCTGGAGGGCTTTCTGGCGGCAAAGCCCGGTGGGAGCCTGCCGGTGCTGGCGGTGTTCAACAATGAAGAGGTGGGCAGCAGCACCCGTCAGGGGGCGGATTCCACCTTCCTGACCGATGTGCTGGAGCGGATCGCCCACGGCTGCGGCCTTGACAGCGAGGGCTGGAAGGCGGCCGTCGCCAACAGCTTCATGGTGTCGGCGGACAACGCCCACGCCATCCACCCCGCCCACCCGGAGTACGCCGACAAGGGGGAGTGCCCGGTGCTGGGCGGCGGCATCGTCATCAAGTACAACGCCAACCAGCGCTACACCACGGACGCTGTTTCCGGGGCAGTGTTTCAGGCTATCTGTCAGGAGGCGGGGGTGCCGGTCCAGCGATACAGCAACCGGGCGGATCTCCCCGGCGGCTCCACTCTGGGCAATATATCCACAGCCCATCTCTCCGTTCCTACCGTGGACATCGGCCTGCCCCAGCTGGCCATGCATAGCGTCTGCGAGACGGCGGGCGCGGCGGATACGGAGCATCTGGTAAAAGCCATGACCGCCTATTTTTCCAGAGATTTTCACCGCGACCGTGACGGCGGCATCGTCTTTTGACAGGGAGGACCTATGAAATTATTCTTCAAGCAGCGGTTTTTCTCGTGGTTCGACAGCTATGACATTTATAACGAGGCGGGGGAGACGGTCTACACCGTAGAGGGCAAACTCTCGTGGGGCCATTGCCTCCACATCCTTGACGCCGCCGGAAACCACATCGGCACCGTGAAGGAGCGGGTGCTGACGCTGCTGCCCAAATTCGAGCTGTACGAAAACGACGTGTACATCGGCTGTATCCAGAAGGCGTTTACCTTCTTCGCTCCGAGATTCGACATTGACTGCAACGGCTGGCAGGTTCAGGGCAGCTTCATAGAATGGGACTATCAGGTAACGGAGCCTTGCGGGGCGCTGGTGGCCACCGTCACCAAGGAGCTGTTCCACTGGACGGATACCTATGTCATCGACGTGGTAAACCCCGCCGACGCCCTCCGGGCGCTGATGCTGGTGCTGGCCATCGACGCGGAGAAGTGCTCCAGAAGCAACTGAATATACAGAAACCGAGGCCGGACGCTTGTGCGTCCGGCCTCGGTTATATCAGTCGGGTTGCCCTTGAAACACGCCGTACCAGTAGGGGTCCTTTCGGAACAGCGCCGCCGCTTTAGCGACGGCGGCCTCCCGGTCGGCGGGACCGCTGACCAGAAACCGTCCCGTGTCAGGGTCGAAGTTTCCGGTGGAGGTATGGCCCGCCTTGTCGGAGACCTCCATGATCAGCCCCGCAAAGTCTGACCAGTCCCGGTCAGCCCGCAGGTGAAAGAGGTCCCGGGTGCAGGCTTCCCCGCTGGGGCGCCGGCTGAATGCGGTGCCGAGGGACTTCTTGTCGGAAAAGGAGACACGGAACGTCCACCCCTCCTGACCGCTTTCAAAGCCGCTGACGGCAAAGGTGCCCTCAAAAACGCCGTAGCCCAGCAGGTTCCGGGTGTCGTGACCGCAGATCACGACCGTGTGCTCCACGGCGTATGCCGGATCATTGAACCGGTATTCCGTGGCAGTGACGGTGGTATCGATCTTCCGGGCAAAGGGCAGACAGATGACGGCTGTCAGCAGAACCGCAAGCACGCAGAGAATCAGAATGACGCGCTTTTTCATGGGGGCCTCCTTTCTGATGGGGAGAGTTTATTCCTCCGGTTCCGTGGAAGTCTCAGCTTGTTCTGCGGCAAATTCCTCCTTGGCCTGCGCCAGAATTTTCCGCTCCGCCTTGGTGGTGAGCTTTGTTTCGTCAAAATTCGCGAACAGATCCGGGCGGCGGGTCATGGTGCGCTTGTAGCTCTCCTTTTTTCGCCACGCGGCAACCTTGGCGTGGTCTCCGGAGAGCAGGATCTCCGGTACGGCCCGGTCATGCCACACGGCGGGCCGGGAATACTGGGGATATTCCAGCAGTCCGTCCCAGTGGGATTCCTCCTCAAAGCACTCGGCGTCCGGCAGCACACCGGGCACCATGCGGCACACGGCGTCCGCTACCGCCATGGCGGGGATCTCTCCGCCGGTGAGCACGAAATCGCCCATGGACAGTTCCTCGTCCACACACGCGTCGATGAACCGCTGGTCGATGCCCTCGTAGTGGCCGCAGACCAGAATCAGGTGGTCATATTGGGCTTTCAGTTCTCTGGCGACGGACTGGGTGAAGGTACGGCCGCAGGGGGACATGAAGATGGTCCGGCCGGGGCCATAGGTGTTGACAACGTGCTCCCAGCAGCGGAACAGAGGGTCTGCCTGCATCACGGCCCCACGGCCTCCGCCGTAGGGGTAATCGTCCACCTGCATCTGCTTGTTGGTGGTGTAGGCACGGATCTGATGGGTGCGGATGGCGATATAGCCCCGCTCCTGTGCCCGGCCTAAGATGCTGACGTTCAGCATGGCGTCCACGGATTCCGGGAACAGGGTCAGAATGTCGATCTGCATGTCCATTTACAGCCCCTCCCAGACCTTGACCTCCATCCGTCCCGCGTCCAAGTCCACAGAGCGAATAAATACGTCCTTCACGGCGGGGATCAGGATCTCCCGCTCACCCTTGACGGTGTAGACCTTACTGGCGGGGTACTCGTCCACCGCCGTCAGAGTTCCTAACAGGGCGCCGGTATCGCAGTCATAGACCTCCAGCCCCAGCAGTTCATCGTCAAAATACTCTCCCTCCGGGAGAACGATGTCGGCCCGGCGGAGGAACAGGTCTTTATTTTTATAGGTCAGGGCGGCGTTCATATCGTCCACGCCGGGGAGCTTCAGCAGCACCAGCTCCTTGTGGACGTGGTTCGCCGTGGGGGTGATGGGCTGACCGTCGATATAAAAGGTTTTGCAGCGGGTCAGCAGCGCGGGGGAGACCCGGCGGGGCTGCACCCGCACTTCTCCCCGGATGCCGTGGGCGTTGACGATCCGGCCCACGCGAATATATTCCTGCTTCATAAAGCGCTCCTTGTCTGTGTTTGATTTCTTGCCTGTTATTATATACGTTTTCGGCGGGGCAGGCAATAGAAACCTGATTTCTGAAAAATGGGAGATTTTTTTGTCGGCGATCTGCGCTTTCGTGCAATCAGCGTCTTGACGGACGAAAAAAAAGAGGATATAACATAATATGTTTTGCATACTGAAGAAGAGAGGAATCGTTTATGGAGACAAAACGTGCCAGTTGGGCCAGCAATCTGGGCTTCCTGATGGCGGCCATCGGCTCTGCGGTTGGCTTGGGCAATATCTGGGGCTTCCCCTACAAAATGGGTAAGTCCGGCGGATTCGCGTATCTGGCGGTCTATGCACTGCTGGCAATTTTCGTGGGCTTTATCGTCATGGCCTCGGAGCTTGCCATGGGCCGTAAGACCGGACAGGGCGCTATGGGCACCTATCACGCCCTGACGAAAAAATTCCGGTGGATCGGCTGGCTGGCGCTGTTCTCTCCCTTTGCGGTGATGGGCTTTTACGCGGTGCTGGGCGGTTACTGCATCGAATATATGGCCCTGAACCTCAGCAACCTTGCCTTCGGCAGCGAATCGCTGGCCACCGGCGGGGAGCTGTTTGCCGCCATGCTGTCCAATCCTGCCGGAGCGGTGCTGTTTGCCGCCCTGTTTCTGGCTCTGTGCTATCTTATCAACCGGAGCGGCATTTCCGGCGGCATTGAGAAGTTCAATAACGTGGGTATGCCCACGCTGTTTGTCATGCTGGTGGTCATCATCATCCGCTCCCTGACCCTGCCCGGCGCTATGGAGGGCCTGAAGTTCATGTTCGTGCCGGGATACGCTGTGGAGGCCGGGTTTGTGGCGGAGACGCCCAGCCTGCTGTCCGTGTTTGCCAGCGCCGGCGGGCAGATGTTCTTCTCCCTGTCTCTGGCGATGGGCGCCATGATCACCTACGGCTCCTACCTGAACCAGAAAGAGGATCTGGTGAAAAATTCCGCCATCATTGTGTTTGCGGATACGCTGGTGGCCACTATGGCCGGTATCGCCGTGATCCCCGCTGCCGTGGCCAACGGCATTGCCAGCGGAACGCCGCTGGACCAGATCAAACTGGGCGGCCCGAACCTGTTGTTTGTCACCTTACAGGATGTGTTCCGGGCCATGGGCACCGCCGGTGCGCTGTTCGGCGTGATCTTCTATCTGCTGGTGCTGATCGCCGCCATTTCCTCCGCCATCGCCCTGATCGAGGTGGACATCACCTATTTCCTGGACCGGGCGGAGCAGAAAGGCAGAAAGGGAAACCGTCCCAAGGTGGCGTTTCTGGTCTGTCTTGCCATTTTCGCAGTTTCGGTGCTGGTAGGGATCGACGGTCTGGGTACCACCGGTGTGTTCCCCTGGCCTGCGACCGCCGGCTGGAATGATTCCATGCTGGACTTTGTGGATATGCTGTCTGAGGGCCTGGCCATGCCCATCGGCGCTTTGATGATGAGCATTATGGTGGGCTGGGAGATCCGTCCTCAGACGGTTCTGGACGAGCTCCATATCGGCTATACCGGCAGGATCGACACCTTCTATCGGATCTGCATCAAGTATATCACGCCCATCGGTATGCTGCTGGTGCTGGCGGGACAGGTGAACGATTTCTTCTCATTGAACTGGTTCTGATTGGTTCAGATTGGTCCTAAATAAAAATCAAGGGAACGGTTATTCCGTTCCCTTGATTTTTTACTATTACTATGTTCCGCTTTTCAGCAGGCCGGCCAGATAGCCGCTGGACCAGGCCCATTGCAGATTGTAGCCGCCGCAGTCACCGTCGATGTCCAGTACCTCACCGGCGGCGTATAGTCCCGGCACCAGGCGGCTTTGGAGGGTTTTGGGGTCAAACTCGGCGGTACGGATACCGCCGGCTGTGACCTGCGCCCCGTCAAAGCCCAGTACGCTGACCACCGGCAGGGCGAAGTCCTTGGCGGCTCCCGCGATCTTCCGCAGATCGGCGGGAGACAGGGATGCCACCGGGTCCGTCAGCCCGTAGCCCGCATACCGCAGGACCGTGCGGCCCAGACGGTTGTGGAGCACCCCGGCCAACAGGTTTTCCGTAGTCAGTTCCGGCATGGAGCTAAGCCGCCTGCGGAGCAGCTCCTCGATTTCCGGTGTGGAAAGCTGGGGCAGCAAATCGATATGAAGTGTCAGAGGCCCTTTTTCCGTGGCGGCGGCCCGGGACAGCTCAAACACGGCGGGGCCGCTGACACCGAAGTCGGTAAACTGAACTTCACCCCGGCTGGCGGCCACGGCGTCCCGGTTCCGGCAGAGCCGGAGGTCAGCATTGGCCCGGACGCCCTTCAAAGCCTTGACAAAGGTGTTGTCCGTCTTGATCTGTACCAGTGCGGGATACAGCTCGGTGACGCTGTGGCCCAGGGATTGCAGCAGCTCATAGCCGCTGCGGGTCCCGCCCAGCTTACCGCCGGCCATGCCGCCGCAGCAGACGATGACCCGGTCCGCCGGGAGGGTTTCCTCGGCGGAGAGGACGGTGAACCCCCGTTTTGTTTTCTTCAGGCCCGTCACCTCGAACCCGGCGCGGGTCATGACCCCGGCGGCGTCGGCGGCGAAGCGCAGCACGTCCACCACGCTGCCTGCCTGATCGGAGTAGGGATAGACCCGGCCATTGTCCTCCGCCGTGGTCAGCAGGCCCAGACCGTGAAAGAAATCCAGCGTGGCATCCAGACTCAGTGTTTCAAAGGCGGGGCGGATGAAAGAGGCGTCCTGTCCGTGATAGTAGGGAAGGCCCATGTTCAGGTTGGTGAGGTTGCAGCGGCCGTTGCCGGTGGAGAGCAGCTTGCGGCCAACACGGGCTTGCCGCTCCAGCAGCGTGACGCTATGGCCGCCCTTGGCGGCGGTGATGGCGGCCATGAGGCCGGAGGCCCCGCCGCCGATAACGATGACATTCATGGTTGGCTCCTTTCGCCGCAATTCGGCACAGGAATATTGTTACGCTGTTCATTATACGGGACTTGAGCAGAAAAGACAAGAGCGGTCTGGACTCCCAACATAAGCAACGTTAATGACAAGGCTTATTGTGAAAGCATACCATAAATCAGCCTGTAAAGCATCCGTTTTTTGCCAACACCTGCTAAAGATACTAAAAATTTGGAAAAATGGTTGACAATGGCGAAAAGCGGTGCTAAGATGCAGTCAAAATTGAATCGCTTGATAGAGGCGCGGTATCCATCAGTACTCTCCACAAGGCCAGAGCAGCCGTGGAGTGGGAAAGGGGCCACCGCCGAAGTGTCAGGACAATGCCTGTTGTCCGGATGCTGGGTCGGCAGAGAAGATCTGCCGGACTGTCACAAGAATTTTTTGTGAAGCGCTATCATTGGCTGTTCGGAGGTGTCCTATTTTCAAGGGACAGATTTTCCGTATATTCCATGAACCGCTTGGCAAAGCGGTTCATTTTTTTCATCATTCCTCGCCGGCGGGGAAGAAAAACGCCGGACAAGAAGGAGACAGTATGAGAAGAAGATGGATGAGCGCAATTCTGGCCCTGACCATGGCTCTGGCCCTCACCGCCTGCGGCGGCGACAGCAGCAGTTCCTCCAGCAATGACAGCACCCCTGCGGAGACCACCCCCGCCGCTCCCGCCGTGGAGATCCCCCCTGTGGAGGATCTGACCGGCACGGACACCAGCGCCATTCCGGGCCTGGAGGACGGTGTGCTCACCGTTGGTATGGAGTGCGCCTACGCGCCCTACAACTGGACGCAGATGGACGATTCCAACGGCGCGGTGCCCATTTCCAACGTTCCCGGCGCTTACGCCAACGGCTACGATGTGATGATCGCCCAGCGCATCTGCGAGACCTATGGTTGGGAGCTTGAGATCGTGTCCTCCGCGTGGGATTCCCTGTGCCCCGCCGTGCAGTCCGGCACCATGGACGCCAACATCGCCGGTCAGTCCATGACCGCCGACCGCATGAAGGAAGTGGATATGGCAGGCCCCTACTACTACGCTACCATCGTGGTCCTGACCACCAAGGACAGCCAGTATGCCAACGCAACCTCTATCGCTGATCTGGCCGGCGGCACCTGCACCTCCCAGTCCGGTACCATCTGGTATGATTCCTGCCTGCCCCAGATCGAGAACACCAATCTGCTGGCTCCTGCCGACAGTGCCCCCGCGATGATCATGCAGCTCCAGACCGGCGCTGTGGACTATGTCTGCACCGATATGCCCACCGCTCTGGCCGCCGTCGCCAAGGATGACAATCTGGTGATCCTGAACTTCTCCGGCACCGACGGCGACTTCCAGTTTGCTACTGAAGAAGAGCGGGCCGAGAACGTGAACATCGGCATCTCTGTCCAGAAGGGCAACACCCAGCTGGCCGACGCCATCGACACTGTCCTCTCCGTTCTGAATGAGGAGCAGTTCAATGCCCTGATGGATCAGGCTATTTCCATTCAGCCTGAGATCTGAGTGATCCGCCGGGGGTCTCCGGACCCCCGGTGATCCCAAGAAACGCCCCGGCGCGGGGCCTCGCTGATTATTACAGATGATTGGAGACTGACCATGGATAAGTTTGTGAAGCTGGGACAGGATATGGTCCTGCTGTGGAGCAAGTACAAGGTGATGTACTGGGCCGGTATCTGGAATACACTGAAGCTGGCCTTCCTCGCCACACTGATCGGCTGCTTCATCGGACTGCTGTGCGGTGTGCTGAATACCATTCCTTATACGAAGAAGGACCCTCTGCCCAAGCGGTTCCTGCTGAAGCTGCTGCGGATCATCATCCGCATTTATGTAGAGGTGTTCCGGGGAACCCCCATGGTGCTGCAATCCGTGTTCATTTACTACGGCCTGCCCTACTTCTCCAATAACGCCCTCCGGTTCGACAATATTTTCGCCGCCGCGCTTTTGATCGTGGCCATCAATACCGGCGCGTACATGGCGGAATCCGTCCGGGGCGGCATCATTTCCATTGACCCCGGCCAGACCGAGGGGGCCAAGGCCATCGGCATGACCCATTTCCAGACCATGGTGAACGTCATCATGCCCCAGGCCCTGCGGAACATCATGCCCCAGATCGGCAACAACTACATCATCAACGTGAAGGACACCTCCGTCATGTTCATCATCGGCTTTACGGAGTTCTTCGCCCAGCACCGCTACATCGTGGGCGTCAACAATATGTACTTCCCCTCCGCCACCATTGAAATGATCGGCTACCTGACCCTGACACTGATCGCATCCCTGATCCTGCGGCTGGTGGAAAAGCTCATGGACGGCTCCGACAGCTACGAGCTGGCTCAGGGAGATCAGCTGGTGATGGCGGCGGGCACTTACAGCCATCCCGACCGGGGAACACCCTTTGACGAGGTCAACCGGGAATACACCGGCGAGGAAAAGCGGAACCGCATCCGCATCGGCCTGAAAAACCGCAACGGCAGCACGAGAGGAGGACGCTGATATGAGCGAGAATATCTTAGAGATCCGTCACCTCGGCAAGTCCTTTGGCACCCATGAGGTTTTGCGGGATATTGACTTTACTGTCAAGAAGGGCGACGTTATTTCCATCATCGGCGCTTCCGGCTCCGGCAAGTCCACGCTGCTGCGGTGTGTCAACCTGCTGGAGACCCCCAGCAGCGGTCAGATCCTCTACCACGGCACCGATGTGGCGGGCCGGGGCGTCAATGCCCCGGAGTACCGCTCCCATGTGGGCATGGTGTTCCAGTCCTTCAACCTGTTCAACAATATGTCGGTCCTCAAAAACTGCATGGTGGGACAGATGAAGGTCCTCAAGCGCAGCAAGGAGGAGGCCCGGCAGCAGGCACTGAAATATCTGGAAAAGGTGGGTATGGCCCCCTATATCAACGCCAAGCCCCGGCAGATCTCCGGCGGTCAGAAGCAGCGGGTGGCCATCGCCGGTGTGGTTGCCATGCGCCCGGACTGCCTGATCTTGGACGAAGCCACCGCCATGCTGGACCCGCGCGGCCGCGAGCAGGTGATGCAGACCATCCACTACCTGAACAGGAACATGGGCATCACGGTGGTGTCCATCACCCACTATATGGAAGAAGCCGCACAGGCCGACCGTGTGCTGGTGATGAGCAAGGGTCATGTGGTGATGGAGGGCACCCCGAAAGAAGTGTTCAGCCAGACCGAGAAGGTGCGCGCGCTGCATCTGGATGTGCCGCAGGCCGCAGAGCTGCGGTCCTTCATAGAAGAAAAAAGAAATCGTATATCCTGACGGGTAGAATATTCTTCTACGATATCCACCGGCGGACTTTCGATAATATCCAGCAGACTGATCTCATTTCCCTCTTTGTCTGTTCCGATCGGTTCATAAAGAGAAACTTCACGTGAACATTTTTTTCTTGCACGCAGCATCATAAGAAGTTCGTTATCAATACAGCGGGCGGCATAAGTGGACAGCCTGGCAGAACGTTCTGAATTGAAGGTGGAAATAGCCTTGATCAGTCCGATCGTACCGATAGAGATCAGATCTTCCAGTTCTTCTCCGTTTCCCTGATATTTTTTTGCAACATGGGCAACCAGACGAAGATTACGTTCGATCAGAATACGTTTTGCTTCCGGATCCCCTTCCTGGCAGCGTCTGAGGCAGAGCCGTTCCTCTGCTGCGGTCAAAGGTTTCTGAAAAGTTTTCAAATATCCACCTCAAAAGGGGCTTCTATATAGAATATGTCAGAGGCTGGAGCAACGTGCTTTTCCCATAAAATTATATGATTTGCGTATCCTCAGGATGTAGTGTATAATAAATTTTATATGAGAAAAATACACTTTCAAGGATAATCAGGTGAACTATTTTGAAAAAAAAGATAGAACAGATACTCAATGGAAAATTCAAATATGATCAGCCGGAACTCCTTTTTTCAAAAGAAAAACTGGAGATAAAGATCAAAGCAGGAACGACTACACAGGGGGAGCTGTATCTTGGAACGGAGAACAATGATAAGATACAGGGATATATTACTTCCTCAGATCGAAGATTTGTTCCGGGAAACAGTCGGTTTTCGGGTACAACCGTACGGCTGCCTTATGGAATTGACGCAGTGGGAATGCAGGCTGGTGATATATGCAGAGGCTGGCTCTGTGTGACTTCCAGCATAGGAGAGTACAAGCTTCCGTTTGCAATTGAGGCAATAAAAGAAGAAATCATAAGTTCTGTAGGAAAAGTTGATGATATGCAGACATTTTGCGAGATTGCCAGAAAAGATTTTCGAGAAGCTTATCATCTTTTTACCGAAAAAGATTTTTGTATGATGTTCAGGAAAGCAGACAAAAAGCAGAAAGCGTTGTATGCAGGTCTGTCCGGACAGCCAGTAACTTATCAGCATCTGGAGGAATTTCTGATCAGTCTGAAGGAAAAAGATCCTGTTTCCATATCCTTAAAAACTACCGCAGCAGAATTTTATAATGTAGAAGAAGATATGCAGGAATCTTTTGAGATACACAGAAGCGGATGGGGACATCTTCGCCTTGAGATCGAGACAAAGGGGGAGTTCCTGGAGCCAGAGCGTCATGTGATAACGGATGAGGATTTTATTGGAAGCAGTGTTCAGATCAACTATCTTGTTCATGCAGATCAGTTAAAAAGAGAAAATCACATAGGCGAGATCAGTGTAAGAAGTCCGTATCAGGAACTGACGTATCATGTCCTTGCATCGAGGGGAGCGCGCATTCATATTGATGTACACAGAGAAGAAAAAAGGCACAAACTTGCACTTGTGAAGGATTATCTTGAATATCAGGAAAACAGGATCAATTTTCAGACATGGAAAGAAAATGCAGGGTTTGAATTAAATCAGCTGAGGGAAGCAGGCTGCGAATATCCGGAGTACCAGTTTCTGGAGGCATATATGGCACATCTGGACGGAAAAGATGATGTGCCATATATGCCTCCAGAAACTGG